>Ga0315280_10002893_pt1 | contig 27142 bp, 25 predicted proteins | sample YL17G06_40_MG_FD_203697 | JGI IMG/M metagenome (GOLD analysis project Ga0315280, IMG submission 203697) | Sediment microbial communities from Yellowstone Lake, YNP, Wyoming, USA - YL17G06_40 | ecosystem: Environmental > Aquatic > Freshwater > Lake > Sediment | place: USA: Wyoming | collected... | reverse complement strand
TTTGCCAGAGCCCATGGGGCGCCGTGACAACTTCTTCGATGCCCATTCTCCTAATCCGCTGCCGAAAGACGTCGCCATATTTCCCATCGCAGTCGCGAATCAGGAATCTTCCACATAAAAACTCACCCACGCGGTCAAGCAGGGTTCATTGTGCCACTTGGCTTGCGGGCGGGGAAAAAGCCTTGGATTTTTTTCAAGGTCACGGACCTGCCGAGCATGCGAGGCGGAGACTCTTTCAGGTGCAATCAGATCGGCGGATGAACCGCGGTCTCTCCCCCCGTACGTCGTGCTTTTGGGCGGGCTTGACCTTCTCGCACCGAAATCGGCCGGCTAACCACCTTGTCGCCCACGGATCGCGGTGCCTGCCCCTCCGCCGGCCGCGTGGCCAGCCTGGTCAATCCTACCCACACAGCGACCTACCCATCCCGAATAGCGCTCGCCGATGTGGCAATTGTGTCAGAATGACATTTTCGGTAGGCACACGACTCAAAACTGATCCCGACGGGCCGGGCTTTACCCTTACCACGCGGGCCACCGCGCTTCAACGCCGCGCCTTTGAACTGCTGGGGATGAAATGTTCCCAGTGAATTGAAATCCCTTTTCCCCTTAAACGCCACAAACTCAGCACTCAACATCCTTGTCGAAGGGGGAACTTCGGGTTAGCGCGGTCTAGCCGGATTTCAACTCAAAACGACCAGCAAACAAGCACGGCGATCCGGCAGGTGTGGAGATTTTGCTTGATAGCGGCGGGCGCGGCGATGGAAAGTGACGTTATCCAGAGTGATTGTCCTTGCTTCTTACTGCGCAGGTTTGGGGTGTTGCAGCGAGGGCGTTTCATCTCGGGGCAGGCAGGAATCCTTCGACCAATCAGACAGAAAGCCGTAGGCGCACATTTCCGCAAAACCGCCGTGGTGTTGCAGGAAGGGGCCATCATCTGTGCCGCGCGGCGACAAGTTATGGAGAGTGGACGATGAGCACATGGGAGAGGAGCGTGTTTTGCGGCCTTATTTGTATTGCGATCATTGTGTGCATGGTGACGGGTTGTGCGCGGGTCAATGGCTATCGCATTGAGACGACCGACATTCCCCCAACCGTACAAGAAACACGCACCGACAGGATCTCCGAAGCCCGTTGGCTGATCTTGAGCGATGTTACGCCTCAGAACATCGAAACGGTTACGTTGCAGCTGGCGGGCAACAGGGAGATCTCAAGAGTGGAGATCTCGAAACAGAAGACTGAACGAATAAAGGTTTACCTGCACGACGATAGAGGCGAACAGATTTTGGAGCTAACCGTGATGTTGGGATATTTGGGGGGCACCGTCCCAATCGTGGATCTGCTTTGCAGACTTCTTGGCGGCGATGGTTTTACGGGCTGGGCAGTGGCGAAGTATGAAGAGTTGCGTCCGAATTACTTCATTCGGCTGTGGCACTGGAACGGATGGTTTACATTTATCAGCCCGATATATGCTGGAAATAAGACGACCAAAGTCATAAAGAGCGAGATTCAAGAGTACAGAAAGAATCTTCCGTCTCGATCGCTGTATGAGGTTCTTCCTTCCTATTCCGCAAACGTGACGATTTCCGATGCTCGCACGGGAACAGGCGTCTATCGGGAATCAGCGACTACGGACCGTGAGGGAAAGGTGACTGTTGATCTCAAGAAGGCGCTCGCCACGGTTTCACCGGGGACATCGGTCCAGCTGTTCATTGCGTGCGCCGATCTTGGCGGCGGTTGGAGGGTGAATACCTACACACGGGTGAAGTATCCTCCCTTTCTCGTTCCAGCCAAAGACCTGGCAGCCTATCGGGAAAGAGAGAGCAAGATTGACACGTGGAACAGGTTGTCTGCCGAGGCCGAAGAGGCCGTGAAAGCCGGCGACCTGAAGAGAGCCGTGGCTGCATTGGACAAGGCCCATCTTCAGGGTCTCGGCGGCGGCGAACCGCAGAGGCGTCTGGCCGCGATCTACCGCATGCCCGAATGGCAGGCGCTCAAGCCCAAGGTCACCGTCCAGACGTTCGAGGTGTCCAGGGACCTTTCGCCGGGACTGGGGAAGACTCTTTGCAACTGGCTGATCGGCGAATTGACCAACTCGCAGCGATACACCATTGTGGATTGGGTGGAACTGGACTCGTTGTTGCAGCACATTGCCAAGTCGCAGCCGCTTCTCTCGACCGAAGACGCGAAGAAACAGGCGATCAACCAGAGAGGCGTCTCTCAAATATTCGTGGGGTCGCTCTATAAGATCGGCTCGAAGTATTATCTCAACGTCAAGGCGCTGAACCTCGACCTGTCGGTCGCCGGGTCGTTCGAGGATGCGGTCACTTCGGAAGATCAGTTGCAACAATGCGTCAAGAACGTGGCGACCCAGATCATGTATTCGGCGAGGGAATAGAGGGCAGTCTATAGGAACGCAGCAAGAAGATTCGGAGGCATAACATGAGAAACAGGGGAACGTGGGCGATGCTGGTCTTGGCGGCTTTCGTCGCCCAGCAGGCCATTGCCGGCCCCGCCGAGAAGACAAAAGTCACGGTCATGAAGTTTGACGTTTCGCCGGGGCTGCCTCCTACTTACGAAAAATTCCTCTATAACCGCCTTATTGCGCGCGTGTCGGCTTCCGACAGATATGCGCCGGTTGACTGGGAGGAGGTTGACCGGTTGCTCCAACACATCGCCAAGTCGCAGCCGCTGCTTTCGACCGAGGACGCGAGGAGGCAAGCCATCAGCCAGAAGGGCGTCACCAAACTATAGATGGGGTCGCTGAGCAAGGTCGGTTCGAAGTTTCACATCTCCGTCAAGGTGTTGAATCTCGACCTCAGCGTCGAAAAAGTGGTTGAGGATAAATGTGATACCGAAGACGAACTGGGAGAGACCCTCGACCTTCTGAGCATGGATCTTCTGTTTGAAGCGATTCAGGAGCCGGACGGCGGTGTTTACGTCGGCGAAACGGTCGGCGGCAAGTACGAAGGGTTCGGGAAACACGCCTTCAAAAATGGTCGCTATGTCGGTCAATTCAAGGACGGGAAATATCATGGTAAGGGAACCTTGCAGTGGGCCGATGGTGCCGGATATGTCGGTGATTTTGAAAATGGGTTTCGAAGCGGACGGGGAGTTTACCGTTGGGCGAATGGAGCGACGAGATATGAAGGCGAATGGCGGAATAATCGGATGCACGGGCAAGGGGCCGGCGTTCTTCCGGACGGCCAGACCTATGTCGGACAATATGAAAATGACAAAGAGAACGGCCGAGGAACCACGTCCTGGCCGAATGGTGACAAATACGAGGGTGAGTACAAAGACGGCTGGAGGCATGGCCAAGGAACATACTACTATTACAACGGAAACAGATACGTAGGCCAATGGAACGAAGGTAAGCCCCATGGCCAAGGAACCTATTTCTGGCCCAGCGGCGCGAAATGGGAGGGACCGTTTGTTGATGGCGAGATGCACGGGACAGGAACGTACACCGACGCAGGCGGAGAGCCCCAATTACAGCTTCGGAATCATGGGGAAATTGTGGATTCATACCAGCCAAGCGCGCCTACTTACTCTTCCAACCCCCTCGATGATCTCGCTGACTGCTTCATCGCCACGGCAGCGTATGGATCGCCGTGGGAGAAACACGTCGTGACGCTTCGGAGTTTTCGCGACGAGCGGTTGATGGCGATTGGCCCGGGGCGATGGTTTGTCGGGGCCTACTATCGTTGGAGTCCGCCCCTGGCCGCCGCGATTGCGAAACGTCCCTGGGCGCGGGCGATGGCGCGCGCCGCTCTGACGCCGCTGGTCATTGTGGCGGGCGCGACGCTGGGCCGCCCCGCCGACCTCGCCATTTTAGTCTTCACTGCGGCCTCCGCCGTGTGGTTGATTCGACTTTATCTGAGACGACGTCGAAAGAATACTCTGTCCAACGCCGCAACTACGTAAGGAGGGCAGGACGAGATGGGAGCAAAAACATCCGCCTCACTGGCTCTGCTTTCCATCGCCTTGGTGACGTACATGAAGTCGTGGTGACATTAAAGAAGGATTCCAAGCAGCTTGATACTGTTGACACAAACCACCCTCGCAATGACAGGAAAAAGATGCACCGTGTGTCAACAATATTCCGCTCCTCTTAATACAGGATAGCGGTGGAGAAGCACCCATCCATGTCGGTCAGGCAAACATGCATATTGTTGATCAGCGCGCTGATAATGGTTCTGCAGGAAAGAACGTGGGCCGTCGGCGAGCCGTATGGAACCGCGGCGTTTTCGAAATACGTGCATTTGACGCATAGCGACGCGATTTCGCCTCGGTCCTTTCCCCCGTTTGTTGTCCAACGAATCTACCAGAGCCAGTCCGCCGCGGCGGGGGTGTTTGGGCGCGGATGGATTTGCTGGCCGTTCGACGTCGAAGCGCGCGCGAAGAAGATCGGACAGCGGGATACCGTCTCGATCTCGATGCCCGACGGGTCGGAAGAGGTATTCGTCGCCATCGAGGGAAATGTCTTCGCCCCGCTCGATGCGGCCCGGCTCGACACGCTGTCGCTTCTCAAGAACGCCGACGGCTTTGTCCGCCTGGACCTGATCCAAGGGCGGATGGTGTTTGATTCCGGCGGGCGACTGATCAAAGTCAGCGATCCGCGCGGCCAGTCGCTGGAGATTGCCAGAAGCAAGGACGGCCTGCCGACCGCCGTGACGGTTTTTTCGCCCTCCAAAGCCGTCTTTTCGATCACCTGCGATAACGCGCGGAAACGGCTGACTGAAATCAAAGGCCCCAATGGTCGCGCTTGGCGATACAAGTATGACACCCAGGGCAACCTCGCCGAAGTTGCCGATGATCGCGGCCAAACCATCGCCTATCGCTATCAAGGCAACCGTCTTGCGAGAATCGAAGATTCGCGCAAGAACGTCGTTGCTTATGGATATGATGCGCAGGGGCGACTAACCGAAACCGATTGGAACGGCCGCAAGGAAACGCGCGCGTATGATGCTCCAACGTCCTCGCCCGACGACTGGAGGGTCACGATCAGCGACCCCATTGGCCGAAAGAGTGAGTATCAGTTTCTGGCATCGAAGCGCCGCGAAGTGGTCCGCGAGAAAGACGGAAACGCCGTCGTCCGCCAGTATGACGACAACTGGCGGCTCAAGCACGTCAGCTCCGCCAGAGACGGTGTGGTCAGCTATGCCTATGACGACCAGGGGCGACCGGTTGGGATCGTGGACGCCCGAAATCAGCTGACGCAAATCCGATATGACAACGCGCTGGGGCTGCCCTCGGCGGTGATAGACGACCGGGGTCAAATTCGGAAATTCCAGTATGACGCCACCGGCCGGATCATCTCGGCGCGCGATTCCGACGGACAAGAGGCTTCTATTCGATACGACCGCTTCGGCCTGCCATTGCAAGTCAGCGATCCGATGTTCGGCGAAACGCGTTTTCGATATGGACCCGGCGGGGCGCTCGAAGCCGTCGAGAATGAGAAGATGGGCCGGATCGAAGCGACGACGGCGTCGGTGCGCGGTTCTTTCCGCGTTTCTCAGACGTCCCGCGTTTCGAAATCTGCCCGCGTCCAAACAGCGCTTGCGCCTAATCGGCGCGCTCGATGGAGCCGCATTGGTGAGCGAGAATCCTGCCGAACGATCGCAAACCCTCCGAACGGCGGATGGGAAGAACTGGGTCTGCAGTTATGATTCATTCGGAAATCTCGTCTCGATTGTGGAAGAGGGTCGGGCGCTGGCGGAGTGTCGCTACGATGCCGCCGATCGGCTGCTCGAAATCCGCTATTCGGAAAAAGAGGCGGAACAGTTCTCTTACGATGTCGGCGACCGCGTGACCCGCTATTCCAACCCGGCGTGCGAGGTCTGGCAATATGAGTATGACCCGCGCGGCTTTCTGAAGAAGGAAACGTTTCCCAACGGAGAAGAGAACGAGTTCTACTATGATGTGGAAGGCCGTCTGATCAGCGCGTTCAATTCCTTTTGGCACGATGTGTTTGAGTATGACAGCCGGGGCCGCATAGTCCAAGTGGGTCGGCTGACTCCGGTTTCCAAAGGACCGGAGACGCTGCTGACCTATCAGTATGACGATGCATCGCGAGTGCAGTCGGTGCTGTTTGGCAGCAGGATGCACTGCACCCACGAATACAACCAGGCGGGCGACATGGAGACGCTGCGGTTTCTGGACACTCGCATTGTCATTCAATATGATCGCAATGGCCGCTGTCAATCGGTTCACTTCCCCGGCGGGATGAAAGCCGAATTCGGCTATTCGGAGACCGGCGGTTTGTCGCGCGTGGCGGTCAAGAATTCCAAGGACGAAACAGTGGTGAGCCAGTTCTGCCAATACCAGAACGGTCGGCTGACCAAGGTGCTTTCCAAGGCGCCGGAGCGAACCGGTCAATATACGTTCTCTTACACGGCCGATGGGAGACTGGGAAAGGTTCTGTTCAACGATCAACCGGTGGAATCTTCCGACGAGAAAGGTTGGAAAGAATCCTGCGATGCTTTCGGCCGGTTGCGCGCGATTGGCCGAGGAAAGGATTTGATGGAGTATATCTACGGGCCGGGCGGAGTGGTGGTCGTCCGAACTCCTGCAAGCGAACTGTGCATTGTGCGTTCCTCGGACGGACAGGCGCGGGCGGTGGTCCGGGGCGAACGTGTGCAATTCCCGGTTCCGGCTGCCGTTCCAGGCGAGACATTTCTTGTCGAAGCCAAAAGTCTGGACATTCGCCCACTCGGATTCCGGGATATGAGCAGCCTGATCTTCGAAATCATGGAGGGGAGGCAAAAATGAGACATTGGCGTGCAAAAACGATAGGATCCGTCTTGGTGTTTTTGTTCTCCATCAGCGACGGCCGCGAAGGGGCTTGGGGCCAAATCAGCTACTTTGAAGCTGTGAACGAGAGCCTTTCCAATGTCCCCAGTGGAAGTCTCTGGGAGGATTTGGGCCGCTATCAAGAAATGGACGAAAACGCAAATAAGGTGCGGGAGGCTTTCATCCGGGAAGTGGATATGTGGCGCGCGAGACGCGCTGCCAGGCGCAGACTACCGCGGACCTTTATGGATGACTACTGCGCGGACATTGACCTTATGAATCAGCTCACAGAGGCTCAAAACGCGGCCATTCTGTTCGCGGAGGAACGGGGTGCCAAGTTTTCAGATGTTTCGTTGGGGAGTATTCCGGGTTTTGCAAAAGACGCGAGCGAGCAGCGGTTCGACCTGGGTTCTTTTGGAACTTTCGAAGACGGAAAATGGACGGTTCCCAGTAAGTCGTCTTGGGATGTCACGGGTTTGTGGGGCGACTTGGTGCAGCTCTATTCGGAGACGGGAACACGATTGGGGACCGTTCTATCCATTGGCGCGCAACAGCTGAACTCACTGGGGGGAGGGGTTTCCTCGAATTACGACCCGGACTATATCCCATGGTGTCTAGAGTCGCGCAGCCAGATGGAGACCCTCAAGCAGCAAAGACTTCTCAAGGAAGCGGACCCCGGATCGCCTGAATACCTGAATCTTGTCCGGCGCCATCACGGTCCCGGCTCACACGTTGCAACGACCGATCGTCAAGGACAGAACCCCGGCGGATCCTCTAGTCTTTCGCCTTCAGAGAAGTGGAAGAAACTGAACGCCTCCATCGAGGCTTATGAATCCGCGAAGTACGGCCCTGCCGACCGCGTGGCCGAACAGTTCAACCTGGAAAGCGAAAGAGAAGCCTATGACAATCTCATCGCGAACGCCAATGCGGAGATCGAACGAACCGGCCGGCAACTCGAAGAAAAGCAAAGGGAAGTCGCCCAGGCCGCGGCCCGCATTCAGGACCTGAATGAGAAGATCGAGCAGACGATCGAGACGATCAAAGATTTGCAGGCCCTGAAAAGTCGGCTGGAGCAGAAAGTCGCCCAAACGGCGCAGGCGCTGAATCGGGTTCAGGGACAAAACAGGGCATTGCAGAACGAAATCAAGCAAGTGAATGAGAGTATCCGCGCGGAACAGGAGCGGCTCCAGGCGCTCGAAAGACAGCGCGCCGCAGAGGCCGCGAATATGCAGACGATGATGGGTACCATCCAACTGATCGGAGGTATCGCCTCGATGGCCGGTTCCATGTCGGCGAGCTCCTATTCGGGGAGATCAGACTCTTATGAAAGCGCTCGGTCCTACTCCAGCGGCTCGAGCTGGGGCGGCTCAGGATCGGGAGGCTCGGGCTCGATCTATGGAGGTGGCGGCGGCAGTCGGGGCGGAGGCACATACCAAGTCCAATCGAAGCAGCAGGATTTGCCCAGCCTGTATGGCGGGGGCGGGTCTTCCTTTCAACGGCAGAGTCCGCACGAAAAAATCATAGAGTATCGCAAAAATTACCCAAATCTGCCCTACTCAAGAGATCTGCCCGTAACAAGGTGAACATTGCCCGGGTGGCTGAGGATCAGAACCAGATCGGGTATTTCATGGCCACAGAATAATGAGCCACAGGAGGGAAGTGCCGTGAACACAGGGATCAAAATCGGCTTGGCGGCGGTATTGCTGGCATGGTTGACGACGGGGCTTGCGCCCGCGCAGGAATACGCGTTGGTTCGAGCCAAGGCCGCCGAGGTCATACGCGCCAATGATCTCGATGCGTCCCGCCTCGCGGCGGTTGCCGAAGCTAAACGGTGTTGTTTGAAAGACGTCTTAAGCGTCGAGCTGCTGGGTCCGGCCAACTATCAGAAACATGCTCAGGTCCTGCAAACCGTGTTTCTGGAGAAGCCCGATCCCTACTTGGCCCGTTTCGATATCGAGAACGAGGAGATCATTGACGACGGACAGCGATACCAGGTCACCGTGGCGGCCAAGGTTCGCAAGAGTTCCGTCAACGCCGCCTTGGCGGAAAAGGGGATTCGCGATGCTTCGGAAGGCGCTCTCCAACCGACCGTCATGGTCCTGGTGCGCGAACGTTTTGAAACCCGCGTCTCCGGAACGCGAACAGCCGAAACGCTGCTCATCAACGATCTCCAGGCCGCCGGCTTCAAGGTGGTGGATCCGGAGCAGAAGAAACTGATTGACCTGCGCAACAAACTGTATGCCGAAGCGACCGGCAATTTGCAGGGCGCCCTTCAGACCGCTCTGAGTTTTAACGCCGATTATCTCATTTTTGGCGAAGTCGTGGTCACCTCGGGCGGGCCTTTGGCCGGCACAGACTTGAAAGTGCGTTCCGCCAATATGAGCTTGAGAGCCGTCGAGGCGAGCTCGGGAAAGATCATGGTTGCGACGCGCAGTGAAGGGAAGAAAAGGCATGTGGACGAACTGACCGGCGGCAATTGGGCGATCGAGGAAGCCGCCGCCGTAGCGAGCAAGGAAATCGCGGCGAAGCTCAAGGCGATCTTGAAACAAGAACAGTCCACCAAAGGAGTGGAAGTCGTGATTGACGCCTATGGGCTGGACTTCGACAGCCAGGCCCAGGACATGGCCGCCGCCCTGAAGAAAATCGAGAACGTCTCCTCCGTCAATTGCCGTTTCTTCTACTCCGGCGTCGCCCAGTTTGAAGTCCTCTACAAGGGCAACACCGACGGATTGGCCGCCGCCTTGCGCCAGTCGGAAATTGACGGACAGGCCGTGGAGATCATCGAAGCGCTTCCGCGATACCTGCGCGTTCAGCGGCAAGGCTCGAAACGTGTCGCCCAGGAGAGCGTGGAAGGAGTCTTCAACCGATATCTTCAGGAAAAACACAAGTTCTTCGACGCCGAAGCCGCTCGCGAGAAAGACACCGAACTGGCCAACAAGATCAAGGCGCTGGCCGAGAGCAAGCGAATCAACGACGACCAGAAAAAGCAACTCTATGCGGCTCAAAAGGACCTGGAGAAGAAGCGGGAAGAAGCCTATTATCGCGAGAAAGAACTGCAGAAACGCATGGAGCAAGCCCGTCAGGCGGAAGAGGTCTGCCGTCGCCTCGACGACAAGTATCAGATGCTTTCGAGACAGCTGGATTCATCCGAAGCCGACAAGCGCCAGCTCCAGCACGATCTGGAGGAAGCCCGCCACGCCCGATACACCGCCGCGGCCAACGCTCGAAACGCCTCCTCCAGCGCCTCGTCTTCGGGAATGGAATACGTCCAAATGACGCAGTCCGTTATGGGTATGATTCAAGGTTTCGGGGGCTTCTGACTCGCACCGACGCGAAGAGATGCGGATGCACGGCATAGCGCTGGGCAGAGAATCAGTGCGAGGGACTCGTGAGAGGGGTGGGAACGAGCCATTTCTTGGGCCGCGAGGATGCCTCGCTCCAAAGTCCTGCGTTTCAGAAACAGCCCGATGCGTTGGCGGCCGCTTCCACCTGCACAGCAGCTGCCTTGCCTTCGCTCGCTAGCGGTAGAGTTCCCACGACGTCGCGCCGGTTCGGACTCGGCCTGTGAAGGGTCGCGAACGATAGGCCGGGTCAATCGAGTTGCCCGCCCGATCTTTGACAGTGCTTCCGATCGTCACCGTGTAACTGGTGCCTTGGTTCTGGCCGCTTGTGTATAAGCGGTATGCGCCGGCGCTCAGGCGTTCAACCGAGACCGCCCGCAGCCCGCGCGTGATCTCGGACAACGATCCGCAGCCCCGAGTGGGCTTCGACAGGACGGCGCAAAGTGTCGCGGAGAATGGAAGTAGTATCTCGGCCCAAGTCGTCCTCTCGGCTCTGTCGGGAAGAACGGTGACCGTGAATTACTCTACGGCAAATGGAACAGCCATTGCCGGAAGCGACTACTACACCACAGCAGGAGCGTTGACATTTTCTCCGGGCGACAGAACAAAGCTGGTGCGGGTGCGAATTTGGGATGACTCGATTGACGAATACGATGAGACGTTCTCGATCCGGCTTTCTGGTGCTGTGAATGCGACACTGACAACGGGCACGCAGGTCGTCACTGTTGTGGACAACGACCCGTTGCCCACGGCTGGATTTCAGCAGACATCAGGAAAGGTGCCCGAGAATATCGGGTGGGCACGGATTCCTGTGCAGTTATCGCCGCTATCCGGCAGAACTGCGAAGGTTGATTATCGAACGACCGACGGTACGGCACGGGCGGGCAAAGACTACGTCGGGTCGAGCGGGACTTTGACCTTCATATCCGGCCAGACAACGGCAACGATCAGCGTCCGAATTCTCACCGATCAGGAGAAAGAAAACGACGAGACGTTTCGGGTAATTCTTTACAGTCCAGTGAATGCAAGTCTGAACGCAAGCATCTACACCGTGGCCATCGAGGGCGACAAGCCGTGGGGCGCTCGACGCTGGCTATTGTATCAATGAGAGCTTCTGACCAACGATCATTCCTGAATCCGAGACTTCGGACTGACCGATGGCTGTGTTGATTTATCCCGAATGTTCCGTGTGCTTTGTGACCGTGCCGCGGGGCGTGCGTTTTTGTCCGCAGTGCGGCTCGCCACTGACGCCGTCCGCCGCCGAAGAGGTCAGAAAGCCGGAGCCAACCGCCCCGTCGCTCTCTCTCGCCGAGCGGTCAGAACTCGAGCGAAGATTCCGCGAGCAGTTCGAACGGCGCGGGCTGACCGTGACTGCCGAGCAGTTGAAACAGGCACGGTCGGTTCTCTTGGGCGCGGAACGGCAGCTGCGGCGCGCAAGCATTCTGTTTCTCGATCTATCCCGTTACAGCCACATCGGCCGGATTCTGGGTCCCGACAAGACAGAACAGCTTATCCACGAATATTACGCCCTGTGCGCAAAGGTCGTCCATCAGCATCGCGGCTTCATCGTGAAATTCACCGGTGATGGAATCGTCGCCGTTTTTGGCGCGCCCTTGGCCTATGACCGCGATGCCGAGTCGTGCGTCGGAGCCGCGCTGGAAATCCGAGAGAGAATCGCTCAGTTGGAAACGGGCACCGACTTTGCGCTGAACGTTCATGCCGGGATCGCGACGGGCGAGGTTCTCTCCGGTGTCAGCGAACGCCCTCGGGGACCGGACTATGATGTCATCGGTCACGCCGTGAACCTGGCCTCCCGGTTGCAATCGCGGGCAAAGGCCGACCAGGTTTTGATCTGTCCGGCGACGGCGCTGGCCGTTCACAGCGCTTTCGAGTGCGAGCCATCTCGTCCGATGCGGTTCAAGAACATTCCCGGTCTTCACACTCCCTGTTTCGTCCTTGGCAAGAAGCAAGCGGGCGGAGTTCGGCGCCCCATTCGGACGGTGCGATATGGTTGGTTCTTTTCGACGTCTGCCATTTTGGTGTCTCCGAAATCCGGCATCTTGATCGTGCCGAATTTCTCTTCTCACACCGTGGAAGAGAAAGCCGGCGTTGTGTTGTATTGAGGCGTTGAATCCTCTGTTTTTTCTTATTAACAGCGATGCGGCACTGGCTGGAGCATGAAGTGTTTTCCATGGCGGCTCGATGCCGGCTAGGCGATACGAAAGCATCCGGTTACTCGCCCCGAAGCTTGGCCATGGGCGAGTGCGCCCGCATATACGTTGGAGGCAGATAACCCCGCCGCTCAATCCGGACCCGCCGCTTGCGGTGGGCGCGCGCGACCCGGCGACAGGAAAGGCGATGGCGTAGGTGGAATGGTTACAGCAAGGCCTGATGACTGAGGATATCGAAACGATCCGGCAGGCCACGCGCACCGGGTGGCCTTGTGGTAGCCAAGGGTTTATCCAAATGTTGGAAGATCGTTTGAATTGCCTCCTCGCGCCATAAAAGCGCGGACGCAGGCCCTAGGTCTCTCTCAGAAGGAGGACCTTCTATGTTCCGGCGAGCCGTAAATCCATCTCTGAGCAGGGAGAAGGGAGCAAAGTGCTATGAGAGGCACCACAACATTAGGAAGAGCCAGAGGCCTATTGTCAAAAGCTGAAGCGCTGCTCCTTTTTATTATGGAAGTTGGTCTTTCGCTTTTGAGTACGGGATGTGTACGCCGTTATCTCGAGGTAACCTATCATTCTATCCCAGACGGAGCAACCCTTCTCCAGAACAATGGTTCATACGTAGGATCGACGCCGAAAATACTCTACTATGAACTCACCGCGGCCGAATGTTCCAAAGGCAATATCAGAGTGGCCGGTTTAACAGCGCATTGGGCAGACGGCACACAGCAAACCGCTTCACCAAGTTTCAGCGTTAAGCCGGTTAAGGGGGATGGATTATCAGGTACTTTTAACGAGATTTGGAAGGTCCATCGCTCATACACCTTTATTAAGCCTCAAATGCAATCGGCTAGAGCAACTGAAAAGCCTCGTACGGTAATATCATCTACAGGCCATACTGCAGTAGAGCGCGCAGAAGCACGAGCTGAATATGAACAGGCTCTTTCCGCATATAATCAGGCTATGCAGAAGTTGGATAATGAGCGACTAGGGCACAACATCGTGTCTCTACCTGTTCAGCACTCAAACGCTTTCAATGCAGCGATTGGGGTTCTTGCGCCAATTGCCACTTCACAGGCAGTGGCGGCTGCTGAAAGAGATCTGGCCGTCGCAAGAGAGCGGCTTGAAAGGGCAAAGGCGCGCATGAACGCGTCAGATTGGCAAACGCTTGACTCTAGTGAGATAAGGGAAACTCCAATTACGGCAGTAAGCGACACGACTGAACAGCACGTAATCGTTGAGGGTGATAAGATTCGTCCGGCCCCCGGTTATATGTGGGCTGATCCTCGAAGCGGAGACAAACGGGTTGTAAAAATCCCTGACAATGTGATTTTTCAGAACGGGGGTTTTATCCGGCCCTTGGTTATGATTGGATTAATACGGATGATCCTACGCAAGGCGTAAGAAGAATAGCAATCAAAGGGAGCGAAGTCTTCCATAGTTTCACTTCATATGAGGATTTAAACAGTGATGGGCGTGTGAGTCCAGACGAATACTTTGGAAAAGACAATGAAACGATCGATTATATCGCAGAATAAACCTGGTCCAATTGCTTTCCATAATATCACCGGATACAACATGAAAGTAACCTTTCGCTGTTTTACTTCAGGCGGTGAAATGCTGGCTGAAACTCAGGTGGACATTCCGGCTGGCCAAGGCTATTGCCCCGGAAGCAACCTATTTGCCAAAATTCGAGAAAAAGGCGATGGAAGGTATGTGTTTACGGCGACCACAGACACGGGAGAGAACTTCAGGCTGGAGAGAAATGTCAAGACTGGAAAAAAAGAAAAACAATCCTCGGAGACGATAGAACTTCCTAATTTTAACCCAGATGACCATATTGTTAAAAAAGACATAGAATTAACCGAGGGTATGCATTTCAGCTCTGGTTTAAGATGGGCCGGTTCAAGTGATAGTGATGTGGATTTCTTTGCATTTAGTCGTGTTGAAGACAAAAATAATAACGGTATATACGAATATCAAAATGAATTTATTGGAATAAATCAAGATTTTGTGAAGGATGGAGTGTTATTGAAAGGCATATTTTATAATGCGTATTCCAAAGAATTACTCAATGGAGATGTAAAAGTTAATGTTAAAATATATTATCCGAACAAGAGTATTTTGGGCGATGTTGAAGGGACTATAAATAATGGCAATGGATTTTTTATTGCCCTTCCGACAACAGAAACTAAGGCATGTGGAGATTACAGATGTGATTTGTACTTGAATGACAAACTTATAAAATCATTGGAAGTTAGAATAAGATAAGTTGTATTTCGGTGACGTTCTACCAATTGAAAACAACTCCCTCACCGCTGAGACGCGACCACCGCAAGAACAAGCATTCGTTTACAGCATCAAGCGCAATCTCACCATCCCTCAACTTCCGTTCACTCGGCAAACTGCTGCGCTTGCTTGACCCAGATTTGAGTTTTCTTCGGATTGTTTTCTATTCCCCCAGCGATCCTCTGATAGGTTTCGGCGCTCGTTGCGACGACGAGGATTTCTTTGAATCCTTTGGCGAGGTTCTTCTGCAAATTGCCTCGCCAGTCGGATTTGCCGGTTTCGATTTCGATGGCGACGCGGCGGCCGTCCTTTTCGGCGATGATGTCGGTGTAGCCGTTGACGGGTTCCTCGATGACGATTGACCAGCCATCAGTCCGCAGTTTGTCGGCGACTTTGTGTTTCCAGTATTCGTGTTCGAGGCTGCCCCAGCGGGCGCGTTCGGGAACGTCAATGCCGAGAGATCGCAGCGCGTTCTTGCCCTTGTCGGTAAGTTCGGTGAGAACGCACTTGCCGCTGCTGGTCTTGATGTCAACCAACCCGAGCAAACCGTTCTGAACGCAGGCCTCGCGGATTGCGTTGCCTTTTCGACGGCTGAGGCCAAGGTTTGGGTAGCGTTCGACGGCCCCCGACAACGGATGCTCCAGAACGTCCAACAAGAAGCCGCGTTCTTTCTCCGTGAGTTTGATTGCGCCGTCCTTCCTGCCGCTATCGTCCGCGTTTGCCGGTCGCCGCTCCCGCGCATCATTCGCCGCGCCCGCCTCAAAGTCCTCGTATGGCTTCAACACATTTCGCGCCGCCATTTGCTGGATGAGCAGCGTATCGCTCACCGCGCCCTTCGGGATTTTTCTATGCGGGATTCGGATGAGGAACGGTTCGAGCCATCGGCCCTGAAGTTTCACCATGGCCTGTCCGATGGGCAGCCGGCCGACGAAATCCTTCTCCTCGTCGCCGAGCAGCATGGCGCCGCCAAGCGCGTTCACGTCGGATGCGTGCTTCACGTTGAGCGCGATCGTGGTGTAGGTGTTGCCCATCGCGGGTATCGAGATCAGGCTTGGGTGCTGGTCAATCAGGGCGATGGCTTCGCCGAGCTCGCGAATCTCTCTGAGAATGGTGTCGGTGACGGCTTCTCCACCACTGCCAGCGCCTGTGCGCCGCAGCAGGATGCGGTGGGCTTCGTCGATGATCATGGCGTGCTTGAAGGTCTCGCGCTTGCCCTGGCAGGAAAGGCAGAGGAACTGGGCCGTTCCAACGTCGAATTGGAGCAGTTCGCCTATGTTGCCTCGCACGACCTGCAGGAACCGCTGCGTAAGATTCGGGCATTTGGCGAGCGGCTGAGGACGAAATGCAGCGAAGCGCTCAGCGATGAGGGGCGCGATTACCTCGAACACATAGAAGGTGCGACGGAGCGAATGCAAACGCTGATCAACGACCTGTTGGCGTTCTCGCGGGTTACGATGAAGGGCGATCCTTTTGCCGCGACCAACCTGGCCGAGGTGGTGCAAGAGGTGTTATCCGATCTTGAGACGCGCATCCAGGAATTGGGCGCACGTGTTGAAGTGGGCGATCTGCCCACCCTTGACGCCGACCACACCCAAATGCGTCTCCTGCTACAGAACCTGATCGGCAATGCGCTGAAGTTCCACCGTCCTGACGAACCACCGGTCGTAAAGATTACCAGCCGAAGCCTCGACGACCGTGGCGGCGGCCTCACGGAGGGCGCGCCTGCCCGCTATGAAATTAGCGTCGAAGACAACGGCATCGGCTTTGACGAGAAACATCTCGACCGCATCTTCGTGATATTCCAGCGCCTCCATGGCCGTAGCGAATACGAAGGAACCGGCATTGGCTTGGCAGTCTGCCGCAAGATTGTCACGCGTCACGGCGGGCGTATCACTGCCAGAAGCAAGCCGGGGGAAGGGTCCACATTCCTCGTAATCTTGCCGGCCAAACAGAAAACCAGCGAAGCGAAAGGGGACAAGCCATGAAGAAACATGCAAAGACGATCACGATCCTGATGGCCGACGACGATGCCGAGGATCGCCTGATGACCAAGGAAGCCTTTGCGGAATGCCGCCTGCGCAACGATCTGCGCTTTGTCGGGGATGGCAAGGAACTAATGGATTACCTGCTGCGTCGGGGCAGGTACAGCGATCCAGCCACGTCGCCCTGTCCCGGCTTGATCCTGCTCGACCTGAACATGCCGAAGAAGGACGGGCGCGAGGCGCTCCAAGAGATCAAAGCTAACGCCGACCTGCGGTCCATCCCAATCGTGGTGCTGACGACGTCGAAGGCCGAAGAGGACATAGTCAGCTCCTATGCGCTGGGCGTGAACTCGTTCATCGCCAAACCGGTGGGATTCACCGATCTCGTCGGGGCGGTGAAAGCATTCAGCACTTACTGGTTAGAGATCGTGGAACTGCCGATCGAACAGAAAGCTCGATGATATGAAATCCCTAACAGGCAGCGCGAACACGGCAATTCGCGTCCTGTATGTCGAGGATGACGAAGAGGACTATATCCTGGCGCGCGACATGCTCGCCGACATAGCCCACACAAGGTACGAATTGGAATGGGTGGCGTCGTACGATGCCGCCCTCGCGCTGATCCAGCGTCAGCAGCACGATGTCTGTCTTATTGACTATCGTCTTGGCGAACGCGACGGCCTGGAACTGTTGCGCGATGCCATTCAAAACGGGTGCAGGGCGCCGACGATCATTCTGACCGGGCAAGGAGATGAAAAAACCGACATCGCAGCGTTGAAGGCTGGGGCGGCGGATTACCTGGTCAAGGGGCAGATCAACACGCCTCTCCTGGAACGTTCCATCCGCTACGCCCTGGAGCGGCACCGGCTGCAAGCGGAGGTGGAATTGGAACAGGCCCGGCAGCGTGAGCAACAGGAGCGGGAGATGCGCGGGCTCCAGGGCCTGTTGAGCGGCTCGTCCGGCGCCGTCAAGCCTGTGCGCGAGTCCGCACCAGACACATTCAAGAAAGTGGTCGGGCAATACGAAACCCTGATGGATCAGGCCTTGGAGCGGCAGGCTTATAAGGTCGAGTACAATATCGGCGAGGACCTGCGCTCTTTGGCCGATGAGTTGGGCTTCCTGAAAGCCGGTCCGCGTGATGTGGTGGAGATTCACACCACGGCTCTGAGGAGAAAAACCAAAGAAGCCGCTTCGGCCAAAGCGCAGGCGTACGCCCAGGAAGGACGGCTGATGCTCCTCGAGCTCATGGGAGACCTGGTATCATTTTACCGCAGTTATTCCTCGGGGGCGAATAGAACACCAACGCCGGCAACCCCAAGAACGGAGCAGGAAAGTAAAGAGAGCGGAGGAGGAAAATGAACAAATATCTGGTCAAACTGTACGTCACCGGGCGGACGCCGCGGTCCGAGCGCGCCATAGCAAATCTCCACCGGATCTGCGAGGGAGAGCAGGGCAGGCAGTGCGAAATCGTCATCATCGACGTCTTAGAACAACCGCAGCTGGCCGAAGATGAAAAGATCCTGGCGACGCCGGCGCTTGTGAAGGAACTGCCTCTACCGGTCCGGTGCATCATCGGCGATCTGTCGGACAAAGAGAAAGTGCTGCAGGGACTGGACCTGCAGCTCGGCAGTCAATCTGACAAGCAGCAGGAGAAAGCATGATGAACGATCCGAAAGAACTCTCGCCGGTCGAAAAGGTCGAAACCAACATACCAGGATTCGATCTGATCTCTTACGGCGGTCTGCCGAAGGGCCGCACCACGTTGGTTGCCGGAACCTCAGGCAGCGCCAAGACCGTCTTTGCGTGCCAATTCCTGGCCGAGGGAATCCAGAACGCAAACGGAAATGGTGTCTTTGTCACGTTCGAAGAGTCACCCAACGATATTCGCAAGAATGTGGCAGGCCTGGGTTGGGACGTCCCCAAATGGGAAGCCGAGGGCAAATGGGCCTTTGTGGATGCGTCGCCCAGCCCCGGACAGGAAGTCGTTGAGAGCGGCGAGTATGACTTGGGGGCCTTGCTGGCGCGTGTCGAGCACGCCGTCCACAAGGTTGGAGCGAAACGCGTGTCCCTGGATAGCCTGGGCGCTGTTTTCTCTCAGCTTTCCGACAGCGCGATTGTTCGCCGGGAGCTCTTTCGGCTCGCGGCCACGTTGAAGAAGATGGGGGTTACAGCCATTGTGACGGCCGAGCGGACACAGGAATACGGCGAGGTTGCCCGCTTCGGAGTCGAGGAGTTTGTCTCGGACAATGTCATCATCCTGCGCAATGTCTTGGAAGCAGAGAAGCGCCGCCGCACCATGGAGATCCTCAAGCTCCGGGGCACCCAACACCAAAAGGGAGAGTTTCCGTTTACGGTCATACCCGGCGAGGGGATCGTTGTGATTGCCCTTTCCGCGATTGAACTGAAGCAGAAGTCATCTGATATCCGGGTCACCTCGGGCAACGCCGAGTTGGACAGGATGTGCGGTGGCGGATTCTTTCGCGATTCCATCATCCTCTTGTCGGGCGCCACGGGGAACGGCAAGACACTCATGGTAGCCGAGTTCATCACGGGGGGCGCCGCCAAGGGCGAAAAGTGCCTGCTGCTTGCCTTTGAGGAAAGCCGAGAGCAGCTCATGCACAACGCCATCGGTTGGGGAATTGACTTCGAGCAAATGGAACGTGAGGGGCAACTTAAGATGCTGTGCGAGTATCCCGAGGTGGCCAACCTGGAAGATCATCTGATCAACATGAAGAGAGGGGATCGAAGAATTCAAACCGAATCGCATAGCGGTGGATAGCCTTTCGGCGCTCGAGCGCGTTTCGACGATCAAAAGTTTCCGTGCGTTCGTCATCGGCCTGACCTCATTCATCAAGCAACAGGAGATCGTAGGCCTTTTTACGGCAACAACGCCGGCGTTGGTAGGCGGGACGTCTATAACAGAGGCACATGTTTCCACCATTACCGACTCGATTATTCTGCTTCGGTATGTGGAAATGTATGGCGAGACGCGGCGCGGCCTGACGGTCCTCAAGGTGCGTGGCTCGATGCACGAAAAGAATATTCGAGAGTTCACGATTGATGGCGAAGGAATGCACATCGGCAAACCCTTCCGGACGGTTACAGGCATCCTGACGGGCAATCCTACATATGTTGCTCCCGGTGAAGCGGAACGCGTCGAGGAACTGTTCGCGCAGTAGGAACGCACCTAAATGAAGCGGGGAGTGGAGTATGTTTCCTGACCAAGCTATCAAAGACACGGTGACGAGCGTGGACGACGAACGGCATCGCCAAGGTAAGCCGGTTGATGAGACTTTGCCCCACGCGAAGGGCGACAGTGAGTTCTGCCGGCTAGCTGTTGAGCACAGTGCCGATGCTGTTGTCATTGTTGACCGACGTGGGATTGTGCGGTTTGTGAACCCGGCTGCAGAACGCCTCTTCGATCGTCCTGCCCAAGAGATGGTGGGTCAGGCGTTTGAATTCCCAATCTGTGTTGGTGCCCGGCAGGAATTGGAGATCCCGTGCCCGGGGAAAGAATCGCTGGTCGCAGATATCCGGGTGGTGAAGACGGAATCGGACGGCGAAACTCTCTATGTCGCAAGCCTGCACGAGATCACCGACCGCAAGCGCGCCGAGAAGGACCTTGGACGTTCGCTGGCGGAGTGGAAGGACATATTCCAGTCCATCGGCCAGCCGACGGTGATCCTCGATCCGAACCACTACGTCATCGCGACCGACCGCGCCGCCGAGGAGGCGCTTCGTGCAGCGAAGAAAGAACTCCGCGGCAAGCACTGCTACGAGATATTTCATGGAAACGACCGGCCGCCAAGTGACTGTCCGATGGAGAAAGCGCTACGGTCCAAATCCAACGAAAGCGCGGAAATCGAGATCAAGGCACTCGGTGGCATGTTCCTGGTCACCTGCACACCTTTGCTCGGCGACACTGGCCATATTGAGAAAGTTGTCCATAGTGCCACGGAAATCACCGAGTGCAGGCGCGGGGCGGCGAGAATACCCAGTCTCATAGTTCAGAGCGCCGATGCAATGGTCGTTGTGGACAAGAATGGGATTGTACGCTTTGTCAACCCGGCCGCGGAATCCCTTTTTCACCGCAAGGCGAACGAACTCGTAGGCGAGTTCTTTCGTTTCCCTGTTGTCGCCGGTGAAACAACGGAGCTCGATATTGTTACCAAAGGCGGAGAATCAGCCATAGTGGAAATGCGCGTCGTGCAAGCGGAATGGGAAGGCGAGGGTGTTTGCCTGGCGTCGCTGCGCGACATCACAGAGCTCGCGTGTATGCGCGCGGAACTGCGTGCCCTGGCCCCTCGCGATGAACTGACAGGCTTACACAACCGGCGAGGATTTCTGATCCTGGCCGAACAGCAGCTAAAACTGGCCAACAGGACAAGGAGGGAAGTGTTGCTGCTTTTCGCGGCGTTGGGAAACATGCGGTGGATCAATGAGAATCTGGGCCAAGCGGAGGGAGACAGGGCATTGGTCGAGGCCGCCAACATTCTCAAAGAGACCTTTCGCGAGACTGACATCATCGCTCGGCTCGGCGGGGATGAGTTTGGGGTCCTTGCGATCAAGACTTCCGCTGCCGACGCCGAGATTCTAACTACTGGCTTGCAGGAGAAAGTCGAGGCCCTCAACAAGGCGGAAAGCCGCCGCTACAAGATGGCGCTTCATACGGGTGTGGCGTGCTACGATCCTCGGTCGCCCTGCTCCCTTGATGAATTGCTGGCGAGGGCGAACGAATTGATGCACAACCAGAAACGCGGCAAGGTGTGAGAGGCGACCACTCCTTTTCCGCGGCAAATACCGGAACAGTGACCGGCTGCATCAGGCGGTCCAAGAAGGTGAGACCCGATCGTCCGACGCCGCTGCCAGACTCCGCGAAAGCAGATAGAAGCCGATGGCCGAAGCAGACACCGTAATCCGCCTGGATATCATCGAAAGATGGCAGGGGACTATTGATCTCGTCGCGGAGATCATGAAGGTCCCCGCCGCCCTGATTAAGAGGGTCGAACAGTCCGAGATCGTTGTCTTCGTGGCCAGCCAGTCGCCCGGTAATGCCTACAAACCCGGCGATAAAGTGCCCGCCAACGCCGGCTCCTACTGCGAGACGGTCATTAGCACGCGTGAATCGTTGCTCGTTCCCGATGCCGCGGAAGACCACAGGTGGACCTCCGCCCCGGACGTGAAGTTCGGCATGATCTCCTATTTGGGCTATCCATTGCGTTGGCCTGGCCAAAATGTTTTCGGTACGATCTGTGTTCTGGATAACAAGAAGAACGCCCACCACGAACTGCCTCAGAGACTTCTGTTGCAGATTCGCGACATCATCGAAGCAGATTTGAAGTATCTATTCATCGTCAATGATTTTGCCCGCGAGACAGCGAGATCGCGCGAGGCGCTGTTGAAAGTCGTGGAAGACCAGAAGCGAGCGGCGGAGGTGCTGCGAGAGAGTGAAGTGCGTTTTCGCCATATTGTCACTGGCAGTGCAGATGGCGTTGTCATTGTGGACCGGCATGGGACGTTGCGTTTTGTCAACCCTGCGGCGGAATCTATCTTTGACCGCAAAGCGGAAGAACTGCTGGGTAAGTTATTGGGTTTCCCTCTCGTGGCGGGCGAGACAACGGAGATTGACATTATCCGCAGAGGCGGCAAACCAGCTGTTGCCGAAATGCGTGTCGTCGAGACGGAATGGGAGGGCGAGAGTGCCTGCCTCGCAACGATTCGCGATGTCACCGAGCGCAAGCGCGCTGAAGAGGAGATTCGGCAAAGATTTGAGATGTTGCAGAAGGACCTCACAGGGGACAGTTGATGCCCTGGCAGCAACGGCTGAAATGCAGGATCTGTACACAGCTGGTCATCAACGGCGCGTGACCCAGCTTGCCTGCGCCATGGCCAAGGAGATGAGCCTTCCGGAGGACCAGATCGACGGACTCCGTGCGGCAGCGGCGCTTCACGACGTGGGCAAGATCGACGTGCCAGCCGAAATCCTCAGCAAGCCCGGTTCGCTGACAGAATCGGAAATGCGTATAATCAGGAGTCACCCGCAGGTCGGCCATGACATTCTGAAGACGGTGCCTTTTACATGGCCGGTTGCTGACATTGTATTGCAGCATCATGAACGAATGGACGGGTCCGGCTATCCTTCCGGCCTGAAGGGCGAAGATATTCTCATAGAAGCAAGGATCCTGGCCATGGCCGACGTGGTTGAGGCGATGTGTTTCCACCGAGCTCACCGACAGGGTCTCCGTGTCGAGAAGGCGTTGGAGGAAATCTCACAGAATGCAGGGACCCTGTACGACTCGAAGGTCGCGGACGCCTGCTCGAGGCTTTTCAAGGAAAAATGCTTCAAGTTTGAGTGAGAGGACGAGGCAATGAGTTTGCCTGTCAGCGCGTGTCGAGCGAAGCGAGCCGGCGAAGGGATTGGTTCGTTCGAGCGAAGGCGCTCCGCCCGGGGGTATCGAACGGCGCCGATGAATCGCCGGCCTTTTTCAAGCGCGCACCCGGTAAGGCGGTTTGCGCATCAACGCGGCATGACGCTTGTTGAAGCGCTCGTGGCCATGGTCATTGCTTCAACAACTTCCCTTTCCTGCTTGTTGTTGCTTTGCGCCCATCGCATGCAGTCGAGAAAAGCGCTGGAACAGGGCATCATCCTGGATTTCGCCATTCACTACCTCGAACTTGCCCGCACCAAGGACTTCGCCAACGTCGCCGGTGGCAAGCCCATTAGTACGCTCCATCCGAATATCACCTTCCCACCCAATCAACCCAACAATGACTGGCATAGCCTGTGGACGGAAGATTTCAGGGCCTTTCACCGGGATCTGGAATGGCTCGAGCATCGCGATCCGCAGTATCGCTGTACGATAACACCCCAGGGACCGATAGCCGATCCTCGATCCAAGCATATCCGTTTTGAGCTTCGCTGGCACCCCCCCTTGGGCAGGGGACGCGAATGGTTGACCGTGCAATTCGATACGGTTGTCTATCCGAATTTCTATTAATGGGGTCCCAAGAGTCAAAATGAAATCAAAATGTCGAAACAAGGCTCGATTGTCCGGTTTGCCAGAACGCGGCGTGACTCTCGTGGAAGTACTGTTCGCCTCATCCATTTCTCTAATGATCTGCCTGGCGCTTGCCTACCTGATGCTGGCCGTCGCGCGAGAACAGCGTGTTGGCAGGACGGAACACCTAGTCAACCAGTACGCCGACCATGTCCAGGATAGGATTTCGTATCGGCTACGCAACGCCTCGCGTCGGCATGGCACGCACCTCAGCGATCCGACCGATTCGACGAATACCTTTTACTACACCCTCGATTTCGAAAAGGCCATGCTATCCGATCCACCTGAGCCCATGGAGCGTTTTCGCTACGACCCGGATACCAAGGCGCTCACCTACGACCCCGACACCAGTGTCTCCGGCAATGAGAAGACTATTGCTCCGAAGGGTGTGGCAACAACACTTGACAACGTGAGGTTCCACTGGGCCACGACCCCGGAGGGAATACCGGACAGTTCGACCATCATCGTCCTTGTTGACATCAGTGACCACGGTTACGCCCGAAGGCCATTTCGCGACGGCGCCGATCCGACCAACTGGATCTCCGTCAGTCGCACTTTTACCATCAACCTGCGACGGGAATAGTCCTGTCGCACTTGGCGTGGTCGCGCATTTGGGAGAGAATTGGTGAAGAGCGCCGTGAAACACATCAACGTGCGATCCAGTGGGCGAGGCTCGGTGTTGGCGTGGGCTCTAATTGCGTCAATCTCGATGGCTATTGCCAGTGTGAGCATCTTCCAGCTCAGCCTACACCGGTTCAGGACCGAGCATGGCCGTGTCAACAGCGCCGACGCCTACTACACAGCGGAGACCATACTGCTCGAAGGCGCGCAGATGATTGCTGAGGGATCGCGGGATTCGGACTTTGTCGGCGAATACACTCTCAGTGGTTCACCCATGCCGCTTTCGCTTCCCTATACCCCCGGCAGTGAAGTGGAAGCGGCGAGCCTGAAGATCGAGAACGACGACCTCAGCGCCGATCACTTCCGCGTCACGGCATCGGCAAGAGTCGGCGGTAAGACCCGGACGCTCCAGGGCCTTGTGGAAAAACGCGCACTATCCGAGGTTTTTGACTACATATATTTCATAAACAATTGGGCCTGGATGACAGCCGCTCAGACCTACATGTACGGCGATGTCCGCTCGAACTGGGATTTTGACTTCAGGAATCGCCCAACGATATGGGGCCATGTGTTTGCCCATGGGGACATAAGCGATTCTGATGCTACAATCTGGCGACCGGGCGATCCATCGCCCGTCACGGGACGTGCGGAGAATCCCGATGTCGGCCAAACCGCTGCGGATTATCTGCACGTAGGCGTGTCGCGTCTCAAGATGGCTCATCTCAAAGATTTCTCTTACTATGAAGCCAAAGCCATAAAGACCGGCGGGACGATCAAACAGAACGGCGCAGTTCTGGTCGCGGGCGTCCAGGGCGACGACGAGCCCAAGAGCGGCATCTACCTGGACGGGACGAAGAATGCCATAGACATTAGCGGAACCGTGGTTGTCCGCGGTGATGTTATCCTCAAGGGTGAAATCACCGGCAGGGGCACACTGTACATTGGCGGCAATCTCTACATCGCGGACGACGTCACGTACAAGAACGGTCCTGACTTCGCGCAATTGCGCACCATCATGGAGAATGCAAAGAAAGACTCGACTGAAGGAACACGGCTGAAAGAGCGCAATGAATGGGTAGATAGATTCTTCAACCGGGATCTCATTACGTTCGCGGCCAGGGAGGGTATTCTGGCGGGAAACGTCAACTCAAAAGGATGGTACAACATTTACAGTGCTGATGAGTGGGGCCTGAAAAACTATGGGAGCGAGCAGAACCTCGGCGCAGACGGAATCCACGGCACGGGCGACGACGCCAGCGAACCGACCTGGTATGATGTTGATGACGATGGCAACGGCAAGAATCCGGGCGAGCACGACTACTACAACTATCAATATGCCGTTGACATTGAAATGACAACGACACGGATGGCGAATATTCAGGGATATCCAACTACGAAAAAGAAAGCACCAGAAGATTACAGTCAGCTCAGCACCGATAACTTCTCCGCCATGCAGGGCATCTACTACACGGAACATGCCTTCGCGTTCTACTCAAAGAAGAAATTCGATCTCGATGGCGCGGCGATCTGCAGGGATGAGGCGTGGAATCCCGGCGGCAAGACAACCTGCACCTATGATGACCGCATCCACAGCCGACACCACAAGAAGTACTATGATGGCGACCCGAATCGAATCATAGATCTGGATTTCCCGGCGGCCACGAGCGTCCGGTTTCTCAACCGTTATGAGATGGCTTACAAGTAGCGCCAAGCGAGGGAGTGCGATAATTGCGTGACATACAGGCCCTGTTTCAGCAGGAAGTCTTCGCTGGTGGGAAGGGATGGCTGCTCAGTCAGGGGCGATTGCTCCGGCGCGCCGATACGAAGGGAATTAGTGCCGGCCAATCCTGTCGTGCCAGAATCTCAAGGAAGTCGTTCATGCTAGGTTGCGTTGCAATGACACCGCGAAGAAAGGCGCGCGTGCCATTGGTCGTTCTCCTCCTTGCCTTCGTCTGTCCGGGGGCGGCCTATCTCGCAAATGCTGAAGACCACGAGGAGGACATCGAACCTTCCGAAGAGCCGCAGGAGATAAAGTTGGCAAACCCCACGACTAGTTCAAGTCTCTATGATGTTTGCGAACGACCGTTCAGCGTTGTTCTGCGTCGGTCCCGATGTTGGAGAGACTGACTGCCTGATTCGGAGGGTCAGTAGTTTCGACAGCACGAGCTTCGGATTCTGCCAGGAGGGTTATGAGCAACCGGTCCCCAAGGTTCTCTGTATTACTATCCGCAGTATTCTTGTTTTTTGAGCAAGGTTTTTCACGGATGCACTTGCGCCCCTTGCAGGGACCGGGGGTCAGGGATCGGGGGCCAGAGATCAAAATGCGGTCGCGTTTTGCTGACCCCTGACCCCTTGCTCTGGCCTTTCCACTTCGGTTGCGGCTCGCCGCGCTGTGTAAGCGATCATCCTGGTGATCTCGTCCGCAAGGAAGAGATCCTTTGATTCAATCTTCGGGTCGCCCCCGATCTTTCCCGCCACCATCCACCTCACGCATTCCGGGTATTCCGCCTTCCTGCAGCCATTCACGTAAGCCATGAACCCTCTTGTCACCAGTTTGTGCAACTCCAGCGTTCCGCCTGCCAGAACCCTTCTGCTGGGAAATCTCTTCTTATAGCTCTCGGGCTGGAATACTCTCTCGCTCACAGCAGCGAGAAACGCGGCAATGTCCTGCCTGGAGAGCTCCGTGAACGGGTGACCGGCGAACTTCAGTAAATAGGAGATGCAAAGTAGCCAGAACGTAAGAGCTGGTCGCTCGGGGCCAGTGGACAATTGGCTGGGGCTTCGGTCCACTAGATCAGATGAGCACGGTGGGCTACCATTCATTACCGTGACGCTTGGACAAGGTCCAGCCGGACGCGCACAGGTTCGAGTCCCAAACCGTCTGATCAGGG
>Ga0315280_10002892_pt1 | contig 27142 bp, 20 predicted proteins | sample YL17G06_40_MG_FD_203697 | JGI IMG/M metagenome (GOLD analysis project Ga0315280, IMG submission 203697) | Sediment microbial communities from Yellowstone Lake, YNP, Wyoming, USA - YL17G06_40 | ecosystem: Environmental > Aquatic > Freshwater > Lake > Sediment | place: USA: Wyoming | collected... | reverse complement strand
CATTTGGGGTGCGATGGGGACACAGTTTTGCCGGCAGGAGAATCTGCCTTGTCGATGACATCAAAACGACGGGCGCTACGCTGAATGAATGTGCAAGAACTCTAAAACAAGCCGGTGCATCAAAAGTCTTCGCACTGGTTTTAGCGGTCGCGGGACAAAAACCTGCCTGAGCGAACTCTGTTTAGCCCTTGTTCGCCATTCGTGTGGCGGAGTTGTCGGCACGCTTGTCCTGAGTTTGCCGAAGGGACAACGCTTAAGCCACCTACAGTTTTTCGTATTTTATAATTGCACGGTATAGGCCATTGATGCGGCTGCCGTCAACGATTGTCGGCAAGTATTTTGGACTCTGATTGTTCATCACTATATACGCTGCCTCACATGGCATCAGAAATTCACCGACTGGGTGAATTCCTGGCCAGTTATGGCGTCGATATAGTAATCTTGTGCTACGATTAGGTCGCCTATCAGACAAGAATTACTGCTGAAGTACCATACCGGGCGAAATGTAATCTGCTGGCCCGCCCGGATTTGCCCACTTATGGCAGGCATATAGCAAAGGCGGACAACGGTGATTGGTTTTGGTTTGTCAGGACCGTACTTTGTCCAAAGCTTGCTCTGGATAAACGCTTGTCGTGCTGATAAAAGTGCCTTGGGTTCGCCTTTTGAAACTACTCGATAGAGGCGCGCCTCTATGTTTGCGAATTTCTTGACCGTTGGCTTAAGATTCTTCCAGACAGCGAACTCAACGTAACTACTAGGGCACGGAATCTCGTCAACCCACATCTGATAACGGACTTTTTGCCGAGAATGCCAGTAATCACGGCGGAATTCGCTCCAAGGAATTCGTCTCATACTACTCGCGATGTCATCCGGTACAGTCATTAGCATTAGTTCCTCGGCCACCTGCCTGGGGGATTCTTTGGAAGTGAACTCATTGAATTCGATCATTTGGATATCGAGATGGTCAAATTTGGATTTGATATACTTCTGGAGTTTCGTTGGGATATTGTAGTCAGTTATGAGTTGACAAGTGATGTGTTCAGGCACCTTGTGTGACGGCGGTGTGGGCAAGCTGCAGTGAAGAGGGATATTGCCGGGCAGCGGTGCGTGAAAAATGCATCCGTTAAGGGATGTGGCGGTAACAAGAAAAAGCAGGATTGTGACGATCAAGTCACAAAGGGAAAATACAAACCAGCCCTTATTTCGGACTTCAAATCTCATCGTTACAGTTTTTCGTATTTTATTATTGCGCGGTAGAGGCCGTTGATGCGGCTGCCGTCAATGATCGTGGGGGGGTATTTTTCGTTTCTCGGCTGGAGGCGAACCCTGTTGTTCGGCTCGAAGAAGACCCGCTTAAAGGTCGTTTCGTGCGGCATCGCAAAACGGATGAAACAATCATCGCCGTTGCGGACTTCTGCGGCGGGCGAGAAAACCACTATGTCGCCCTCACTGAATTTAGGCCCCATCGAATCGCCGACCACCCTGACGGCAAAGGCGTTAGGGTCGTGCACGTCCGGGCAGCGGACATAGTCATCCGCTATGCCGACCGGGTACTCCAAATCGTCAAAATCGGTGGGGTAGCCGGCAGAGAGTTTGTTTATCACGGGCACCAGACTGCCTGCGGTCAAAGAGGAGCCGGCCTGTGCGACGTCTAATTTGCTTTCGGCAAGAAGCTCATCGAGCTGCTTGACATCGGTTTTTTTGCGGACGATATTTTTGATGAAGTGCCGTAATTTCCGGTTTTCCGTCTCTGCGGATTCGTATTCCTGACGAAGGTCCGAAGGAAGGCCTACTATGTGCGCGATGTGTAACAGCGTGCCGGGTTCAAACTGGAGGACCTTTTCGAGCTTGGCCAGGAGCTCATCGCCGGGCGGGTTCTTGACCTTGCCTGTTTCGATGGTGGAAAGATACGGTTTGGAAAATCCGATGGCAGCACTGACTTCATCGAGCGTCAGGTTTAGCTGTTCACGTTTTTCTCTTATTATTTGTCCGAGGGACATAATGGGTACTTGAATTTCTAATCGCGTTAAGTGATTTCCAACAGGTTATACTTGGCGATGCCCAGGCCGATGCGTTCGGCATGCTCAATCTGGTAGCGAGGGTCGAGTTTGTCGTTTTCGAGCAGCTGCGCCAATTTTTTGCCTGCCTTTTTTTCGACCATGTCGATTGCGGCCTTATCGACGGCCACAGGGTCGGTCGAGGCGACTATGCCAATATCATCGACTATCTTACGCATATTGGGGCTGTCGAAGCAATCGCAATCTTTTGTGACCGAGATTATGAAGTTGAAAAATGCGGCTCTATTTTCTTTGCCCTTAAGGGCCCCCAGTGCGTGCTCGGCGACGCTTCTCTGCAGGACCTCGTTTTCCTGCTCCCAGTCATATTCTACTGCGTTGAATCTGCACACGGCGACGCATTCTGCACAGCCGATGCATTTGTCGTGGTCGATGTGTGCCTTGAGGTCGCTGAGGGTGATTGCGTTTGCGGGGCAGTGTTTGAAGCATTCGCCGCAGCCGGTGCAGTCGTCGCCGACACCGGGCTGAAGGGCCGAGTGCTGTCTCATTTTGCCTTTTCTGCTGGAGCAGCCCATTCCGAGGGTTTTTATTGTTGCGCCGGCGCAGGTTGCGACGTGGCCGGTAAAGTGAGCTATCGCGAGGATTGACTGGCAGCGTACGATGTCGGCGGCGATGAAGACTTCTTTGTTCAGTTCGCCGTCGATTTCGACGGCTGTCTCGGCTGTTCCGAACAAACCATCGGGTGCGATGAACGGTATGCCGAGGCCGGTGACATCGAAGCCATGTTTTGAGGCGAGGACGGCGTGGTCGATGGCGTTGTGTCTTTTGCCGATATATAGTGTGCTGGTGTCGGTCAGAAATGGTTTTGTTTTCAGCGCCAGCAGCTCCTCGACCAGGCCCTTGATGCAGGGGGCCGGCAGGTAGGTGTTGTTGCCTTCTTCGCCGACGTGGATTTTGACGGCGGCAAAGTCATTTTCCTTGAAGCACTTTGCAAAGCCGGCGACTTTGAAGAGCCTGCGGGCCTTTTCGGAGACAGCCCGCTCGCCCTCGCTGATAGAGGCCCTGATGAAATATACTTTTGAAGCCATAGAAAGTTACTGCTGCCGAGTAAAGAGACTATTGGGCGTCTTACGGTCTTTAAGTTTGCGCAAATGATACCAATATTATACTGATTCCGCCAGAGGGTTGCCCGTCGGCGAGCTCCCGATTAATCGTTCTGTTCCAGTTGGTTCGCAAAAGCAGTCTGATTTTGCGGCGGTATAGGAGGCATTGTAAGGTAAGTGCGACAAATTGCAAGAGGATGATTCGGTCTCCGTGGTTTTGTCAGGGTTGCTACAGGAGCAGAAAGCCGGAGGCAGTGGTTGTCAGTCGAGTTTTTGTTTAGGTCAATGTCATAGCGCAGATAGGTGCAGAACTTGCCGGACTAAAACTCGCCGCTAAAACGATTTCTTGTGTCGGGAAGGCTGGTTGCAACTTCGCCGGTTCATTGTGCAATAATTTTTGCTGTGATTGGGTGTTGAAAGCCGAAGATATAGGGAGGCCCGGTGAATGAGTAAATGAGTGAATGAGAATGCAATGGTTGAGATTGTGAAGGACAATCCGGTCGCCAATCGTATTGCGATGGTGGTTGTTTCTCTAATGGCTATCGGCACGGTTTTTGTCTTTTCAGCCAGTGCTAACATCGTGCAGGAGCTTGACTTACAAAAGTTCTACAATTACCCCGGTCTGCGGCATATATTGTTTTTTCCGCTGGCATGTTTAGTTATGTTTGCCGCATCCTGCTTTGACTATCGCAGGTTCAGTCCGGCCAAAGGGTGGATGAAGTCCCCGACGACGTATCTGTTGGCTGCGAGCGTTGTGCTGCTTGTGCTGGTTTTGGTGCCGCGGTTCGGGACGGAAATAAACCGTGCCCGGCGATGGCTGCGAATTCCTGCGGGGCCTGTAACGATAAGTTTTCAGCCGTCTGAGCTGGCGAAGTGGGCAGTCGTTTTCTTTTTGGCCGGCGTCTGTGATAAATTTGGTTCGGAGATAAGGTTGTATTGGAGGAGATTTGTCCCTATCTGCTGTGTTGTGGGGCTGGTGGTCGGGTTGATAATAATCGAGGACCTGGGGACGGCGGCGTTTATAGGATTGTTGGCCTTTTTGATGTTGATTATTGGGGGAGTGAAGTGGTGGCACATTCTGACTCCTCTGCCGCCTGGGGCGGCGGCTTTTGCCGTTGTGCTTATGCGTTCGCCCAGCCGGATGCAGAGAATCGCGGCGTTTTTGAGTCCTGAGAAGTGGACGAATTCGGCTGCTTATCAGGCGATGCAGTCACTGGTTGCTCTCGGGTCGGGGGGGCTATTCGGCAAGGGGCTGGGCAGGGGAATCTGCAAATATGGTTATCTGCCGGAGGACACGACGGATTTTATTTTTGCGATTATCGGGGAGGAGCTGGGGTTTGTCGGCAGCGCCGCCGTCATCGGGCTTTTTATTGTGTTTGTGTGGCTTGGGATTTTGGTGATTGTGCGCTGTCGTGACCATTTTGGCCAACTGCTGGCCGGCGGAATTGTTTTAACAGTCGCCATTCAGGCGGCGATAAATATCGGGGTGGTGACAGTCGTGTTACCTACGAAGGGCATACCACTGCCGTTTGTAAGTTCAGGCGGGACCAGCATGCTGCTATCATCGGCGGCGGTTGGAGTGTTGTTGAATATCGCCAAGCAATATGCGGCGGAGCCGGCCCAGTCGGCAAATGAACAGGAATCCTGAGCGGTTAGTTCACAGGATGGGGAGGGAGTCAGGGACTAATAATTGCGAACCGAGAGTTGCAGATTATTAAAAATGGTTTCGATGGCCTTATTAAGCCGACAGAAGCTGGTTTTAATTTTGTTGGCGGTTTACTGGCTGGCTCTTTTTGTTCTTGCGCATATACCAATTCCGCTTTTTGTGCGGCAGGCGGGTGTTTCTGATAAGACCCTTCACTTTCTTGCGTATTTGATTTTAGTGTTTCTGTTGTGGGTTACCGTCAGCAGGGACAAGAAGGTGGATTGGCGCAGGGCGATTGTCTGGTGGGTGCTTCTATCTGTACTTGGGTATGGGGCTGTGGATGAATTGCTTCAGGGCTGCGTGGGGCGGAGCTGCGATGTGAGGGATTTTGCGGCGGATCTGGCGGGTGTGCTGGCGGGTCTTATTTTGCTTTCATTTTTTACATTTTGGCCTGCTGTATTTATAGTGGCGGGTGCGACTATTTTTGGTTTGACGAATATTTCACGAGTAAATTTATCCACTTTTCTGCCGGTCGCGAGCGCGATGTTTCATCTGTTTTCTTACGCAATTTTTACGATGCTGTGGCTGCAGATTGTTCATTTGTACTGTGCAGTAAGCCCTCCTAAAGTGCGGTGGGTGATTGTAGGATTGGTTGTGCCGATAGGGTTTCTATCGGCTGTGAAACTATTTTCTGCGATTGTCGGCAGAAGTCTGGGGCTGCGGGACGTAATACTTGCTGCAGTGGGAATCGTAGTTGTAGTGAGTACATTTTATCTGACGACTTTATTCCGCCAGCTGTCCGGGAATTCCAGAGCTATTGGGAAGTGACAGCGGCGGTTTTTTTGAAGGGTCGATACAGGGGGTCACCTATCAAGACCAACTGCCAGGAATTGAACGGCTGTGTGCGGTAGTATGCTTCAACGAGGCAGTTGCCGCTAAATAGCTCGCCGAAGAACGCTCGCGGCTCGGGAAATGCGTAAAGATATGGTTCAGCTACCGCGCCCAGCGTGGCGGTTATGCCATTTCGCAGCATTGCGGGGCACCACTGGGTGCTGTTTGGGTCGCGAAGGTCCGCCGCCTCAAAGCTGGAGATGTGGTAGCCTACGGCGCCATCGACGAAGTCAAAGGCATCGACGTATTTTTTCAGGCTGTACCAGCCGCAGTAGATAGCCGTTTGGGGGCAGGAGCGGGACGCGAAGAGATTTTCTGTTTGCTCCTCCCTGACGGGTATTGCCGTCCGCAACCTTAAGAACATCGCCAAATCCAGCAAAGACTGGTCAAAGCGGCCCGGCAAGTCCTTTATGTGCGCGATGCCACGCGAGTCGATGTAAGCGACACCTTTGAGGCCGGTTTTTTCTGCGGCTATTGCCTTATCGATGAGGCCTTTGACTATTGTGTAGTCCGGACCATCGAGGCGGCTGACCATAAGAGTCCTGAAATCAAGACCCATTATGTCGTTTTTTAGCATATTCGGCTGCCAGCGGTACAACTCATATACGCCGAACAATATCATTGATAATTCGCTATCGACCGAGGCGTTTGTTTCCTTGCCGGTGATGCGGTCGATTTCCATTTGCATTTCGGCCAATCGGTTGGTGCACTGCTGATGTTCGGGCGAACCGGCCAGGCCATTCTGCTCCAATTGCGTGAGCCGATTTTTCTCCTGCATAGTCAATTCTTTTAATTCCTGAACTCTCGCTTCCATTCCGATTAGTGTGCCTCGCGGCCCGACCTTGATCGGCACGCCATAGGTTGTCAGCAGGCATCTGATTTTGCCGGAAGGGCGGACGGTGAGCAGCTCCTTGCGTATAGGTCCTGCGAGGTGCCTTTCGTAATTGTCTCTGCTGATGGTGTCACTGAGATTTGTCCCCAGGGACAACGACAGGATATTCTTGAGGGGGACTTTGCGTTTTTCGCAGTAGTATCGGGCGAGCCGGCCGGATGCGGCAACGTCTTTATTTGCTATGACCAGAATCTCCTGCGGCTCTAAAGCGAACACCACCCTGCAGTATGCCGACAGCAGGAAAATAATTGTGCGGCTTTTACAGACCATTTGCAATCCGTGAGCAGTTACCTTTTTATTGTTTCTCTTCTCCCCTTGTATGTTCGGTCTGCGAATATCTTTTCTCGTAGATACCTTTTCGCCGTAACACTCTGACGATAGTCGCCAGGATTATCTTGCAATCCAGCCACAAGCTTGCTGTTTCGACGTATTTGACATCGAGTTCGAGTTTTTGTTCGCGTGTCAATTCGCCTCTGCCTTGTGTTTGTGCAAGGCCGGTGAGGCCCGGTTTGGCGAGGAGTCGTTTTTTTTGCCGTTCGTTCCATTCGGGTATCTGCGAGAGATACAGCGGGCGGGGGCCGACGATGCTCATATCGCCTTTTATGACGTTTAATAGCTGCGGCAGTTCATCGAGGGAGTATTCGCGCAGGAATTTTCCTGTTCTCGTCAGGCGGGGGTCGTCGGAGGATTTGGGGCTTGGGCCGAAGGGCTCGACATCTACTTTCATTGTGCGGAATTTGTAGAAGGTGAATGGTTTGCCGCCTTTGCCGGCTCTTTGCTGCTTGAATACAGCCGGGCCTTTACTGCTGAGCCTGATGGCTATCACAATAGCGGCGAAGGCCGGAGAGAGAATGACCAGGACCGGGAGGGAAATGACTATATCTATTCCGCGCTTAAAGATACTGTAAATGGTCATATAATTTCGTTAGACTATTAAAGAAGACAGGGTTATACGGCCGACTTTAGAATCAAAGAATAAGTTTACCCGGATGCAGTCTCAGTATCAACAGTACAAGCGGCAAAGCTCGACAGATAAGGTTACGTCTGGTAAACTACTGAAGATTTGCAAAATGGCTGGTGGCCCGGGCATCCTTCAGATAGAGGGGTAAAGATTATGTTCGATAACATCATAGGCCCCGAAAGGCCCGTAAGCTGGGTCATCCAATTCTGGCCCGTGTTGGCGCTTTCGTTTGTTTCATCTCTTGTTGCCACGTCGCTGTGCAAGAAGATTGCGCTGAAGTTTGGGATTGTTGACAGGCCCGACAACTTAGTGAAGACCCACAAAGGCTCTGTGGCGTATCTTGGGGGGGTTGGTATGCTTGTGGGGCTGACTGTCGGGATATTTACGGGTATTTATCATATTTACGACCTGCAGCAATTTAGCGAGGCTTTCAAGTGGCTTATGGGTGTGCTGGGAGGCGGGGCGATAGCGTGCCTGGTTGGGTTGGTGGATGACATATTCAACCTGAAACCCTGGCAAAAGATATTGGGACAGGTTGCAGCGGCCATCGTTTTGGTTTTTGTGGGCATCGGACCCGCGCTCTATTATTCACTGACCTTTTTGAACATAGAAATTTCTGATACGGCGGAAATGATTTGCGGAATCCCGATAGTAATCATTTTTGTGGTCGGCGCAACGAATTCGCTGAATCTTCTGGATGGTTTGGACGGTCTTTGTGCAGGCGTTACCGTGATAATCACGCTGGCGATGTTGCTTCTGGCGATTCATCTGGGGACGTGGGGATACAGCGAGGTCGGCGACCCAGTGCGAGTGATATTGTGTTTAGGGCTTGTCGGCGGGGTGTGCGGGTTTATGCCTTTTAACCGGCATCCGGCCAAGATATTTATGGGAGATGCCGGCAGTATGCTGCTTGGGTTTGTGGTGGCGGCGCTTATGATTCTATTTGCAGAAAAGATTCCGAGATGGTGGATGGCTTCCATAGTGGCATTCGGCCTGCCGATACTCGATACAGCCGTTGCTCTCGTCAGACGATTTCTCAATAAGCGTCCGCTGTTTGTTTCTGACCGCGGGCACATATACGACCAGATGATTGACAGGGGCATACCGCTGAAGACGACTGTTGCGATTTGCTATGGCCTGGCTGCGATGTATGCGGGCATCGGGGTTATTATGAGCCAGATAAGAACAAGATATGCACTGGTGGTATATATAGTGGTGTTTGCAGTTTCAGGAGTTGTTGTTTGGAAAAAGGGCTATTTGAAAATGGAAGGCATCCGCGGCGCAATCCGTAAGGAGAAGTGATTTCTTATATCATTTGTCTTGATAGGGCCAATTTGGTTTGTGCGAGAAAATACTACTAACTACCCGGTATATTCAATTTATCTAATAGCACATAAGGCCTCATTTTCCGCCGAAGCACTAATTGTTATTTCCCACATCCCTTTTGTATAGCGTCAACTATTCTTTCAGTACAATAGTTTTGCTCAAAGTAATGCTCTACCCATTGTCGGCCTGCCCGCCCCATTTGCAGCCGTAACTGTTCGTTATCGAGGAGAACCAGAATTTTTTCCGCCAAAGCGGTTGGGTTTTTTATCGGCACAAGAAACCCTGTCTTTCCATCAAGCACAGCATCTTCACAACCACGGTGTTGTGTGGCAACAACGGGCTTGGCGCAGGCCATGGCCTCAAGAATAGCTACGGGCAACCCTTCAAAATAATATGTGGGTAAGACAAAAATATCCGCCACCCGCATCAGCCGGTCAATATCATCACGCCAGCCCAATAATTTGAAATTATCCTCCATATGGGCTATCTTAACTTTTTCTTTAAGTTTATCTGCCGAAGGGCCACTACCAGCGAGAAGAAAATAAATGTCGTTTCGTTGAGCACATATCTTCTCTGCAGCAGCCAGCAGTATGAATACTCCCTTTTCCTGGATCAAATAAGCGACACAGAGGACTATCTTTTTGTCTTCCGGAATGCCTAATTCCTTTCGTATTTGGCGACGTTCATAGTCGTCTGTCTCATGCTTGAATTTTTTCAAATCAACCCCCATTCCAGAAATGCGAAATATCTTATTTGTATCCTTAATCAGATGGTGCGTTTTGCACAGTCGCTCATCATAATTATTCATTACCAACATGGCATCGGTAATTTTACCCAGAGCTTTTTCTATGCAAAACCAAAACAGCCATATTAAGATGTTTTGACCGGGCGCACATGGCAAGCCATGGGCAAAGTAAACAACATTGGGGGTTTTAGCCAGCACTGCTGCTATTCTACCCACACCCGCACCGATTGGACTGTGACAAACCACAACATCGATTTTCTGCTCAATTAATACCCTTTTTACCCGAAATATCTCCCTGATTATTCCAAAAGGATTAAGCCCCCTCTTTATCCGGTGTGGAAAAACATTAATCCCTATATCTCGTAATTTTTGCACATCTGAGTCATCAGAACCACACACACATACATAATCACCTTTTTTTTTCTGTGCCTCTATCACCGGCACCAGAAACTGACAAACCATCAAAGTGGCTCTGGATATGTGCATAATTCTCATAGACCCGCTCTATCCCAAGATGTTGAGTTTCAAAACTTCAAAGTTTTTCAGACAGATACTTTTCGGTTCGTTCACGAAGTGCGGTATAAAACGCCTGCCGACGAGGCTGAAGTATATCGCTGCAATAATTGCGGGCAATACGAATGTTCCGTTTGACGGTTTCAGTCATTGACTGAGGGTCAGCAAGAACGCGAAGGATGGTTTCTGCAAGGACATTTGCATCACCCGGGGGCACGAGGTGGCTTTGTTCCAAAAGTTCTGGCGTTCCCCCAACGTTGCTGGCGATACATGGGCATCCACGACTCATCGCCTCGACCACTGCCCGTGGCAATCCTTCAGCACCAGTGGCGTTAAGAAACAAATCAAACGTATCTATACAATCCATAACGGGTTTTCCGCCGGGGAGGCGGCCATGGAATTTCACGCGGTTAGCAACGCCCAATTTTTGTGCCAATGCTTTCATATCTTCAAGAAGTGATCCATCGCCAATCATATCTAAAGTTACGTTGGCGTGTCTGGCAACACACTGTGCCAGGGCATCGATGTGTACATGAGGAAGCTTGTGTATCTGAGAGAATGTGCCTACAAATCCCAGACGAACAGCAGGACCATTGCCAGCCAAACGTTCCGGAATTGTAGAAATAGCATTGAGTCTGCGACTAATATCAGTACAGATGTCTGCGGAACTCAACTCAATGGAAGAATAATGCGTGGTATAGGCATCCTTATTGTGGGGGTAACGTTGTTGTAGAATATGTTCAGTAACGTAAGATATAGTAACCGCCCGGCTGCATTGCAACTTCTGGTGGTGCGTCAAAAGCCGGCGGTAAGCAGGTCTGCCGAGACTATTGATATTGCCGGGAGAGAAGATGAGCCACGGATCACCAACCACTTCAACCCCAAATGGCATCCCCTGAGGAAGATGTTTCCAAACCAACGTTCCAATCATCAAAGGAACACGCAGGATATATGCATTACTACGTCTAACCGCTTCGCGAATAACCGAGACAACTTTTCTATGTACCTGCACATATTGCCACGGACCATAGTGGTCCGGTACTGCACAAAACTCGACATTCGGTCCCGTCGCTTTTTCCCATCCGCACGGCACCTTATCAACCGGCTTAACACGAGCGACTACCAGAACAGAATCAAAGACCTGTAAATATCGTTTCCAGAAACGCTTATACGTTAGATGGGGCGAGAAAACGTCATTTCCCATAGACGGAAAATGGCCGTCTATCGCAACTAAGAGCCTCATATACACTTCCTGAAAGAAAACATCAACTCGGCCCACTATTAATTTCCGACATAATAAGCTCCTGCAGATCCTGCAGCCGTTCCCGACAAACACTCATATATCCAAGCATCTTTCGCTTGACTTCCTGTTGCTCAGCAACGAGCATTTCAAATGCTCTGATAAGCGAGTCACCGTCAACATTATTTATGGAACAGATGAAATCCTCCAGCCCTATCTCATTCATAGTTCCTGTGGCCTTGTAACCCTGATAACTCACGGCCAGACAGGGCACCCCCTGGGCGATACTGAAAATGGCAGAATGAAATCTTGTACAGATCATAAAGTCCATAAAGCCGTAGAGCGATTTAACTTGGCGACAATTATAATCGCCATCAACATAAAAAATACGATCGGTCACAGAGGTGGCTTGTAAAACGTCGCGTATGGTGATTCTATCATCTTCATGTGCATGGGGTCCGATGACGTGCGCAAACAGAACCGGTGCATACCTGCTATATAAGAGATGCTCAATCAGCTTAGCAAAGGCTTTAACATAGTTGATATATTTTTCTCGGGGATACTTGTCATTAGGAAAACGCCAAGGACGCATGGTAATACCCACACATTTTTTCTTGAAAAGAGGGACACTATGGCGCATCAGCTCCGTTCTAGCCCAATCTGGGTTTTCCGGTGTCAACCCAAATGCCATATCTGGATACAGTTTCGCCTTGCCGGGAAGAATCGTATTAAAAACTCTATAAGACTCGGGTTCACGGGCTGTCAGAACTTTGCACCGACCTAAAACTCGTCTGGCTAACCATCGCCCCCATCTCGTATCAAAAGGACCTAAGGAGTTCGGCAAAACTACTACGCTTACGCCACATTTTTGGGCCAGCATGAGAGGGAGTAAACCGAACCAGATATAATAAGCCCATCGCAGCCCGCGATAGGCATAAATGTATCCTCCCCCTTTTATAACCAAAGCTTTGCAACCCTGCAGATATTTATACGTTTCATATCGCTCTTTACTCAAAAGTAGTCGTGCCAGCATGCCTTTACCTGATAGCAGAACGAGGCCACACGTTTGAGCAAAATCAAGCGCAGCTCGTATTTTCATCTTCACAAGAGACCATCCTGAATCAATGATTTCATTTTTGGTTTGCTTTGCTGCACGTCTGGGATTGGGAAGCAACGCTGGGAGAACCTTGATTCCTAATTTTCGTGTCTGTCGGCTTTGCTTGTCCTCCGGATCATTATAAACATCACTCATGATAGCAATTTCGCAATGGGGACTGTTTTTGCGCAGAATATCAATTGCTTCCCACATCAACGCCTGATCTCCACGATTGCAATCAAGCGCTGCAGGGCCTATGAGGAATTTTTCCTGTCGAGCCGTAGAACTATTTTTCATATACTCTCTTCCGCCGGTTCTGCTATTTTTCTTTCACCTGACAGGCCGGCGGCTGTTATAAGCGGTCTTATAACTCCTTCCGGCCCAAATCTCACTAAAAACCGGTATGCAGCACAAACAATATCATCCCTGCCTTTTCTCTGGCAGTCTCACCGGGTGTTTACCGCTAAAACTGCCCCTCATAAGATAAATTATATAGCCGGGAATTCCAGTTAGCCTTGCTGCCAGCATATTAACGGACGCATCGTCTGGGATTTCTATTGCCTTTAGTCTGTAGGAATCGGTATTTATTGAATTCCAGCCGATGTCAGTCGTTCTGGCAGACAGAAAGCCAGCCTGTCTGACTAATTCGATTTCCCTTTCTGTATAATCGCCGCACGGGTAGGAAAAATGTTTACAATCTCTGCCCAAAAGAGATTCTAAATCACTCTTACATCGAAAAATCTCGTTTTTACATTCATCATCACTGCAGGCGGTCAATATAGGATGGAAACATGTATGCGCCTGAAAATCAACGAAGTCCTGCATAGACTTTACCTCGTCTATGTTTAGTGATTGCCTTTCTTGCTGCGGATATTCCTTTGTGGGCTTAAATCCGAAGTTCTCCTCTAAATAACGAAGCCTGTCAGAGTTGGTGCATTTTTTTAGAGGTTCAGAGCGAACACCAGGAACCTTGAACCAGAAAAGGCGATTAGTACTTATTACCCGAGCCGTAAGGTATATTGTGGGACGAAAGTTATATTTTTTAAATACTTGCAGAAGAGCAAAATTGCCTTTATGTCCATCGTCGAAACTAATAATGATACTTTTCGGCGGGATACGCACCCAATCTTTCGTGCGAATTGCATCAACAAGCACATCTAAAGTGATTATATTATATTGTGTGGACAGATAGTTCAGGTGCTTATCAAAAACATCAGGGGATGGGTCGTGATACAGCAGAATGCAGCACTTATTTTTTGCATAGATGCTTCTAATGAGAAATGAAATACCGGTATATCTAATCGCAAATGCTACTGCCTCTTTGAATATGATGCGAAAGTTCACCATCACTAAAGAATATTTCCAACAACCAAGCAATTACTATAATCTATGCGAGGGCGCAAGCACAGCACTCATATTGTTTTCCAATCAAACTTCACACGCCAAGACAGGACCTGCTCGACCATTTAATTCAGCGGGAGTACACTTTAAATAATTGTTCGGCACAATGATGCAGGTCAAATTCAACCGGGAAGGACCTTTTTATATGGGGTTGACTATCAAGTTCTTCTACTGTCTTTAATATTTTTTTGTGGATGGCGTCTCTATCCCCTATAGGAACAAGGTAGATAAGGTCTGTATGCTCTGCAATTTCTCTTACACCCGGCAGGTCAGCGGCTATTACTGGCAGATTAGCAGCTATCGCCTCCAAAACTACACCAGGTAACCCTTCCCTGAGCGAAGGTAAAACAAAACAATCCGAAGCTTTCAACAACCGGGGCACATCATCACGCTCCCCTACGAAATGAACGTGCTTTTCGATTTTGAGAGCGTGTGCCTTGGCTTCCATTGCCTGCCGAAGCTCACCATCCCCAACAAACAAGAAATGTATCTTAGGGTTTTCGAGTATCACTTGAGCGGCAGCATCAAGTAACAGGTCATGGGCTTTTTCCCAAATAAAACGGGCTACATAAATAACAAGTTTACCATCCTTAGGGATTCCTAATTCTGAGTAAACACCATCTCTATCTATAACTGCTTGGTCAAACACACTTAAATCAAGTCCATTATGAATAATCTTGCATCGTGGGTCTTTTGGCCAATCTTGCCTCCAGCCATACTCCATCGCTCCACTCCCAACAGCCAGTATGGCAGTGGCATACTTATCGATCATCCCGCGCATAATATGATGATATAATTTTCTTTTTAAAGTAACCTTCTTGCCATCACCAATGCTTCTGAAATGAACAATCCGTTTACCAATACCAGCTTTATCCGCCAGGCGAACGATATTGCCGCTGAAATAGTGAGTGTGACTATGCACGATATCATAATCGGACTGCTCAAGGAGCTTTACAAATCTTCGTCCAAAGCTAACCAGCCCAGGCCTTAGAGGACAGGGAAGGACTTTGCCGCCCAACTGATGAATCTTTTCATCAAGCGGCCCCTTCCCGGGCAACACGGTGCAGAAATCAAAATGCACGCCTTTTTCAGATAGCAAGGGCATTAATTCGACTGTGCGCAGTTCCGAACCACCTCGAACCATTTTGCCGAATATGTGCAAAACCTTGATCATTCCTTATCCTGGCGAAACTACGTATTACCATGGCATCATGAATCGATTGAACCCATATATGACATGTCGCCGTGCGGCAATAATATGGCTCCTTCTGTTTCGTCTTCGTATGAAGGTTCCTGACCCAAGAGCATATTCAGTAGTGCCGCCACTACCATCACGTGCGCACAGATGCTGAAGACAATTCCTACGTGATTACGAATCACCATTATAGATGCTCCGATACAACCGAGCATAATAATGCCCCACACTGCCGACGGATTTTTACTAAATCTGATAGTAAGCCACCTGATAAAAATCCCAAAAAACATTAACTCAATAACAACGCCCGGATAACCGAAATTAAGGTATCCCTCAGCAGCAACCGTAAAAGCTCTCCCTGCTCTCCCGGAGCCGTAATAAGTAGTCGTTAGCCATTCAGAAGGCGCCCACGTTGCCCAACCATGTCGGAAGGCAAATCCTTGCAAGAAAGGTATAATGTGAAAAGTAGCATCCCGCCATGACGCGCCCTTCCAATACGACTCTATAGTTGGTACTTCATGACTGGTTATGTCGACCACCAGAAAGGACTGACCCATTTCTATAAAAGGACTCGCCCAGGTAAGCTGGCCTGAAGTTTTCTGGTACTTATACTCCTCCAACATTGTTTTCGGTTTGAAAATGGTGGTGCGAACCACGCCCAAACCGGCAAATAGAATAAGTGTCGCGACAGACAAGACTGCAAGATAACGAATACGAATGCGCTTGACTAAGTAATGCCTCACAAGTAGCAGCGGGGCGCCCAATTGCAAAATTGGCCCCCGGTCGCCTTCCATAATTACCAAAGCAAAATAGACCATTACCAGGACCAGAGCCAGCTTTGACCGAAATAATTTTCCATACCGCAACGCGCTTGAAAGTGTGTAGATAAGCATACCCAAGACCATCAAGTGGGGGGCGTTGCGCCAGAAAAGGGTCAGCAAGATCGAATTTGAATATTCGTCAATCCTCTGCAAAGCCGTGTAACCATAAATGGGGATATAGGGAGCCATAAAAATCACAACTATCAAGTGTGCAGATACAGCAATAGCCATAAAAATCAATCCAAAGATGCACCAACTCAACCCAGGGATTCTGATGTGTCCCATTACTTTCGGCGAACTACTTCTACTGCCGATGATTTCATGACCCAAAAGGAATGATATCAAGCCGAGATTGATAATGAATAAAGCTTTCGGAATTGAGATTTCGAAGACAAAAACGTCACCCGAGTAGGGAATTATCCCCAGAGCGTATAAAGTTACATAACCGAGATGGAACATGGTGTAAAGGAGCACAAAAAGGATATCCGGGGAAAGAATATTGGCTTTGCCGCCGGTTTTGACTCTGAAAGCAACATGAACGAAAGCAACAAGGTAGTAGATAATTAGTGCCGATGGGATTGCCCCAATAGGCGAACCACGATTTAAAGAATAAGCCACAAACGCCATAACTCCGGCCAGCATAAGCCATCCGACATAAACCACCGATACCTTACGAAGTGCATCCCGGCAAAATTCGAGCATCGGATAGCTTTGGTGTTCTGCCACTTGTTCTGTTTGAAAATCGTTCATAATTTCACCTCACAATTTATATCATTTTGTCCATTTCACAGCCGCGAAAACCCTTGCTATGATTGTATAATGGCGGATGCTCATCGATTTCCATAACTACCGGTTTTCTCTTTAATGCCAACAGGGTAATTGTGCTGGCGGAGAAGAACTTTAAGGCCGTCGCGATTAGCATTGCCCATGCCGCCCCGCGAAGCCCGTAACGCGGGACCAAAAATGCACAACTAACTGCCATAATTAGACCTATAACTATACCCTGAAGCATCTGGATTCTAAAGAAGCGTGCGGCAGTCAGTGAATAGCCCAACATTGAATTAAGAAATGCTATTGCAGAAACAACTAACAACCAGATGAAAACATCAAAGTACCGCACATAATCCGCGGTGTAGGTAATGGCCAGGAACCATTTGCCGAATATAAGGCCAAGCCCCAAGGTCCCTAATCCCATTATGAAAGCACTCCCCAGCATCTTTCCGAGTAACAATTTGAAGGCGCTGTGATTGCAGAGATAATACCGAGCCAGACGTGGGAGTGCCGGCTCGCCTATGGACAAGACCAACATGTCGGCTGCGACAACCACGTAGCTGACAGCGGCAAAATATCCTAACAAAGCATCGCCGAGATGCTTTACAATAAAGTATCTTGGGATATTGGCCTGAAGACTTATAATTCCCATTACCACTCCCAACGGTGCTGCCAGTTTGGCCAGCGACCACAGATTATTATATCGGAATCTTGGCGTTACCTTGCCGAAAAACCGAGTCTGAGGCAGGTCATAGCCAAGTAGAACAGCCAGCCACGACAATCCTAACACCAGAGTTCCCCAGACCACACTGCGAGTTGACAATACTACTATAGCAAATAAAATTAGACTGAACGAGCCTTTGAGGATCATGCTCTTTCCGACTTTATCCATCCGCATATTCTTTTGAAATAAGCCAAATATTATGTCACTGACAGATTCGGTTATCTTAGCAAACGCAACAAGGATTATAATCAACGTCAGCAGACTGCTGCCGTAAATTGACAGCCCAATTACGATGGATGTGAAGAGTACAAAGATGACAGAAATCAATCTCAGTCCGAAATAATCGGCAAATTCATACAAATTCTTAGCATCGGTGGACTGGGTACCTCTAAGATGCAATTGAGAAAACATCACGATCGGCCCAACGACAGCCAGACCCAGGGCAAATTTTCCCACATCAGAAGCACTTGTCAGCTTTGCCAAAACCACCAGGACGCCCCATTGGCAACCCCTGTAAATCAGATTTCCCACCATCGTCCAAAGAAAGTCCCTTCTCAAAGTATTGCCTTCAGGTTTCGAATCGACAGTGTTTTCCGTGCCCCGAGATGTTCTCCCCGAGTCGCAATCAATACTCATAAGATAAGTTCCCGAAATTCAGTCCACCCTTATGAGGGATTTGGCTTGGCGATATTACCGTTTCCAACAGTGTCATACTCGGCTCCTTCGCTTTGTGAGCACCCTGCTATGCTTTTTCAGTCCAAGTCGGCATATTCTGCTGACTCATTGTTTTCTTAACACCAAAAGCATGCTGTGGCCACATAAAGGTGCCATCAAAAAATCCGCGCCTGCTGTGAACAGTTTTATGATTCGGCTTTTCTCGCTCAGTCTTAACAATGCCAAATGGACTCTTTCTAACGCAGGCAAAACTCTTTCCAACCCTTCCCAACCACTTCTCCGTCTGGTACAGATACACTGGAATCCTGCATGTTCAAAATCTTTCCTGACAGCGTCTGCATTTAATCCAAACTGATAAAAGTTGTCCGGCATGTCAGGACCTGTAAATCTTTTATATCTTGAGAAAAATATTTTCAACCAATCCCATCGGGAAATACAAGGGAAAGTTACGAAGGCATACCCCCCGACTTTCAACACTCGCTTCATTTCCATCAGAACATCATCATATCCTTCCCGAAAGTGCTCGATAACCCCAAGGGACCAGTAACCATCAAAATAATTGTCTTCAAAATCCAACGCCTTGACATTCCCGCAGCGGACATGGAGATTCGGCATAACCTCTTTGATTTTGGCAACCGTTTGGGGCGCGAAATCAATTCCAATTGCGTCGTAACCCCAATAATGCATCGCATCCACAAGATGACCGTAACCACAGCCTCCTTCCAATATCCTGCTTTTCTTATTGGGCAGATATTTTTTCAAGATGCTATGCCAGTATCTGCTGTTGCGCGAGCGGGTAATCTTTTTTTCCCAGTCCTCCGTTTGCCACTGTCGGTCCCAAAACGCTGGTGTTGCTTTTTCTTTTAAGAAAACAAGTTTTCCTGCTTCAGGCCACCAATAAATTGAACTTTCCTGCTTTTGCTGCTCTGTACACATAACTTGTCGCCATAAAAAGGCATATCGCTAAAGTTTTTCTACCCCTTAGGCCGCGCAGTTTACCTCCTACTTGGTTGAAAAAAGCCGAAAATTCCCACCATGGAAAAGAATATGCTCTTATCGATAAGAATTATCCGCCCTTATCGGCAGCAGTATTTTCCCTGTGATAGGCGCTATCTCCAGTTCTGTAACGGGTTCTTTGTATCTCCAATCCAACCACCGCCTGTTTTTGTCTATTACGATATGCTGAACTTTATTGGTTGGATTCACAACTATTCTGGCATTTGTATAATCCCTGACCCAGCAGTTATTCTGTAAATAGCGGTCTGAATTCGGGTTGCCGATAGACAAGTCATATCCATCATCCAATGCTATCTCAAGTTGCTCGTATGCGCGCATGCTAGCCTTTGTGTAATAATAAAATGGCATGCCAGGCTTTTTGATTAACCATGAACAATACGAATAGACAGATTCATCGTGTGCGCGCGGGCCGCTCAGTTCAAGATACCCGCAGAGAATATTCCAGTTTATCATGAAGTCCTCAATATCAATAATGTTATTACGTACCCAGCGTCCATTTTTGTCAAGGGAAGCAACGATACTCTCAATTTTTCGCCCCTGTTTGGCGGGGGGCACCACGGATTTCTCGGCAAGATACCGCTCGGCCCCGACCCCCTTTACTTCTCGATAATACTGTATGGCACCATTGATGCCGAATTCGTACTGCCAGCAGTAGCCGCGTCGCTGCTCTTCACTGAGTTCATCGAGACTGTAATGCATCCTCCCGTCCACATCGCCGTAGATAGGCCTGTTGCTGCCGATTTCATACAGTCGTGCCCAGAGGTTTGGTCCTATCCTGGATTTGTCCAGCCAATCAATGGCCTTTGGTATCGGGGCAAGATACTTCTCATTTTTGGTATACAGATACAAGTCCACTAATGTCTCGATGTTGCGGGCTGCTACAAGACTACAGACACCAGGCGGCTCGAATGTTCGACCCCGAGCGGGCTTGAGGTCAAGAGAGTATTGTTCCGCCCACCCCGCTTGCGGGCCCGGTAGTTGAGAGAGTATGATGAAGTCGCCGCCACGGGTTGCACTGTCAAGGTATTCTTCCTTTTCGTATAGCTGGTGAGCCGTCAATGTTACGCGGATACAGTCGTTAATTGCTCCATCGTTGAAAGTGTAGTAATTAAGGTATCCACCCTGTAGTGGGTATTGCTGAGGCCAGGCGCCGTTGGGAAACTGAGCTTTAAGCATATAGTCCAAACCGAGCTGAACCGATTCCGACAGCCATGGCTCGTCGATAAATTCACCCAGACGCATCAGGAAATCCAAGGCACCTTGTGTAGTGCGGTCGTCAAGTGTGCAGTAGCCTACTTTCCTCTGCTGCATTTTGGAATCAGGTTTGAGGTCAGAGACATCCCCCTTGTAACCCCATCCACCTGCTGCTCGCTGCGACCAGGCGAGAGATCGACCGACATCTCTTGCGGCTGCGAGGTAGGACTCATCCCTCGTGATCCGATAGGCACGGAGAAAAACCAAGCCGACACTGGGTGTCCCAGGCGGCTGTATCCATATCTCTCCGGGCTTTAGCACGTCGCGCAGGGACTCTCCGTAACAAGTTTTCAGATCAAGAGAGTATTTGCCGGCATAGCCTCCGCGGTTGGAAATTGAGCGGTAGAAGGTGGCGGATGTATCCATGACCGCCCGAACTCGCTCAGCGAACGTTTCCTGGCCCAGCGTTAATTCTGCCGGACATATTACGCAACATACCGAAATAAAAACCAATAATATTCTCTGCCTGAAAATCATTACAAGGATTCCATAAAGAAGTTATGAATTTCAAAAGACATCTTTCAGGGCAAATCAAACACTTCACTTACTTGTTCTGCCGACAATACTGAGTCCCAAACCCGAACGCTGTGGAAAAGACCACAACCGTAGTGGATTCTTTCACTGTCAGTGTTCAATAATAGGAGCACAGGCAAACCGGTTATGCTCACCGAAGGGGCAGCCAAGGCTTCGCCAGGACTTAAAGAGGATTCGAGATTTAAGCTGGAATCAGTTCCATCAGAGCTTATGGCGAACCGGATATAATCCATGTGCTCCCAGGTGTAAGTATTAACGGTGAACGCTGAATTCGTGCTGTTATCCAGTTTGAACGTTCCATTGGCCTGGTCATAAATCAAGTTAATACAACTACTGTCTGAACCCAGAATGGAGGCGATGTAAACATCACCATGCCACTCTCTTGATGAATTCTCAGGTTTCCACTCAAATGATATAGTCCACGCATTTCCAACACCTGTCAGAGGAAGACTTGCAAATTCATCGGGACGACGATTGCCACCCGGATGGAATGAACCATAGTAATGCAGGTCATCAAATTCAACCACCTGGACGCAATCTATATAACAGGTTGCATCCGACCAGTTTCCTTTGTACTCCCATTGACTGCCGTCGTTAAAATAGTTCATGTACATCTCAAGTCTGATACCCTTGCCTGCATCAAAGTTGCCATCTAAGCATTTTCCCCACACCAAAATGCGCTGCCAGTAAGGCAGGACACGATAATATGAGGTTACGCCGTTAAATAGGCCGCCATTTCCTGCCTTGCTAAAGGACGCCTGCAAATAAAAGTAGTCCGGCCAAGTGTTGGCGCCCTTAATCCAAAAACTGCCGACAACATATTTACCGGTACTTGGCCTAACCAGGGGAGATGCTAATCCTGCTTTACCATTACCAGCATTGTTATCTTTGAGAACGAATTTATATGAATTGCCGCCAAAAAGGTTCTCCTCGGCTGATATTCCACAGGCGGAGACGTCCACATCCTTAATAGTAGGTTTTAAGCTCCAGTTCAGATTCCCGCCTGTAAAGATGGAGTCATCAGCGGTATTGATAAGATTGTTTATTCCTCTTTCGAGTCTTACTGCAGCAACATTTTTCGCACTTACCGGGGTCATTCTGTATAAATACTCTGTACTGGTGTCTGTCCCTGCGTATTTGCCCCATAAATACCCTCCCATATACCCAAGGATATTTGTAAACCCCCAACTGTCAGGATTTTCCTGACGGTAAGCAACGGCCCAATGTTCTCCATCTAGGCTTACTAAGATTGCCCCAAAGTATGGTGTCTCCGGGGCTCTTACGGCCGCATAATAAACACCATTATGTATGCACATCCCGAAAACCATAGCCGGACTACCATCGGTTTTGTAAGGACGAGCCAAGTCATCCACATAGCAGGGCCAATTGAACACACCTGCTAATGAATCATCAGTGGAATTATGTCTCAATATGACGGGGAGTTTGCCGGAGTCCTTCCCCCAGTAAATATATCTGCCATCCGACAGGGCGTATGCAGGGTTAAATCGCAACGCTATATAGTAGGGCGGACCCGGATACCACACATTCATTCCTCTCAAGAGAGGGGAATTGCTTGTTTGAGACCAGTTGTTAATGTCTGTTTTATCGCCGGAACATTTCAGTTTTATCCAGCGGCAGTGCTCCAAATCTCCATAGACTATGTAAACTACAGATGTGTCACCAGGACTAAAAGTCGCCAGATGACAATGTTGGCCATATTCTGCATCGGGGCGATAAATCAAATGCCAGGTCTTTCCATAATCGTTGCTGTAATAAACATCTCGTGGGTTATTGGACTGATACCATGGACCATACTCCGTCGCCAGTATTTCGTTATCCGCTAACCCACACCAGCCAAAATATGGAGTATAACCGTGCGGAAAGGTAAGAACTTTAGACCAGGATTGGCCTTGGTCTTCAGAACGATAAAGATATGCATAAGAGCCCATAACATCAGATACTACACATAACAGCCAACTGCCATCATTCAATACGACCATAGACGCTATTGCTGAATCGCGTGGTATAGAACGGAAATCACGGTGTGTTTTTATATCCATGATTTCAGCAATGGAGGAAGTTGGGTCTTCCGGATTATCAGTATATAGAAGTTTCTGCGCATAACTGCCCGGATAGCTGACGGTGAAGATTATCTTATCGCGCGTTACTGCAAGCAGCTTCCTCTGCATATCAGAATAAACAGTTATGGTGGGTCTGGCTGCGACACAGACAGTTTCTGGCCGTGCGATGTTGGCTGCTACTTCAGAAAAGTCTGCGGTTAAAGCCGTACTGTTTCGGGATACGCTAAGTCTTTCAGAATCAGCATCATACTCAAATTTTGGCTTAGGTAATGTATTGGGGTCCCAAGTGTCGCAATTCAACCATTCCCCCACTAATATACTGAAATCATAAAAATCGACCACGCCATCATTGTTTATGTCGGCTCGTAATGCCCATAAGGGTTTCGTGCTCGCATATAGGGTAAGCAATATAACCGCATATAATCTTACCCATTTTAACATATTTACTCCCAAAGCAATGGAGCTAATACTTTAAACTGTCCGCTTTGAGGTTATATAGCTACACGCATCGCTTAACAAAAAATAATGATACTTTCTAAACCGCCGCCTTAAGACTATCAATAGCCACCTTATTGTATTATACTTGAGTGGTCGCTTCCCTAAATGAGAGCCGATAAGCCCTGTTCCTATAAATAATTAATTAAGCAATAAATTCAGACGCACTCTGTCTCTGTTGGCTGGCTTAAAAATGCAACCCTGCCCAGATACTGTCCCTAACCTTTTCCCAACCATATCGTCGAGCGGTCAAAATTTACAGGTTTGATTGCGGTTTCCCTTGCGACATAAAGCATCGGCAAATAAAGAACATAGCTTTAGCAAAGACGGGCTTCCACCGGGCCTTAACAGATGGTTCTACGTTAAAAAACCATGCGTCTTTAAAGTCCGATAAGTTCATAGCAAATAACAGCGTGGTGGCTTCCCGAGGGGCGAACTTGCAATTGCTATGCACTGCCTTCCGGATTCCCGAATCCCGGGCCTCCTAAATGCAACCTGTTCCTTTAGAAAAGCAGGACTTAATTTTAGACGGGATTAACAAGATAATCCTGTTATCCTGTCTTAAATAGTATCCTGTCACGTTACCGTAAGGTCGTTACAAGAGAAGGATAGATTCTCTCCAGCGGTCGAGCGATTCCTTTGCTCTTTAGTGTCGCAAGAAACATACCATCATAGCAGCCAAAGTCAAGATGAGCCGCTCCCGCCTGAGACACATTCTGCCAGGCAAAGCCGTAACGGTTGTATCCGTGCGGATTGTCGGGCGTGAGTCTGGTATGCATGCTCCTCTGTCTTCGCTGAGCCAGGGATTTTTTTTTCCCGCTCGACCAATCGCCACAGAATACCTGCCGGGACTAAGTCGTAATTATCAAGGACGAACGCCGGGCAGTAGCCTGGTCTGCGAGAGACTACATATACCGTCCGTTCATTCAGCAGTTGTGCAATTGTCTGCTCGTTGAAGTCCGGTGCATTTTTGCTTTTTATAATTGCGGAGACGATTTTAACGTCAGGCCGTTTTCCTTTTACTTCCTGAGCATACACCAGAGGACCGACTGTGGTCATATCGGCATAGATAAGGGAATCGTTCTGACTTACCTGCAGCGCCTTTTCTGCAAATTGTTCCGCACCTCTATAGCCGGTTTTCCAGGGCTGCAGAAAGTATTCATAATCGTTGCGATAGGGGATGTCGGCCCGTGTGCCGAGGTTAAGCTGTATTTTTTTAGCCAGGGTCGGCGCCGCGGCGTATATAACGATAGGGAGCAAGCTAAAGGCCACGACCACAGGGCCGAATGCTTTACTTTTTGCGCGCTGGTGGAAATGATGTGTCCCCAGGCCCATAAAGACCGAGGCGGCGCAATAAAATGGTATAAAGAATGCGTATCTGTCAGGCACGGTGTATCGAAAGGCGAAAACAAAAAACAGAATAGCCGCACCGAGCAAGACATTCCTGATGGCTCGGCTTATAGAAAGTTTGAATATCGCGAAGAAGCCGACGAAAAACAGCAGAATGTTTGGTGTGGGGAAGTTGAGAAGGATGAATAGAAAACTTTCTTTTATGATTTTTGCCGACAGAGAAGTGTTGAGCACATCTCCCTGCCAGCGATTACCAAAAGCCGCTGATGCCAAAGTAGCAGCAACGTCTTTGGTTTGTAGTATGTTTTTAATTATCAGATATTCGTATGGCAGTGCGCCGATGACCCAGAGAAGAATGATAATGCCTAAATGTCTTAAGCGTATTCTTTTTTGTAGCAGCAGCGTGAGAAGGAATATGCTGTAACAGGCAAGCGGAATCGAAGCCAGCATATGGTCTGCAATCGCAAGGCCGTTAAGTAATCCCAGCCAATACAGATAGCCTACTTGCTTGGTTTTTGTGTACTGAAGGAGCATTATAAGTTCCGCGAAAAATAGCGCTGCCCAGAGTGTGTATGTCTCGATAATGCTCGCATGGGCCCAGAAGGTATGCGAGACAGCTAATGTGACCGCTGCTATTATTGCGGGGAAGCTCCTGTCAAGCAGCAGACGCACGAATAGAAAGAGATTGGCAACGGCGACTGCGGCGGCCACTGCTGAAACTAAGTTGACCCTGTATCCATATTCGCCGAGCGGCACATACTTTGCTGCTATGGCCAGTATGTAAAAGAGCGGATGCGAGATGGCCAGTCCGAGGAATCCTTCGATGTCGTTGTGCCATATTCGGTAATGGATAAGGCCGCTATCCTGCCACAGAGCACCCGGTGCGCAGCTAATTGCGTAGAGCACGATAGCTGCGCCAAGAACCGCAAGATACCAGCAGCATAATTTTGGTTTTGTTACTGTCACGGATGTGATTGTTTTACACAAGTTCGCCCGGGGTTTACGGGGCGGCAGGTTTCGATTATGCGCCCTGCATTTGTTTTCGGTTTGCTTTATACCATTCGATTGTCGCTTTAAGGCCCTGGTCGAATGTGGTTTTGGCCTCGAAGCCGAAATATTTTTTTGCTTTCGAGACGTCCAGACGCCGCCTGGGCTGACCATCGGGCTTGGAGCTGTCCCAGCGGATTTGGCCTTTGAAGCCGGTGAGTTTGGTGATTTTTTCGACAAGCTCTTTTATTGTTATCTCGAATCCTGCGCCGATGTTGACCGGATTGGGCCCGTTATAATGTTCTGTGGCCAGAAGTATCCCCTCTGCGGCATCGGCGGCGTAAATGAACTCTCGCGAGACCTTGCCTGTCCCCCAGCATACGATATGGTCGGCGGCGCTCTCGATGGCATCCACACATTTTTTTATCAGGGCGGGGATTACGTGACTGCTGCCGGGGTCGAAATTGTCGCCCGGCCCGTAAAGATTTACCGGCAGCAGGAATATCGAGTTGAAACCATATTCCTGACGATATGCCTGCGACTGAACCAGCAGCATTTTTTTTGCCAGCCCATAAGGCGCGTTGGTCTCTTCGGGGTAGCCGTTCCAGAGGTCCTCTTCCTTAAAGGGCACCGGCGTAAATTTTGGATATGCGCAGACCGTTCCGATGGCGACAAACTTTTCGATGTTGTGGAGTCTGGCCTGCTCTATGAGCTGAACGCCCATCATTAAATTCCTGTAGAAAAATTCGCCCGGATGTCGGCGGTTGGCGCCGATGCCGCCTACGACGGCTGCAAGGTGAATGACGGTGTCGGGTCTCATATCCTTATACATCCGGTTTATGTCGTCCAGTTTGACGAGGTCATACTCTTCAATCCTCGGCACGAGGATGTTTTTGCAGCCGCGTTTCCGCAGACCCTCGGTGACATAGCCCCCGAGGAAGCCGGCGCCGCCGGTGACAACAACACGCCTATCTTCAAAAAAACCGCTCAATGCTTTTCGTTTGCGTCCGTTGATTCTGAATTTTGTGGTTTATTTGCCGTGGTCCTTCAGGATTTTTTCTTTTTCCGCCAGTTCCATATCGGCATCGGTCATCATCCGCACAAGCTCTTTGAATTTGACCCGGGGCTTCCAGCCGAGGATGCGTCTTGCTTTACCCGCGTCACCCTGAAGGTGGTCAACCTCGGTCGGACGGAAATATCGCCGGTCAATTGCAACATATTCCTGCCAATCCAGACCGAGGTAGTCAAAAACCGCCGCAGCGAATTCTTTGACTGAATGGCTCTCGCCTGTTGCTATGATGTAATCGCCGGGTTTATCCTGCTGCAGCATCAGCCACATTGCTTCGACGTAATCGCCCGCAAATCCCCAGTCTCGCTTTGCATCGAGGTTGCCGAGATAGAGCTTGTCCT
>Ga0315280_10002891_pt1 | contig 27144 bp, 25 predicted proteins | sample YL17G06_40_MG_FD_203697 | JGI IMG/M metagenome (GOLD analysis project Ga0315280, IMG submission 203697) | Sediment microbial communities from Yellowstone Lake, YNP, Wyoming, USA - YL17G06_40 | ecosystem: Environmental > Aquatic > Freshwater > Lake > Sediment | place: USA: Wyoming | collected... | reverse complement strand
AGCCCAAGCGGTCGTAGCCCAATTCTTCCAATCGGAAGTGGTGTATGTTTCAGGCTTCAAGGAATCTTGCGAAGCCAGACCATAGGCGGAAGGCACAACAAGGATAGCTACAAGTGACAAGCATACTAAACTAGACGACCGTTTTAGTGGACCGCGCATTCCACTCGCCCCAACTTGATCCTTCTAAGCCATAGCTGCGCTTTCTCTATTTGACCTGTTTGGCCTCTCGAAAGATCAGCGGGAAATTCCAGAATACCTGTCAGGAGAACTCGCAATCGAGCATTAGACTGACAAGTCTTATTTAACTACTAAACTAGCATGAGGGTGAGTCTAGCTGACCTAAGCTGAGGGCAATGGATGCTTTTGGTCTCGTGATTGTTAGTGTCATGCTAGTCATATATGCGTGGACTTTCTACAATTTGCCCACACTAATCATGGGGCTGCGAAGGACTGTTCGCAAAAGTCGTGACGTGACGGTTGCGCAGACTGGCGTTGCACCTACCCGTCTTCCAAGCTTCTCAGTTATTGTAGCAGCAAAGAATGAAGAGCGGGTGATCGGGCGGTTGCTTGATCGTCTGAGAAGAATTGACTATCCCAAGCACCTGTATGAGGTGATAGTTGTTGAAGATGGCTCAACCGACAGGACTCGGCAGATATGTGAACGGTTCGCCGAAGAGAACCCAGACTTGATTCGGTTCTATCACTCCGAAGATTCCGATGGAAAGCCGGCTGCTTTGAACCGCGCGCTCGCGAACTGTAGAGGGGAAATTGTCGGTGTTCTTGACGCGGACAACTATCCTAACTTTGACTTCCTAAGAGTCGCGGCAGGACACTTCGAAGACGCGTCATTGGCTGCAATTCAGGGATTGACGCTGCCGATTAATCGCGATGAAAGCATGATTTCGAAACTTTCAGCCTACGAGGAAGCGGCTTGGTTTAGGGTTTACATGATGGGTAAAGAAGACCTGAACCTGTTCATTCCACTAACGGGAAGCTGCGGCTTCGTCAGGCGACACGTAATTGAGGAATTGGGCGGCTGGGACGAGACTTCCCTGGCAGAGGATGTGGAGCTTGCTGCTCGATTGGTCAATAACGGATGGCGAATAAGATACGCGCCTGCCGTGCAGTCGTTGCAAGAGTATCCTGCATCGCTCAAAGTCTTGGTTAAGCAGAGGACCCGCTGGTTCCGTGGATATATGGAAACATACGTCAAGTACGGGATGTTGATGCGAAGACCCAGCAGAGTAGCGATAGACGCCGAGGCTACACTCTTTGGCCCTTACGTCTTGAATCTGATTCTTCTCAGTTACCTCGTGGCGTTTTCAGGGTTTTTCAGCCTCCATCTAGCGTCATCAATATGGTTTGAAGCTCTGGTCACGTCCGCGGCTGGACTTACGCTAGCCTCATTGCTCATATGCGGAGTCGCGCTGGTTCTGCATCTGCGCCCACGACGCTTGGAGAACCTAATCTGGATTCCAGCGGTCTACGCGTTCTGGTTCACGCAAACTATTATCGCCTTTTACGCGTTGGTCCTGACCGTGCTCAGAAGGAGAAGGTCATGGGTCAAGACCGAAAAGTCTGGTAAAGTCTCAGCTCACGCATTGGAATAGGCCCGGCGCTTCTGATGGGCGCAAGCACAGAGAATGTTAGCCGCACAACGAGTTTCGATCCAAAGAATCTTCCGATGAGACCAATGTCTTCTTGTTACGCCGCTTTCAAAATGCGCATGATAGCTAGATATGTTATAGTTCCTGATTGGAGGATGCCGAACAGATCCCTGCCAAGAAGTCTTCGGATATGTCATTTGTATAGGTGGTATCGAGGAGGGAGTAACACTTCTATTCCTCTTTGACTGGGATGACATTCACGTTCTCTCCGTAAACCTTGTTCGTACTGCAGAATCGTTTTGTCTGGCGGTTTCAAGGACGCTAAATGTGCCAAGACCGTTCACCTCGAAGTCCATTCTCGGGTCTGTGAGGCTTGCGGCTCCGGCGAATTGCACTGCTGTGCGAATAATGTCCGTGCCCTCAAAAGCCCCCCTGACAGCCCCAAACTCCCTTAAATCCACTTCTAGTTGCTTGACGTTTCAGTAGAAGTTCTTGAGATAATTCAAGTTCGCTCAGGATCTTCACACGCAAGAGATTATCGCAGATAATAACCTCTTCCTAGTTCAGAGCGAAATGTTCCGCTGCATGTGAACCCACACACCCTCCTCCACTGTCACCACCATCTTCGTCATGTCTCTTCCCGTTACGAGAGATCCCGGGTTAACCGGTTACCCTATAGATACTAACAGAGGCTGGATGATGAATCCATAGAAGCGGCATGGGATCCCCTGAATTATCAGGCTGTTCTTTCCATAAGCAGCTCTTCTAGCTGTAAATTGACAGTTGCTCTCTCATGCGTCATAGTGTACCACTTGATCGTCCTCGCGAAGCCTTCCCTGTACGTAACCTTAGGCTCCCAACTCAAGAGCAAGCGCGCTTGGGTAAGGTCGGTCGCTCGTGATTTGACACCTTCGGGCTTTGTGAGGTCATAAACGATCTTCTTCGGCCTCCAACTCATCAACTCGAAAATCAGTTCTGCCGCCTGATTTATGGTAAGTCTGTCGCTTCGACCTGCATTCACTGCTGAACCGTCCTCTATTCTCTCGGACGCTAATATCATGGCGTCCACGATATCCTGCACATAAGTGAAGTTTCTGTCCTGTTCTCCCGTGCCCCAAATCACGTACGGATCGGATCCTACAAACGCGCGCGCAATCAAGGCAATTATAGCATGAGTCTCATTCTCGCGTGGCCCGTAAGCAGTGAAAATGCGCACTGAACAAGTCTTCAAGCCATATTGCTTGTGGTAGGCTCGCAAGGCCATTTCTCCCATCAGCTTCCCCCAGCCATATTCCAAGTCTGCATTTGCCTTGTCTCTCTGAAACGGATCAGCATCGGTCTCTCTTAGAAGATAATTCGATCCTGCATTTTCCTGAAGGTAGTCTGGGTAAACGCACGCGGAACTTGCAAAACAGATCCTCTCGACGTCGTTTCGTCGACATTCATCAAACACAAGCTCATCGATCGCCATATTTTGGCAGCAGTCGGCCGGATGGGAGTCAATGAAACCCCGGCCACCATGCACTGCCGCGAGGTGATATACGACTTCGCATCCATTCACGACTGACCCCCTGAACTCCTTGTCTCTGAGGTCGCCTCGTCTTACAGATAGAGAGTCGTGTTCCCATTCACCGTCGCCTATTTTCTTGAGTGGGTATTGCAGATTCTCAAGTCGTCCACTGGAGAAGTCGTCTGCTACCCTGACTGTCGCCCCTTCTCGAAGTAGCGTGTCAACCAAATGACTGCCTATGAAGGAAGCACCGCCTGTTACGAGTACTTTCTTATGCCGCAACATCGATCTTTCGCCTTGCCCAGTCAAACGTATTCCTTAGTCCGTTCAAGAATGGGGTCCCAGGCCGCCAACCGAGCACTTCTTCCATCTTTGTTGTGTCTGCGCAGTAGCGATGTGTTCCTTGAGGGCCAGAAAGGTCATATTGTATCTTTATGTTCTTCTCAGAAAGACTGACGACTTGTTCAGCAACGTAGCGAATTGAAACCACTTCCTTAGATCCGAGGTTAATTGCAGAGCCGTCCGCGATTCTCTCAATGCAACGCATTAGTCCTTCCACACAGTTCTTGACGTATAGAAACGCCCTTTCCTGCTTCCCGTCTCCGAAAACGGTGAACGGTTCCTGGGGATAATTAATCGCCTTTCGTATCAGTGATGGAATTACGTGAGCTGACCTCTGATCAAGACTCTCGTTTTCTCCGAATGCGTTAAAAATCCGAGCAGAACAGGATTTGATTCCATAATCGAGCAAGTACGAATGACATTGGATTTCTCCCATCAGTTTCGTCCAACCGTAAGTCGTCGCAGGGTTCGCAGGAAACGCGTCGCTCTCAGCGAACCGATTGAGTTCAAGTGACTTTTCCCCATAGACACAGGCTGAGCTGGCAAATAAGAATCTCTTCACATCCTTTCGACGAGCCGCCTCAAGCATATTCGTATTCATCAGGAGGCTAGGAGTCGAACCGCCGACGTTCTCCTTCTTGATATATTGTATGCCCCCGACCGAAGCCGCTAGATGGAAGACGTATTCTATGCCTTCGCATGCTTTCACGCAATCCTCGGCATCAGTTAAGTCCAACTTAACGAACTCGATTTTATTCAGTAATCCGGTCAAGTTATCGAGGCTGCCACGGGAAAGGTTGTCTGCTACTCGAACAAGAGCCCCATCACCTGATAGTCTCTCCACAAGGTGTGAACCGATAAAACCGGCCCCGCCCGTAATCAATACACGAGCACTATGCCACATAGCTTTCAAAGGGAAGTAAGCGTCGTTCTGATTTAAACGGCTATCTAAGCATGGCCACTATTACAAGATAAGACAGTCAGTATTCTCGCGGGACGTGGGGACTTGCCCTCATATTCTCGCCCTACTCGCAGTCCAAGACGATCTGAGTATTTTGCACAATTTTCGCCGGAGGGCCAGAACCACAATTGTGGATATAGTCAGTGATGACAAGAGCCCCCCCCTTTTGACGAGCTTCTGCACTAGGTGCGATCCAATGAATCCTGCGCCACCCGTTACGAGAACTCTTTTACCACTCCAAAATTCCATGGTATCTTTTCCTCAGCGATATGCGATCTCGTGCATATTTCTACGGATGAATAAGGCACAAGGAGAAGAGCCGGATGACCCATGCGCCGTTATTTTCAGTAGAACACAGAGTGCGTTACCGACGTAACCCGTCATATCGGCCTTCAAGGCTTCATGCACACCAAGCAGGTGTCGGTCTTTATCAAACTATATATGGCTGTCTTGATCGATTTTGTTCTTAGTATACGAATGAACTCTCTGAGATTGAAACTAGGTTCATTTATTTCGTATCCAGCGGGGCTTGCCCATAGCGCGCGAATCCCGAATCCCGCCTCTGAAACCATGTGGCGCACTTCCTCCATGCTGAAATGATGGGGATGATATCGGTCAATTCTCTTAACCAAGAACCTCACGGCTTTCCGTGTAGTGTGGACCCAGAGCAGAAGTACCCCTCCGGTCCGAGCGTGTAGGGCAGCTTCGCGCAAGAGCATTCGTGGAAGAAGACAGTGATCCAGCACGTTGAAGCATACGACTACTTCAAATTCTCCTCGCAGCGGCAAGAATTCCCCGATGGCACGAATCCGATGAAAGTTATCATGCTTCTCATAAGTGAATAGCAGAGAATCTACTCCCACTCTCAGCCCATGGTCAGGCTCAATGAAGTGGATAATTCCTAGCGGCCCACATCCTATCTCCAACACGCTCTTGGCGTGGAATACGCCAAAGTCGATACAAAATCTCTTCCCTAAGAAGTCTCTCCATTCCTGTGGACTGTCAATGGGAGTGCCGGTGCCAATGTCCTCCCAAGCCTCTTGCTCTTGCTCCTGGGCGGCTTTCCACTTGACCAACATCTCTACCTTCCCTTGAAACCTTTTTCATCGTTCCATAAGAAGAAGGCAACAGCGTATGTGCAATCCAAACAAGGCACTTCTACAAGCGTTTTCTTCCCACAAATATCCACATGCCATAGTGGCAACGCGGATTGTGTCCCTTGCCTCTGGGAAGCGTCTTATTCAACAGGACCTCAAAGGGAAGTAAGCGTCGTCTACTCGCAGTCCAAGATCTGAGTATTTTGCACAATTTTCGCCGGAGGGCCAGAACCACAATTGCGGATATAGTCAGTGATGACAAGAACCCCCCTGTCCAGACATATTGCTGACCCACGTACTCTAGAACGATGATATGCTTTCCTGCCTCGATCCAAAAGCCACTGAACAAGTCGTTAACCAGAACGGGTTTTATTTGGTCATGGTCTAGGTAGGCACGCCACAAAGGATCGTACAGTTCGCTGAGGACTAGCAGGAACGGATGCTTGGCTTCGGTCTCCACATTCCACATGTACGGAGCAAGCCTCTCGGAATGAACAACGATGTCCTCGTTGCGTTTGAAATAACCTGACAGTTGTGTGTAATTGCCAATCGGAGCTAGAACGATCCTATCAAGTCGAATCTCGCCAATTGCCTCTAACGACAGTTTGTGTACTCCTGCGTCTAGCCAAACTTGTGTCGCTCCTGACCAGTGAAAGCAGTGTGTCGAATTATTCGGAGGTTCGAATGTCTCGACCGGAACATTGTCTACGTACAATTTCAGTGCGTTAGTTGTCCCATCGCAGAGGGCCTCGAACTGAATAGCGTACGTGCTATTTTTGGGCAGGTATACGTCCGCAGATATAGGCAAGTGATCTTTCTCGCCGGTTAGCACACTTCGACGGATCGAGGATCCTATTGTTTCGAAGGAAGTGACATTCCAGCCGACGGGCAAGCTTGGACCGAAGAGTTGCTTTGCGTCCCAGATGTAAATTGGCTGAATGGGTGCACTATTGATCTCATCGGACAGACGTTTCTCCTCTAGATTAATCTGATCTTCTCTGGAAAGGAAGGCAACGTCGATCGAACTGAAACCTGAGCCATCATTGATAAACTCCAATGTGTGCTTGCCATTCGCTAAAGAGTCAAGTGAGATCCTGTCCCACTTGAAAGAGTAGAATTGCGCGTAAGGTCTGATCTTCAAGATACTGTTGCCGTCAAGCTTTACATCCAGATCTCCCCTGTCGGGACCATACGCTAGTCTTATCCAGAATTCATAACGACCCGCTTGAGAAACGGAGAGGGGGATAGCTAAATCGGCGTTTGCCTGGGTTTCCGTCGTCAATTCGTTGAAGACCATAGCTCCCGTTTCCAGCCACGACCTTGTTTCCACCCACTCTTCTTCGCGAAGGGCATTTGCCCATTGAGTCTCTCTGTGATGCATGAGGTAGGCAAGCTTGGGCCTGATTAGAATAGTATCGTTCGAGTTCAAGAGACCAAGTGCAACTAGGTCTTGGAAGCCTGTGTCGTAGAAAACCAATGTTCCAAAGTTTTCGAGCATGAAATTGTGTAGTTTCCAGTTCTGCGCGACCGAAGCCAGAGGCGTATGGCTGTAGTTAAATTCTGCAATTTCAGGCAGGGACGTAAAAGTCTCAAAGCCCCCAAGGAAGGCGATTGGCTCGCCTCCGTAAACATGCGGCACACTATTCTGATTTTCCCACATCGCGACTGTTCCGCCTGAGGCAAGAGGTTCCATGCCTTCTTGGTTGGATATCTCAGTCTCCAAGGAGTTTGGCAAGGGCGAGACAACGTATCGAACGTTCAGAGCGCCGAGAAACGCGCCGACCTGTGTTGAAGAATCACCCATAAGTACATTCCGCGGGAACCAGTAAGTGAGACTATTTCCGAACGTATCATACCCAAAACCAAGTTCTGGCTTACCGCTCAGATAAGCATTGTAGCGTAACGGATTCAGGAAGTAGTATACTTCATTTCCCTTTTCAAGTGTCATATAGTAAGTACTGAATGGTTCCAGACTCAGAAAATACGACAGGTTATCGTCCGTTCTCCCAATCCGGTCGTATAGAGAAGCTGATTCGCGAAACGCCGTAACGTTGTTCGGGTCAAAGACTTGCGGCCTAGCTACTAAAGGAACTGCGGGATTCGCGGCCTGTACTATTCCCATCGAGTAGAAAAGCGAGAATGTTACGAGGAGAATCAATCCGAACGGAACTATCTTCTTGACAGCTGTATTGGCGAGATTCCTAGGGATGAAAGACTTCATCGAGGCGAGAGACGGCAATCGTGCAAAGACTTCCTCACAGGTCCGAGAAACCAAGAAGGAATACGCGAGTATAGTGAGACTTTGCCATTTCTCGCCCTGCCTGAAAGTGTCGAAGAAGGGTACGTGATCCCATAACCAAACAAACACCTCGCCTAAGGGTGGGTGCGGGCCTTTGGCTAGGAACAGCCCCCCCACAGCTACCAGTACGAAAAAGAAAATCCGCTTGTCTCGACTGAAAAGCAAAGAAGAGAACGCCATCAAAGATACCAAGACGCCTCCGGTTATGTAGACCCCAGCAAGTAATGGATAGCTGAAGAGATAGGCTTCTTCAATAGGCATTCTCCAGCCAGCGAACCAAGGGGTCACTCCGTAGAAAAGCGGAAGAAGTTGATAAGAGAGTAATCCGGCGACAAGAACAGCTGAAGCAACGACACTTGCAAGAAATCGTAGCCTTCTCTTTCTTGGCATGGCAACAAAATACCATAACCCGTAGCAAAGTAGAAGTGAAAGCAGGATGATGCTTTCCTGCGGAGAGACCGTACTAACGAACACAGATGCAAGCATGGCAAAAAGCAGTGTGTCTCTTATGCTCATCGTTTGTGCCGCCTTTTCGAACAGCAAGAGTAGTGCCGGCAGTAGCGCATGCGCCAGAAGGAAAGCAGGATATGGTCCCTGCCAAACATACAACGCGGTCAAGCCGTTGATGTTGTAAACCAGAACCCCTACGGTTTTGCCATACGTGTTTCTAACGTGTCTTGACAAGAATAGATATGATGAAAAGCAGCCGATTACGAGGAATGCCACCGGCATAATTCTGAGAGGAATGTTGAGGAAATGAAGTGCCCAAAGAACAGGGCTTAGTTGGGAACTGAATACGTACGGACCCCAGTTCCATGAGGAGAACCACGAGTGAAAGATGTCGTAGTAGTATTGGGTTTGCTCTTGGAATCCTAAGGCATCCGGACTCAGTGGCAGGCCGTTCTCAAAGAGCAGAGCACGGCACCAAAGCACGATTACTAGCAGAATAAACGCGAAACAGACGCCTTCCGTCAGGTATCCCTTTGGCGATTGATTGGCAGCTCGGATCTTCAGATACATGCACCTGACCATGATTCTATTGCAGCATGCACCAGCCCCTCGGTATCAACACGAACATGAAAACCTTCCTTTCGCAGGTAACGGGTAGTCTTCGTCACCTACAGCTTGGACTGGAAAAAACCGTCACCCAAAATCCGCTCGGCTCTGGATAGTCTTTGTCGGATAGATGTGGCTGGATAAAACCGTCGGACAGGGTACCGTCAAGTCTACGGTTGATGAGTGCAAAGAATCGGACTGTAAAAAGTCGATTAAGGAATCAACCCTCATTAAGTTTCTGTGTAAGAAGCCTGTCGATGGGTTAGTTATTGGTTGGTACCTATCTGCAATTATCTTATCACTGTTTGCAGTGTTGATTGATCTGGGTCACCGGATGCTTTTGATTCCTTTGATTAGCCCTCCCTTCTTCTTGCAACCACGAAGAACGTCGATCCATGGTGAGGGAATTTCCTGCTCAAATAATCGTCATAGCTTCTCAAAAGCCAATTTCCATAATGTTTTGTGATAACCTTTTGCAAGTGATTATACGTCTCGAGATACAGCAACTGGTAGTTCGGCAGAAGTGAATCTGGCTTGAAGCCTTCCTTATCTCTTACGTCGGTGATAGCCCCGATTTCCTCAAATCGTAGAGGTCTGCTGATTAATCTCTCTTTGAGCAGTTGATTGTTCAACCTCCGGCACATGTGCAGCTCACTTATTTTCTTGGCGCTTACTAGAGAATAGATACGTCTAAGAGCACCCAACGTGCCGGTCCTCGCTGCAACTTCATAGACAGCTCGCGTGGGGTCCGTTAGCAAGCTCAATATCAGATAGTTGTACCAAAGCCCTCTATGTTCACGGAAATACGCATTGGGTTCGTGACCAATCAGCAGCAAACCCTTGGGTCTCAGTACTCTATCCACCTCGGCAAGAAAGCTTGTGGTGTCTCGAATGTGATGGAGGGTCGAGTTGATCGTTACCACGTCCGCTGAGCTACCCTCAAACGGCAAACGAAGTGGTACAGCGCTTTCTATCTTAACGAACCTAAATGCGCACTGAAAAGCGTGCTTGTTGATATTGCGTTCTGCAACTGCCAAGATGCCTCTAGAGATGTCGCAGCACACGAAAACATCCTCCCTTTTGAAAAGATGCGCTATCGTCAGCGGAACGAAGCCTGTTCCAGTACCTATGTCCACTACTGTCGCAGGCTCCCGATATTTGAGAAATCGATTTGCAATTTGCCGCCACCTGTCATTCTCTTGCTCGAATATCTCTGGGTGACTGTACTGGTACTGTTCGTTGAAAAAGTCGTGATACAGCTCGTTTACTCTTTGAACTAGTCTTTCGGAATGGGTATCAAGACTTGCCGTCATTTGTATTCTGGTCCTCTGCAAGCGCCAGACTAGCGGACTTTGCAGTTCGTTGGGCCGTCGCAGCATTTCACTGTTCCGTTCTCCTCACTCAGATTCATCGGGCTCGATCCGTGCAAGGCCATGTTCGCTTCTGATCTTACAAGCTCACTATGGTCGAACCCCTTCCAGTATAGCTAATTTACATTTGCCTCAGAAAACTCGGCTGCCGCACTATTCTGTAAAGGGTTCTAATGATCGCAAACAATCCGCTAGGTATTGCGCTACTTATTTTCTGCGAACGAGCTCATTTGTTCCCGTTCGTTGCCTGGGTTCTGTTCGAGGTCGTGGTAGAGAGCTTCTGTCTTGTCTACAATCGCATCCCATGAATACTTGTTCACTTCTCGCCTGTTGCGCTCGCCAATTTGCCGCGAGAGTTTTTCGTCCTCTATTAGGGTGACTATCGCTTGAGCCAATTCGTCCGGTTTCCCGGAATGGACCAATATGCCGTTGACATTCTGTGAAATAATATCCCGCAAACCTCCAACATTCGCCGCCACGAGCGGTCCGCCGCATGCCATTGCCTCAAGAGCCACTAACGGAAATCCCTCCTAAATGCTTGGTATTGCAACCACGCATGAATCCGTGAGGAGCCCTTTAATCTCTTCATGCGACAATCTGACGAAAATTACGTTCCCGTCGACACCCTGTTCTATCGCAAGACATTTCAAGTTGCTCAGGAAACCAAAATCTTCTCCAGCTATTACGGCCTTGACCGTCGGAATACGTTGCACCACGGTGGGCAGAGCTCGTATCAGGTACTGAAAACCCTTCTCCTTGGTGATTCTACCTACAGCGGCTACAATAGGGCCGTCCACTCTGTAATCTTCACGAAAAGAATACGACCACTGCGGCAAGAGCTACCATTCTCTGTGTCGATCGGACCTTAAAGGCACGGAACAGCACATAAAGCGAAAGTAATGCCAGCAACACATAGGTTTCCTGTAGAGCGACACTACTGATGAACACAGCGCAGACAATGGCCGAAAGCGCGGCAGCTCTTATGGTCGTCGTCTCTATGGCTTTCTCGACCGATGCGACCACAATCGGGAACAGCGCAATCGCGAGAAGGAATCCGTAGTATGTACCCTGCCATATGTAGTAGGCTGTGAAGCCGTTGATGTTGTAGACTAGAACGCCGGCTGTCTTGGCGTATACGTTTCTACTGTGCCTCGAAAGAAGAACATATGACGAGAAACAACCGATCAAGAGCATAAGTGCCGGAAGCAACCGAGCCGGAATTCCTAGGAGGGAAAACAGCCAGACGATCGGATTAAGCTGCGCCGTAAAGACGTAGGGCCCCCAGTTCCAACAAGAAAACCACGAGCCAAACATGTTGTAGTACCGCTCTTCTCGCAAGGGTAGCAGGCCATCTGGAACAGCTGGGAGTCCGCTCTCGAAAAGCAGTCTACTGCACCAGTAGGCCACAACGAACAGAAGAAATGCGAAGCAGACGGCGTGTACTAGGTATCGTTTACTGCCTGAAACCGTGGTACCGCTACTCAGATTCGGTCACCCGTGCAGAACTCCTCGCTGCATGCACAAGGCCGTCGTCCGTTGGCCGAACTTCAAAACCACGTTGCCTCAGGATTTGACACACTCTTTCGCATGTTGTCTTCCCGTCTCTTGAATGATATGCAGCTACAACGATCTTCTTGGTGAGATTCAGAACACTGTGTGCCCCTTCTAGAGCTTCCAACTCTGCTCCTTCGATGTCCATCTTCAGAAAGTCGACGCTTCGAATGCCGAGGTCGGACACAATGTTGTCCAGCGTTTGGGCTTCGATCATGACTGAGTTTTTTCCGCCCTGGTCCGCGATCACGGAGTGTTCTGAGATTCCTTTGTGAAGGTAGAGTGCCAGAGTGCACTTTCGATTCCAGACCGCTTTTTCAACGGTGACAATGTTATGCATTCGATACAGCCTCACATTCGCACGTAGACTGGTCGCGTTTTTTGGCTCAGGCTCAATGGCGATCACAAGGCCGTTCTTGGCGACCTTCCTGGCAAAATAGAGCGCGTATTCTCCGATACCTGAGCCGACGTCGAGAACGATGTCACCCGGACGTACGGCGAATAGCTTTTCGTAGTCGTGTCCCAGGGCAAGTTTCGCCGCTGCTCTCGGAGTGGGTTCAAAGAATCTCGATCCCTTACGCAAGACAAGCCAGGCACTCCGCCGAGGAATGAACAGAACCAACTCGCGATATCGTAAGATCCTGTAGAGAGTTCTCACAAGAGCGAACACTGAATCCGGCAATGTTTCGCAGATGGTCTCTAGTAGCCGATTCAGATGCTCCCATCTCACGGATTCGGGCAGGCTTCTTGATAAACAGCTTCGATCCTGTCTACTATCATGTCCCAAGAGTATTTCTTTGCTTCGCACGCGTTTCTCCTTCCGATATCTCGAGACAGGTGCTCATTCTGTATCAGGCTGATTATTGCGCCGGCTAACTTCTCCGGATCCGCAGGCGGGACGAGAAGCCCATTCATATTAGGGACGATGATATCGCGCAGGCCTCCGACGTCAGACGCTACTAGGGGCTTCCCGCACGCCATCGCTTCCAGAGCAACCAAGGGAAATCCTTCGTAGATGCTTGGTATCGCAACAATATCGCAGTCCATGTAGAGGCCCTTGATCTCCTCTCGTGACAGCCTCGCAAAGATCACGCTTTTCTCGACCCCAGCATCGTGCGCTAGTTGCCTGAGATCTCCCAGAAACCCAAAGTCCTCACCAGCTATTACTACCTTGGCTTCTGGAAATTGCTGCGACACTATTGGAAGTGCCTGTATGAGGTATTGAAAGCCCTTTGATTTGGTGACTCGGCCTACACTTGCTATGACAGGTCCCTTGAGCAGCCGCTGGTCACTGAAGGTCCGCTTTTCTCCGAAGGCAATCCAGTCCAGATCAACGCCATTTGGAATTATCTCGATCTTCTTTGGGTCTGTGAGCATTCTGTAGTATTGAGCATCTGCTCTGGAATTACAAATGATCTTTCTTGCTATTCTGAGGGTGTTCAGCCTAGAGAGCAACATGTAAGCGTGTCTGAGAGGGTGCTCACTGAGCGCACCTAGGAATCCATGGGGCGAAAAGACAAACGGGGTCTTTCTAACACCGCTTATCAATGCGGCGGCATCTGTTATGAATGCCCCGAATACATGGGCATGCACAATATCCATCCTTTGGACAAGCAGCTTCGGAATAGCGCCTAGCACCGCTGGATAGTTCCCAACCATCCTTGTCGCTTGGAAGCGGCGGACGTCTACTCCGAAGAATTGATCGTATTGCTTCTCGGCGTGAACATAATGAGGAGACATTTTAAGCAGGTCTGACGTGTATACCACGACATCGTGGCCCTTTTCGCGAAGTCTTCTTGAGAGTTGGTAGACGCACTCCTCAGCTCCTCCGACGGCTGGCTTGAACATTGGAGTAACCATGAGGATTCTCAACGATGCTCCCTGCGAAGTAATACCGCATGTAGGGCCTTCCAGAAATCTACCTTCCGCGGGAACGAGAGGGCGTAGGTGAGGACTTGAGGCAAAGCTGGGCTCGGAAAGCACTGTCGCAACCTATCTGCCTGCTGCTACTTGCTCTATTATCCTTCCAATCTGATCGCAACATCTCTCCCAACTGAAACCCTCGGCAAACATCCTTCCGTTCCTTCCGAGAGCAGCTCCGATTTCAGGGTCACCAAGCACTGTCAGAATTGCACTTGAAATGCTATCTGGATCTGCCTTCGCGATAATGCAGGATGTGCTCCCAACGACTCCAGTTTCTCTAAAAACACTCGAGCAAACTACGGGCTTGCCGGTTGATTCCGCCTCAAGGCAAGAGAAACCAAAACCTTCTCCTTCGTCCGATGCCTGGACAAATAGGGTGGATGCGGCATAGTACTCAGGCAATTCACTCTCAGGCACCTCCCCAGCGAATACGACGTATGAAGTCAATCCCAGCGACACAGCCAATGCTTGCAGTTGCTCATGTAACCTTACGGCGGATTGTGGCTGACTGTATGGCCCAACTATGAGAAGCCGTGCAGACGGGTATGTCGTCTTCACCTTCCCAAGCGCTCTAATCAGCAGGTCGATCCGCTTGTTTGAGGCGATCCTTCCAACAAACAGTAGCACAGGGCCTTGATGAAGTCCCAGTTTATGCCTGACCTTCGATCCGTCCACATTTGGGTGAAACCTTTCTGTATCAATTCCCCAAGGCACCACGAATATCCTTCTCGCGTCTAAGTTCGGAAATAGACTCAAAATTCTCTTTTTCGTGGCAGCGCTTGGCACCACAACATAGCGAGCTCTCCTAAGCACAAATGTCAAGTTAAGACGTCTTACCTTTCCCAGTAGCCCCTTGACACTTGGCAGGGTTTCATCTATGTCATGAATGATGGAAAGAGTGGGATATCTATGAAGAAAAATCGTGAAATGGTCGAACGACTGATTATCCAAAACCACGTCCGGAGAGAGTGAGTGAGTAAGGAGGCTTGATAGGATTGAAAAGAGCATCGTAAAGATGTATTTGACCTCTGGAATCCTGAAAACCGTGATGACTCCGTCAAGCTTTGGTCGTGTGCATGAATGAAGAACTCCAGTCAGGACGTATACATCATCACCTCTCTTGCTCGAAAGGTAATCTGATAGTAGTCTGGCCCATGTGAAAGCAGGCGTTATCGATTTTGTCACGATTACGATCCTGATTCTTGATCACCGTCGAACGTCCTTTTGCGAGTCAACGCGTCCCTGATGGCCCTGATCTCAGCTCTTGCAAATGAGAGAAAACTACGCCCGGACATAAGGCTGTAGTATGCTGCGTTAATGAAGAAGAGAATTGTTGCGTGGAAAAGAATTAGGAGGCCCTTGGGAACCGTGGGATAGTGCTTGACTAGGAGCAGAAGCCTTGCTCGAACATTCCAGTAAAGCCTGCGTGAGCTCCTGCTGGCGAGGGTCAAGCTTACCCTGTGAAAGGAAGTTGAGTCTGGGGTCAGCACCACCTTGTATCCTAGCTTCCTTGCCCTGAGGCAGAAGTCGGCGTCCTCACCGTAGATAAAGTACTCTTCATCGAACTGCCCCACTCTTTCCAGTACGTCCCTTCTTGTCGCAATGACCGGAGCGCAGTCTACTTGGGTCGCCACATTATACTTTCTTGAGTCTCTCTTTCCGTGGCCTCTAGCATAGGGAATGCCGAACCATATTTTGTCGCCTGCGGAGTCAATCACATCCTTTGTGCCGGTGACATACCTCTTCCAGCAAGCAACTCCAACCTCTTCGTGCCTTAGAGCTTTTACAAGGGGATCCAGCCAATTCGGGGATACAGTCTCGTCATTGTTCAGGTCGATCGCCAGTATGTCCCCCTTCGAGAGAGCTAGACCTCGGTTGATTGCTTCACCTATTCCTATTCTCGTAGTCTCTAGGAGTCTGACCTTCGGGAACTCTCTCCTGACCATCTCAGGCGTACCGTCTGTAGACCCGCAATCCACGACTATGATCTCATAGTTGGGGTATTCTAGTTTCATCAGGGAACTCAGGCAATCGCTGAGAAGTGTCCTCCCGTTGTAGTTGGAGATAATGATTGAGACGAGTGGCAGCTTTGTCGTCAGAGTCTCTTTGGACACTAGTCGTCCCGTTCGTCTTGCGTTTGTGGAGTCTACTTCTTCGAGCACAGTGATCTACCGGGTCCTGAAGTATCCGGGATATCCAAGAGCTCAAGAACTGTCGGAGCTATGTCAACAAGCTGCGCACACTCTTTTCCTGACATTGTTGCGTTGCGGGGGCCGTAGAGGACTAGCACGCCTTGTTGGCTGGGTAGTTCAGGGTCGTAGGCATGCATTGCCCTCGGTCTCACATAGGAGAAGAAGTTTGGGAAGACTATTTGTCCCTCCTCCGCTAGGAATATGTCATCTCCATATCTTCTGTCGTTGAAATCTATTCCCAATGCCTTCTTCCGCGCCTTCGATAGCAGTGCGAAACCAGTGGCCTCCGAAATAATCCGTCTAAGACCGGCTTTTGCAGAGCTTCGCTCGTACCAGACCCTGATCATGGTCGCGTCTAGACAAGCGACGAAATCTTTCCCAAAATCCCTTCGTCTCAAGAGCCAGTCCAAGCTGACCCTTGACCTCTCCTCCACCATCCCATGGTCGGAAAAGACAATTAACGCAGTTGATTCTGGTAACGTGCCTGATGAACCACAGGCTATCCTTCTCACGATCCCATCGACGAGTTTTAGGGACTTTCTAAGCTGCGACGATTTCAAGCCGAACCAGTGCGAAGCTTCATCAACGTAGTGAAGGTAGACAAATACCATTTTAGTATCTGGGTCTAGGTTTGCGATTTCGCGAAGCAACTTTCTCTTCAATCTGGATGAATCCAAGTAGGCAAATTTCATTCCGTGACTTCTCAGTGTGTCGAAGAGAGTTTGACAACTGGCAAACGCGCCAGGATCTGTCATGCGCTTGCGCATCGTCATGTCGAATCTCGGCAGGACGCGAAACGGGATGTTGTATATGCGGAGGCTTCGGTAACCGAGAGGTCGCGCGAGAACTTTGATGATTGTGGACGACAATAGGAATTTGATGCCTCGCCTGATGAAGTCGCTTGGAATGTAGTCCATCATGCTTAGCCGCGTCAGCTTCTTGAAAGGCGATGTCTCGGGCGAGTAGCAAACAGACATCCAGTATCCATGCCGGTCTGGATAGGTACCCGTAAAGATGGTCGCTCGGATCGCATCACTATAGCCCAGTATGGGCTTGAGGGGAAGCTTCAATCCATGTTTGGTTAGGCTATGAATGAATGGGGTGTCCCGCTCGTTAACCCAGTCGTAACGCAGTGCATCCACAAGGATCGCAATGACCCGAGTTGACATGACCGGCCAATCACACACCCATTACTGGTTGGGCGAAACTCCAGTAGTCCAAAACGGCCTGCCTAAGCCGTTCCCATGACTCTGTGCGGGCAGTCGACGGCGATACCTTTAGACAGCCTTCCAAGATCGAGTATGCCCTGGCGGTGAGTCTCGGGGAACAAGTCTGCGTTAATGCTGCGCCTGAAAGAAGAATTAGTCCGGCTCTATAGCGGTTCTGTATCAGTGTCCTGGAGAAGAGTCGTTTGAGTGATACCAGTTCTCCTCTCATCAGCAGCAGCATGACGCCGTACTCAAGGTTCTTCAGGACATTCTTGCCAGCATTGGTCCTCATGAAGACATCGGCTAACGTCTGCAGGTCTGAAGAGCCGATTCCAAGCAGTATACCAGCCAGCTCCCTGAACAACATGATCATGCGCTTTGTGATATCGTGCCATGAAATGCGCGTGTAGGCCGCTATCTTCGAAAACTCCATGGCATATGTGCGTGTTGGGACAACAAGCTCATTCCGCGAATGCCTCGAGAGCCAGGTCAACCCCTCAGCGATCTTCCGAGCCATGGCCGCAAGAGTCGCGGTATCTTCTGTGCCCCATCGTTCAAGTACATCCTTCAGCAGGAATGAAAAGAAGGAAAAGTACCCGTCAGCGGGGATTTCTTGCAAGCCACCGGTGTCAACGTCCTCTAGGACTTTCTTCCCGTATAGCAGGATGGCCTGCTCCTTTGCCTTCATCAGAAACAGTGATCCTCTCGACCTGCGCAATCGAAATGCCGGGAGGGGATTCATCTCCACCTTGGATCCTGAGTGCTCGGAGAGCATCGCTCCAATGCTCTTGAGTCTCCGGAGGTAAATGGGGACAGCGATCGTCCTCAACACGACGATCAGGTCATAGTCTGCCGCCAGACTAGCAGACTGCGTGGCTCTACTGCCGACGAGATAAACGGCCAACGCCGGAACGCGTGAGGCCAGTTCTCGGGTAATCTCCGTCAACGCTAGATTTTGCGGATCTTTCAAACTACTCCCCGCCAAGCGCGGCGTCCGCCCTCATAGAAACCCGCTTGTAGACGCGCTCGGTCTGTCTGGCAACCGTTTCCCAAGAGAAGTGCGCTGCTGCAAACGATCTTCCTTCGGCTGAGAGGCGCTGCCTAAGTCCATCATCTGCAGCAAGTTTCCTCAGACATTCCACCCATCCTTCCACGTTTCCCGGCTCGACCAACAAACAGTTGCCGTCGTGCGTTAGCATTCCGTCGTAACACCTGATTCGAGACGCGACCACGGGCAAGCCATATGACATTGCTTCTATAATGACTGTTCCAAATCCCTCGGCTGTAGAGGGGAATACGAAGAATGACGCACCCCGGTAATATCTCGCCAATTCTCCATCGTTTACGTAACCAGCGAATGTGAATCTGTCACGGACCTCCAGGGATTCTGCAAGTTGGACAAGCTTCGCTTTTTCGGGACCGTCCCCGACTATAACAAACTTCGTGCAATCGCCGGCCATTCTGCTTGCAACACGCACCAAAATGTCGATCCTCTTTCTTCGAACAAGCTGCCCTACGAACAATCCGTATCGAGGGTTGCCCCGAACAGCGCTAGTTGTGTGGTCAGCCGCTGCGACTCCGACGGGGATGAATGTGACGTTTCGCCGTGTTCCCGTCCATCTTGCGGTCTCATCGCTCAATCCACGACCAACAACTATTATGTGGTGAACCTTCCTCAAGCATGGCACATCTATCATCAGATACGCTAGCTTCCGGAAGGCTCGCCTGTGAATGCCCGGATAGTGAACGATCCACGGCGAGGCGTCATGCATCGTATACACTACGGGGATTCTTCGACCGATCAGGATGCGGAGGAGTAACGCTGCGAGGGCTCCGTGACAATGGATCACATCAAAACGATAACTTTCCCTCACTATTGTTCCATATGCGACAAACGAAGAGAGAATGTTCCCGAATAAGTGCTTCATTACCCAACCGAAGAACACGGACTTGGGAGGAATCACCGCTCGTCTAGGTGGAACACGGCAAACTCTCACAAGGTTATGGAACTGCGCGTCTGGTCTGGTCTTGCTGACGAAATAGACCTCATGCCCTAGCTTCGCCAAGTAATTCGCCAAGTGGTATCCCTGATTCTCGGCTCCTCCGCCTGAAGACTTAGGGGGAACCCGAAGGATCCCCCTGTTAACCATCAGAATGCGCATTTCGGCTTCAGATCAGCCTGGGTTGAAGAGGTAGACTCCGAAGGTGCCAGTGCTCTGTAAGAGTTTGAATGTTTCAGGAAGCTGAGGCGTCGCGTACCAACCGCCTCCTGTGATCCACCAGATCGTGTAAACCCTGTAGCCCGAGTCAAATTCCAGGTGCGCAGTCTGCTCGACCGCCTTGCCAGCTCCCGCGGGGTTCAGGGAGTCGTATGGTTCCCGATAGCCAACCATCGCTACTCTCGGCCCCAAGCGATTCACAGCCCAAACGTACACGGCCTGAGGTACCACCAGAACCGTCCCATTGCCCAAGAGAGGAGATGCAGCATCGATCGCCCTAAGCAGGGAGGGCACGTCCTGAATTGAGACAGAGTTCTGCAGCATGGACGATTGGATATACCGCAGGTAGGGATTGTACTGAGAAAAGTAGGGGAAAGGATGTTCCGGGTATGTGAGCAAGTATTGTCCTGATGTGAAGGCGATCAATGCAATTAGAGAAATGGCGCTAATCTTCACTGCCAAGCGTTGAGGACTGCGCCAACGCATAGATCGCATAGCTGCCTCGAATCCATCCGCAAAATAGAAGGAAAGTGGATATACAAACATGAGAGGCCATCGGGGCCACTCTGGAATTGATATTAGCCCTCCGACCAAGACTGGCACAAGAAGAAGGGAGCAAACTAGAGTCCAGCAGTTGAGGGTTAACCCGCGACGCAATCTAACGCCGGGAATCGCCAATGGCAACAGAAAGATGAAGCAGTACAATGGGAAACCAAGTACGTACATCGTGGTCTCCAGGCTGGCAAATCCTGCGGTAGGGACCGAAACGGCTAGCCTGCCGGCCTGAGGTAAGTACAACTGATAGAGAAGCAGACCTGCAGCCATTGCTGAAAAGTAGAGGTTAACTTTCCCCTCTTCCGGTCTGCCACGTGCACAAAACCATAAGCCCCTAAGAAGAAGCACACCTAGCAGTATTACGCCTGTGATCTGATGCGACATGAACGTCAATAGGGTGAACGCGGCGATGAGCAAGTATTTTCGGGAGCCGCTTGAAACCTCAAGCGCGATAAGCGTAGCAAGAAGGAAGATTACGCCAAGCATGTTTCGATAGAGGTCCCATGAAAGCCTGAGCCCAACAAAGTAGAGAGTCGCGATCAGGGACGCAAACAACGCTTTACGAGAGGCCCAACCCAAACCCAACCTGCCATAAAGGTAGACTGAAAGAGCGACCAATCCGGTCAGGATCGGGCCAAACAGGTCCACAACCATGAAAGGATCGGGCACAAGGTAACGGTTGAATGCCGCAGCCAAGACGTAAAATAGCCCAGCCGTCCTCAAAATTCCCAACGCATCGGTAGGAAGCATCTGCCCGGTAAACGGGTTAATCCACCAACGCATCGCTGGAATGTAGTACCCAATTGTATCGAACCCTATCGGGTACGGCCATGCGATGACCTCAGGTACAAGGCGAACCAGAACGGGCAATGCAAAGGCTAGAATGGGGTACCTTAGGTTACGTAGGCGCGTGCAGGGCCACTTGCTATGAATTCGAAGACTGATGCTCAGTCCGATTTGACTTCCTCAAGGTTGCAGGTCAGTCTCAGCGCTGATGTATTAATCGCTGAAGATTGCGTGAAACGAGATCGGCATCTCTGCCTTGCCATGGAGACCATCCGGTATCCATGGTCAGCGCAATATCGGACGCCTGTTCCGGCCGTCTAACTCTTTCCTTCCGAACTCTTCTCTTGCGGTTCTGTCGAAGTTGAAGCGGCTCCGGATTGTTGTGCAAAATCTATAGGCATTGGAGGAGGAGTCGTCGCCATAGTCCACCCGATCCAAGCTAGAATGCCCAGAATCAGAGCAACCGCAACGAACGCGGTAACCTGCAAGACTAGCGTAGAGAAGAGATAGAGCAGCCATCCGTAAACAACTATTCCGACAACGCTCGCAACCAGAATAACCGCTCCAATCAATTGATCCTTACTCATGTAGATTCACCTCAACAGTAGCGTGATACTTGTGGTCAACGGCCAAACAGCTCCATGACCCCTATGTAGAAGATGAACTCACGGTTCCTGAGCCAACCCTCCACTGAAGGCGCCCAATCGAAGACGCCGCCCTTCGTATAGCTCTCGAGTAGCTCTTGGGCTCTAGCTCTCCCTGCTTGAAGTATGCGCGTCTTTGCTGTTGCCAGAAGTCTCCAAGTAATCGCCTCAAGCTGCGCCAACAATCTCGCATTGCTTATCCTCCCACGCAATCTGGCCAACTCCAAAGCGCATGCATACAAGCTCTTATCCAAGCGGCCGAGCTTACCCCAGCCCCCATTCCTCATGGCTTTAGTTCGGATGCTACGCAGACGGGAGAAGCTCAGGCTGATTTCTGTCACTAGTCCTCATCATTCCCCAGAAAAACAGCCTCTCATACGCCCTCTCATACTAGAAATAGCTTATGCAGATCTGACTCCACGCTGCATAAGCTGAATAAGCTACTAACACGCCATCGAAAAGCCCTTGAATGACATTCCTAGACCGGCTGTTCTTCAGGTGAGGTTGCAGTATACGCCTATGCGAGTCTGTGATCGCGGCTCTATCGGAGGCGAATATTGATTGTTGGGGCATCTCTGTATCCCCAGACCCTGACCAGACGTTCTGGAGTTCCCCACGAAATGGTTGATGCTCCTCCTCGACGCGGGAAACCGAGAATCGGTAACACAATCACAGCCAACCTACGCATCTTTACGGCACTCGCACGAACACTCTGCATCTAGGCTCAGGCAGGTGGGGAGCGCTGCTTGTTCCATTTGATTCTCTCCTCGACTAAAAGTCGGGAGATTCATGCTTCCACTCTGATCCTCTTCGCTTGGGTGGGCATTCCGTTGTTGCGGTTCCACCTGCATCCATCCCAGTGTAGAAGCATAGGCTAAACCATTGGCCTGACAGCGTACCCGCCGCAGCGAGCCGCCATATTCACGACACCATCTCTTACTCGAACCTTCCCCGCCTATTTTCGGTTGGGAGCCTTATTCGAGGCTTCGGACATCCCGACCACATGTGGAGCCTACTGTCCCTTCCGGGATTGTCTCATTCGGCCCAGCAGATCCAGCGTGTGTGCCAGGCATTTAAGCTGCCAGGGGCTCGCTTACTCCACGACCAGAAGTCGGGAGCTTGCACTCGCCCAGTTATGGTCAACCGATTATGCCCTAACGGAGAGGATTGCGTCCGGTAGGCATACTTACGCTTGCACGATTCGGCTTCCTACCATCTCTAGCATGCGATGCAAGCGGGCCGGGATTGCGGTTTTGATCATATCGATGTCCTCTTCGTGGAGTGGTTTGAGCACGATGAGGCCACCCAAATAGGCGATCAGAAAAATTCCGGCGTCGAGCAGAAGCTTACTAAGTGAGCCTAGAGCGAGCCTGCTCAAGGTGTAGGAGTCAAAGCCGAATAGAATTGCGGCGGCAATGATCGAGAGCGCCAAGCATTTTGCCAGTTGTTTCTTGTCGGGCGAGGGCCACCACTCACCCCGAGCGTACCGGTGAGTCAGAAGCAGTGTGATCACAGTCATTCCCAGGCGGGCCAATGCTGGTCCCGTCACGTTCAACAGAATCACGAAGGCAGGCGTTAGAAGGACCTCAGTGGCTGCTCCGGCGATGGCTATCTTGGCGAGTGGTTGTGTTCGAGCAATCGACTGGAGTACGGTGCCCATCAGGCCTTGGTAGGCACCTAAGATTGTGGATGCGACTAAGATTGCGAAAGGGACCGTTGCGGCTAGGTACGTTTTTCCGTATGCGACGGCGACTGCTGTGGGTGCTATGGCTGCGAGCGCGAAGCTTCCTGGAATTACGAGTACGTTTATCGCCCGCTCCGCAACGCGTAGCACGCCTTTGAAGGATTCTGCGTCACCGCGGCCATGTTTGGCGGATAGCGTTGGGAAGACGGCGCTGGTAAGTGAGTTTGCGATTGGTGTCAAAATAGTGGAACCGAACAGGCCTAGGTAATAGACACCGGTGTAGACGAGGCTGCCGGTCAACCCGTACAGGATTGTGACGTCGGCCCAATTCTGCACTAGGCCAACGAGCGAACTCAGTAAGAGTGGGTAGCTGAAGAACAGCATTGTTAGGGCGGGGATTTTCTCCTGCGTCCTCTTCAGATGAGGTCGCGTGTAGAAGAAGGCGACTAGTAGAACTGAGGCGTTGCCGATTATCCAACCGATGAAGTAGCCTTCCAAGCGCAGAGGCGTTACGGCCAAGAGGACGCCTACCAGTCGACTGGTTATCACGCCTACAACGTTTGCTGTGACCATCTGCCCGAAGAGGTTCAGGCCCCACAGCACAGAAACTAGGATCGTTCCAAAGTTTGTAATTACTGCCGCAAAGATGACCAGAACCAGAACTGCCGGGTTGAGCGCAGTCCCGAAGATGAGTGCGCTGATCTGCGGTGAGAGTATAGCCACAATCAGGAAGCCTGGGACCGAGAGGGCAGCGGCAATCTTCATGGCGGTCGATGCGACCCCTACAACCTTCTCGTCGGTTCCTGCTCCCGCGAATTGTGCGACGTACTTTGTCGTCGCTGTTCCCAGTGCGAACAGGGTGATGGTTGAGAAGACTGATTGGGTAGCGGTGAGTAACGGTAGCTCACCGATTTCTGTTGGGTTTAGGATTCGCGTTAAGGCGACGTACGCGAGGAAGTAGACGATGTATTGGACGGCGCCTTGAAGGCCAATGTAAATGGTCCCTTTAGTAACCGACCGGTTCGCCGACTCCAACCGCCCGCTCCACCCGAATTGGTGAAACGGACCACGGAATCAAATAAGTGCTTTCGCAAACAGATAGAAACTTGGTGGCTTGCAGCCGCGGTAAGGCGTTTGATACGCCTTAGTGATGATCCCTTCAACAAGGCGTCAAGAGATTGCGGCGAGTTGAGTCACAAATACATACGGACGGCCAGATTCGTGGAGTGATTGTGTCGTGTGACACATATCTCGAAGCCTCTCTTCTCCTCAATGGGGATCAGTCGCTCGCTTTAGGGTCCATTAAGTCGTGTTCTACGAGCTATTGTTCGCATACTTCTCCCCTGCAATCAGCCGCCTTCCTCATCTGGCCCGGGCTCACTTCGATGTGCCTGTGATGGTCACGCTGAACTCCTTGGAATCTTTTGGGGCAGAGTTGGCGATGATACGGATTGCTTCGCTGGTCATATCTCCTCAGCTGCCGAGTTCGCTGTGAAGATTCTCATTATCCTTGCGCAACGGCCGACCTAAAACTGAAGCAGGCAAACTTGCGTGAACAGCGCAACAGGGCGGCCTTCTACTTGGAGAATGTCTTCCAATGAGATTGCCTGTTCTCTGAGACTACCGGAACGGAGGGTAAGCTGGCGCACCCACCCATCTGCCGTCGACGGTTCGCTCTATGCCACAGCGCTCGTAGAGTTTCATGTGTTCTTGATAGATCAGGTCTTCGCCCTCCTTCCTTTTCTTGTTGGATTCTTTGTCCCTATTTCCTTGGTGAAGTCTATAGTTGTAGAGCGGTTCGTTGACTCCTTTGGCTGACCAGCCTTTCTCGATCACTCTTATCCAGAGCTCCCAATCCTCGAATACCTGCTCTGCGTCATATCCTCCCACCTGCTCCAACGCGCTCCTCCTCGCCATGGCGGGTCCCATGATTATGCAATCGACCAAGAGCAACTTCCGGTCGAAGTCTGGAAGCTTGATCACGCGATTCCGCTCCCCAAATTCAACATAATCCGAATATGCTATCCCAACCTCTGGGTTCCGGTCCAAGAGGGCCCCCACCTTCTCAAAGTACCAAGGATTCAATACGTCGTCCGAGTCAAGAAACATGACGTAGTCCGACGCTGCTGCAACTATGCCTTGGTTCCTGGCTTCAGCGATTCCTCGGTTCTCCTTGTTGAATATACATCGAACCTCACGAAACCTTTCACTCAGTTCCTTGGCTAGAAGCTCCGTACCGTCGTCTGACGGATCAACCACGATATATACCTCCCGCGGTGGCCGCGTCTGGTATACGCTGCTTAGAACCGCCTCCTCCAGATACTGGGCTCGATTCCTTGCAGGTATCACAACGGATATGGACCCCTCCGTAGGGCCACGCTTGCGATAAAGAGTACGAGCGTAGAGTATGGGGTGCTCAAGGAAGCGGCGGAATTCCAGGTGGTGAGACTTGGCTCGTAGCGGATCGTTCGAAACGATTTTCAAACCCGCGGTTACCTTCTCAAGCTCTGCTCGTCGCTTGACCAAGAGCGGAAAAGACTTCAACTCGGGGAATTTTTGAGTGAAATAGTCCAGGTTTCTGAGAGCCATGGCGTTCTTGAGTTTCTCTTCTGGATGGCCGATGTGATAACCCACGATGTCGTCGAAGAACGCCATGTTCATGTCCTGTCTGAGGATTCGGTAACCTAGATCTGTATCCTCGTATCCCCAGCCGGAGTACCGAGGGTCATATCCTAGGAGGGAGAAGAAATCTCTGCGGCGGAAAGCGCAGAATGTCGAAATAAAGGACCACCAATGTTTGCTCTTACGAATAGACCCGACTGTAGACCACTGAAGGGAAGGATCGTATTCCATAGGCTTCGAGACAGCCTTCAGGTCTTCTATCTTGCTGGTCTCCACACTCTTGATTGCTCGATCGACACCTCCCTCGATCTCCCAGATCCTTCCGCAGACTACCAACTCGCGGTTTTCTAAGAGCGTACTTACTATCCGCGTAATGCTCCCAGTTTCCGGAATAACGTCAACATCATTGAAGACTAGTATGTCGCCCTGCCCCCTTGCTGCCCCCATATTGCGGCAAAGCGCCCGCCGACCATAGCGGTGTTTGTAATCGATTCCATAACATCTAACGTCATGTCCGGTTGTAACGCTTTGAAGCTCCCTTATTGGACTCAAAGCGTCATGTACGAGTATTACCTCAAGGTTTTGGTACGGCTGCATCTCGTAAGCCTTCAGAACTCTTCCGAGACTTGAGGGTCGGCCCGCGTACGATATCACGATGGATACGAAAGGATCTGACAAAGACATGAGGTGACACCGTTTCACTGAACAGACTCCTCAACTGGAAACAGGCAATACCCTGCAACTAAACTGGAAAGGCCCCTCGACATATATGCCTCGTGAGCGAGTCTCCGGGACCTCCATGTTGACAGGTCTAGAAAGACCATATGTAAATCTTAGGCTTGTTATCCTCGCTCTCCTTGTCAGCTTCTTGATGTTTTCCTCATCATGACCCAGGCATGGGCTGTCGGCTCCTATCCGGCAATTGCTGGTGAGGAAGGAGCGGAGCGAGTAGATAGTGGACACGGTAAGCAATCCGGCTGGATCCTGGGTTATTCGATCCGGCGCAACCGAGGCGAGCATATCGTCTCATGTACGCCAAGGTTGTTTTCGGCCTCACGGCTATCTTCGGAGAGAGCACCTATACGTCAAGCTTACTTACGGCGGCATCGTCTCTGGCTTCACGCTACGGTTTCGGGGAGGTGACATTTGAGAACGGAACCTCCGCGCTCTCCCTGTGGCAAGGTGACGACAAAGCATTCTACAGCGACAAGACCAATCAACTCATCATCGCAGCGGCCTTTTAGGCGTTGAGCGTCCCTCTCTATGAAGCAAAGACCCCCCCTTGTTCCGCTTGTTCTTGTTGTTCCTTTTTAATACCAGTCGCATGATGAAATAGCATAGTTGGTGACATGCGTGACAGGCTTCGGTCGCGACAGGCCCCTTATGAGCGTGCTACTAATCGCAGTCTTCCTAATATCCACCATCCCTCAAACAACTAGCGTACGACAGTTCCAACCACAAACCACAGACCCCTTTACCGTGACCGATTGGAAGAATTGGGCTACGACCGCTTGGGCC
>Ga0315280_10002890_pt1 | contig 27150 bp, 19 predicted proteins | sample YL17G06_40_MG_FD_203697 | JGI IMG/M metagenome (GOLD analysis project Ga0315280, IMG submission 203697) | Sediment microbial communities from Yellowstone Lake, YNP, Wyoming, USA - YL17G06_40 | ecosystem: Environmental > Aquatic > Freshwater > Lake > Sediment | place: USA: Wyoming | collected... | reverse complement strand
CAACTTTTCCTTGAACCTTGACATCCTTAGCATAAATTGGGCTCATTTGGGCATTGGCTGGTTCGAGACGGATCCGGTCTTTTTCTTTAAAATACTTTTTTAATGTTGCAACCTCGTTTTCCAAAAGAGCAACAACTATCTGACCATTTTCAGCCGTCTCTTGCTCCTCAATTACAACATAATCACCGTCTAAGATTCCGTCTTCGATCATAGAATTTCCTCTGACTTGAAGGACATAGGAACGTTTTTGGCCTGATAAAAGGAACGGAGCAACAGAGATTGTAGCATCGGGGTCTGCATATGGCTCAATTGGTTGACCAGCCGCAATATAGCCAAAAAGAGGGACCTCTACACCGCCTGTATCCAAAGCAATTTTTTGGTCGAGAAGCTCAACGCCCCTGACTACGCCAGCTAAGCGTCTTAAAACTCCTTTTTTCTCCAAAGCAGAGATATGTTCATGAATTGTTGCTAATGAAGAAACACCCAAGGCTTTGGCAATTTCCTCCAACTTGGGGGCATGACCGTATTTTTGGATATATTGCTTAAGGAAATCAATAAGTTGTTTTTGTCTTCTATAAAGTACTACCGCCATTAAGTTGTATAATACCAAATAAAACCCGAAGTTGTCAAGGGTTTAATCTTAAAACGTTTGACACAACAAGAAAATCATGCTAGGATCGAAAATTAATGACTGTTGAGATTGAGAAAAAAGAAAGAGTAAAAGAAACCGCAGGTCTAGTTGGCGCCTCTTATTTTCCACCCAATAAAGTTGATAACGAAACTTTTGCCAATCATCTTAATGAACTTAGGGCAAAAGAGGACTACAAAAAACCGATTACTGCCCAAGGGATTTTTGAACGGACGGGAATCCAAACCCGTCACCTTGTAGATCCAATCGATAAGATTCCATCCCCGTCAGAAGTTGAAAATCGAAGAGAAGAAGTAATTATTGATATGGCCAAAAGAGCCGCTGACGAAGCCCTAAGGCAGAAAAACTGGTCAAAAGCTGAGGTCGATGCAGTTATTTTTTCAACCAGCATTCCTTATCAACAAAAATCCCCCTCAAAAAAGCTAAAAAGTGAAGTGGGATTTGGTCCTTGGATTAAAGGAGTTGACGGCGATGTCATTGCCGAATGCGCCAGTCTGGTTTGGGCTTTTGAATATATCCTAGAAAAGAAAAGTGAATACCAGGGCAAAAATATTTTGTATGTTGCTTCAGAATGGATCACTTGTCTTGGTGCTCCCTGCGATCTTGATCGAACACTACTATCTGATGGCGCCTCTGCTTTAGCTTTTTGCTATGGCGAAGATTTGGAAATAATTTCCACCAGTACTAAAGGATTCCCTGATTTTGCTCATTTGATTCGTGGGCCAATTCAGAAGGAGTTAACTGACGAAGAGGCGCTTATTAAATTTGTTGGCATACCGCCATCTAATGATCCTGATGGTTATGAAACAATGGACGGTAGGGCAGTTTTTGTTTGGGCTTTAAGTCCAGAAACTTTCCCGCCTTTGATTGGAAAGGTAAAGGAAACATTAGGTAAAGAGAAGTCGAAAATTATTATTCCTCATCAGGCTAATGGCCGAATAACTCAAGCAATGGAAAAACATCTTTTACCACCTCTCGGTCTTTCTGGTGTCCATCTTTATGATAATATTGCCCAATTTGGCAATTGCGGCTCAGTAACCATGCCAAACGCCCTTTTGGAAGTAACTGAAAATGGGTGGATTGAAGACGGTCAAAAAAGAATTCTTCAAAAGAATGATGTCGTAATGCTTGTTGGTTTTGGAGCTGGAATGGTTGCTGGTGTACAGGCTTTAAGAATTTTAAAATAACAAAAATGGGAAAAGAAAGTACTGGAATAGCCTGCAGGGGTAGTGTAAGAAAATGTTCGATTAGTGAATTTTCCAGTCGGGCGGCAAAAGACTTTGCTGAATGTCTCAAACTGGGTTGCGTTTCCGAGGAGGAACTGAATAGTAAAACCCCAGTTTCGAATCATCTAACATTTTCTTCAAGCGAGTTTATCGTCCCAAAGGGTGGTCGAACCTTTTTTGAGAAGGATACGGTTGAGGATTTAATTAGATGCGGTGTGTTTTCTAGACGGCAAGGGAATTTAAAACCTTCCCCTCAAAACGGCTGAATTTCTCCTTCGCCTAGAGTATAATTTAAGTTCGCCATGGAGTTTAAACTTCACTCACCATTTAAACCAACCGGCGATCAACCGGAAGCAATTGCAAAATTGGTTGAAGAAATAGAGAAAAGATTCAAACACCAAACGCTTCTCGGTGTAACAGGTTCTGGCAAGACTTTTACTATGGCTAATATCATTACTCAAGTCCAAAAGCCAACCCTAGTCATTTCTCACAACAAGACTTTAGCTGCTCAACTTTACCAAGAATTCAAAGAATTTTTCCCCGAAAGTGCTGTTTGTTACTTCGTTTCATATTATGACTACTACCAACCAGAAGCCTATATTCCCCAAACTGATACTTATATTGAAAAGGAGACAGAGATCAATGAAGAAATAGACAAACTTCGGCTTGCCGCAACTACTGCCCTTATGACAAGAAATGATGTTATTGTAGTCGCCTCAGTTTCTTGTATCTATAACATTGGATCGCCTCTCGAGTATGGTAGATTCATTATCCCTTTAGAGATTGGTCAAAAATGGGCAAGATATGATCTTTTGCGGGAGTTTGCCAAATTACAATACAGCCGAGATGAGACTGAGTTTAGAAGGGGAGCATTTAGAATCCGAGGTGAAAATATTGAAATTTATCCCTCATATTCAGACGATGCCTTGCGTCTGCAATTCTCTGGAGAAAAATTAGTCAAAATTGATGTTATCAATCCATTGACAGGTAAAAAAAACCAAGAACTCCAAAAAACAGTCATTTATCCAGCCAAACATTATGTGACAAGCCAAGATATCTTGAATTCGGCAATTGGACAAATAAAAATAGATCTTGAAGCTCAAAAAAAAGTCTTAAAAAGTCAAGGAAAAGCTTTGTTTACCCACCGGCTTCACCAAAGAACGATGTATGACATCGAGATGATGCAAGCGATCGGTTATTGTAATGGAATTGAAAATTATTCGAGATATTTTGATGGTCGAAAGCCAGGCGAACCACCTTACACTTTGTTAGATTACTTCCCCAAAGATTTTCTGTTGTTTATTGATGAGTCTCATATGACTGTTCCTCAGATTCGGGGAATGTATCACGGCGACAAATCAAGAAAGGAAACACTTGTTGAATTTGGTTTCAGACTCCCTTCAGCGCTGGATAACCGTCCGTTGCGTTATGATGAGTTCTCAAAAATGCTTAATCAGGTTATTTATGTCTCGGCTACACCCGACGATTATGAACTTTCGATTTCTGATCAAGTCGTTGAGCAGCTAATTAGGCCAACAGGTCTTTTAGATCCGGAAATTATTATTAAACCAACTCAGGGCCAAATTGACGATTTAATCACAGAAATTAAAAAGAGAGTTAAGAGGAAAGAGCGAGTATTAGTTACCACTTTAACTAAAAGAATGGCGGAAGAATTGGCTTATTATCTTGAGGAAAGAGGAGTAAGAGTTCACTATCTACACTCTGAAATAAAAACTTTAGACCGAACTGATATTTTAGATGACCTTCGCCTTGGCAAATATGATGTTGTTGTTGGCATCAATCTTTTGCGTGAGGGTCTTGATCTTCCCGAAGTTTCTCTGGTTGCCATTTTAGATGCCGACAAAGAAGGATTTTTGCGGTCGGAGACTTCTTTAATTCAAACAATGGGAAGGGCCGCCCGACACATCAACGGAACTGTCATCATGTATGCTGATACAATGACTGGTTCAATGGAACGAGCGATCAACGAAGTTAACCGTCGGCGCCAAATCCAGGTTAAATATAACAAAAAATATAAGATAAAACCGAAAGGAATAGAGAAACCCTTAAGAGAAAAATTGGTTAAAAGAGAGGAGCGAGATTGGCGAGCCAAAAGCGGGTTGGATGAGTTTATCGAGCATTCAATAAAAAGAGCTCAAGAAGGTTCGCTTTTGGCTGATGACCGAGAAAAATTGATTAAATTTCTCCAAAGTCAGATGCGCCAAGCGGCAAAAGATCTAGAGTTTGAGAGAGCGGCAGTTCTGCGTGATCAGATTATTTCTTTAAAAAGAGGGAACAATTTTGAGTCTATCAAGTGTTGAAAGAAAGTCGCCAAAATGTGACGGCATACGAAAAGCTTGCAGGACCTTTATTTGTTTAATTGCCTCTATTTGATCCGGTCCAAGATGACCATACTGCGTGTATGTAAAGATTCCAACAATTGCTAATTGCTTCCTAAATCTTGCTGAAAGTGCATCATCATAAAATGGGATATAGTTACCGGCTTCTTCTTTATCGTCTCCACCTTCCCAATAATCAGCCCACTCCAAATCTTCTGCCATTCCTTCCAAAAGATCCAAGGCTTTTTCGATTATTGCAATAGTTTCTCTCAAGGGTCTGTTTAAGAGTTCTTTTATTTCCAAAACCGCATCATTGTTAATCCTTTCCCAATCAATCAAGCCGAATGAAGTCCTTTCTGCTAAGATAGCTAACGTCAGTTCCTCTTCCAAAAATGTTTGACAAACTTCTTTGATGTCCTCATGCGGTCCAAATGATGAATTGAGCCAATACCCTACAATATCTCCGAAAAGTCCTTCAAATCTGCTTGACCTAATTCCTTCATTTAACTCTAACGCTCTTTCAACTAATGGCGGAAGTTTTGACGATTTCGGTTCAACTAAGTCGGAAGCAATTTCAAAGCAAGTTCCTGTGGCATCCATCCCGAAATAGTATTGAATTTGTGTTTCAATTGCCATCTGCAAAAATATAGAGCCATATTTTGTCTTTGTCAAGCATATTGAAAAACGATCGCATTTCATGGTAAAATTTGAGATTGCCTAAAAAGCATAGTGAGCCAAGAAAGGCGAGTTTTGCGTGGCGATAACTATAAGAGACAAAATTGTAATTAGAGGCGCGAGAGTCCACAATCTTAAAAACATAGACGTTGAACTTCCTAAAAACAAATTAGTAGTTTTTACTGGAATATCAGGCTCCGGAAAATCTTCCTTAGCTTTCGATACTATTTATGCTGAAGGTCAAAGGCGTTATGTGGAATCGCTAGCGGCGTACGCCCGCCAATTTTTGGGTGTGATGGACAAGCCCGATGTAGATTACATCGAAGGTCTTTCTCCTGCAATATCCATTGATCAAAAATCAGCTTCCCATAATCCTCGCTCAACAGTCGGCACAATTACTGAAATTTATGATTACTTACGTCTTCTTTTTGCCCGGATTGGTCATCCCCATTGTCCAATTTGTGGAAGAGAAATTTCTCACCGGAGCAAAGAACAACTTATAGACGAAATTCAAAAATTGGGAGAGGGTAAAGGAAAAAGAGGCTTAAGAGCCCTAATTTTAGCGCCTGTTGTCAAAGATAGGAAAGGAGAATTCAAGGAACTCTTTGATGATTTGCGCAAAAAAGGTTATAAAGCTGTTCGTATCGATAGCAAGATCAAATCCTTAGACGAGGATTTCGTTCTTATCAAAACCAACAAACACACAATAGATGTGGTTATTGACCGACTGATTTTGCCAGCCCAAGACAAACAAAGACTTTCAGAATCGGTGGAGGCTGGTTTGCGGCTTGGTGAAGGATCCTTGGTTGTTGCTGAAATATTGGATAAGACTTTCCAAATTCCTGAGGTTCCAAAGGCAATGAAGGATCATCTTTTCTCCGAGCGTTTTGCTTGTCCAGTCGATAACATTTCTTTGCCCGAGATTGAACCACGCTCTTTTTCTTTTAATTCTCCCCATGGCGCATGCCCTACTTGTTCTGGCCTTGGGTCATTACCTGAAATTGACCCTGATTTGGTTTTTAACCCCAATTTATCAATCGCAGAAGGAGGAATTTTGCCGTGGGCTAGAATTTCAACCCATGAGACCTGGTTTTCAAGACTTTTGGAGAAAGTCGTAGAAGAAATCGGTTTTTCTCTGATGAAACCATTGGGCGAGATGTCAGACGAAGTACGGCGAATTCTTCTTTATGGGGTAAGTGAACGTCTATTTACAGTTACAGGCCCTAATCGCTATGGCAGAGTTGTTTCCTGGGACACAACTTTTGAGGGGATAATTCCTAACCTGATGAGAAGGTATCATGAAACTGGCTCCGATTATGTCAGGAAAGAAATTGAAAAATTTATTAGAACTCAGCTTTGTCCAACATGCAATGGAGCACGGCTTAAAAAAGAATCACTTTCCATTACAGTTGAGGAGCAATCGATCTTCAATATTTCTCAACTCTCAATTGATAAGTGTTTCGAGTGGATTGGGTCGTTGGCGACAGGGAGCGAACTTTCGCAGAGAGAAGAAATCATTGCTCGTCCAATACTAAAAGAATTAAAGACTAGACTTAAGTTTTTGGTAGATGTTGGGCTTGATTATTTGACCATCGACCGTCAGGCACAAACATTAGCGGGCGGTGAAGCACAACGAATTCGTTTAGCCTCACAGATTGGGTCAGGGCTTTCAGGTGTACTTTATATTTTGGATGAACCATCAATCGGATTACACCAGCGGGATAATCACAGACTTTTGGACACTCTTAAGAGATTGCGCGATCTTGGTAATACAGTCATTGTGGTCGAACATGATCGCGACACGATGCTTAATGCTGATTACATTTTGGATTTTGGACCAGGGGCAGGGGAACATGGAGGAAAAATTGTTGCGGCTGGAACACCCGAACAGCTTACAAGAAACCCAAATTCATTGACAGGGCAATACCTTTCAGGAAAAAAGAAGGTGGAAGTTCATAGTTCACAGTTTACAGTTCACAGCGAAGAAAATCTTGTGGACCGTGAACCGGCAACTAATAACCAGCTAACTATTCTTGGTGCCAGGGAACATAATTTAAAAAAAATTAATGTCACTTTCCCGTTGGGAAAGTTTATCTGTATAACCGGAGTTTCAGGTTCGGGGAAATCAACTCTAGTTGATGAAGTTCTTTATCGAGCATTGGCTACCCATTTTTATCGCTCAAGAGAAAAACCTGGTGCCCACGAGGGTATTTTAGGATTAGAAAATGTTGACAAAGTAGTTCTAATCGATCAGTCGCCAATCGGCAGAACTCCAAGGTCAAACCCTGCAACCTATACAGGAACTTTTACCCATGTCAGAGAACTTTTTTCCCAAACAACTGAGGCAAGGATCAGGGGGTATAAACCAGGTAGATTTTCATTCAATGTCAAAGGTGGAAGATGTGAAGCTTGCGAAGGTGAGGGTCAAGTTAAAATCGAAATGCAGTTTTTGCCCGATGTCTATGTAGACTGCGAAGTCTGTCACGGCAAAAGATACAATGAACAAGCTTTAGAAATTCATTACAAAGCGAAAAATATTGCCGAAGTTTTGGAGATGACGGTCGAGCAAGTTTTATCTTTCTTTGAAAATATTCCACCCATTGCTAACAAACTGCAGACTTTGTTTGATGTTGGTTTAGGATATATAAAATTGGGCCAACCAGCGCCCACGCTTTCTGGTGGGGAAGCTCAGAGAGTAAAACTGGCAACCGAACTTTCCAAACGACCAACCGGTCACACGCTTTATATTTTGGACGAGCCGACAACTGGCCTTCATTTTGCCGATATTGAAAGGTTGCTTCTAATTCTTCGGAGACTTGTTTCTCTAGGCAATACAGTCATAATAATAGAACACAACATGGAGGTAATTAAAAACACAGATTGGATAATTGACTTAGGCCCTGAGGGAGGAGATAAAGGTGGGGAAATTGTAGCTGAAGGTACACCTCAAGATTTAATAAAAAACAATAAATCATATACTGGCCAATTCTTGCGTAAAGCGTTGGAGAACCAGTAGCAACTTAAATATCACCACAAAATCTTTTTAGATATAATTAAAGAAGTGAAAAAGCAATTTGCGGTACTTATCTTATTATTTTTCGCCGCTTTTTTTTCTATCTTCTTTTTTGCCAAGGTCGCTAAAGCGGCTGGTGAGTTTTCTTCCTCCTATGAAGTTACTTATGATGTCACGCCTCTTGGCAAAACCCAAGTTTTACAAAATATCAAGCTTACTAATCTAACAACCAATTATTATGCTTCTGAATTTAGTTTTACTTTGGGTAAAACCAAAGTTGAGAATGTTGGCGCATCAGATGATTTAGGACCTTTGGAGACAAAATCTAATTTTGATGGCAATACTACCACCATCAATGTCAAATTTAATCAAAAGATTGTTGGTAAAGGGAAAAGTCTTTCTTGGAAATTGTCGTATACAGCTCCTGAGCTTGCTCAGAAAAGTGGACAAATCTGGGAAGTTGACATCCCAAAGCTGGCATCAAGTGAGGACGTAGCCGAGTACCGGGTGATCCTTTCTGTTCCAACGTCTTTTGGTCCACTTGCTTTTGTTGCCCCTCAACCCAAAGAAAAAAAGGAGAGACAAACATCTGGATTTTCTCAGGAAAAAAATATCTACATCTTCGATAAATCTCAATTAACAACTTCCGGTGTGTCAACTTCTTTTGGTGAAAAACAAGTTTTTTCTTTTCAATTGAAATATCATCTCTCAAATAGTACTTTGGCGCCTGTTCAAACCGAAATTGCCTTACCCCCAGACAACAACTATCAAAAATTGAGTTATGAAGAATTAGAGCCAAAACCTCTAGATGTTAGAGTGGACCAGGATGGTAATTGGTTGGTAAGGTATACGCTGGCGGGCAAACAGCAGCTTGAAATTATGGCCAGGGGATTTGTCGAAGTCTATCCTCATCCAACCCTAAAAATTGAACCACAATATCAAGATAAAGAACTTGCCTCTTACACCTTACCCCAACCATACTGGGATGTTTCGTCAGTCACTTTAAAGGAAAAGGCTCAAGAGCTAAAAACACCGGCTGCGATTTACAATTTTGTTGTTTCCTATCTTACCTATAATCAGGAGCGTCTTAACCAAGAATCAGTAAAGAGATTGGGTGCGCAAGAAACTTACTCAAATCCCAAAAATGCTGTCTGTATGGAGTTTACTGACCTTTTTATTACTTTAGCGAGGGCCGCTGGTATTCCAGCTCGAGAGGTTAACGGTTATGCCTACACCCAAAACGAGCGTCTTAAACCGGTTTCGCTTCGGTTTTTAGGGACAGACACACTACACGCTTGGCCCGAGTACTATGATCTAAACGCGGGTTGGATTCAAGTTGACCCTACCTGGGGCAATACGTCTGGTGGATTAGATTATTTTTCTAAATTAGATTTCAATCACATAACTTTCGTTCAAAAAGGCCTCTCCTCCCAACAGCCTTTACCAGCTGGAGCATATAAACTTGATCCAAGCCAGGGAGGTGATATTAAGATTGAATTTGCCAAGGCACTCCCCAAAGAGAAAAAGAACATAAAGATTGACCTGCAACTGCCTCAAAAAAGCTTTGCAGGATTTCCCATTCAAGGTAAAGTTGTAATTTCAAATCTTGGTAATCAGGCTCTTTCTCCTTCATCTTTGATGCTTAAAACTGAAGGGTTGACTAACCTAGGAGAAGCAAGTTATAACTTGGGAATATTACCGCCCTACGCTTCAAGGAAAATTGATTTAAACCTTCAGACTAAAGGTTTTTTCCAAAACGAAAAGACCCAGATAACTGCCAGTCTCAATGACCAAACTCAAGAAGGTCAAATAGAGATAAAACCTTTTACGATCTTTGGTATCTTGATCGTTGGGGGAATTTTAATTTTGGTTATCTTTGCTTTGTTCTCAATTTCCCTCCTTATCAGAAGGCTAAAGAAAACACCTCCATCAATACCTACACCGAACTGAACAATTTTTCTTTTTGTGCTAATATTGCAGCGAAATGTTTGAGAAACTAAAGATTCGGGTTGGAAAACTACCGTCAAAACCAGGTGTTTATCTTTTCAAAGATAAAAATAGAAGGATAATTTATGTGGGAAAATCTGTCAATCTCAAAAGCCGGGTTAAAAGTTATTTTCAACCGGACAGCCAACTTGGTCCAAAGACCACCTTAATGGTTAAAGAAATAAGAAAGATTGATTATATTTCAGTTGATTCAGAAATAGAAGCCCTTCTTTTGGAAGCCTCCTTAATTAAAAAATGCCAACCAAAATACAACATAATTTGGAAAGATGACAAAAGTCCCCTATACATAAAGATTACAGTAGGGGATAAGATTCCTATCGTCACTACGGCCCGGAGGGAAAAGGAAACACGAGAGGTTTTGCTCTTTGGACCTTTCCCCCGTAGCTCCGTGGCAAGAGGAGTGCTTAAAACCTTAAGAAGAATTTTTCCATATTGCCAGCACAAAAAAATACAGAAATCTTGTCTTTGGGTCCATTTGGGGCTTTGTCCAGATCCTTATCGCGGTGATTTGAGAGCTTATAAGAATAATATAAAAAATATTATTATGATACTTCGTGGACAAAATAAAAAAGTCATCACAAGATTAGAACGAGAGATGAAAATTCTGTCAAAGCGTGAGGATTTTGAAAATGCTGCCAAAGTAAAAAGGCAGATAGAAGAGATACAATATCTTACTCAAACCTATCATGAACCAAAAGAATATCTAGAAAAACCATCCCTTTACCAAGATTTAGTAGAACAGAGATTAAAAGATTTATCCCAGATCCTGAACTTGGACAAAATTCCCCGAAAAATTGAAGCAATTGATATCTCAAACATAATGGGGAGAGAAGCATCCGGTTCTTTAATTGTTTTTAAAGATGGAGAAAGAGACAGATCTCAATATAGAAGATTTAAAATTAGAAGAAAAAAAACGCCAGATGATGTCGCAATGATCAAAGAAGTATTATCAAGGAGATTAAGAAACAAGTGGCCTTTGCCGGATTTGTTTGTTATTGATGGGGGATTAGGACAACTTAATGCAGCATTGACGATTTTGGACGAATTTGGATTAAAAATACCAACAATCGCTTTAGCAAAGCGAGAAGAAGAGATCTATATCCCAAGTAATAAAAAGACTTTACAGCTAAAAAAGGATTCTCTGGCCTTGCAGCTCATTCAGGAAGTTAGGGATGAGGCACATCGATTTGCTCTTTCTTATCATCGAAAACTAAGAGAACGAGCCTTTTTGACCAAGAAATGGTCTCTGTGATAGGATATTAATTTAGATGAAGGGAGCACTCAAATCTTTTCTTATAATCGTTGCCGTTCTTGCGGTTATATTGAAAGCCATCCCAGCAATTTCAGTTTCAGGTGATCCGAAAACATTCATTACCGTAGCTTTTGTTCTTTTTTTAGTTAATTTTTTTATACGTCCTCTCCTGAAACTTGCCTTTTTTCTTCCACTTAATCTTTTAACCTTTAACCTGGCTGGTTTTTTGGCTTTTTTTGCGGCTTTTGTTCTTTTGCCAAATTTTGTTCCTGGGTTTAAAATATCTTATTATGACTTTAGTGGGTTATCCACATCAGCAATTATTATTCCTGCCATCGGGCTCAGTTCCGTTCAGACGGCTGCCTTGGCCGCTTTGATTATGATGATTCTTTCGTCTGTCTTAGGTTGGATATTCGGTTAGATGTCAATCACAAAATTAGTAAAAGACTTTTTTAGTCATTATCTCGAACTACCTCAGAAGAGTCCCCAAATTGTCTGTCTAGGTGGGGGCACCGGTCTTTCCATCCTTCTTTCTGGTTTGAAGTATTACTCAAACCAAATCACCGCTGTTGTCACCATGTGCGATGAAGGAGGTTCCTCCGGTCGATTGAGAAGAACTTTAGGTGTCCCACCAGTTGGTGATCTAAGAGATTGTCTTGCTGCTTTGTCTTATGCACCCCCCACAATGACTAAATTATTAAATTATCGCTTCGCTGGTGAAAGATATGGGAAAGATACCGAACTTGGTGGACACAACTTTGGCAATTTGCTCTTAGTCGCTCTTTCTGATATAACTGGCGATTTTAACAAAGGTTTGGATGAAGCTTCAAAAATTCTCAATGTTTCAGGACGGGTTTTACCATCAACGGCAGAAGATGTCCATATCTGGGCAGAAACCTCAGATGGACAGAAAGTCTACGGGGAAGAAAAAATTGATTTGGGAAAATATGATGGCAAAAGGGAAATCGTCAAACTTCACCTAGACCCTCCCGACGTTTCTGGTTACAGACCATCCGTACAAACTATCAAAAATGCCAATGTAATTACCGCTGGCCCTGGGGATTTATACACAAGTATCATGCCCAATCTCCTCGTGAAGGAAATAAGACTGGCGATTTCATCACCTCTAGCGAAAAAGATTTTGATTATCAATATTGCCAATAAGCCATTTGAGACACCAAATTATAAAGCTTCAGACTATTTGGAAGCTATAAAAAAACATTGCGGAAAAAATTTGTTCGATTATATTCTACTGAATACAAATCATACTCATACATTAGATAGTTATCCTGGTTATCACTATGTGGAGAATGATTACACAAATCTCAAAAAATTAAAGGGACTAAAAATCATAACAGGCGATTTTGTTGATAGGAGCTATCCTCTCCATCACAACTCGGATAAACTTGCCAAAAGTATAATGGCAATTATATAATAACCAAAAATTATGAGGATTATATTTGATGCCTTTCATATCCTCGTCACTGTCTCTTTGATTGCTGTGATTCTTCTGCAAGCAAAAGGAGTAGGTCTGTCAGCCACATTTGGTGGAGAGGGGACTTTTTATCGCTCCAAAAGGGGTGTTGAGAAATTATTGTTTCGCCTGACTATAATCCTTGCTTTTCTCTTCATGTTATCATCAATTACCGGTCTTCTGCTCTAAATTTCCTTTTATGATAAATAATAAAGCATTTGAACGAAAGTTAAGATTTTGGTTAGGGGTTGGTGTTCTTTATTTTCGCAAACATTGGTTGAGGAGTCTCTCTATAGTTATTACAATCTTAGCGATTTTTTTCTTCGGCTCAAAAATTGCTCCCAACTTTCAACCGCAGGAAGTATATTCGGAAGGAATTATCGGCAATTTTAGCCAAGACAATTTACCAAGTAGAGTGACTACATTTTTGAGTGAAGGCTTAACCAAAGTAGCAAAAGATGGTTCCACCCAGCCTGCTTTGAGCGAAAGTTGGCAAATCAAAGAATCAGGCCGAATTTACCTATTTAGCTTAAAGGATAATCTTTTATGGCAAGATAATACGAAAGTAAAAAGCAGCGATATGGGAATCAAGATAGATAATGTAGAGATTTCTTACCCCAACGATAAAACTTTGCAATTCAAATTAAAGGATCAATACTCTCCTTTTCCGTCCGTTGTCTCCAAACCAATTTTTAAAAAGGATACTCTGGTGGGGACAGATCAATATAGAATCGACAAAATTGAAAAATCCGGTCAAACTGTAAAGATGGTAAAACTTGCCACCGAAAATAAAAAATATCCGCAATTAATTTTCCGTTTCTATCCCACCTTCGCTCAAGCGGTCGCAGCATTCAAGATGGGTGGGGTTAAGGCAATCTCAAATCTTTCCCAAACTAATTCGCTCTCCGAATGGCCCAATACCAAAGTTATAAAAGAGGTCGATTATTCCCATCTTGTTGCTCTTTTTTTCAATACCAAGGATTCCAAGTTTTCGGCCAAAGAGGCAAGGCAGGCTTTGGCTTATGCTATCGATAAAAACGGTCTGAAAGGCGAAGTAGCATTTTCTCCAATCGCTCCGAGTTCTTGGGCTTACAACCCGGAAGCAAGACATTATGACTACGACCTGAAAAAAGCAAATTCTTTGTTAGAAAAAGCACAGGTGAAAAAAGAAGAAAAGATAATATTTTCTGTTTTGCCGGCATATCAGGAGTTGGGCGAAAAGATATTAAAAAATTGGAAAGCATTGGGCCTAAACTTGGAGATGAAGATCGAAAATACGATCCCTGACGATTTTCAAATACTTCTTGCAGGTCAAGAAATCCCTTCCGATCCAGACCAATATAGTCTTTGGCATTCGACTCAAACGGGAAATATAACGAAATTCCAAAGTGCAAAGATTGATAAATTATTGGAGGACAGCCGCAAGATTGAAGATCAGAAACAAAGAAAAGAAAAATATCTTGAGTTTCAAAAAGTTTTAAGCGAGGAAGTTCCGGCCGTTTTTCTCTATTACCCCCATAACTATTTTATTTTTTCCAAGAAGGCGGAAGATAAAATAGAAATCCTAGAAAAACTTGAAAACAATTTTACCTCTCTATAACCTCGTCTAAAAGTTGACTAAACGCTGACTGGTTGTTACTCTATAGGTGATGGAGAAAAAACCTGCCCGCAATCCGTCTGCTTTTTCTAAATTAGGCCAGATTTATGTATGGCTAACAATTTTGGTTGTAGTTGTTATTGCCAGCTTAGTCTATTATTTCTACCAATTAAAACCCGGGTCTCCTCAAAAAGAATTATTGCCTTCCCCAGCAGCGACAGAAAAGTCTTTGGTGAGGATTGGATGGGTTGAAGTGGTTGGCGTCTTTCCCGCCACCGCTCCGGAGGCCTTTAGTATTGCTTTTAATGCAAACATCTTCGAAGGGTTGACAGTTTTTCGTAATGGAAAGGTAGCGCCTGGTTTAGCAATCAGTTGGAGTAATCCCGATAAAAACACCTGGCGATTTAAATTAAGAAACGGTGTTACCTTTCACAATGGAAATAAATTTGTTGCTGAAGATGTAAAATACAGTATTGAGCAGGCGCTAGCAAGCGCAAAACAACCGCCGGAAAAACAGTGGCCAAACGTATACCAAGTGGCCAATATTGAGTCGGTTATAGTTCTCGATCCGTCGACAGTGGAAATAAAAACCAAAGAACCTGATCCAGTACTGCTGCCAAAATTAGCCTCTGTGTTTATAATCTCCAAAAAACAGGCTGAAAAAGAAGGATTCGATAAATTAGTTGGGACCGGACCTTACAAATTAAAATCGTTCGAAAAAGGAAGTTATACCCTTGAGGCCAACCAAAACTATTGGGGAGGAATGCCAAAAGTAAAAACGGCAGTCTATAAACCCGTTCCCTTTGACAAGATGACCGAAGCCCTCTTAAATGGTGAACTAGATATTGCCAGTTTGATCAGTTCGGCCGACAATAAAAAACTACAGCAAAGGGGATTCTCTGTAAAGGCCTTCGATCTGCCAGTTGTTTTTCAGCTTTCATTTGACTTGGCTAATAATAAAACTCCGTACGTAGACACTCCTAAAAACCCCTTCAAGGACAAAAAGGTAAGACAGGTCCTCCTTTATGGTATTAATATCGATGAGTTTATCAAAAATGCTGTACCCGACAGCGAGCCGGCGAGCCAGTTTGTTACAAGTGGCATATTTGGTTTTGATCCAAAAATCACACGCCCAGCGTACGATTTAGAAAAAGCTAAAGAACTTTTAGCTGAAGCTGGCTACCCAAACGGTTTTAGTGTCACTGTAGATGTACCACTTACTTATCAAACTGATAAGGAGATCGTCAGACAGCTTAATCGGCTTGGTATCAAAGCAAAAGCTAGAGTCTTACATGAAGATGAGTTTATGAGGAGGGTCACTTCAGGTGACTTCTCACTTATCGCTAATGCCTGGGCGGCGGAAACTTTAGATTTGGGCGATCTTCTAGATGGTACACTACACACCAAAACCCAAATTAAAGGACAAGCCAATACTGCTGGTTATAGTAATCCCGAAGTCGACAATTTGATTGATGAGGCATCTAAGACATTTGACTCAAAGAAGCGCCTCGATTTACTACAAAAAGCGACTAAGACGGCGCTGGATGATGTTGTTCAGATACCTTTATACATGGGTAAAAATTTTGCCGCGGTAAGAAGGGGATTTGATTGGACACCACACAACTTTGGGCTGGTCTATGCCTACGAAATCGCAGGACGTTAAAAAATCACCGTTTCGCTCTCTTCGACTTAAATTCACCTTTGTTGTAATTTTTTTGTTCATTATAATCTTTGGTTTCCTCTCGGTTATTGCTATTAGAAATTTTACCATTACCGAAAAAAACAATTTAACAAATCAAGTTAAGGCGTTTGCAACTTTAAGTACTCGACCAATCGGTGATACGTATAATGTCTATTATTCTTCTGGTTATCTAAAATTCAAAGAATTGATTGAAAGTATACTCTCTCTTAATAAAGACATTAAAAAAATTCAGATCGTCGGTAGCAATGGAGAGGTTCTTTTTGATAGCACAGAATTCCAAAGTGATATCCAACGTCGTGGAATTGTGGACCCTAATCTACTTTCGAAAATAACTGCCAATTCAACGAGTTACATATTCAATAGCAAAAATAGTAACGAAATATCTGAAATAATTGAACCCTTTTTTGAGGATTTTGGTGCCCATCCTTTTTCTATTAGGTATTTTGTTTCTTATGAATCAATTAATAGAACAGTTGATAACATTCAAAATGTTATTATCACTCTTGCATTAATATTCCTTATTTTGTCAGTGATCTTGATCGTGGTTGTAACCAATGGACTTTTTTTGTCTCCTGTCAAAAGAGTAATTGACTCAGCAAAAGCAATAAGCGAAGGAGATCTGGAGAGAGAGATTGTTGTCAAGACTGGAGATGAAATTGAGGAGTTGGCTGTCTCTGTCAACCACATGGCTCAGACTCTAAGAAGCAATATAGAGGCACTCAAAGAATTGGACAAATTAAAAGATGAGTTCATCATGATTGCATCGCATCATTTGCGAACACCCCTGACAATAATCAAGGGTTATCTAAGTTTTTTTAAGCGAGGGAAGTTCGAACCACCCCTTGATAAATACTTGAAAGGCATTGACTCATCTGTAAAGGAATTGGGCGAGTTGATAGAAGAATTAATCGGAATTGTTTCTTTTGAAAGTAAAAAGGAGGGTTTACTCAAGCAAAAAACTGATGTCAGAAAGCTACTTGAGCAATCTGTTGGAGAGTTTTCACAAGCGGCGGCTTCAAAGAAAATCAATTTTGTGTTTGAGTTTCCACCAAAAGAACTACCACCCTTAAACATAGACAAAAATAAGATTAGTTTAGCCATCAACAATTTGATTGATAATGCTGTTAAGTTTAACAAGGAAAATGGTCGGGTTGAAATTGCCGCCAAAAGAAAGGGCGACTTTGTTTTAATTTCAATTGCTGATACCGGAATTGGAATTGAAGAAAGTAAAAGACACCTCGTTTTTAGTAGGTTTTTCCGTGGTACGGGTACACTAATTTATAATTACAAAGGTGTAGGTTTAGGGCTTTACATAACGAAATTAATTATCCATGCTCATGGAGGTAAGATCTGGTTTGAATCCAAACCTGGTGAAGGTACAACCTTTTACTTTACTCTACCGATAAATTTTACCGGTGCCCTGCAGAGGATTCGAACCTCTAACGCCCCGCTTAAGAGGCGGGTGCTCTACCATTGAGCTAGCAGGGCAGTGGCGCCCTCCACAGGACCCGAACCTGCAACCCCCCGATAAAATCGGGGCACTCTACCAATTGAGCTATTGGGTCTCTGTTCTCACTTTTTCTAAAAGATTGATCAATCCTTGAACTTCCTCTGTTGTAAATTTTTCCTGACTGAGAACCGGATTTTGGGTCCTTATATCCACTATTAAATGCCAGCGACGACATTTTAAAGGTACTTTCATGTCGCTACGTGGTTCTATGATTAGAAAATTTCTTTTGGCTTCGACCAAATTCATTTGGTGCGCCTGGAGGGACTCGAACCCCCAACCTCATGGTCCGAAGCCACGCGTTCTATCCAATTGAACTACAGGCGCTTTGTGTTAAGGTTTTCGGTTTTTAATTATACAACAATTGAAGCAAAAAAGGTTGGGATTACAAGAACTTTTTATTTGCTTAAACCTTTGAATTTGGCCGGTAAAAATGTATAATCTTCGGTTATGAGTAGGGAAACAGGATTTGACTCTAGAGTAGATGCTTGGGAACATCTACGTCAGTTGAATGAAAAAGTCTACGCTTGCCATAGGGCATATACCTCTGTTGAGGGTGAGGTAAAAGACTTAGAAAATTTTGATACTCCAACAGTGTTGGATATCGCTGGCCGTTATGCAGCCTATGATTTGCAATTAAGGGTTTTGGCGGAAGATCAAGGAAGACTACAAGATGAGCTGGAAGGTCATGATGCATCCCAAGCTTTAGATATTCATAGAGGATGGAGGATGGAACTAGAGGCTGCTGTCAGAGATGCTCAACTAGGCAATTATACTCTTTTGAAACAATGGTTTAAGGTATGCCAATCAAGACAGGAAGGTACAACAGAAGGTGTATGGATTGATCTTAACTTGCAGGCAAAACTCGAAAAAATTATCCAAGTTCTTCCTGGCCAATCAGAACCTTTAAAACTTCCTACTCTCGCGTGGCAGGATCCAAAATATAACACTAAAGACCCCTAACACAACGACCAAATGTTTTTCTTTTAATCCTCATTCAGTCTGGGGTGGCTGACGGGAGTCGAACCCGCAACCCTCAGCTCCACAAGCTGATGCTCTAACCATTGAGCTACAGCCACCATTAGTACCCCAGGAGGGACTCGAACCCCCAACCGATCGCTTAGAACGCGACTGCTCTATCCAGTTGAGCTACTGGGGCTTGGGAGCGGGATAGGGGAGTCGAACCCCTCTCTTCAGCTTGGAAAGCTGACATTGAAACCGCTCAACTAATCCCGCAACTCATAAATATTATCATAATTTAGCCACAGAGTCCAATTGACACTAGATACCTAAAGGTTTTATTGTAGGCTTAATGGTTGATTCAAAAATTTTTAATATTGAGCAAAATGCAACTGATTTTATTCGCACACTTGAGAAACCTAATCAAAAATACAAGAGACCTATAACAGTAATTCTAGTCGGAATTCCTGCCTCGGGAAAAAGTTATTTTTGCCAAAATATTGTCTCCTCATTACCATTTGTCCTAGTATCTGAAAATTCTATTCAGTCATTTCTTGTTCCCCAAATAACTTTTTTTGAAAGGGGAACGGGACAAATTCTTGATTTTGTCCGAGAAACAGTTAAGCAACTAACGAGAATGGGTCTTAATTCGATTTTGGATATGAACTTAAAAACGTACGCTCAAAGGGAAATGTTTAGGCTTACTGTAAAAGAAGCAGGTGGTGAGGTTGTTACGGTTCATCTCACCTGTCCCGAAACAGTTTGTTTTGACAAAATAAAACAGCGAAATTCAGAAATTCAAAGCGGGGACGTTAAAGGTTTTATCATGGATTGGGACTATTTCTTGTTTGAGGCCAATAGCATCGAAGAATCGATCCAATCGGAAAATGCGATTACCTATGATTCAAGTACTAATGGTCCTCAAATGAAAAAGATTACAAAATATCTGGAAGATCACTTGGAAGTACAAGAGATTCAGCCTATGAAATAAATTCTTCAATCAAACTTTCGTAAGATGGATTCTCTTGGCCAAATCGCAAAAGTCTTTCCTTAACTGTCTCTTTATCCAAAAGTTCTGCTTCTTTTAAGGCCAAGAGACAAAAAAGTAATTTTCCGCTTTTAATGCAAGCATCGGCAAAACCGTAAAGTTGAAAACGCAGCAACCATTTTATATTTTCAATGTGATGATATCCTTGTGTCTCCACGGTTAAATCAGCTTGCAGTTTCCGACAAATGGACAGAAGTCGTGCTCTTTCCGCTAGATATCCCAGACTTGTGCTTAAAGGCCTATTAAATTCCGGTATCTCCGGTAAAAACTCTTCAAGAGGACTTAGAGTAGAGAAAAATAAGCGGGCTCCCAGTGACAGATTTTCCTCTTGCGCACAGGTCAAGATGAATGAAGCCAATAATCCCTCGGTACGCGCCGATTTCATTTGAAGAATCTGCCAGAAATTAGTGTTTGGGGCTTGACTCGCGATTGGCCCTAAGTTATTTTGTTCCATGATTTGAGTCGGGGACCCCGGACTCGAACCGAGAACCTCACCGTCCCAAACGGTGCGCGCTAACCATTTGCGCCAGTCCCCGCAATGCCATATATTTTATCACTATTACCTGCCTTTTGTCCGACGATCCAATATTTGTCCTATTTGTATATCCCTCGCCATGGAATCAAAGATATCTGCTTTTTGGTGAGGCCCAAAATATCTCTCATTTGCCTTTGGGCACCTTGAACATAAATCTCTCTCATGATATGGGTAATAAAACTGGTTCGGACAGGTTCGCCTGCTCCCTTCATCTTGTGTATAATCGCATTTTCTCTCAGGCATAAGGTGGTCCGGGTGGGACTTCCTTCAACTTCGCTCAGGATAAACTTCTCGCCCCACCACCTCCACACTTCGCTCGGAACTGCTTGCACTGAGCACAGCGAAGTGTGGTCCGGGTGGGACTCGAACCCACACAGGCTTTTGGCCCACATGATTTTAAGTCATGCGCGTATACCAATTCCGCCACCGGACCCTACAATACAAAAGTAATTTTACTCCAAAAAAGAGCGAGAACTCAAGCTAAATTTTAACGCCTAAAGTAGAAAACGAATAATCAAGAAGCATCTGCATTTCGCCTCGTCGGTCATTCGAACCCAAAATCACCCCAAGAATTTGATGTCCGCCATTTTCAGCCAAAGTGACAAGGCACAGACCTGCCTCAGGAGTAAAACCTGGCTTTATTCCTTTTACACCAGGATATGTACGTAATAAATTTGTTTGGTTTTCAAAATAAAGATATTTATGATCTTTGGAGTAGGGGATTTCGTATGAGAACGTACCAACAATTTGTCGAAATAGTGGGAAATTTACCCAAGCATAGCGGGCGATTATCGCCATGTCATAGGCTGTCGAATAATGTTCACTATCTCCTTGAAGACCGGTCGCGTTGACAAAATTTGTATCTTTTGCTCCCAAAAGTTTTGCTTTGTCGTTCATCAGCCTGACAAATTCGCTTTCAGTTCCTGCAATATTTTCAGCAATAGCAACAGCTGCATCATTGCCAGAAGGCAAAAGTAAGCCGTAGAGCAACTCTTCCAAAGTATACTTTTCTCCGGCTGAGATCCCCATAAAATCTTCACCGGTTTTGGCTGCTTTTTCAGAAACGGTGAAAATATCATTGGGATTTTTCCTTTCTAAAGCAACGGTGGCAGTCATTATTTTTAAAGTTGAAGCGACAGAAAGTCTTTCATGATCATTTTTAGCATAAAGAATTTTATCGGTAGAAAGATCGACAACAAGCGCGGCTTTGGCAGAAATCTCAGGCTTTTGGTATCTTGAAGGAAGGATCTCTTTGTCATCCGGTAACCAAATATTGTTGCTATAGAAAAAAGGTTTTGCTTCCGAACCCAGAACTGTAGGAGATTTACTCCCTGATAGAGGAGAAATAATCTCACCTTGTTTTGGATAATATGCCCGTGCGAAAATAAAAAGAAAAACAAGCCCCAAGACAAAGGGGGTGACGATTTTAAACATGGTTTCAATTCTTTCTCTCCCGTCAGACTTGTCTGGAAATCTATTGAGCAAAGATGATTGCATTGGGTAAATTTCTTCCAGGTCCTACTTTGTATGCACCATTATAAACCATCGCAACAGAACCACCGCCATCAAGATTCATGGCGTTTTCAGCACCCAAAGACTGCATGACATAGGCCATGTTGGCAATTGAGGCATTTCTACCAATGGCAAGATAAAGAAGGTGGCCTTTAAATCCCATTGCACCGCGCGTTCCTTTTGCCGAATATGCACCCTCATCAACAACAATTTGGCCACCGGATAAAAGTGCGGGGTAATTAACAATTGCTGCCTTGATATTGACCCCGCCAAAGCTATTTGCCTCACGAAAGAAATAAGCCTTGTTTGAAGCATCAAAAGCAATCATTGCTCGACCAGACCAAAAAAGTTTTGAAGCATTAATAAATTTACCTAAACGGGTGCTGTAAACTGGAAAATCAAAACTTGCTACTTTACCCGCACATTGTGCATAATCCGGCGGGCAAAAATATGTACCATGCATGCCAGCAAAACCACCATATTGCGCAACATATGACATCAATGGCTTTGTCGGACAATTGTCAAAACAATCATCATCATTGGCCGTATCAGTTATGACTCTTAAAGATGGATTACCTAAATTAATTGTTATAACATCGACTGAAAAACTGCCATGGGAGGTTACAACTGTTTTTCTCTCATGGAGACTGTATGCATTTACTTGCTGGTTTGTTTGAGCTTGTCTTTGTACTTCTTCTGCCTGTTTTCTTTTCTCTTCCGCAATTCTGTCTTGTTCTTGCTTTTTGGTATAAAGCAGATCTAACTGCTTTACAAGTTGAGAAATTTTACCCCGGGCTTGAGAGAAATCTTTTTGGTCAATTAGATTTCTAACTTCAGGTAAAGCCTGACCAATAACTTTTACATCGACACCCTTTTGTCTATATTCGTTTGACTTTTTTTCTAGTTCATCTCTTTGTTCTTCAGTAACCTTCCGGTCAGCTTCTTCTTTTTGGACAATTAGCTGTTCCAATTTTTGGTCAAGAGAATGAATTATTTTTTGTGCTTTGGTGAAATTTTCTTGACGAATGGAGTCTGCTACATTCGTCGTTTGGGTTGCAACTTCTGATATATCAACACCTTTTTCTTTATATTCTTCGGCTTTTGTTTTGTAGGCTTTATATTGAGTTGTTGTCTTCGAAAGACCATCCATCTCTTCCAAAACCCTTCTCTGATTTGAGGATATTTGATTGTCGATCTGTTTTACTTTTACCAATCCCACTGACCCAGCAAGAAGAACAATGGAGATTGGGATGAGAACAATGAGAGTTGCAAAGCCTTTTTGGTTCACAATTTAGATATTAACTTTTTTGTAATAAATCCTTTTGAAGACTTCAACCATGGTGAAGTAGACAACTAAGAAAATCCCGATAATCAGCAAAACCCAAAACGGAATTGGCTGAAATTTGAATAACAAGCCCAAAGGTGAATAGGTAAGTAGGGTAACGACAGCAATTGCTCCAATCCCCAAAAACAACAACAAGTTACTTGGCCGGCTATTTAAAAAGAAACGCCTTGTTCTGATAGCATAAATTACTAAAATCTCGGTAGCCACTGATTCAATAAACCAGCCCGTCCTAAACATTTCAATTGGCGCGTTTAGAAGCCTTATCACATAAAGCATTAAGAAAAAAGTGGCAAAATCAAAAATTGAACTTATAAGGCCAAATGGAACCATAAAGGTTCCGATTGCTTTAATATTCCAATGCTTTGGTTTTTTTAAATATTCGGTGTCAACATTGTCAGTCGAGATTGCCAGAGAAGGAATATCACCAACAAAATTTGTCAAAATAACCTGGAAGGGGAGCAAGGGCAAAAATGGTAAGAACATCGACGCACCGGCCAAAGAAAACATATTCCCAAAATTAGAGCTTGAAACTGCAAATATATATTTCATCGTGTTGCCAAATGTTCTTCTGCCTCCTTTAACTGCCTCGATTAAGACCTCCAGACTCTTTCGCATAAGGACAATGTCGGCAGCTTCTTTTGCTACATCGACAGCGCTATCAACACTGACACCAACATCGGCGATTTTTAAAGCTGGTGCATCATTTGCTCCATCACCTAAGAAAGCAACGGTACGACCAATATCTTTTAAGGCCCTAATGATTCTTACTTTGTGCTCGGGAGTAATCCTGGCAAAAACTGTTGCATCACTGACCAACTCCCTTAATTTTTGGTCATCCAAGGTATCAATTGAATCTCCAGTGATAATATTTTTTACTTTCAGATCAACCTCGTGGCAGATATGAGCGGCTACATATTCATTATCGCCTGTTAAAATTTTGATTTGGATGCCGAGTCTTTCGAGACGTTCCAGCGTTTCTTTAGCTTCTTTTTTTGGTTCATCTGAAAAAGTTAAAAAACCTAAAAACGTGAGGCCCGTTTCATCTTGCGTGGTGATCTTTTTTCTGTCACCAACTTTTTTGTACGCCAGAGATAGAATGCGAAAGCCTTCTTTACTTAGGTTAATGTATTTTTCTTTTAAATTTTTAATGTAGCCTGCAATCTCTACTTCCTCATCGCCTAGAGAAATCCGGCTACAATGAGCAAGAATTGTTTCGGTTGAGCCTTTCGATAAAACTAAACATTGTCCATCCTTTTCTACTAAAACACTATTAGATCGTCGCTTAAAATCAAACGGTATCTCGGCTATTCTCTTAAAGTTTTTTAAATTTGCTAATGTTCTATTTTTCTCTTTGGCATGTCTTTCAATCGCAGCTTCAAGTGGCAGATTTTTGGCAACCTCTTTATCTAAAGTACTTGCAAGAAGAGCAAAATCAAGGACTTTTTCCTCCCTTTGTCCATTAAATAAAAAGTAATCCTTAAGATATACTTCGCCGCAGGTTAATGTTCCCGTCTTGTCAGTACACAAAACATCAGAATTTCCCACATCTTCAATCGACATTAATTTCTTTACAATGACGCCTTTTCTAGACATTGCAATGGCTCCACGAGAAAGATTAATGGTAATAATAATTGGTAAAAGTTCTGGTGTAATTCCAATTGCCAATGCCAGTGAGAAAAGAAGAGCCTCAAGGAAGTTAGGCTGAAGATTAAAGATCATGGGTTTTAAAGTTATATTGGCAACAAAGATGAAGGCAACCAAAGATAAGATAACAACAACTAAAAAGTTTCCGAATCTCTTTATGCCTCGCTGGAACTCAGAATCCGGTTCGCTCCTTTTAAGGTAATAAGCGGTCTTACCAACTTCAGTCATTTCCCCGGTTGCATAAACTAGCCCGATTCCCGTCCCAGCTTCAACGTTGGTTCCCATAAAACCAATATTTTTAAGTTTCTGGGGCACGTCTTTTTCCACCGCAATCTTTTCAGAAGTTTTTTCTACCGGAAAGGACTCGCCAGTAATTACAGACTCATCGATTAATAAATTATTAACTTCCAAAATTCGCAAATCGGCAGGTATAACATCTCCCGGTCTAAGTTTAATCAGATCGCCGATTACTAAATTGGCGGCGTTGACTATTATTTCCTTATTTTGCCGAATTACCAAAGACCGACGCGAAATTTTTTTCTTCAAAATTACAACCGCCTTTTCTGACCTGTACTCCTGAATAAAACCCATCATTGAGTTAATAAAAACCATTACAAGGATAATCGAGGCATCAAACCATTCGCTTAAAATCCCACTAACTAAACTTGCACAAATTAGAATTAAAATTAAGGGGTTTTTGTATTGAGAGAGAAAAATTTCTAAAGCAGTGCGATACGATTCTCTAATTTCATTGGGACCAAATTTTTTTAGTCGCGCCTCTGCTTCTTGGAAGTCTAAACCCTCTTTTGAAGAATTTAGTAGAGTAAGTAGTTCTTGAGGGTTTTTATTCCAAGGCTTTTCAATTTTGGCAGGAAGGGCCACTTTTTTAATTATATAACTTTTCAATCGGAAAAGAATAAGTTTGAAGGGGTATCAGCAGCAATTTTCTAGGCGTTCTTCCAACTCTTTTAAAGCCTTAGTCGTTTTTTTACCCGGTAAAATTTCTTCAATCTTCTCAATAATTGATTCCTTCTGCGAGAGAATATAAAAGAAAAGAAGAATCAAAATTAAAACTCCTGCCAAACCCACTAAAAAGACGACAAAAGAACCAAAAACAATCCCCCAAATCAATAAAATGCCAGTATCAATCAAAATTATCCTCAAAAGCCAAAACATCTTTTTCTTTTTTTCTTTAAAATAATCTTCTAATTGGTACATGATTCCCACGACACTCATCCCTAAAAGGAGAGCTAAGATTTTAGTATCAAATCTAAATCCCAAGATTAATAAGACAAGAAGCCAAAGCCAGGTTATAGAAATTGCGTAACAAATCGAGCAAAAGAAGATCTTGATGCTTCTTGTGACAATTGGTTTGAGAAAAGCAAGGAGGAAGTAGAGAACTGTAATCGAAATTACAACACTAATCAAAATGGTTATTGATGAGATTTCGGTCCCCAAAGCCAAATTGGACATATTTTTAAATTGCGAAGAAATAAAATCTCTGATTGGCCAAAGTAAGGCAATAATTAAGACTATTATAACTGCTCCCATTAAAGACTTAACAAGGGCCTTGTTTTCTTTGGAGAATCTCTCAAACATTTTGATATCTTTACCCATCGTTGCTGCAAATAAAATTAAAAGTAGGGGAGCAACAAAAATTAAATTATATAGAAGAAGGTAAGACAAGCCTAGTAAAAAAGTTACGCTATTTGCCATAAGAGACAAAACACCGAAATAAATTGCTCCAGTGCAGGGGAGTTCAACAAAAGAAACTATTACTCCAGCAATTAACGCACTAAAAATTGTTGCCTGCGCTAGATACTTTTGAACAAGAGGTTTGGTTCCAGAGGGAATCGCCAAAGTTGATTTACCGTTTCCAGAAACCGTACTGTAAGCATCGGAAAAGTTCAAAATTGCAAAGACCAACAGAAAGATTGCGGCAATGATCTGAATCCATTCAACTTGGATAGGTAAGACTTGAATAAACTTCAATATCCCCAGACCTGCTAAAAGGTAGGCGAGATAAACAGCCCCTATATAGATCAACCCAATTAACAGGAGCCTTCCTCTTTTGGCTTGAATTCCTAAGAGAAAAGAAATAAGAATAATTAAAACCGCAATTGCACACGGATTTATTGAATCGATGGCCGCTGCACCAACAATTAAAGGTAAGGTAAGTACTGGTGCCTGAGATGATTCACAAATCGTCTGGTCAGCGCAAGAAATTTCACCGGTTTGTAGGGTGGAAGTCAATTTTGCTTCCTCAAGTGAAATCAGCAGTGGGGTTGGATTTTGAAGATTAGATTTAATCTCACCCTCCAGTTTTTTGGTAATTTCATCTTTACCTAATAATGATTTTTCCCCAATAAATATAAGCGGTACTCCAATTTTCGTGGCGTCCAAATTATATGCGTTTGCTAAGGTAAAATAAGCATTGCGATTTTCTTGGGATCCCGTAACTTCTAGCCTCTCGAAAACTATTTGTGCCTTATATTTTCCTTCAATATTTTCTAAGAAAGGCTCAATCGCCTTACATTCCTGACAAGTTACTTGATAGAAATAAACTATCTGAGGCTTTTCAAAAGCAAAAATTGCATTTTTATCGCTAAAAAGAAACCCAACTAGGGCTATTAAAAAAATAAAAAAGAATAAGGATATTTTGCTT
>Ga0315280_10002889_pt1 | contig 27161 bp, 23 predicted proteins | sample YL17G06_40_MG_FD_203697 | JGI IMG/M metagenome (GOLD analysis project Ga0315280, IMG submission 203697) | Sediment microbial communities from Yellowstone Lake, YNP, Wyoming, USA - YL17G06_40 | ecosystem: Environmental > Aquatic > Freshwater > Lake > Sediment | place: USA: Wyoming | collected... | reverse complement strand
AATCTGGACAGCATCCGAGGGCAAAAACAGCGGCAACCTCGTTTTCGAAATGGGGCAAAGGGAGCGGTATGTCCAGCGTTTTCAGCGGGGCCCAAGGCGGGATTCAGCTAATTTGGACAGCAGTGCTGGCGGATAGGGTGGACGCACTCGTCGAAGCGTGCGAGCTGTCCGGTATGGCGTTTGACGACGCGGTGACCAAGGCGATCATTGAAGATGTGTCCGCGCTTCGAACACAAATATTGGCAGCCCTCAGAAATTCCTTGGATAACAACTTTCCTGTACGTGGTGGAGCTATGTACATTTTCAGGGAACTAGACGCTCATACCGGCGTCCCTGTCGCCCGAATTCGAGCTCAGATCGAGAAGAGGAAACTGGTGGCCGAGAAGCAAAAGGCAAGCACGCCCGATCACAAGAGCTCCGTAACGCACGTCTACCACCTCTACGGCCACAACCCGCGTGTGAATGTGGACAGCACAGACCGATCGGTCAACGTCGTCCAGATCCCCGTGGAGCAGGTCTTCGCTCGCCTTCGCGAACAGATCTCTTCCAACCTGGCCGCAGGTGAAGAACGGGACGATATTCTCGCCAGAGTCGAGGCGCTTGAGCAGGCACAGAATTCGCCGCCGTTCGTGCAAAGGTACTTCGAATTCATGAGCGTGGTTGCGGACCATATTTCGGTTATTGCTCCCCTGATCCCGGCGCTGACGGAACTGCTTCAGAGGCACATCTTGCGATAGGCGATTCCGTCCGATGCGCGGCCCTCGCTCGCCGAACTTGTTCGCTTCTCTCTACTTGCCAGGGCTTCCACATTGCCATTGCTTCATCCGCTCGCGCTCATAGGCGTCGCGCTCTTGCTCGACGAGCTGCATGGCGAAAAAGTCATCCGTGCCGATCTCATCCAGCCCGATCCGGATGCCCATCGACAGAGCCGACCACAGGTCCAGAGTGCGGCGAAGCAACTGGCCGGCGTCGGTTAACCACGCTGCATCGAGACGGTTGAGCGGGCAATGATCGCAGCGCTCGTGCTCCTCTTCGGGCGCGTCTAGGCAGAAGCCCGGGTCGCACAACTGGTCGCGCCGCAGCGCCCAGTAAACCAGGTACCGCAGCGACGGCGGCTCGGACCACTCGCCCTCTAAACACAGCGCCGGTAGCAATTACGGTGCATGTAGGGGCGACCCCACGTGGTCGCCCTGCTGGAATGAACCCTGTCAGAGTCAGATTTACGTGCAGGGGCGACCATATGGGGTCGCCCCTACATTTGCCGCTCGTTCGGCATCCGCACCACAAAGCCATCCGCGGGGGAAGGGGAAAGGTCTGTTTCGCAAAAGGGAAGACCGAGCCGCGGATTTGGACGTTACTAAAATGGTACATAGAGTAATGTCCGGCTTGCACCATCTGGCCGCAGGTTGACTGCGCCACCCGCCGCCCAAGGGCAGGAAAAACGAAAAAAACTCTTGACAACCCCTAGGCGCCGGGGTACCGTGTGGAGCGCAAGGGAGCCTAGTGGACCATAGTGGGAGAGGATGGCGGCCCGGCGCGGGGCTTTCGTCTTCTCCCACAACAGTCAGCGGTCCCGTTCCGGCTCCCTCGGGCCCCCGCGCCGGATGTGAACCATGCTGGGAGGCAGCTACCAAGCACGTATCGACGCGAAGGGCCGACTCAAGATTCCCGCGCAGTTCAAGGATGAGCTGGAACAGAACTACGCCCGCCAGTTCTATATCACAAGTCTGGACGGCCAGTACGCGCGCATTTATCCCCTGGAAGAGTGGAACAAGCTGGTCGAGAGGCTCCAGGCGGCGGCCACCTTCAACAAGACGCGGCACAGGTTTCTCAACCGGACGAACCACTATGGGCAAGTGGTGGAAATGGACAAGCAGGGCCGGGTGCTCATCCCCCCGATTCTGCGCGAGAAGGCCGAGATCACCGGCGAGGTGAAGGTCCTCGGCCACATCACGTTTCTGGAAGTCTGGAACCTGCAGCGGTTGCAGAAGGAGGTCGAGGAGACCCCGATCACACCTGAAGATGAGCAACTGCTGGACCAACTAGGGATTTAGAGGTGGAGCCGCCAGGCCATGTACCGGTGCTGCTGGAAGAGGCGGTTGAGTTCCTGGCGGTCCGGCCGGAAGGCATTTACGTGGATTGTACGGTGGGGGCGGGCGGACACAGTTATGAAATCGCCCGCCGTTTGACCACGGGCCGGCTGCTGGCCATGGACCGCGACCCGCGGGCGTTGGAAGTGGCCGCCCGGCGGCTGGCGGAGTTCGGCGAAAGGATAGACCTGGTGTACGCGCACTTCAAAGATCTGGGCGAGACCATGCGGCGCCACGGCGCCGTGCCCGCCGACGGCCTGGTGGCCGACCTCGGCCTCTCCCAGATGCAGCTTGACGACGCGCACCGGGGCTTCAGTTTCGCGGCCGAGGGACCGCTGGATATGCGCATGGATCCCGCGCAGTCGCTCACGGCCGCACAGATAGTAAACCGGGCCGGCGAGAAGGAGCTCGCCGATCTGATTTACCAATTGTCAAATGAAAGGAGGTCGAGGAAAATCGCCAGAGCGATCGTCCGGGCGCGACCCATCGGGAGCACCCTAGCCTTAGCGGAAGTTATCCGGGCCGCGCTCGGACCGTCGCCGCCACAGCGAATTCACCCGGCCACAAGAACGTTTCAAGCCCTGCGCATCGCCGTCAACGACGAACTGGGGGAACTGCGCCAACTGCTGGAATCGGCGCGCGCCGGCGGAGCATTTCGCCGGGGCGCCAGGATCGTCATTATCAGTTTTCATTCGCTCGAGGACCGGATCGTCAAGCAGTCGTTCCGGCAATGGCAGACAGAGGGGCTGGCGCGCATCCTGACCAAGCGTGTGGTCGCGCCTTCTCCTCAGGAAATCAGCAGGGCCCCGAAAGCTCGCAGCGCGAAGCTGCGCGCCGCGGAAATGAACTAGGTGTCAGGTTTCAGGTGTCAGGTGTCAGGTGCGAGCAGACCGACACCCGACACCTGATACCTGACACCTGACACCTGATTATGGCAACCGCGCGAATTCCGAACGTCTTCGTGGCCGGCAAGCGGCCGCGTCGCCGGCCGGCGATCCTCGCCGATCCGTATTATGTGTCCAAGCAGGTCGATAACTCCCGGCTGGTCAAGCAAGCCGACCCGCTGGAACGACGCGCCCAGTTCAAGCTGGTCTGGCTCAGCCTCCTACTGCTGGTGGCGGTGCTGACCGCTGCCTGCCAGCGATTCGCGCTGGTCCGCACCGGCTACGGCATCGAGCAACTGAAGAGCCAGCGCGAGCAGTTGCTGGACGCCAACCGCCAACTGCAACTGGAGGAAGCCAGGCTGCGCGACCCGGGCCGGATCCACGATTTCGCTCGCAACCGTCTGGGCATGATGCTGCCGGGGCCCGGCCAGGTGGTCTACCTGGAGAAGCCCGGAGGGGACCTGAACGGAACAGCGGTGGCACGCAATACAGGCGCCAGGTTCTGACCATTGCGGATTTCGAATTGCGGATTGCGGATTTCAAGCCGGCAATCCGCAATCCGCAATCCGAAATTGGATCATGGGGGATCAGCCGAACCGTTCGCCACTCTTCTCGCCATTCAACCGCCGGGCGCTAGCGCTCGCGGTGCTGCTTTGCCTCTGGATCGCCGGGCTGGGCGCCCGCCTCTATCAGCTTCAGATTGCTCAGTACGGCGAGTGGCTGACCCGGGCGCTGCGCCAGCAGCAGCGCACCATCGAGGTCAGCCCCAAGCGCGGCATTCTCTACGATCGGAACTTCCACGAGCTGGCGATGAGCGTGTCGGTGGACTCCGTCTTCGCCGTTCCGGCTGAGACACCGGCTCCGGAGACCGCAGCGCAATTGCTGGGGCGCGTGCTGGGCATCGATCCATCCGAGTTGCTGGGGCGCATCAAGGGCAGCCGGCACTTCTGCTGGATCAAGCGCAAGGTCGATCCCCTGGAGGCCGAGCGGGTGCGGGCCTTCAACCTGAAAGGCATCTATTTCCAGAAAGAGAACAAGCGCTTCTATCCCAAGGGCGAGCTGGCCGCCCACGTGCTCGGCCACGTGGGGCTGGACGAGGACGGGCTGGCCGGCATCGAGCTGGAGCTGGACAAGCAGGTGCGCGGCCGCCCCGGCAAGCTGCTGATCCAGGCCGACGCGCGGCGGCGCTGGTATGGCCGGGACGAGCGCCCGCCCGACCCCGGCGAGAACGTGGTCCTGACGCTCGATGAAAAGATCCAGTTCATCGCCGAACGCGAGCTGGGCGCCGCCGTCGATGCCACGCGCGCACTGACCGGGACGGTGATCGTGATGAATCCGGCCAGCGGCGAAATCCTGGCCATGGCTAACCGCCCCACCTTCGATCCCAACGCTTACGCCGAGGCCAGTTCCGAAGCGTGGATGAACCGGGCCATCGCCGCGGCCTTTGAGCCGGGCTCCACCTTCAAGCTGGTGACCATCGCCGGGGCGCTTGAGGAGCGCCTGACGCGCCCCGACGAGGTGATCGACTGCCAGATGGGCTCGATCAACGTCTTCGGCATGACCATCCGCGACCACAGACCGTTCGGCATGCTGCCCGTCACCCGGATCATATCCAACTCCAGCGATGTGGGAGCCATCAAGCTGGGGCTGCGGCTGGGCGATGAGCGCATGTACCGCTATATGCGCACGCTGGGGTTCGGCGCGCCTACCGGCGTGGGTTTGCCTGGGGAGGCGCGCGGCCTCACCAAGCCGCCGGAGCGCTGGTCGAAGGTTTCCATCGGCGCCATTTCCATGGGCCAGGAAGTGGGAGTGACGGCGTTGCAGTTGCTCAACGCCGTTTCGGCCATCGCCAACGGCGGCCGCCTGGTGCGCCCCCGCATCGTGCGCGAGACGTTCCGGCGGTCGCCCCAGCAGCGCATCGACGGGCTGCTGTTTGCGGCCTCGCGCGGCGGCGATCCCGCCCTGCGGGACGGTGAAGGACGGCAGGCGCTGTCGCCGGAAACCGCCAACGAAGTGCGCCGCATGATGCGCGAGGTGGTGGTGGACGGCACCGGCAAGAAGGCCCAGCTCAACGGCTGGTCCTCGGCCGGCAAGACGGGCACGGCCCAGAAACTCGACCCCAAGACCGGCACGTTTTCAAAGACCGACTTGGTGGCCTCATTTGTTGGATTCGCCCCGGCGAACGATCCGGCGGTGGCCATCATCGTGGTGCTGGATTCGCCGCGCGGGGAGCACCACGGCGGCGCCGTGGCCGCCCCGGTGTTCGCCCGCATTGCCGAGCAGGTGCTGCCCTACCTGGAGGTGCCGCGCGATATGCCGACGCGCCCGCAGAAAAACCAGCCGCAGATCGACGCCGGGCAGTTGATCGACTTCGCGCTGCCGGAAACCGCCGAGGTCGCCGCGCCGCCGCCCGCCGCGCGTCCGGTCGCCGTTGGCTTCGCGCCGCCGGAAGCCACGGTGCTGGTGGACCTGGACGGCGCGCTCAAGGTGCCCGATTTTCGCGGCAAGTCGGCGCGCGCCGTGGCCGAGCAGGCGGTTTCCCTCGGTTTGGAGGTGGAATTGGTCGGCGCGGGGCTGGCCCGCGACCAGGTGCCTCAGCCGGGCGCCACGCTGTCGCCGGGCACCCGCATCGCCGTGTATTTATCGCGTTAGCCGTGGCCGTAAGGGAATTGCGGATTGCGGATTGCGGATTTCGGATTTCAGGCCTACCCGGTTTGAAATCCGCAATCCGAAATCCACAATCCGCAATTGAAGGGGGCTGCCATCAGCACCTCAGCTTCTTCGCTCTGGCCGGCGCGATTCGCGCGTTCATTCCCCAATCCGCAATCCGCAATCCGCAATGGTTCCCCCGCGCCCGCCGCGACTGCCGCCGCCGTTGCAGCTCCCTGTGCTTCCTGGCCATCATCAGCCAGCGCCGCCGGCTCTCGCAGGCCGGGCGCAGTGAACTCAGTGATGAGTGATCTTCGGCGCGCGTCGACTGCGCTGCCGGCACCCGCCCGCTGTCCAAGTGGTGTTTGAGCGAGAGGGGCTCCAGATGCGAAGTTGGCTTGCGGCGGCAGCGGTTGAACACCTGAGTCACTCGGTGCTCGACTGCTTGCCCGCCGCTTCGAGCAGGTGGACACGGGCATCCGAAGCCGCAGCCCGCTCGGCAAAACGCCGATCAGCCGTGATGAGAGGGGCGTTGAGCCGTTCCGCGAGAGCGAGGTAGAGGCAGTCCTGCAATGGGTGCGCCAAAGCAATCGAAAGGCTGAGCGCGCGCGGGAGATGGGGTTCGTCGGGGAAGAGGACCATGACCTGGTCGCGAATCGTTCGCAACCACAGATCAAGCGCGGCTTCCGCATCTTCTCTGTCGATCTCGCCAAGCCGCGCCTTGCGCGCAACCGCCGCTGCCACTTCCACCTGGATCAGCGATGGGCCGGCCAACTGTTCTCCGCTGCCGAGTAATTCGTGGGCCGCCGCCTCGCCCTTTTCCGGGAACAGCCACTTCACCGCCACGCTGGCATCAACGACGATCATCCGCGGGCCGCCCGTTCCCTACGAATGCCTTCGGTGCTGTCTGCCAGGGGGCCGTATTTTCGCCGCAACATCCGGCGAAAGGCCTGCAGCTCAGTGGCCCGCCTTTGTTTCGGCCGGGATGCGGCTTCGGTCACCAGGACTCGAAGTTCCTCTTCCAGGCTGCGGCCCGCCTGCTGGGCCCTGCTCTTTAACGTCGCTACCACCCAATCGGGCAGTTTTCGGATTTTAACGTCGGCCATAGCTGTATTATGACCCCAAGGGGTCATGGGGTCAAGGCGCTCAGATTGGTATAGGCACACATGCCGCTGATCTTGGCGTCCTGGTGGCTTTGTGGTGAAATAGCTACCTGGTGAAACTGAGCGCGCTGCTGCACGGTATCGAAGCCGAGATTTCCGGCGATGCGGAGATCGAAGTCACCGGCCTGCACTACGACTCGCGGCGCATTCAGCCCGGGTACTTGTTCGTAGCCATTCAGGGCGAGAAGGCTGACGGGCGGCAATTCATCCCGCAGGCCGTGGAGCGAGGCGCCGCCGCGGTGCTGCTCGCTGGGAGCGCCGGCGTCCCGCCCACCACCGGTTCGGCGGGTCGCGCGCCAGTGTGGGTGAAGGTTACTGACCCCCGCAAGGCCCTGGCACTGGCCGCCGCGAATTTCTATCAGCATCCCGCGGGCGCGCTGCGCCTGACGGGCGTCACCGGCACCAACGGCAAGACCACCACCTGCTACCTGATCGAATCCATCTTGGCGGCGGAGGGCTGCAAGACGGGCCTGTTCGGGACCATCGAATACCGGTTGGCGGGCCGGCGGCGGCCCGCGCCCCACACCACGCCCGAATCCCTGGAGCTGCAGGCCATGCTGGCCGAGCTGCGCGAGTTGGGCGGCACGCACGCCGTCATGGAAGTGTCGTCGCACGCCCTCGCGCTCGATCGCGTGTACGGCTGCCCGTTCCACACCGCCGTTTTCACCAACCTCACGCGCGATCATTTGGATTTCCACGGCACCATGGAAGCCTACTTCGCGGAAAAGAGAAAACTGTTCGATGGGTGGGGAGCGCCACCTCCGGCATGGAGCGTGCTGAATCAGGATGACCCATGGAGTGCGCAACTGGGTCCCAGGTCCCAGGTCCCAGGTCCCAGGTCTTTCCTAACCTACGGCCTCGGCGCCAGCGCCGATGTTCGCCCCGATGAGCGGAAACCCGCGCCCAACAGCGGCTGCTTCACGATAACGACGTCCTGGGGCCCGATCGAAAGCCGCTCGCCGCTGCTGGGGCGCCCGAACGCTTACAACGTGCTGGCTGCCACGGCCGCGGCCTTGTCGCTCGGAATTGACACACGAACCATCGAGGCTGGTTTGGCGGCGCTGGAGAACGTGCCCGGGCGCTTCGAGCGGGTGAAAGCCGGCCAGCCGTTCCTCGTGGCGGTCGATTACGCGCACACCGACGATGCGCTGCGCAACCTGCTGGCCACGGCCCGCGGCCTGCTGGCGCCGGGCGCCCGCGTCATCACGGTGTTTGGCTGCGGCGGCGACCGCGACCGCTCCAAGCGGCCCCTGATGGGCGAAGCGGCCGGTTCCATGAGCGACTTGGTGGTGCTCACCAGCGACAACCCCCGCACCGAAGACCCGCTGGCCATCATCGACGATGCGCTGCCCGGCCTGCAGAAGACTGGCGCGCCCTATCGCCTCGAGCCGGACCGCCGCAAGGCTATCGAGCTGGCCATCGGCGAAGCGCGGCCCAACGACATCGTGCTGATCGCGGGCAAGGGCCATGAGGATTACCAGGTGATCGGCGCGCAGAAGCTCCCCTTTGACGACCGCGAGGTGGCCCGCGAAGTCCTCGCGAACCACGGATACCAAAGAGCATGACATCAAACATCTTTTTTTTTGGTGCGTGATGTGATAGTCTAACTTTGAATGCGGACAACATTGGATCTCGATGCGGACATTGTGCAGGCGGCGAGGCAACTGGCCGGCCAGCGACGCGCGACGATGGGGCAAGTAATTTCCGATCTCGCCCGTCGCGGACTGCAACCGACTTCACCTCCGGTGATGCGCAACGGCGTGCCCCTGCTCCGGCCGAAGAAAGGGGCCGTGCCCCCGACGCTTGAACTTATCAATCGTTTGCGAGATGAGGAATGAGTGTTTGCCTGCTGGATGTGAACGTTCTGGTGGCGCTCTTTGACCCAGTGCACCCTAATCACGAGGACGCTCACCGTTGGTTCGCGGCGAATCGAAAGCGCGGATGGGCAACTTGTCCGCTCACGATCAATGGTTGCGTGCGCATTATATGCAACCCCGCTTATCCGAGCGCCGAAACGACAGCGGCGGACATTGTTTCTTACCTCCGCACGCTCTGCTCAAGTCCGGAGCATGAATTCTGGCAGGACAGCATCTCGCTATTGGATGAGAGTCTGTTCCGGCCTCGGTTAATCGGCCACCGGAGTATCACGGATATTTACCTGCTTGGCCTGGCAGTTCGCAGAGACGGCGCCTTGGTGACATTCGACCGCTCGATCCCACTAAAAGCGGTAATAGGCAGTTCGGGAAGACACCTCGAGGTCATCGGCTCACCGAAAGCGCAGTGATCAAACCGCTTTGCGGCGCCCAAAAACCATGAAAATGCGGGGCCTTTGTACCGCTGGCGTCCCGGTCGCCGCGCCGACCCCCTGCCAGATCACCCTGGCGTACCGATGTGACGTGCAGGACCGGCCGGCGGGACGCCAGCGGTACAACGCCCTACGGTTTGCTGAACTTCAGCCAGTTGTCCCAGGAGTGCCTCTTGGGCCCGGTGTACTCGATGGTGTCGAAGAAGGCGGCGTTGCCGAGCATGCGCGGGTCGCCCTCCTGCCGCAGCATGTCTTCCATCTTCTGGCGCAGCTCGGTCTTTATCGGCGCGAATTCCGGGGCGGCGGCGAGGTTCTTGACGCAATCCGGGTCGGTCTTGATGCGGTACAACTCCTCGGGCGGCCGCTTGCCGAACGACATCCGGTAATACTCATCGAAGCCCGACAGCAGGAACTGCTTGGTGGGTCCGTCATCACAGTTCCTGTAGCCCGTCTCCGGATTGCCCGCCGGCCAGCGGTCGGGCTCATAGTTGCGGATGTAGAGGTATTCGGTGGTGCGGATGGCGCGGATGGGGTAGCCCCAATCATTGGGCCGGCCGAGGTCGTGCCGTTCCTTGCCCGCCAGCATGACGTTCCGCGCGGGATCGACGACGCCGGACTTGCCCGAGACGAGGATGTCGAGGAAGCTGCGCCCGGTCATGCTCGGCGCCGGTTTCAGCCCCGCCAGCTCCATGAACGTGGGAGCGAAATCGCGGAAGTTGATCATGTCGTCGATGACGCGCCCGCCCTTCGCCTTGCCGCCCCAGCGGATGGCCATTGGCAGGTGGAAGGCGTCCTCGTAGATCTGGCCCTTGACGCGGGGGAACGGCATGCCGTTGTCCGAAGTGACAAGAACGAGCGTGTTGTCCAACTCTCCGATCTCTTCGAGTTTCTGCAGCGCCAGCCCGAGTTGGCGGTCGAACCACTCGACTTCCAGCGCGTAGTCGAGCAGGTCGCTGCGGACAATGCGGCTGTTCGGAAGATAAGCGGGCAGTGTGACGTCGGCCAGGTTCTTGCCCGCTCGAAGGCCCGAACCTTCTTCATATCCCCGGTGAGGCTCCTGGCCGCCGAGCCAGAAGCAGAAGGGCGTGCCGGCCGGCCGCTGCTCCAGGAAGTACCCGAGATTCTTCGCGTAGTCGTTGGCCGAGATCCCGTGCTGTGGCGGGGCGAGCGTATATTTCTGGAAATTGTTGCCCGCCGGATTGCGTGGCCACCCCGTAGCTTTGAAATCGCCCGGTCCCCATCCCTTGCCGGTGAAGCCGACAAAATAGCCGGCCTTCTCGAGCAGGTCCGGATAGACGGGGAAGTCTTTCGGGAAAATGCTGTAGTGATTGACCGCCTCCTTAATCTGCCAGGAGTTGCGGCCAGTGAGGATGCTGGCGCGCGACGGGCTGCATTTCGGGTTGGAGGTGAAGCACTTGGTGAACAGGAGGCCTTCGCGCGCCACGCGGTCGAAATTCGGCGTGCGCACCCACTTGCAGCCGTAAGCGCCGGCGTGGCCATTACCCCAGTCGTCGGCAATAACGAACAGTATGTTCGGCTGCTTCGGCCTTTGAGCCCACAGCCAGGGCCGGCTGGCCAGAAGCGCAGCGCCGCCGGCCTGGAAAAATGCGCGACGAGTCAAGCTGGTAGACATAGGTTCCCCGCAGGCAGCATATCACGGGCCGCGGGCCGCAGGTTCCAGTCCACGGCCCACGTCCTGCAGTTGGTGGTTTTCCTGTTACAATGGGGAGAATTCGTTACGGAGAGGTGGCCGAGCGGCTGAAGGCGCACGCTTGGAAAGCGTGTATGCTCGAAAGGGTATCGAGGGTTCGAATCCCTCCCTCTCCGCCAAGTCCCGCGAGGGAGTGCCTTCGGCGCTTTCCGTGCCAAAAATTTCACTGGCCTATGGCGTATTGAACAGAACCGCCTTATACTGTAACCGTTTTTTCCAGGGGTGCATCTATTGGGGCGTGCTTGGGCGCCGGAGCAGTTGCTACCGGATCGCCCACGGAAGACGAGGAGGTGTTTGAATGAGAAAGCTGGTAGTTATTCTGGCGGTCGTGGCCTTGGTTTTCGGCCTCGTGGCGACTCAGAGCGTTTATGCTCAGGGCAAGAAGGCTGCGGCCAAGCAGGCAAAGGCGCCGAAGGCCAAAGAGGCCAAGCCCGCGAAACCCGGGAAGTTCTCCGGCACAATCAGCTCGGTGACCGATAGCAGCCTGGTTGTTGCGAAGGCCGGCGGGGCGACCGAAACGTTTGTCTTAAACGCGCAGACCAAGAAGGAGGGCAACCTCCAAACTGGCGGCAAGGCCACCGTCCAATACAAGGTCGATGGCAGCAACAAGGTGGCCATCAGCGTGAAGGCGAGCCCGCCCAAGGCTCCCAAGGCCGCGAAGCCCAAGGAGGTAAAGGCAAAAAAGAAATAAGAAAGCACCGATCGAAGGACGTGTAGGGGCGCTGTCGGCTGCGGCTCCGGCAATGAGTGGGCGTAGTCGCCTGGGGCGCAGCGGGCAGCGCCCCTACCTTGTCTTCGGCCGCTGAGGGCGGCTGTCCGCCTGCCTGGGAAGCACCACGTAGAGTCCGGGTGGAGGGGCGGAATTTGGAATTGCTGGATTTCTACCGGGGATCGTTCGATCGCCGGCCGTTCGGGCACGGCGCGCAGCAGCAGATCATCCGCGCCCGGGTGGCCGATCGCGGATAAGCGGGCAGGAGAAGTGCTTTGTGTCTTGGCGCCTTGGAGGTGAGACCCTCCCGGTTCTCGCCGGATTCGTTGCCTTGGCCATTTGGGCCTACCTGGTGTTCGGACGAGGCGCGTTCTGGCGGGTGAGCCGGCTGCGGGCGCCGGCGGCGGCAGCGCCCCACCCGCCCGGCCGCGTCGCGGTGGTCATAGCCGCGCGCAACGAAGCCGATGTGATCGGCCGGAGCATCGCTTCGTTGCTCAACCAATCCTGCCGCGCATCGCTCCACATTTTTCTTGTCGACGACTCCAGCACCGACGGCAGCGGTCAGATCGCGCGCCAGGCGGCTTGCAGGGCAGGGAACGAGGCGTCGCTGACCGTGATGGAAGCCGGCCCGGTGCCGCCACGTTCTTCTTCTTCAAGCTTTATCCGCCGCGATGGATTGCGGAACCGGCCCGGGCCACCGCCGGAGCCGCCGGCGGCTGCATCCTGATTCGTCCCGAGGCGCTGGAGCGCGCCGGCGGCATGGAGGCGATTCGCGACCGGCTCATCGATGACTGCGCGCTGGCCGCGGCGGTGAAGCGCAGCGGCGGGCGGGTCTATCTGGGGCTGACGGCGGCGACCGCCAGCGTTCGCTCTTACGGCTCGTTTGCCGAGATCGGGCGCATGATCGCGCGCACGGCGTTCTGCCAGTTGCGTCATTCTGTGCTGATGCTGGGGGCGGCGCTGGCCGCCCTGGCCGCCGCCTACCTGCTTCCTGCGGCGCTGTTGTTCACCGGCCACCCCCCGGCCATGGCGCTGGGCGCGGTGGCCTGGGCGGCGATGAGCATCGCCTACCTTCCCATGGTCCGCTTCTACGGCCGCAGTCCGCTGTGGGCCCCGGCTCTGCCGCTGGTTGCGCTCTTTTACATGGCCATGACCGTGCGCTCGGCCATCAACTTCTGGTTGGGCCGCGGCGGCCAATGGAAGGGCCGCGCGCAAGACGTAACTGGCCGCGCCGGCGGCCGGCCATAAGCGGGAACAGGAGGGGCTGGTGGCGGCGTTGTCGGAACGCTTGAAACTTGCCCTGGGTCCTCCGCACTTCAACTCAAACAACAGTCCACGCAAAGACTCTCGAGTGGTCGTCCGATAGCTTCGGCCAGATCCTCAATCGTGTTGTAGTCCAAGCCCTCGACGCCGAGGAACTCCGCCCTGTCTTCTTTCCGCGGAATGCGGCAGGCCAGCACCTCGCCTTTTTGCGTGGTCTTGCCCCACCGGCAGTGAGACCGCAGCTCGGGGTTGGAGATTCTAAAGTGAATCTCCTTGACGCCAGCCTGTCTGAGTTTCGGAACCAGGTCTGTTTGAGCCTGGGTGCCCCTGACAATCGAGTCATCGCACGCCGCCACTACCTTGCCCTCACAGTCCTCCCCGCTGGCCAACAGCTTGATCCGCGCTTCGCGGTCCCTCAGTTTCTGGTCCTGGGGAGTGAAGCTCCTTCCCGCGTAGGGATACTTGAGCAGAAGCTCATCGTACAGAGGGACCTTGGCGATCGTTCCGGCCATCATCTGGCGGCAGAATTCCTGGTGGTACCCGATGGCGTGGAACCTGCCGGAATCCGGGATGGGGATGACGATGTCGGGGACGAATCCTTTTTCAATATCCCGGCGGGCCAGGGCCGCTCCCAGCCTCTTCCTGACCCAGGAGTCGGGGACGCTTTCGAACACATTGTTGGGGAAGCCGGTGTAAACCCAGTAGAAGCTGCACACCTGGATCCTGCTGCCGGGAGCCTTGCTCATGGTCTGCCAATCACCGTTCTTCAGCAGAACGATCTCTCCCGGCTCCAGATCTCTCACGCGCCGGAATCCCAAATTCGCAAAGCCTCCGGATTCGGAAGCGACGACGACTGCGCCTTCTTTCGCCCCAACGACGAGGGGCCAGCGGCCGGCCGGACAACGGACCGCATAAATCCCTTCTTCGCTGAGCACCAAGAGGGAAAAGGCGCCTTCGACTTCCTTGGCCATCTGCTGAATCCCGTCGATCATGCCGCTGCCCTGGGCGACCAGTTTGGTGATGATCTCGATGTCGTCGCCCCTGGTGAAAATATGGCCGTGGTTCTTGAAACGTCCGACCAGTTCCTGGAGATTGGTAATGTTGCCTGAGAAACAAGCGGATAGCTTGCCGAGTCGGGAATCAGAAAAGTGAGGCTCCCTGACCGGGCCGCAGCAGCCGATCCCCTCGGTTCCACGCAGCCCGTGCAGATCGCCGGTGAATGCGGCGCGAAAGTGCCCTCGATGAGTCCGGATCTGAAACTGTCCGTTCGCAAAAGTCGACAGGCCCGAGTATTCCTCGCCCAGGTGCTGGTGGTAGAAGGTGCCCCAGAACAAGTCCTCCACGAAGTCAGCTCTATATCGATCCGGATTGATGCTGAGAGCGAACAGGCCCGGCATCTTACGTCTCCTTTCGTCAATGGTTGGCGCAACGGCCCCAACCATCGCGCCAATACCGCCGGCTGGCTTGAAACAGGCAAGCATAGCCTGATCGCGGGGGAACCCGCCAGTCGGATTCCTGGAAATTCCACGCCGCGCGACCCCCGGGGTCCTTGTCATACCCGGACTGTGCGCCGCAGGGTGCACCGGGGCGTTTCCGGGAGACCGCCGGCACTTCCTGGTGGCCAGGCCGGTTCTGGCCGGGAATGGCCGGTGTATACTTGGGCCGCCCCGGAAGCCAGAATGAAAATCCGCGGTCTCAGCTCTCGCTGAGACGGCGATGGAGGAGAAACAGCGATGAACCTCATCGAAATTCCCGCCGGCAAACTGAACCCCAAGGAGTTCATCAAGGAGAAGGTCAAAGAGATTTCGGACACCGTCGGCGACGGTTCCGCCATCACGGCCCTTTCCGGCGGAGTCGATTCTTCGGCCGTCACCTTGCTGGGCCATAGGGCGCTCGGCGACGGGCTGAAAGCCTACTTCATCAACAATGGCCTGATGAGAGAGGATGAACCCGAGGGTGTCGCCCGGCTCTTCCGGAAATTCGGGATCCACGTGGAGATACTGGACGCCCGGGAGACGTTTTTCGCGGCCCTGAAAGGCATCCTCGATCCGGAAGAGAAACGGGAGGCGATAACGCAGACTTTCTACAAAACGGTCTTCAGCCCGCTCTTCAAGAACAGCGGCGCGCGCTATCTTCTTCAGGGGACTATTCTGACGGATGTAGAGGAGACGGTGGCGGGCGTCAAAAGGCAGCACAACGTTCTTCAGCAACTGGGCATTGACCCCCAACAGGCATTTGGGTATGGCGTCATCGAACCGCTGGTGCAGATCCGCAAGGATGGCGTGAGAAAGGTGGCGAAGGCTCTCGGTTTGCCGGAGTCGGTGTACAAGCGGATGCCTTTCCCGGGCCCGGCTCTTGCCGCTCGAGTGGTGGGCGAAGCGTCTCCGGAAAGAATCGCATTGGTGAGAAGAGCGACCGCCATCGTCGAACGAGAACTGCAAAATGTGAAGGCCTTTCAGTGCATGGCCATTCTCCACGAGGACCGGTTTGCCGGCATGAAGGAGGGCAAGAGAGAGTTTGGGATGCAGATTGAGGTCCGGTGCTGGAAGAGCGTGGACGCCAGGACCGCCACGCCGGCGTGGCTGCCTCCTCGTCTGCAAGAGAAGCTGGCGAGAAGAATAACAATGGGAATTCCCGGGGTGGTGAGCGTCACCTACAACATTGCCCCGAAGCCGCCTTCCACTATGGAAGCTGTTTGAGTGCGCTGGGCTGCATCCGTTGGCCCTGATGGCGCGCCCGGAGTTGATTCTTGCCGCCTTCCGCCTGCGGCGTGCAAAGCCGTTCGTGGGACAACGTGCCGGTGGCCTGCACGGCGGCGGCAGAATACTGAATGCCGGCGTGGTGCTGCTGGAGAGACTTGACGGCGTTCAACCGCGATTGGCGGAAGGCGGCAATGCCTTTGGCGGCCGCCAGGGCGCCGGCCAGCGTCGTGACATAGGGCAGCTTGTGCTTGACGGCGCTCTTGCGGATGTAAGAATCGTCGTGCTTGCTCTGCTTGCCGGCCGGCGTGTTGATGATCAGATGGATTTCACGGTTCTTGACGAAATCCACGATATGGGGCCGCCCCTCGTGCATCTTGTTCACCACCTGAGAGGGGATGCCGTGTTGTGCCAGCCAGGCCGCCGTTCCCGTGGTGGCCATGATCCGAAAGCCCAATTCGGCAAACTGGCGGGCCACGTCAACCACCGCGGGACGATCTCTTTCCGCCACGGTGATTAGCACCGTTCCCTGGAGCGGAAGTGTTTGCTGGGTGGCTTCCTGGGCCTTGAAGAAGGCCTCTCCGAAGGTGCCGGCTATGCCCAGCACCTCGCCCGTCGATCGCATTTCCGGACCGAGCAGGGGGTCCACCTCCGGCAGCATGTTGAAGGGGAAGACGGCTGCCTTGACGCCGTAGTGGGGGAGCGAGCCGTGCCGCAGTTTCAGGTCGGCCAGCTTGTATCCCAGCATCAACTGTGTGGCCACCCGGGCCATGGGAATATTGCAGACCTTGGAAACCAGCGGAACGGTGCGCGAAGCGCGCGGATTCGCCTCCAGCACGTACACCGTGTCGTTGGCGATGGCGTACTGCATGTTCATCAAACCGACCACGCCCAGTTCCAGTGCGATCCTCCGGGTATAGTCCTCGATGGTCTGGAGGTGCCTGGCCGGAATGCTGACCGGCGGGATCACGCAAGAGGAGTCGCCGGAGTGGACGCCCGCCTCTTCGATGTGCTCCATGACGGCCGGAACGAACACGTCGGCGCCATCCGACAGCGCATCGGCCTCCGCCTCGACGGCGTTCTCCAGGAACTTGTCGATCAGGATAGGCCGCTGCGGGGTGACATCGACGGCGGCCGCCATGTACCAGCGCAACATCTCCTCGTCGTGCACCACCTCCATGCCACGCCCGCCCAGCACGTAGGAGGGGCGAACGATCAGCGGATAGCCGATCCGGGCGGCAACCTCCAGCGCCTGTTCCACGCTGACCGCCATGTCGGCCGCCGGCATGGGGATGCCCATCCGGTCCATCATCCTGCGGAAGCGGTCGCGGTCCTCGGCCAGGTCGATGATTTCGACCGAAGTGCCCAGTATCTTCACGCCGGCGGCGGCCAGTTCGCCGGCGATGTTGAGAGGCGTCTGGCCGCCGAATTGCACAATGACGCCCTCCGGCTTCTCCTTGGCGTAGATGCTCAATACGTCTTCGACGGTCAGCGGCTCGAAGTAGAGCTTGTCGGAAGTATCGTAGTCGGTGGAAACGGTCTCCGGGTTGCAGTTCACCATGATCGACTCGTAGCCCTGGTCGCGCAGGGCGAAGGCGGCGTGGACGCAGCAGTAGTCGAATTCTATCCCCTGGCCGATACGATTGGGGCCGCCGCCCAGTACCATCACTTTCCGCGGGTTGGGGCTGGCGGTGGACCGGTCCGCAACGTTATACGTCGAGTAGTAATAGGCCGCGTCTTCGACGCCGCTCACCGGCACGGCCTCCCAGGCCTCGGTGAGGCCCAGCCCTGTGCGCTGCTCGCGGATCCTGAGTTCCACCGACCTCAGCAACATGGCCAGGTAGCGGTCGGAGAAGCCATCCTTTTTGGCCCGCGTCAGCAGCTCGTCCGGAAGAGGCTGCCCGCGAAACCGGAGGATCTCCTTTTCCAGATCGACCAGCTCTTTCATCTGCTCGATGAACCAGGGCTTGATGTGGGTCTTGCCGGCCAGGACCGAGACGCCGGCGCCCTTTCGCAGCGCTTCATACATGATGAACTGTCTCTCGCTGGTGGGCTGGGCCAACAGGCCGAGCAGTTCCTTCAAGGATTTGCTGTTGTAGTCCTTAGCGAACCCCAGCCCGTAGCGGCCGTTCTCCAGCGACCGAATCGCCTTTTGGAAGGCCTCCTTGTAAGTCTTGCCGATGCTCATCACCTCGCCGACGGCGCGCATCTGGGTTCCCAGCCTGTCGTCGGCGCCGCGGAATTTTTCGAAAGCCCACCTCGCGAACTTCACCACCACGTAGTCGCCCCACGGCTCGTACTTGTCCAGCGTCCCGCGACGCCAGTACGGAATCTCATCCAGCGTCAGGCCGGCGGCCAGTTTCGAAGAAACCAGGGCGATGGGGAAGCCGGTCGCTTTCGAAGCCAGCGCCGAGGACCGCGAGGTGCGCGGATTGATCTCGATCACCACCACGCGGCCGGTCTTGGGATCATGCGCGAACTGGATGTTCGTGCCGCCGATCACCTCGATGGCCTCGACGATCTTGTAAGACTCTTTTTGAAGCCGCTTCTGCAGTTCGGGAGCAATGGTCAGCATCGGCGCCGTGCAATACGAGTCGCCGGTGTGGATACCCATGGCGTCCACGTTCTCGATGAAGCAGACGGTGATCATCTGGTTCCTGGCATCGCGGACCACTTCCAGTTCGAGTTCCTCCCAACCCAGCACCGACTCTTCGACCAGGATCTGGCCCACCAGGCTGGCCGCTATGCCCCGGCTGGCCACCACGCCCAGTTCTTCGACGTTGTAGACCAGGCCGCCGCCCGTTCCGCCCAGCGTGTAGGCGGGCCGGATCACCACCGGGTAGCCGAGTTTGTCGGCCACGCGCTCGGCCTCCTCTACCGAGTAGGCCGCTTCGCTCCGCGGCATTTCGATCTCCAGCCGGTTCATGGTTTCTTTAAAGGCGATACGGTCTTCCCCGCGCTCGATGGCGCCCACCTGCACGCCGATCACCTTGACGCCGTATTTGTCCAGTGTCCCCGCCTTCGCCAGTTCGGCGCAGAGGTTCAGCCCTGATTGCCCGCCCAGGTTCGGCAGGAGCGCGTCGGGACGCTCCCTCTCGATAATCTGGGTCATGCTTTTCAGGTTCAGCGGCTCGATGTACGTGACGTCAGCCATGCCCGGGTCGGTCATGATCGTTGCCGGATTCGAGTTCACCAGCACAATCTGGTAACCGAGCGCACGCAGTGCCTTGCACGCCTGCGTTCCGGAATAGTCGAATTCGCAGGCCTGGCCGATGACGATGGGCCCTGACCCGATGATCATGACTTTCTTGATGTCATTGCGTCTTGGCATGTCGCAGAACCCTGTACTGGCAAACACGCGATGATACCCAAAACGTCCTGCGGTGTGAAGGAAAAGCCGAGTGGCGGGCCGACGACACCAACGCGGCACGGTTTCGGATGGCCCAGCTTTCCCGCGGAATCCGAACGCACAGGCACGCCGGGCGCCCGGTCAACTCCAGCCTGTTGTGTAACGGACAGAAGTTCCCGCCGTTGAAACTTGCTGGTCTCGTTCCGTCGCTTCGCGACGGCTGCCAGCGAACCAGGAGAGAGGCAAAGTCCGCCAAGGTAACCAGCCGGAGCGGCGGTGCGCACCGCCGTTTGTACGTGAGACAAGTGAATGGTGGCGGCGGAGCGACTCGAACGCTCGACCTAGGGATTATGAGACCCTCGCTCTGCCAACTGAGCTACGCCGCCACGTTGGGGAACCACTATTTTAGCGCACCCGCCGGCCGCTTTGCCTGAAATCCGCAATCCGAAATCCGCAATGACATTCACGCCGGGCGCCTCATGTATCATGAGATTGCATGGGGAGCGCGTTTCTCGAAGGGCTGGGCGTGCGCGCCGTCATCTTTGATGTGGACGGCGTGCTGCTGGAAACCATGTCGCTGCACTGCGAATCCTACCGGCGGACCCTGGAGCCGGAGGGTCTGCGCGTCGAGCCCATCGAGCTGAACTTGCGCGAGGGGCTGGGCACGCCCGCGGTGCTGGCTTCGCTCTCTGAGGAAAAGGGCTGGAGACTGTCGCTGGAGCGGATCGAGCAAATGGTCGTCCGCCGCCGGAATTTGTTTTTGGAGAACTACGAGCACCGCGTTTACCCGCATGTCCCCGAGCTGCTGGCCTGGCTGGAACAGGCCGGCTACCGGCTGGGGGTGGTTTCCGGAGCCAGCGAGCGCAGCCTGGATGTTTGCCTGCGCGAACACCCGGCGGCGCCGGACGGGCGCTGCCTGGCCGACTGGTTCCCGATCATCATCAGCGGCAGCGCCGCGGCCCGCGGCAAGCCGCACCCCGACCCATACCTGGAGGCGCTGAAGAGGTTTTCGCTCGCGGGACGCCAGGCGCTGGTAGTCGAGAACGCGCCCTTGGGGATCGAAGCCGCCCACGCCGCCGGCTGCTACGCGGTGGCCATTGAAACCACCCTGCCGAAACCCTGCCTGGAAGCGGCCGACTGGGTCGTGCCGGATCATGCCGCGCTGCTCCGGCTGCTGAGGCGCTGATAGCTGTCAGCTTGTTACTTTCTTGGCCAACGTGTAACTATTGCAGCAGAGGAACGTAATGTCAGATAGCGGGCGGATGGACGAGAGCACACTGGTGGCGGTGGTGCGGCGCGCCCAGGGCGGGGACGCCGAGGCCTTCGGCGAGATCTACCGCCACTACTCCGGGCGTGTGCTGGGGCTCTGCCGGCGCCTGCTGAGATCCCCGGAAGCGGCGGAAGACGCTGCCAACGAAACGTTCCTGCGGGCGCAGCGCGCCATCGGCAGCTTCAACGGCACCGTCTCGTTCGCCACCTGGCTGCTGAGCATCGCCAGTCACCACTGCCTGGACCAGTTGCGCCACCGCACCGTAGAGCAGCGGTTGATGGAGCCGGAGTGGTCTGATCGGCAGGAACCGGAAGCGCCGGAATTGACGCCGCTGGGGCAGATGATGGCCGGCGAGCAGGCCCTGGCGGTGCGCGACGCCGTGGAAGCCCTGCCCGACCAGACCCGGCTGGCCCTGGTGCTCTGCTATGCCTGCGGCTTTACCTATGAGCAGGTCGCCGAGGTGATGCACCTGAATCGCAATCATGTCGCCACGCTGATTTTCCGGGGCAAGCGCGCGCTTCGCAAAAAGCTGGCCCGCTACGGGAGGGAGCAGGAAGGATGAATTGCTTTCCGGAACTGACTTACGCTGTTTACGCCGACGGAGAGCTGCCCGCCGACGAGGCGGCCCAGGTGGAGGAACACCTGGCCGCCTGCGCGCGTTGCCGCCGCCTGGCTGATTCGCTGCAGGTGGAAACCCGCGCGCTGCAGCAGGCCCTGCAGGCCGAAGAAACCACCTCGGCGCCCCGCCCCGCCCCACTCCAAGCGCCGAAACCGGACAGCGCACGATAGACCGATTCACCAACAAGACACCAAGAAACTGGAGCGCGCGTGTCTCTGTGTCTTGCTGCCTTTGTGCCCTTGTGGTTAGAATCGCCCCGTTATGAAGCTGCAACGCAGAGAGTTTCTGGGCTCGCTGCTGGCGACCGGAGTTGCCGGCCGGGCGGCGACAACCAAGCTGGGCATTCCGGGGCCGTATCGCGGGCGGGTAGTGGCCGTCGAGCATCCGGGCAGCATCGTCTCCGGCCAGTACCAGGCGGCGGCGGTGCGGCAGATGATGGACCAGGGCATGACGCAGTTGACCGGCGCGCCCACCGCCACCGAGGCCTGGCGCGCGTTCTTCGAGCCGGGCGAGGTGGTGGGCATCAAGGTCAATCCCGTGGGGCAGCCCTACTTGATCTCCGCTCCCGAAGTGCTGCGCGCCATCATCGACGGGCTGAAGTCGGCCGGCATCAAGGCGCCCGACATGGTGGTGTACGACCGTTACCGGCGCGAGTTCCTCAGCGCCGGCTTCGACAAGTGGCTGCCCGAGGGCGTGCGCTGGACGTTCGCCACCGAGGTCTCGCAGGAATACCAGCTCGACATGGATGGATACGATGCGGACCATTACATGGAGATGGCCCTGGTCTCGTCCCGGGGCGACCCGCAAGACCGCCACCACCGCCGCTCCTACGTCGCCAAGTTCCTTACCAAGCAGATCGACAAGCTGGTGAACCTGTGCGTGCTCAAGCACCACCAATCGGCGGGTGTGACGCTGGCCCTTAAGAACCTGTCGCACGGGCTGGTCAACAACGTAGCGCGCAGCCATATCAGCCGCAGCCTCAACGTCTGCGGAGCGTTCATCCCGGCGGTCGTCGAAATCCCGATCATCCGCCGCAAGGTGGTGCTCAACATCCTCGACGGCATCCAGGGCGCCTACCACGGCGGGCCGGGCCGCAAGGTGGGCAAGTACCTCTGGGATCACAAAACCATGTACTTCTCCACCGACCCGGTGGCCATGGACAAGGTCTGCTGGCAGGTGATTGACGAACAGCGCGGCCGGATGGGCATGCTGCCGGTAGCCGACGGCAAGCCCGACGACGACAGCGTCTTCGTCAGCATGCAGCCGGAGCACATCGAGCTGGCGGGCGTGCTGGGCTTGGGCGAGTATAACGACGACAAAATCGATTTGAAAAGGATAAAGATCTAGCCGCAGATTTCGCAGATTACACAGATTAAGATCCAATTCTGGAATCTGCGAAATCTGCGTAATCTGCGGATGGGTTCCGGGTATGCTGGTCTGCGTTTATCCGCGTCCCGTTCTTGATCTGTAGAATCTGCGTAATCTGCGGCTACGGGGTCTGGGCGCTTCGGCCGGCCTGGGGCTTGGCGGCGTAGGCGCGCTGGGCGGCGGCCACGCCCTTGCCCTCCGCCTTGATGACTCCCTGTTCGTCGAGCAGGGTCTCCAGCGCCGCCAGAACCAGGAGCACGTTGCATTCCGTGCAGGAGTTGCCCATCAGTCCGATGCGCCACAGCTTGCCGCGGAACTTGCCCAGCCCGCCGGCGATCTCGATGTTATAGCGGGACAGCAGGCGGGAGCGGATGGCGGCGTCGTCCACGCCCTCGGGCGTCAGCACGGCGGCCAGCGTCGGCATGCGGACACCGGCGGGCGGCAGCGATTGCAGCCCCAGCGCCTCCAGTCCGGCCAGCAGGGCGGCCATGTTGCGGGCGTGGCGCTCCCAGCGCGCTTCCAGCCCCTCTTCCAGCACCAGCCGCAGCGCTTCGTGGAACGCATAGATCATGGAGATGGGGGCGGTGTGGTGGTAGGTGCGCTCGCGTCCCCAGTATTTCTCCACCATGGAGAGGTCCAGGTACCAGCTTTGCACCTTAGTGCGGCGCGAGCAGACGACGTCGTTGGCGCGCGCCGACAGGGTGATGGGGGCCAGGCCCGGCGGGCAGCTCAGGCATTTCTGCGACCCGCTGTAGCAGACGTCGATGGCCAGCGCATCCACGTCCAGCGGGGCGCCGGCCAGCGTGGCCACCGAATCCACCACGAACAGTGCGCCCGCCTCGCGCGCCAGGCGGCCGAGCGGTTCCAGCGGCTGAAGCACGCCGGTGGAAGTCTCGCCGTGCACCACGGCCAGCAGCTTGACCGGTCCGGGGGCCCCCCGCAGCGCCGCCTGCACCTCGTCGGGATCGACCGCGCGGCCCCATTCCGCCGCCACCTTGATCAGCCGCGCCCCGGCCCGCTCGACGATGTCGCACATGCGGTCGGCGAAAACGCCGCCGCTGCAGATCAGGGCGAGATCGCCCGGCTCCAGAAAGTTCACCAGCGCGGCCTCCATCCCCGCGCTGCCGGTTCCGGAAACCGGTATGGTAACGGCATTGGCGGTGCGGAACACGGAACGGAGTCTGGCCTCCACCCCGTCCATGATCTTCATGAACTCGGGGTCCATGTGCCCGACGATGGGCGTGGTCAGCGCGCGGTAAACCCGGTAATCCACGGTGCTCGGTCCGGGTCCCATCAGAATGCGTTGCGGCGGTTCAAGGGTCGTCATGGTTCGGTCGCAATCCTCAAGCGGGCCTCCGGAGCCAGCAGCTTGTGCCCCCTCAGCCATCGCTCCAACTCCAGGCGCAGAACTTGCAAGTCTACATCGTTGTGCCTTTGTGGCGGAATAAAAAAGGGGGTAGAATGAAGATGCGGTTATGAGGTCAGGCCGGGTTTTGCTTCTGTCGATTCTCCTGGTGGTCGCCGTGTCGCGCGTGCCGGCGATGGCACAAGCGCCGCCGGGCCAGCCGCCGCCCGCCCCGCAATCGACGATCAAGGTCCCCGTGGTACGCGTGAACGTCCCCTTCACCGTGACCGACAGCAAGGACCGTTTTGTCACCGACCTGGAGAAGAAGAACTTCACCGTCTACGAGGACGGCAAGAAGGTTCAGATCGACTTCTTTACTCCCGTGACGCAGCTCCCGCTGCGGGTGGGCCTGTTGCTGGACACCAGCAACAGCGTGCGCCTGCAGTTCAAGGGCGAGCAGGAAGCGGCCATCGACTTCGTCCATAATCTTCTGGACAGCAGGACGAAGCACAAGATCTTCCTGATGACCTTCGACACCACCAAGGATATCGTCAAGGACTTCACCGACGACCCGAACGACCTTTCCGAAGCGGTGCGCAAGCTGAAGGTGGGCGGGGGCACGACGCTGTTCGACGCCATCCACCAGGCCTGCCAGGAGAAGCTGATCAAGCAGCAGGAGCCGGGCGGGGTGCGCCGCGTGCTGCTGCTGATCACCGACGGCGAAGACGACGCCAGCAAGCACTCCATCGAGCAGGTGATCGACATGGCCCGCCGCGCCGAAGTCACCATTTACTCCATCAGCACCGTCGGCTACGGCGCCACCAGCCCCGGCGACAATATACTGGAGCGGCTCAGCGAGGAAACCGGCGGCGCGGTTGTCTTCCCGTGGAAGAAGCCGCCCTCGGCCGAATACGCCACCGGCTACCTGTCGCGCACCCAGATCGGCGACCAGAACGCCGTGTATGAGGTGGGCATGGGCAAGTACGCCGGGGAAGCGGCCGCCAACCTGGCCCTGGCGCTGGCCCAGATCAACAAGGAACTGCAGATGCAGTACACGATCGGCTACCGCCCGCCCAATCCCACCGCCGACGGGAAATTCCGCGAAATCCGCGTAGTCGTGAACCAGAGGGGGTTGAAGATTCGCGCGCGCAAGGGCTACTACGCCGTCCCGCCTTTGTAAGAGGCTGGAGGCTGGCGACTGGCGGCTGCCTACCGCCTACTGCCTATTGCTGCCCGTCTGGCATCGGTCACGCGCAGCGTCTGGCCCCTGTGCATCAGGCCGATCAACTGCCCATTGCGAACCAGCGGCGTCCAGGCCCCACCCGACAGATCAACGCGCAGGCGGTCCGGCGGTTGCTTGAAAGGCAAGTCGTATACCACTTTGACTTCAGTTGCGGTCTTCAGCGCGAAATAAAACAGCGGCAACTGAGAGAGCATCGGCCGTTCGCTGGGCCAGAGTTCGATCGGCGGCCCGGGCCAGTAGCCAAGCGAGGCATCCGGCCGGGCGACATATTTCAGCAACTGCTGGCGAATGACCACACGGTAGGCGCCGGCCGGCAGGACCGCGCCGCCCGGCAACTGCAGGGCGGACGGCACCTGCAGCAGCTCCGAATCAAGATTGAAAGGCGGCGGAACAATGTCGGAGGGGGACTCGGAAGCCGGCGACGGCAGGCAAACAAGAACAGCAACGACCAGGGCGCGGATGCACCGTTTCATACATCCTCCCGTTCGACCAGAATGCTGGCTTGATTATACCCGATGTAGCCCCCGGCGCGGCCCGGCGCTGATGGCGGTCTAAAGACCGCCGCTACATGACCCGCCGGCGCATGACCGCCGCTGTGTGCAATCCGAAATCCGCAATCCGCAATCCGCAATCAACCGGCCTGCCGGCGCATGACCGTCGCCCTACTGCGTGAGGCGCAGCAGGACGGCTCCATGGCTCTCCACCATCTGCGTCAGCTCCCCTTGGGCTGTGCCCTTGTCGGCGTGGGCCCAGGTATCACGCACCTTCACCTTGCCCGTCAGGCCCAGCTCGGTGAGCCGTACGGTGACCTTGGCCGGCTCCTCGCTGCGGTTGAACAGCCCCACGGCCTTTGCGCCGCCGGCCAGGGGCCGCGCCCAGACCTCCGTCTTGCCGTCCTGTGAGACGCGCTGCGCCTGCTGGCCCAGCTTGTCCTGGTTCACCGCGATCACTTCGCGGTTCAGCAGCACCGCCTTGGTGGCCTCGCTCATCTGCCGCACGTCGTTGCCGGCCAGCAGCGGGGCCGCCAGCAAGGCCCACAAGCTCATGTGCGTCTTGTATTCGACGTCGGTCATGCCGCCGTTGCCGATCTCCAGCATGTCGGGGTCGTTCCAGTGGCCCGCCCGCGAGTACTTCGCCCAGACGTCCTGCCCGAACCCGATCCGTTCCATCGAGGCCCAGGTGTCCCGGATGTCGCCGGTGGTGCGCCACAGGTTGCCGCCGGCCTTCGGGCCCCACTCACCCACCGCGTTCTGCCCGTACTGGCAGAGGGCGTAAACGATAGGCCGGCCGGCTTTCTGAATGGCGACCGCCATCTTCTGGTAGGCGGCCCGCTGCTCCTCCGCCGTGGTGTAAACTACCCGCGCGCTGCACCAGTCGTACTTCAGGTAGTCTACGCCCCAGACCGCATACGTTCGCGCGTCCTGCTCTTCGTGTCCGTAGCTGCCCTCGTACCCCGCGCAGGTCCTGGGCCCCGGCGATGAATAGATGCCGAACTTCAGTCCCTTGGAGTGAATGTAGTCGCCCAGCGCCTTCATGTCCGGGAAGCGCTCGTTTGCCCGGATCTTCCCCTGCGCGTCGCGTGTGCCGTGCCATCCGTCATCCAGGTTGAGGTACACGTAGCCGGCGTCGCGCATGCCGCTGGCGACCAAAGCATCGGCGATCTCCCGGATCATGGCATCGCTGATCTTGGTCCGAAACTTGTTCCAACTGTTCCAGCCCATGGGCGGAGTCCGCGCCAGCCCGTTATCCGGCAGGTCCCGCAACTCCGGAAGCGGCAGCTTGGGCGGCGGAGCCAGCGCCGCCAGCTTTTTCCTGGCTTCTTCCGGGGCGAGCTTGCGAGCCGTCATTTCCGCCGGCATTCCCATGCCTCCGCCTGCGCCCGGAGGCTGTCCGGCTGGCCGGCCGGCTGGCGGTCCGCCACCGGCAGGCATCCGGCGCTTGAGCTTCAGCTCGTCGCCGGCGATGGCGCCTTCCGTCACCATCCTCCGCTCCTGCTCCCCCATCCGCATCACGATGGCGAAGGTGAAGTTCTCGCCCTCCACCTTTCCGTCCGCGATGTCCCGCGCATTGAACATGTCGTGGACCTTGCCGGTTATCTTGCCGCCCACAACCTTAAGCTCGTAGACCGTCTCTCGTTGCTGCCCGTCCGGCGTGGTATACGCCACGCTCCACACACCGGTCAGCCTGGCGTCGGTGGCCGCGGGCGCCTGCATCAGCGCCCATGCCACAAGGAATGCGCCCGCCATCCTGATTACTTCGGCTCCCAGCATCTCGAACACCTCCGGCTTTGAAATTCCCGGACTCCCGTCCTTGGTTCTGGGGAAGCATACACCCGATTGGCGGCCGGCGGAGGCAGGAGACTGGAGGCTAGCGCATGTTTACTTTTTTGTCTGCAAGCCACTGAAAACACGCGGGCGGTTTCTGCGTTTGGTCACTACATGACCATCTCCTGGCCGACTGGCGGCTGGGGCGGGTCCAGCCGGGTGATGCCGAG
>Ga0315280_10002888_pt1 | contig 27168 bp, 19 predicted proteins | sample YL17G06_40_MG_FD_203697 | JGI IMG/M metagenome (GOLD analysis project Ga0315280, IMG submission 203697) | Sediment microbial communities from Yellowstone Lake, YNP, Wyoming, USA - YL17G06_40 | ecosystem: Environmental > Aquatic > Freshwater > Lake > Sediment | place: USA: Wyoming | collected... | reverse complement strand
AACTCCGCCCTGAAATCGGACGCTTTCACCCCGACGCACCCAACGGGGCGACTACGCACACGTCTTTGTGCGAGCAACCAATCGGTTGCCAACAGAACCGATAGATACGCTTGTTTTAGGACTAGAAAAAATCTCTGACAACGCATCCCTCGTGTCGGGTTATGTGGGTGTGTCTGAAGACTCTAAGAAAATGACCTCACCGCAAAGATCGCAGAGAACGCAAAGAAAGAGAAACGCGATAGGAAATAACCTTTTGTATCGCCTTGCGCCCTTTGCGATCTCTGCGGTTCATTTTCTTCGAGGCTTTAAGAACCTAACCAGAACTCTGAACGGCCGCAGCTTTCACTTATGGAGGAATACTCTACACGTGATCACAATTCAGAAGAGGGCCCCATCCTTTCTAAGAAAAGCATGATCCGGGTCATCCAGTCTTGAGCCCAACGGTTCGCCGAGACCATGGTCGTCCCATGTGTCAAGTCGCTGGAAATAAGGAGGTTTCAGTTCTGGCGAGCGACAAGCAGAAACTCCTTGCACCCGAAAGCAAGAACAGGCAAAAATCTCTGCGGGAGGACGGAAAACTCCAGACCTCGGAGGGCTTATATCCGAAATCTCGGTAGAAAGGACAACAATGACCATTGAAGTGCGCACGATAGAATCCACCGAGGCGGCAGAAATTCATATTACAGCAGTTCCCTCGCTCGCTGCGGCCGCAGAAAAGCAAGCCGAAGAGGTTTTCTCGGGCATCCAGAACGTCCTGCGCACAACCGAAGCCCGCTTGCTCGAGGAGCGCGTGTTTGCCAGTGAAAGCGCCCTGGATAGGATTGGCCCGATACGTGCCCGCATCTATGGCGATCTGGACGATGGCGTTCCGCCCACCCGATTGGTCGTTCCACAGGCTCGAAGCCTATGCCACGCATCGAGCGAGATCGGAGAGATGGCCGGAGTTCAAGTTCATGCCATCCGCTGTGATCAGGCGCCGGAGCCGCTGCGGTTGGGGAAATCGCCTTGTGGCCGATCGGTCAGTTTGAAGGATGGGGGATATGTCGCTGTTTCGGGATTGTCGGCTCCCGAGGTCGGCTCGGCTCCCGAACAAGCTTGGAGAGTGTACGAGAAGGCGGAGTCTGTTCTCAAACGGGTCGGGGCCGACATGCGCTCGGTGGCCCGCACGTGGGTCTGGTTGGACGACATTCTTTCGTGGTATGACGATTTCAATCGCGTGCGAAACCGCTTCTTTCTCGAGCGAGGGCTTCTCGATGGAAGGCCCGACGGGGGACGGCCTCCGGCGAGCACGGGCATCGGGATCAGCCTCGCCGGCGGGGCCAGATGTGGCCTCGACCTGATAGCGATCTTCGGTAAGAGCGGTTCGCTTCAGCATTATCGTGCCGCCGGAAACCAGGGATTCCCCTACAAATACGGCTCGGCTTTCTCGAGGGCGTCGAGAGCGATCACACCGACGGGTGAAACTGTATTTGTTTCCGGCACTGCCGCAATTGACGCCCATGGCACGACGCAGCACGTTGGGGATGCCCGAGCGCAGATCGAAGTCACAATCGCTCACGTGAGGGCCGTCTTGAAAGAAATGGATTGCACCGACCAGGATGTCGTTCAGGCGACTGTCTATTGCAGGAACGCCGAAGTGGAGGCGGTCTTTCGCACGTCACAGACGAACCTCGTTTGGCCCCATATCACGGTGTTTGCCGACATCTGCCGCGATAATCTCCTGTTCGAGATAGAAGCCACTGCTTGCCCCGGCGCACGAAAAATCTGAACAATGCACAGAAAGAAGGACGAAAGGCGTGAGTTTACCAAAACGCACAACGCCGGGAGCGCCGCTGCCGTAGGGAATGAGGGGACACGCACTTCATTTTCGGGAGATTGCTTGCGCCGAAAAAGAAATAAGGGGAAATAAGGCGCCTTTTCCCTCATTCACCCTCATTCATTCGGAATTTCCGGCCTGTCAGCGCTCAGCCGCTCCCCCAACCAGGATCTCAAACTGGCCGCCACCGTTCTCCGTGACCCTGCAGGGCAGATACACCTGGTGGGTCTTCGGATCAAACGCGATTGTTTTGGCACTCTTGGCCGTCTTGAGCGTCTGGACCACCGAAAACGTGCCGGCGGGTCCTTCACGCACTGCCGTCAGCGTGCCATCGCCGCCATTGGCGCTCATCGCCAGCCCCGACTGCGGATCGAAGGCGACTCCGTCCACACCCGGTCCAATGGGCAGATCTGCGAGCACCTTGCCCTGATCGGCATCGAGAACGATCATTTTCCGATTCGAGCAACCCGAAAACAGCCGCCGGTGCGCCACATCCATGGCCAGACCCGTGGGCCCCTCGCCCGGAGCAATCGGCCAGTGGGCCAGGACCTTCCCTTCCTTACTGTCAATGGCGACGACCTCATTCTTGTCTTCCGCGTTGACGTACACGTGGCCGGCGCCGTCGGCCACGCCGACTTCGAGTTTCCCGCCCACCGCCAGCGTCACAGGCGTTTGGTCCGGGGCCGCGGGATCCACGATAGTGACATCGCCGCTCCTGCCGTTGAAAGCAAAGATCTTCTTGCTGGCCGGGTCGTAGATAATCGAGTCCGGATTCTGACCCGCCTTGACCTTCCGAAGCGTCTGCAAGGTCTTCAGGTCAAAGACGTTGAGCGTGTTCTCCCTGCCGTTGGACGTAAATCCCACGTTGCGGTCGGAGACTACCGCGATGCCATGGATACCCGGGGTGTCGGCGATCTCACCGAGCGACGTGCCCTGATCGGCGTCGAGCACCAGGGCATGGGTGGCCTGCGACACATACAGCCGGCGGGCTGCCGGATCAACGGTGAGGAAGTCCCATCGGCTGGCGCTGCCCGCGCGCATTGCGGCCCGATCGCGATGAGCGCAAGCGCAGCAATGCGGACTACGAGTTTTGCCAGGTGCATCATTCTTGTTCTCTTTTCTCGATTAGACGTAATGTCAAAAATTCGCAGTTCTTTGAACTGCTGAGCCGCTGCGAATAACATACTGTCCAGTGTCAAGTGAATTATCTCTCCCCCAAAGTATGACTCTGATCCGAGTTGCCGAACCATGTTTACTGCTCAACACCAAGAGCAAACGAGGAACTGCCAAGGGATGAATCGCCGGGATTTTGTCCGGCTCGGCTCGCTGGGCATGTTAGGGCTTGCTCTGACGGACTTGCCCGAACTGCAAACCCAGGGGCAAAAGAAAGAAGCAAAGGCCAAATTCGTCATTCAACTTTGGATGGCCGGCGGACCCTGTCATATAGACACGTTCGACCCCAAACCGCTAGCCGGCGCTGACTATTGCGGTCCTTACACGAAGCCTATCGAAACCAATGTGCCGGGCATTCAACTCTGTCAGACCCTGCCGTTGCTGGCCAAACAGGCCGACAAGTTCTCCATTATTCGCAGCTTCACTCACGGAAACAGAGGTCACGAGACCGCCGCCTACATCGTCCAGACCGGCAGGCTTCCGGCAGGCGACCTCGTATATCCGTCTCTGGGCGCGGTGGTGGCTTTGAAGAAGGGAGCCGATTACAAGGGTAGCCTCCCGCCTTACATTACAATCACCAACCCGCTGGGACGATTCTCGGAGGCGGGATTCTTGGGCATCAATTACAAACCGTATCCCACCACCAATGACCCGAACGCCGACCAACCGACGGCTCAGGCGAAAGCAGGTCAGGGCAAAGCCGCCGCTTCGGGCGGTATGGCAGAGAAACGATCGCAGGAAGAGAAGCGATTGCGGGATCGGCGCTCCCTGTTGGAATCCTTGGATACTCTGCCCGCGGAAAGGGAAAAGGACCCAGAGTACCGCCATATGGCCACTTTCCAGGAGAAGGCCTATGACCTGATCCTTGGGGAGGCCAAAAAGGCCTTTGATCTGTCACAGGAGAAAGAGGATCTAAGAAATCGCTATGGCCGCAATCGTTTCGGTCAATCCTGCCTGCTGGCTCGCCGTTTGGTCGAGCTGGGAGTTCCGTTTGTTACCGTCAACCATGGCGGATGGGACACGCACAAGAAGCACTTCGAGAGAATGGCCGTGATGTTGCCCGAGCTGGACCGCGGATTCTCCGTGTTGCTGGAAGATCTGTCTCAAAGAGGATTGCTCGACAGCACCATTGTTGTCTGGTATGGCGAGTTCGGACGGACACCGAAGATTGAAAAGGACCCGCCGTGGAATGGAGGACGCCATCATTTTGGAGACGTTTTCTCGGCCGTTGTTGCCGGCGGTGGATTTAAGGGAGGGAAGGTGGTGGGAGCATCGGATAGTCGGGGAGAAAAGGTCAAAGAGCGCCCGGTGTATCCATGGGACCTGAACGCAAGCCTCTACCAATTGCTTGGCATTGACCCCATGGGCAGGCTTCCTCATCCTCACGGCTGTGTGGCCTATGTCACGCCGATCGCGGCGGGCGAAGTCCAAAGCGCAGGCCTTCTGACGGAAATCATGTAGTGTGGAGAGGAGATTGCTCGGAATGAATATCCGGCATCCAAACGTATGCACAATCGCCATGGTTGGCCTGGTAATATCCCTATGGCCTTTCTCGAAAGTAGCGAATCGTGCCAGGGACATTGTCCCCCGGAAGCGTTTGCTGACCATTCCGATCGCCCTCGCGGCCCCAAGCGCCAAGCCCGCCTCCTCGCTCGCGTGCGAAGTTGCCGCGGGTCCGCAATACCCATATCCGCCCTTGCCTTCAGTTCCGATGGGAGAATACTGGCAACGGCGGGCTATCGGGAAGTGCTTGTGTGGGACCTGGCCCAGGCCAAACTCCTCAAGCGGATCGGAACACGGAAGATAAGCGATTCTGTCCATGCCCTCGCTTTCCTCAAGGGCGACCGGTTTCTTGCCGTTGGAGAGGGAACGCCCCGGCAATCGGGCGCCGTGCGGATTCTTAGCACCACGACGGGGCGACAGACCCAACGCTTCGAAGAGCCGAAAGACGTGATCTACGCTTTGGCCCTGAGTCCGGATGGAAATCTTCTGGCCGCTGGTGGGGCCGACAACGGGGTTTACGTTTGGGACCTCGGCGAGAATAAAAAACCCACCGCCATAAAGGAACATGGTGATTGGGTATTGAGTGCTTCCTTCAGCCCGGACGGCAAGTTTCTGGCTACGGGAAGCGCAGACAAGACTGTACGCGTCCGAGAAGTTGGAACCACAAGACCCGTTGTCAGGATACAACAGAGCGATACAGTGCAGGGCTTGGACTTCAGTCCGGACGGACAACTTCTGGCCGTTGCGGTCGCGGGGAATAACGAAAACGCCATTCGATTTCACGTAACGAGTAGCACCTGGGGCGGTATTTCGACTTCTACAACGAAGACCGTCCTCATCAATCGCTTGACTGGAAGACCCCGACCGAGGTCTATTGGGGTGGTGAACGACAGAGAGCAGTCCACCTTAGAGCGCCTAAAAGAATGAGAAGGTTTTGCTGTCCCAGCGGGACAGAATGACAATAGCCCAGCCTTTCAAGGCTGGGAAAGAGCGCACGAACGAGCTGTTTGAGTCCCGTCGGGACGGCTGAAAGAGTCATTTTCCTTGTGCCTTTCACTCGTCCCTACAGGACTCGGTCCAAGAGGGAAAGGCTCCAGTTCCCAGCTTAAAAGGCTGGGCTATTCTCCTTTGGGCCCCACGGGACCAAGGCAAAACGCATTTTTTTAGGCGGTCTTAAACAACTAGCTTAACTGTCCAGCTATAGGGGAGTAGCTAACCGGGATGATCTGGGACGAAACGCGCGACAGCCGCCGCTGGCTCTACCCCGATGTCCCACGCGGCAAATGGGTCAACGAATCAATGGCCAATCCCACGTTGAAGTTCTATTACAGCGACGAAAGGCCGGGTTGGAACAACCTCGAGATTTCGGCGGTCGGCACGAAACTTCGCGCCGTGCTCAATGGAGTTGTAGTGATGGATTGGGACGACAAGGCCGTGCTCGACGACGTCCACCGAAAGCACAACGTCGGCCTGAAAGGCCATATCGCCCTCCAGATTCACACGGGCGATCAGCTCAAGATCCGATTCAAGGACATTCAGATCAAAGACCTGTCGAAGTGACGCCGAGGTTTCGGGCTCACTTCTTGCCGACTACCATGGATATGCCTCGCCTCGCCGCCAGCCGGACGTGCTCTGGCTGAGCGGATCTGGCGAGTGCCTCGTAGATTGCCAGCGCCACAGTCTTCTTGCCCATAGACGCCAAGCGTTCGGCGCACGCTAGACAGGCATCGGGCGCATTGGGTTGGGATTTCAGCAAGACCTTGGCTGCCTCAGCCGTCCCGATATTTCCTAACGCGGTCGCGGCCGCGCCGGCAATCTGGGTGTTCGCGTCCTTCAGTAGAGTTGCCAGCGCCGACACACTCTTGCCATCCCGACGCATCCCCAGAGAAATGACCACGCCGGTTTTTTGCAGACCGCTAAGCCTCGGCAGGCTCTCGCGGAGCGCTCTGACCGCTTCCGGGCCCGGGATGTGTTCCAGAGTGCTTCGCGCCCAGTGGGAGAGGTCTTCATCGGCGAGCAGAGCGGCCAATACTGGCACTGACTGGGCGGAGCCGATCAGGATGAGCTTACGGCAGACGTATTCTCCAGCCACCCGCGACACGTCAGTCTTTAGCACCTCCGCGAGTTTCCTCTCCAACACCCTCTGCGCTCCAGCGTCGCCGAGGCAGGCGACGACAGCATCGTCAATGGGTATGAGGGATGCACGACTGGCGCCGTAGTCGTAGGTCTTCAGCGCCTCAAAAGCCTTGTCCACTGCCGCGCCATCCGCTTTGGGCTTGGCCAGCGACGTTGCCGCAGATGCTGCACCAGACGATGCCTTTCTTCCCTGGGGCATTTTCCTCCTCCGACAAACAAATCTGACCTTAAAAACCCAGCTGATGACGCCCCATAGCCGAGCGTGTCCGAACCTTCATGGCTTTTTCTTCTGATCGGTTTCTTTGATCCATTCGCTGCTCGCGAGTGTGGGAGCGGACAAATCACCCAAGGCAAACTGAATCGCGCCGAGATAGAACTTCAACATCACCGGGTCCCAGAAGACCGATGGGTTATGGCCAATCGTGCAATAGAAAACCCGTCCCTTGCCGTAGCTGCGCACCCAGGCCAGGGCGTAATCGTTGTCCGCGCGGCCGATTTTGCCAAAAGCCTTTCCCTGGTTCATATCCGTTTTTTCTGTATCAATGCTGAAGAGCACGCGGACCTTGTCTCTCGAATAGGGTTCGTGGACGCGAAAGAACTCATCGCGATACTCGAAGCTCTTGCCGCCGAACGGTGCGTTCAAGGGATGGCCGGGATCGTCGAGTTTGATGACGACATGTTCGTCGCTTTGGCGATGGCTGCCACCGCGCGCACCAAGCATGACGCCGAACTCCGGCCAGTCTTCGCGGGCACCGGCAGTCCAGTCGGTGAACGCAAACGTGGTGCCATGGATGCCCAGCAGTCCGCCGCCGCCAGAGACGAAGTCCAACAGACTCTGGCGCAACGGAGGATCCTTAAAGAGATTCCCAACGGTATTGTTGAAGAGAACGGCGTCAAATTGCCTCAAGGTTCCCGGCTTGAATACAGACGGGTTTCGACTGGCGACCGTTTCAAAGGCGCCGGTTCTCTTGCCCATCACCGTAAAGGCATAGTTTGCATAGCGGCCCGAGCGATGTCCGCCGTATCCGACGTTGAGATCGAAGATCAGCAGCTTGCGCGGTTTCCCGGGTGGAACAATGGCTTTCGGGGGCATTGCTTCCTCGATTCGAAGTCGTTCTACGGGATCTTTTACTGCCGACAATTCGGCAGAATCAGAAGTCCTCTCCGTCGCCGGATCGGTTGCGCACGGGAGGTCGTTGATTGGCAAGAAAAAGCCCACGACAATGATACAACACCAAGTTCTGCTGACAGAGAGCATACCTGCTCCTTTCAAATTCGCCATGGTGCGCGCAATACACGCGAACGCAGCCGGTCGGCCCCTTCATCGCCGATGAACTTCTCCTTCGTCGGGTCCCATCTCAGCGAGCGGCCCGTCCACCAGGCGATGTCCCCCAAGTGGCCAACCGAAGCCGCCCGATGGCCGATCTCCACATCGCACACGGGCCACCGACGCGCGCGAATGCACTCCAGCCAGTTCTCGTGGTGGGTGTGCTCGCTCTCGGAAATCTCGGCATCTCCGAGGCCGAGCTCGTCGGCGACTTCCTTGGGCTGACACTCCAGCCGGCCGCCTGCAAACGCATCAATCCAGCCGCGCTGACCGACGAACAGCGCGCCAAACATCCCGCCCACTCGCTTCTTGCCCGGGATCGGGTTGTAGGCTTGCAGGCCCCCCCTCGCACCGCTCAGGTATATCATATGCAGCAACATTCCGTTGGCATACTTGTAGGTAAGCGTCGGATAGTCGCCGGTGTTGGGGTGGATGATCTCCACCGGACCGCTCTCTTCGATGCCCAGGGCCCATTGGATGAGGTCGAACGAGTGAACGGCGTGGTTGCTCAATCCACCATGGCCGAAATCAATGCAAAAATTCCATGGCACCACACCCGTGGACGTTTCGTTCGCGTGGTAGCAGCGGTTGTATGGTCGCCACGGCGCGGGACCGACCCAGAGGTCCCAGTCCAATCCCTCGGGAACGGGTTCCGCCGGAAGCGGGATGTCCATTGCCGTCACCGACTCGCCCAATTTCTCCAACTCCATGGCGCCGCCTCGATAGGGGGCAAACTGCGAGCTGCCCAGGTAGTTCCTCAACAACGGGACGGTCGTATAAACCGCTTTGATGTTGCCCAGCTTCCCCTCGCGGATGAACTGGCAGACCTTTCGGAAGATCTCGTTCGAATGCCGCTGAGTGCCGGTCTGAAAGACGCGGTCATAGCGGCGCACGACTTCGACCAGCCGGCGGCCTTCCTGGATCGTCAACGAGATGGGTTTCTCGCAGTAAACGTCTTTGCCAGCCTTAGCGGCGTCAATGGCCTGGACCGCGTGCCAGTGGTCCGGCGTCACGATGACCACGGCATCAATGTCCGGGCGGGCGAGAAGCTCGCGGTAGTCATTGTACGCCGCGCAACCGCGATAGGTGCCGCTGGGCTGGTCGGCGGCGTATTGCTTCTCCACCGTGTTCTTGGCTTCCTCCCGCCGCACACGGTCCACGTCGCACACGGCAAGAACCTGGACCTCCCTGCTGCTCAGCAAGCGCTTCAGATGGCCTCGGCTCATGCGCCCTCTGCCGATCAGACCCACGCTGATCCGCTCGCTCGCCGCCACGCTACCGCCCGCACCCAGCACCGACGACGGAATGAGCGACGGTGCCGCCAGCAGCGCGGTTGCCGCCGCTCCACAGCCCAGAAACTTCCTCCTGCCCATTCTGTCCATTGCTCAGTCCCCCATTCAATGTGGCACAGAAGTGATGTCGTCCGGTTGGTTTTCCCTTAACCAGAAGGCGGTCAACTCGATGCCATATTTCTTCAGCATTTGCATTTCTTCATCGAAGGTGGGGATGTGTTTCGCACGATAATCATAGGCAAAGTGCGAGATGCCCAGGCCCTTGAGCATCTGCGCGCGCTTCTCGGGACCGCGTTTTTTCGCATCGAACGGCACGATGCACCAGGCGACCAGATTTTGTTTGACGAAAATGCTTGTCGGCACAGAGCGCGCGGCAACGTTGTCGGCTTTGCCCTCCGCCGGCAGCGCAATTCCCGGCAGGGATATCGCGACGGCCACAATGAATCCGACCAACGATGGGGTGTAACGCTCTCGTTTCGTGTTCATGGATCGTCCCTTCGTTGTGGAATCGGCGGTAAGCCCGACGCACCTGTCGGGCAACTCCATACTGAATCGGTTCGGGACAAGAGTGCCCCGCCTATCGGACAAAGTCGTTGATGCCGACCGGTTTGCCGTTATCCATCGGCCGCGGGGGCGTGTGCGCGGCATCCATCAGTGACATCATCCGCTCAACCACCTTCGGGTGGTCCTTGGCGACGTTGTTGGTTTCGCCAGCGTCGGTCGCCAGGTTGTAAAGCTCCGGCGGTGAGACGCGTTTGGGCTGAACCAGTTTCCAGTCACCCATCCGCGCTGCGCGCTGGGCGCTCATTTCCCAATACAGAATCTCGTGCATTTTCTGCTGATCTTCTTTCCCCCGCAGCGTCGGCACAAACGAGATGCCATCGCTCCTCTTCGGCGGATTGACCTGAGCCAGCTCCGCCAGCGTCGGCATCATGTCGGCGAAGTGGCAGGCGTGCTTGCTGACCGAGCCGCGCGCGATGTGGCCGGGCCAGCGGGCAATCAGCGGTACGCGGATGCCGCCCTCATAGAAGTTGCCCTTCTGGCCGCGCAGGCTCCCCGTGCCGTCGAAAAAGTTGATCAGGGGCTGCCAGGGTCCGCCCTGAGCACCGTTGTCCGAGGTGAAAAAGACGACGGTCTGCTCGTCCATATTCAGATCCTTGAGCAACGCCATGATTCTCCCCACATCGCGGTCCAGCCGGCTGATCATCCCGGCGAACGTGACATATGCGTCTTCGGAGCCGATATATCCCTTGCGTGGGTCGGGGATGGAAATACGGGGAAATTTGCCGTGGTAGGGTTTTTCGGAGTCCTCCGGTACGACAAGCTCCACGTGCGGGATCGTCACCGGCAAGTAACAGAAGAAGGGGCGGTCCCTGTTTTCGCGGATGAACTTCATCGCGTACTCGACGATTACATCGTGCGAATAGCGTCCGCGCTTACGGCCCTCATTTTCGCTCAACATCAACTTCTCCCGGTTGTGCCAGAGGAAATATGGGTAGTAGAAATGAGCGTGGACCTGGTGCAGGTAACCAACGAACTCCTCGAAGCCCTTGCGGTTGGGTCGGCCGGGTGCATCTCCCAGGCCCAAGCCCCACTTGCCGAAACCGCCGGTGGCGTAGCCGGCCTGTTTGAGCAGCTCGACGACGGTGAAATCCTCGTCAGCCAGCGTATTGCCTCCCCCGTTCGCACGGATGGGCGTGTGGCCCGTGTGCAGCCCGGTCATCAGCACACTGCGCGATGGAGCACAGACGGTGCCGCCGGAGTAGGCATTAGTGAACTTCATGCCCTCCACCGCGAGCTGGTCAATGTTCGGTGTTAGGATCTTCTTCTGGCCATAGCAGCCAAGGTGTCCGTAGCCCAAGTCGTCGCCCAAAATGAAAATGATATTCGGTTTGCGCGGCGCCAGGTTGGCTTCCTTCGCCTGAACGCTGCCGCTCGCCGCAGCCAGAATGCTCAAGCCGCCAAGCGCCAGAAATTCCCTTCGTTGGATCCGTTCTCCGGACCCATCAAGATGCCATTGTCTCTTTCTCATTGTTGCTCTCCTCTCCGTCCGCATCCCTCGCGAAAATGCCGTCCGTTATGCATTGTCGTCGGCATCAGGGCATTGAATGGCAAGATTACCGATTCCGGAGCCCTCGCCAACTCCAAATCATTGCTGTCAAAAGGTGCTTTTTCAATCTCAGAATACACGGCTGTCAATGCCAGATACGACGAAGACTCGAACAGGAGCCTCGCGTTTGGCCCTCTTATGCGGCTCGTCTGTAACGGTAACGTCGTTCCTTCTCGACCTCATGCTTACTGTCGATCAATCCAAGGCGTCGTCAAGGATGGCTCGAACGGTTTCGACAATCAGATCGAAGGTTTCTCCCGTCAAGTTGGCGGGATGCGGCTCGTTCGCCATCTTGCCCCGCGAACCACTGGTGGTGAGACAGCACCACGCCCGACGTGCGCCGTTTCCGATGCCACGCCAGTATTTTGGCAAGCCATAACCGTCATCCTTATGCCCAGTGGCTCAACGCATAAACCTGGCCCCGGCAGAGTCTTCGGTAGAGACAGTTGAATCACGCAGCCCAGGATTTTCATCGCGATTGCCCCTCGCTTCTTCCCCTCTACCGATACCACTGCCAGTGGCTGGCCGCCGCTGGCCCGGGTAGCACCACAGCCCCAAACGTCCCACAACCATCGGTGCCGGTCAAGCCGACAAGGTTGTTGACCACAAGCGTTCCTGCCGAGGGTGTCACGGTTTGCGACGGCGCCGCCACGAATGCGAAATCCACCGGCGGCCCGGACAGGCGGTCGCAAACCAGCCGCATGTTCTGGGGCAAACCCAGCCGCCCGTCAAAACGCACGATGTCGGTCTGAATGGGATCAGGGCGATCTTTGAATTGAACCGTCAGGTTGACCGGCGAAAGGAACTGGACCGGTTGACCATTGGCATCCGTCACCGTTACCATAAAGACCGATCCGCTCTGAGTCGGGAATGAGCAGCCTCCCGACACCGAGTAACGCTCGGCGAGTGTCGCTGTGCGGATTCTCATGGTGAGCCGGTTTGGGTCGCCCGGGGCAAGGACATAATTGGGAATCTCGATCCGGTGTTCTGTGTAGGCGCCATTGGGACCGCCCTTAAGGATCACCGACCCCGCCCCCTTGATGACACCGCTGCCGCTCGGCTTTATGTCGGCGGTTCGCTCGTCCACCGTTTCGATGGGTAGTCCCGCAAAAATGCCCGGCGTCAGCGAGTTGCAGGGATTGAGATTCTTGATCCCGACAGAAACGGTTCCGCCGCCGGTGCCGAGTTTTCCTGGGCCTGCCGGAGCGCCGATCTGGGGGGCTGGCCCAAGAATGTGCTGGCCGGGAACTACACCATACCGGAATACTCCCGCGGGATTCTCCACCAGCTGCTCAACCCGCATTTCGGCTTCGAGCTTGCCGGCTTCGCGGTCTATGTCGCCGTCGCGGTACTCCACACGGATTGTGGCGGGCTGCAGGAACGTCAGCCCTGTAATGTCCGAATGGACCTGAACCGCATTGATGACGCCCATGTTTCGCGGCGGTGGTCGCAGTGTCAGAGTGGCCGTCGTGGAAAGCGCCCCGGACGGAACGACCAACTGGTGGCCTATGTACAGGGCGTCGGGCGAGTTTGCGACCGACACCGTGCCACCCGCCCGCCCGATCGGTCGCTGCTGACCCCGGAGGCTGAGATCAATGTCTATGGCCGAATCGTCCACCCAGGGCGCTCCGCTGTCCACCGCCGAAATGCCGTCGAGGCTAACTATGGCGCCTGCTGTCAGGCTGGAAGCGAAATCAATCCCCGACGATGAGCCCGACGTGCGATTTGACATCGAGAAACTGCCCGTCGCCTTGAGGCGAACTCCCTGGCCCAGCGTCAGGACGATCTGCCGCGCGTTGTAGCGATTGACCCCGACGGCAAATCCCGCGCCGCCGAGCGTGTCTCCCTGAACCGGCAGGAAGAAGTGGCTGGCGCGAAGGACCGGCGTTGTGACGGCGACGCTGCGGTCGAGTGTGAGCACCAGTTGATCACCTCGTTCGATGATGTCGTTGTTGTTGAGGTCGGCAATTGCGGCGGTTTGGATTCGTGGTGCCGATGGGCCTCCTGAGAATTCAAGTGTTGAGAGTCCCCCTCCGCCCGAGACGACATAGGCGACACCCCGCGAAATGTAAACGCTCTCGGCGCCGCTTGCGGTCTCATAATACCCACGGAGCACAGGTCTGGAGGGATTGCTCACGTCCACGACCTCGATGCCCTCGCCCGAATTGACAAGATAGGCCAGATTGCCCGAGATAAAGATGTTGAAGGTGTACGCGCCCGAACTATAGGAGCCGCGGAGTGTGGGAGACGTGGGATTAGCGACGTCAATGATCTGCAAACCCGTTGGCCCATCGGCCACGTAGGCCAGGTTTCCGGAGACAGAAACAGCCTCACACTCACCCGGCGTGACATAGGTGCCGCGCGGAATCGGCACCGACGGGTTGGTGACGTCGAGGATCTTCAAACCAACCCGGGTGGCGGCAAAGGCCCGATTGCCCGTGACAAAAACGCCTGAGCAGGCGCCGCCCACGTCGTAGGACCGACGCAAAGTCGGCGAGGAGGGGTTGCTGACGTTCAGGATCTGCAAGCCCATGTTCCAATCTGCCACATAAGCCACGTTGCCGGAAACGGCAACTCGCGTTGCATAGCCAGGGGTGTTGTAAGAGCCGCGAAGAGTCGGTGAGGAGGGATTGGTCACGTCCACGATGCGAAGGCCAGCCTCCGACTCCGCAAGATAGATCTGGTTGCCCACGACCGTAATGCCGGCATTGAAACCCGCCCATTTGTGCGAGCCGCGACGCCAGGGTTGCGCGGGATTGGTCACGTCAATGATCTGCAATCCCTTCATCTCATCGGTCACGTAGGCTAGATTTCCCGACACAGCAATGCCGTTGAAAAAGCCTGAAGTCGCGAAAAAGCCTCGACTCACGGGCGGGAGCACATTCCTGGCGTCTATGATCTCGAGGCCGCCGGTGTACGGAAAGTTTGAGTCACAGGCGATATAGGCGAGTGTCCCGGAAGTGAAGACGCCCTGGGCCTTGCCCGGCGTGGGGTAGGGGCTGCGGATCCAGGGTTGCGTCGGGTTGGTGATATCTATGATCTGAAGGCCGCCGCGATAAGGCCAGCGTTGGCCACACGCAACATAGGCGCGCGTGCCCGAGACGGAAACATCCAGGGCCGGCCCCGGTGTGTCGCAAGAGCCTACGATCCGAGGCTGGGTGGGATTGCTCACGTCCACGACTTGAAGCCCGCCAATATAAGGCCAGTTCGAGCCGCACGCCACGTAGGCACGGGTACCTGAAACCGCCACGGCAAGGGCCGGGCCGGTGGTGACGCACGAGCCGAGAAATGCGGGGGCGGACGGGTTGATCACATTGATGACGCACAGTCCGCGTGCGCCGTCCGCGACATAGGCACGGTTATTGGCAACAAAGACGTCCTCGGCCGAGCCGGGCGTATTGTAGCCACCCGCAAACGACGGCAAGTACGGACTGGCGATGTTGATGATTTGCAGGCCGCCGCTGGTTCCGTCCGCCACATAGGCCATGCTGCCTAGCAGGAAAACCCCCTTTGGATTGCCGGGGGTGTCGTAGGCTCCGAGAGGGACAAGAGTGGCGGGACTTTCGGTGAAGTCGAGCAACTGGAGGCCGCCGGGATGGAGAGCCGGGGTGGGTTCATAGGTGATGGCGCAGAGCGTGCCCGAAATACGCAGGCCCTGGATATGGGTGCTTCCAGAGAAACTCCCGGCAAGTGTCGGTGTCGTCGGATCGAGGACATCGAGGATCTTGATCTCGGACCACAGAGGAACATAGGCCATCTGGTCGATCGAAACCGAAACCTTATAGGCCGGACCGGGGAGCTTCGCCGAGCCGACCAGCCGCGGCGGGGACACTGTGGTGACATCCAGGATCTGTAACCCGCCTGCTTCATCCGCCACATAGACCAAGTTGCCCGCGATGAAAAGGCTCTCCGCCCAGTCCGGTGTGTCGTAGGCGCCACCGAAAATCGGTTGGGTGGGGTTCGTCACGTCCACGATCAGCAGGCCGTCGTCGCCAACGGTGACAAAGGCTCGATTACCCGATACGAAAACATCGGTCGCAGACCACGCGGGGTAGGACCCCAGCGGCTGGGGGGATTGCGGATTTGTCACGTCCACAATCTGCAATCCGTCTCCGGAACGGTTAGTCACATAGGCGCGGTTGTTCAGGACATGAATCCCTGAGGGGCTGGGCGCCGCGAAGAAGCTGACCAAGCGTGGCTGCGAGGGGGTAGCTATGTCGAGGATCAGGATCTTGTTATCCTTTACGGGCACATAGGCGCGGGTGCCCGAAATGAAAGGGGCCTCGCATGGTGCGGTGGTTTCATACGAGCCGAGACGCGTGAGATTCGCAGGGTTGCTCACGTTCAGGATGAGCAACCCGCCTCGTTGTGGCGAGGAGTCTTCGTCACCCCAGGCGACATAGGCCGTCGTTCCCGAAACGAAAACGCCCTCGGCCGAGCCGGACGTGACGAACGAACCGCGCAGGCGGGGTTGGGTCGGGTTGCTCACATCAACGATCTGAAGGCTGCCGTTCTCTGTTGGGATATAGGCCAAAGAACCCGAAACAAAAATGTCCTCTACCATGCCGGGAAAAAGAAGTCCTCCTCGCGCTGCCGGCCAAGCAGGATTGGTAACGTCGAGAATTCGCAGATTCGGTCCTTCGCTTATATAGGCATAGTTGCCGGAAACAAACACCGTCTCGCACCAGCCACCGAACTGGCCGACGAGGCGCATGTTCAGTCCCTGACCGGCTTCCACGCGTCCTGTCAGTTCCAGTAGGGTGAGAACCAATGCAACCCGCGCTGCAAATGCGATTTGCCGCCGCATGGTTAGCACCTCCTTGTGCAACTTGCTCGAATGTCAAGCGAGTGATTTTCTTCCCGGTGGACCAAAAGTGTCAAGGCCGGACCACAGTATCTGGTACTCTGTCACGGCCATGTTGATGGATAACTTCATAGCGTTTGGCAGGCTGTTGGCCTGCCAAACGCCCGTTGTGGCACGGCCATCTTGGCCGTGAATCTTCATGGGCAATCCGCCGGAGGGCAAACATGATCAATGCGACCGCGCACAATCGCCTCCCGCAATGTCCTCTTTCTCCGACAGATTCAATGAGATGTCTCACAGCAAACGTCCGGGGAAGTCTTTTGGATGATCCTTCCTCGCCCTTTCCCCAGCTTGTCTTTCCCGAAAATCTTTCCCTTTTTGATAAGGCTTGGCTTTGAGGGCTGGCGCTTTGGGATACGAGTTTTGTGTTCTGGCAAGAGTGATTTGGAGTTGACGGGTGCTGGGAAGATCGGTCACCTGAGTAGGCAAGAACCTTATGGCAAGAACAGTCCGCGTCGGGATCGCATTTTCTGTAGGGACAGGGGACAGAACATGAGAAAAGGAAAACAGATTTACCACGTGACACAGAGTGGCATAAGTCGGCGCGGCTTTATTGGCGCTGCGGCTGCGACCACCGCGTTTACCATCGTGCCCCGGTTCGTACTGGGCGGCCGCGGGAATGTTCCGCCCAGCGAAAAGATCAACATCGCGGGCATCGGTGTCGGCGGCATGGGCCGAGGCAACCTCAAGAATCTCGACTCGGAGAACATCGTTGCACTTTGCGATGTGGATCACGACTATGCGGCCCCCACTTTCAAGCGATACCCCAGAGCGAAGGTGTACAAAGACTACCGGGAGATGCTGAACAAGCGTAAGGACATTGATGGGGTGGTGGTGGCCACACCCGATCACACGCACGCAGTGATCTCCATGGCCGCTATCCAGGCTGGCAAGCACGTTTACTGCCAGAAGCCCCTGACGCATGATGTGTACGAGGCGCGAATGTTGGCCCGGGCGGCCAAAGAGGCCAAAGTTGCCACGCAGATGGGCATCCAAGGGCATTCCGGCGAAGGTGCGCGGCTGATCTGTGAGTGGATTTGGGCTGGGTTAATCGGTGAAATCCACGAGGTTGACGCCTGGTGCAGCCTGTCGTATTATCCTTGGGGCCATGCCTACTGGAGTTCGAAGTGGTCTGAACGTCCCAAGGAAGCGCCTCCCGTTCCGCCAACGCTGGATTGGGATCTTTGGATCGGCCCGGCCCCCATGCGGCCATACCATCCGGCTTATCATCCGCAGGTCTGGCGCTGTTGGTGGGATTTCGGTTGTGGGATGATGGGCGATCGCGGTGCCCACACCCTCGACCCGGTCTTCTGGGCCCTGAAGCTAACCGCTCCGACCAGCATCGAAGCCACGTCGTGCGGAAATACCAAGGAAGCGCACCCGCTATCGGCAATTGTGACTTTCCGCTTCCCCGCTCGCGGTGACTTGCCGCCGGTAAAGCTGACCTGGTACGAGGGCATGCGGCCTCCCAGGCCCGAAGAACTGGAGAATGGCCGTCAGTTGGGCCACATTGAAGGCGGTGCGCTCTTCAAGGGCACCCAAGGCAAAATCATGTGCGGTGTTTACGGCGAGAACCCGCAGATTATCCCCGAGGCAAAGATGAAGGAAGCCAAACTGCCCGAGAAAACTCTCCCAAGGGTCAAGGGAACCCACGAACAGGACTGGGTCCGCGCGTGCAAGACGGGGGCGCCAGCCGGGGCCGATTTCTCCTACTCCGGTCCGTTGACGGAAATCTGTCTGCTGGGGAATGTGGCCAAGAGAGTGGACTGCCGCATTGAGTGGGATGCTGAAGATCTCAAGGCGGTCAATCTGCCCCAGGCCAACCAGTACATTCGGACTGAGTATCGAAAGGGGTGGAGCCTATAGAGTATCGTTCTCCAAAATTGGAGGGCCTTTATTCTCAATGACTCGACACTTCGGATGCGCGTTGAAACGTTGTGCCCATTATGCCGACGAATCTTCCTACGTTCCTGCCGGTTCTTTTACGTTCGTTGCGTTCTGCTTTTCGGTCTCGGGCCGATCTTGTCCTCCAGATCACAGCATTGCGTCAACAGGTAGCCGTTCTCAAGAAGGAAGACCCGCAGCCTCAGTTGGGCTGGACCTTATGGTTGCAGCAAGCGTCGGGAGGCGATCCAAGGGAGATTTGAGGCTTCCATCCAGCGGATTTCGTTTTGGCGAGCGACAGATTTGGGAGACCATTCCTTGCGGATGCCGTCGGGCAACGGCACAGGATTGTGGGTTTGGTCACGGCCCAGAATTCGGAGGGCCGTGCGCGGGTCTTCCCTGCAAAAAATCATCTTGGCCGGCCGAGCCAGAAACCGTTTGACCACTTCGGGATTGTTCAGATCGCCCGCTTCCTCGACCCATCCCTTGTAGCCGTAGAGTTGCAGGCCGGGCCGCTCGAGCAGCTTCTCTGCGTTCCCCTTGTTGATCGAGACAATGTGATCCCAAATGTTGGCCTTGTCGAACATCGCGATCATGTCCTCTTGCAGTCCGGCTTCCTTCACGTCGAGATGAACGAGCATGGCGCGTTGACGGGCGAGAACCAGAAGCGCGTCCAATGTGGGAATGCGCGTGTCGCGGAATGCCGCGTCCGTGTTCTTGAATGGAAACTGCAGCAACGCATAGTACGTGCGACCAGCGACTTTCCCCTCACCCTCCGTCATGCGGTCAAGCGTATCGTCGTGGAAAAGATACAACACGCCGTCGGCACTGCGGCGGATGTCAATCTCGACACCATCCGCACCGTAGTCCATTGCGGCGGCATAGGCTTCGAGCGTATTCTCGGGCGCAAACTTGCTCGCACCGCGATGGACCATGACGAGAGTCGGTTGCTTTCGGCGCTCGGCGATTTTTCGATGGCGCGCTTCGCGTTCCGCATCGCCTTCGGGCGGAATCGCGTCAACATAGCCGACAACCTTGCCTGTTGACTTTCTCTCCTTGGCCAATTGTAGCGGTTTGTGCAGGGTGCAACCGCTGACCACGAACAAAACTGCGATTGTCGTCGTCGCCATTCTGGTCATGGCATGATCCTTTCGCTTGACGGAGCGCCAGCGATCTTGCCAGTGCTTCATGGGAAATCTCAACAGTAAACTGGGCTTCGTTGCGGCGAACAGTGTGGCAACAATCACCTACACATTACTATGGAGCCGCGAGCGTCCGGCCTGCCTGCACCGTTTACGAGTTCCGAAAAGAATGAACCACAGAGATTACAGACGTCACGGTGCGGTTCTTTGCCGCAACCAAACGCAGAAGGACCTTTGATCCACGAAGAGACACGAAGTTCCACGAATTCGGATTCCTTCGTAGCAAGGCAGGCTATGTTGACACCTTCGTGACCCAGATCCTGTCGAAACCCGCACGCGGGATGGGGTATCCGACGCGCCATGCACGATTTTGAGTGAGATACGCCCGGCGTGATTCAAACGTTCACCCCACGGATTGGGAATCCGAATTAGGGCACTGATTCTACAGGGCTTACAGACTGACGTTTTTGCACTTATCACGCTCGAAACACACTGGCATCACGCTGAATTCACGCTCATGTTTTGAACTTTTTTGAACCGCCTTTTGGGGTCTCTTTCCATCTGCTGTTTGCCAAAATCCCTTGTGATCCAAAGCCTCCATTGCTTACCAGCAGTTGCCCTATGAACCCAAAACTATCTTTGTCCTGATGTTGGCAATCAAGGTCGGGACGGCGTTTTCGGGAGGGACAGCCTTCCGACGTGGCACGGGCATCTTGCCCGTGAAAAGGGATTTTACCAATCATGGGCAGGATGCCCATGCCACGATTTTCGTAGGGGTACGATGCAATTTTCTTCTGGACAATTTCGCACCGGTTTCCACGCTATTGGCTGTAGTTTAGATCGCAGCCGGTTGAGTACTTGCGCGCTGCGTACCGGCCAGAGGCGACATCAAAAGACAGGGTGGGAACGTGGGGGCAGCGGTTCTGCTCAATCAGAGTGTCTTGGTTCTCAATCGCAACTGGATCGCGATCCACATTTGCGATGCTCGTCGCGCGTTGGTTTTGTTGTACCAAGACTTGGCGCGAGTCGTCACCGAAACGTATGAAACATTGGATTTCCGAGGCTGGCGCGATCTCTCGTGTTTTGCCCAGGAAGGCTCGTACGTCAGCACACCTTGCTATCGGCTGATGATCCCCCAGGTCATCAAGCTGGTTTTTTACAATCATTTCCCGCCGCTTCATGTTCGGTTTTCGCGTCGCAACATCTACCTGCGCGACCGCAGCCGGTGTCAGTTTTGTGGCGCTCGCCCTCCGCGCGGAGAGATGACCATAGATCATATTGTCCCGCGCAGCCGCGGCGGCAAGACCGTGTGGGAAAATGTCGTCTTGGCTTGCAGCAAATGCAACGCCCGCAAGGGCGATCGCCTGCCCAGCGAGTCTGGCATGAGGTTGATCCGCAAGCCACGCAAACCCCATTGGCTTCTGGGATCGCGACTGGAGTTCAATCCCGACAATCGTCCGCTCTGGCAGAAGTTCATTGACGAAGCCTACTGGAACGTCACGCTGGAAGAATAGCCTTTCATGGTAGAACGCTCTCCGGACCCAGCGGTCGAACTGGACCGCGAGGCGCTGCTCGAGCTTAATCGCCAGCTCCAGGAACGCGTCTCGGGCTTGGCCGCGCTCCATCGCATCATTCTGGCTTTGGGTTCGACCCGGAATCCCAACGGCCTGTTGAGCTTGGTGGTCGAGGAAGCCGTGAAATTGCTTCAGGCCACCAGCGGGGTGGTCTATCTGGTCGAACCGTCCACGCAACGGCTCGTGCCTCGGGTGGCGGTTGGCGCCAAGTTGGAGCAATTCACTCCACTCTCGCTCGAAAGAGACGAAGATCTCATCGTCGAGGCGGCTCAGAGCCGCTATCATCGGGTCGGCTATGCGGTTGAGTCTGAAATCCGAGACGGCGAGGAAGTGGAAAGCCTGCGCCTGGCCGCTCCCCTGATCGCCGAAAGTCGAACACTGGGGGTCGTGGTCCTGCGCCGTGTTGGAACGAGTGACCTGCGGCCCGTCGAAGAAGAACTGCTTTGGATGCTAGCCGGCCATGCCGCCCAAGTCCTTCACAATGCTCATCTCTATGGGGAACTCGAACAAAGCTATCGCGAGCTGAGTCTGCTTTACGAGATTCAACAGGAAATTGTCTCGGCGCTGGACTATCAGCGCGTTCTACGACAGATTGTCCAGAAGCTGAAAGATGTTTTTCAGGCCAAAGACTGCACGATCCGCCTTGTGGACCGCCGCGGCCCCGAGCCGATCATGCGCGTGGCCGCCTTCGCCGGTCGCAGTCCCCTCGAAGTCGTGGATCGCCCGCTGTCCAGCAGTCAGATTGACCAGAAGGTGATGGCCGGCGGGGTGGTTGTCATCCACGACCTGATAAGCGACTCGCTGTTCTCGAACAAACAGATCGCGCGAGAGCGGGGGTTCGTCAGCATGATCAGCGCCCCTTTGCGCTCCCGCGACAAGATCATTGGAACGATCCGCATTTACACGGGCGAACCGCGCGATTTCACGGTCGAAGACCAGAAACTGCTTGCCGCTGTGGCCGCTCAAGCAGCCGTCGCCATCGAAAATGCCACTCTCTACCGCGAGATCGAAGAGAAAAACCGGGCGCTGAGCGAGTCCTACGAACAATTGCGCCAGACCCAGCGCGCGCTTGTGGCCAAAGAGAAGCTGGCGCTGCTTGGCGAAATGGCGGCCACTGTGGCCCACGAAATCCGAAACCCCTTGACCGCCGTGCGCGGGTTTGCCCAGCGCATCGCGCGCAAGATCAGTTCGGATGGCCGCGTTTGCGAGTATTGTCGCCTGATCGTCGAAGAAGTGGATCGCCTGAATCGCGTCATCAAGGACGTGCTCGATTTTGCCCGACGGCGGAGCCCGGCACTTGAACCGACGGATGTCAATGTCCTCCTCCGCGACATCGTTCACCTGCTCCAGGAAGAACTGGTTCAAAACGAAATCACAACAATTCCGCTCCTGGATCTTTCGCTGCCCAAGATTCTCCTCGATCCTGCCCAGATCAAACAGGTGCTGGTCAACCTCATTCAAAATGCTCGCCAGGCCATCGGCCGCGAGGGGACGCTGACGCTGGCAACCGAGCGCGTTGACGATTGGGCTGTCTTGAGCGTGTCCGACACGGGCGGCGGAATTGCGCCCGAACTCCTGGATCGGATTTGGGAACCTTTCTTTACAACGCGCTCCCACGGAACGGGGCTGGGTCTAGCGCTCGTACGCCGAGTCGTCGAGGACCACGGCGGCCGCGTCGAAGTCGAAAGCCGTCTGGGTGAAGGCGCAACATTTCGAGTTTTCCTCCCGATCCATTCCGAGCCGCTGGAAGCCGGAAAGAACTAACCACAGATTTCGCAGAAGTTGCCTCAGAGCGTGTCTGAATATTTATATTACTTCGGTGGCCGTAGTTCTCATACGGTTGCGCGCATGGATAAGTTGCCGTTGCAGCAGGCTGTAGCTGTATGTGGCGCGTACGGGGTGTGCTTGGCGTTTGCTGCGGCACGATTTGCGGCAAGATAAACATGGAAGCGCAGGGCGACTCGATTTTGCTCTACTATTCGGGAAATCTCCGCGTACCCGACGACGTTGAGCTACTGATCCGGCGTGCGCTGCAATTCCTCGAACTGATTCGGCACTACCTCATCGAGCAGGCGAAGGGAGCAAACTCATCGGCCCGGGTGTGTTTCCACTGCCTGTGCCTGGTCTGATTATTATTCTGCCGCCGGCCTATGTGCTGGGTACTTACAACCGAACGGCAACCACAGAAAAGCAGGCCGTGATAATGGAAAAGGATTTTCATCTGTTGGAAGCCGCCTTGGCAACCGACGGCTTGATCGCATCTCTGGAGAGAGAATCACGAAAGCTATTCGAGCGCGCTGCACGGAGTGTGCGACGACTTCGCACCCTGGTCTGGGTAGATCCAACGTCCGTGGAAAACGATCCCATCGGCTGGCTGAAAGCTGGCGCACCAACGCAAAAGAAATTCCATCTTTGTGCGGACGAACCCAGTTCATGAATCGCTCTTGTGCCTCATGTCTGCACGCTCGCGATCCGCAAGGAGCCTGACCATCGTCCCCTTTGAATCCAGAGGGGTTCCTCTCCCCTGACGTTGGAGCCAGAGCCATTCTTCGTTAACCCAGACTACCGAACTGCCCCTATAAACGGCTAATCATCATCAATGGGAAAGGACAGGTCCGGACGGAGCGGTTCGCCGTCCACGGCGCCAAGCAGCAGGTTCCAGAAGCGGCGGCTTTTGGTGAGGTGGGATTCGGTGGTTTCCTGGTCGTGCTTCCTGCTCGCTTTTCCGGCACTGGAAGCGTGGCGCGAGGACTTGGTCAAATAGAAGAAGGCGAAGAACAGGGGCGCGTTTTTCTCAAAGCGCTCCCGACGCAACGGTTCTGCCGCAAAATACTCGTCGCAAAATCCCTCCCACCACGCCTGGTCAAAAAACATCCATCGTACATCTACCAGGTCGGCCTCAAAGCAACCGTAGGCCATGGAGACCAGATCAACGAGCACGATCTCACCGTCTGGTGTCAGCAAAACGTTCTCGCGGTTGAAATCACCATGGGTCAGTTCGTAGGACCTGGGAACCGACCGCCGGGCGAGATTCTCTTTTAGCCACATCAGGCATTGGTTTACTTGCCGGTCTGTGACCTCCGCTAATTGCGCCCGAATGCGTTTGAAACGGGCGGGCGCCTTGGCCATCTCCTCGTGCAATGGGTCGGCACTCTCCTTGTCCAACCAAGGATATCCGGGGCGAGGGGCCTGGTCTTTGTGAATCTGAAGAATAGTTTCGACCACGCGACGGCGCACCATTTCACTCTCGCGCATCGCCTCATTGATTACCTGTCCTTCGACGAGATCCTCGATCAGGATTTCGACATCGGCCTTGCCACGTCGAAAGGGGAAAACGCCGCGGAAGTGGATTGCGGGCACTCGCAATCCCCGCTCCGCGAGATAGCGACTGAGATACCAATGAGAATAGCCGTGTTGTTTCTTGGGATCAGCAAAATAAGCCCGAAGGACCAACGATCGGCCGTCCGCAAGAAGAAGGCCACGAACCAGCGCGTTCCGCCCCGAACCAATGGGCTCGATCTTGACGGCTGGCGGTTGACCGATGCTCTTCAAGACCTCAGGCAAAGGGTGAACGACAAAGTGGTTTATGAAGCCACTCAAACGTCTCTGAACACCCAAAAGGCGACTCAGTCTCATTGTGATTCTTCCACCCGAACCATCCAATCGCAGGAACAAGATAAACTACATGATCTCTGGTGTCCAGTTCAAGAGCGACCCGATTGGCTCGCCGGAGAGAGTTGCTCAAAGACATGCGGGCTGCCCTGCGGATATTCGACCTTGTCCTTTCCCTTTCTATGGCCGGAGGTTTTTTCCCGTTTCCCATGGGCGCAATACCAGGATTCTGCCCCGCTAACCGTTGCCTAGGCCAGATGACGATTTCGCGAGTTTCGCAGTCGCCAACTCTAAAAAACTGTTTGACAGCCCGACAGGCCGTTCCTATATGAGGGTCGTATTCTGCCTGTATTTTGTCGGTAGTTGGTTACAAAATACGCGGGAGAGGTGAAACCGTGGACGTGAAACGCATTCTGATCTTCGTTATTCTCTTAGTGATTCTGGCGTTTGTCACGAAGCGCGCATGTGACAAGTGGCGCGTGTATCACCCGCGCCCCACGATTCCGACAGCGCCAGCGCCTGGTCCCACTCAGCCATGAAGTGGGTTGGTCGCTCCGAGTTCTCGGTCAGTTTTGCTTAGGTTGAAGAGACGAATGCGAGGGAGCGTACAGCTTCCTCGCTATGTTATTAGCATGACGGGCGCAATCGCACGACAGCCGACCTTGAGTTAGCCAATAAAGCCGGAATCCACTGCTTGACACCCGGTTGATTCTATCTACAATCCCGACCGTTGTGCCGCCAATGCCGAAACGCATAGTCTGTTGGTTTTTCGGAGCGGGAGTAGCTCAGAGGTAGAGCTCCTGCCTTCCAAGCAGGACGTCGCGGGTTCAAATCCCGTCTCCCGCTCCATTCATTTCCAAGAGCCTGCCTCACCCTCGTATTTCAGCGAACTTCCTGATCGCCATCTCGAAAGCACCCAACCCCTTGCCCCCCTACTGCCGAGACCGAGTCAGCATGCAGAGCGCACGCATCATCGCGTTCGTCACAAGCCTTTGACATAAACATAAGGCTTATCGGGAAGGGATAGTTGTCGCCGAGGCGCCGCTTTCCGAAATGTCCCGTTCAGTAGCGATTGGCCGCAAAGACATCGGCCATTGTGATTCCGCCTCTGCATAGCAGCGACCTTCCCAGAACTGTTCTGTCGGCCGCGCTCTGGAGAAACTCGCGGCGATCCAAGGCTTGGCTCTTGCTTTTGCTTGTTGTCTTCATGGCCTTTTCCTCGGGTTTCGTTCCTGAAGTTGTCCCAACACTTTACCGCGGCTGCGGAGCGCTGCGTCCCTCCTTCTTATATTTCTCCAGGAGGGCTTTCAGTTCGCGGCTCTTTTCGGGACGCTCGCCGTAGAGGTTTCGGCGCTCGCTAATGTCTTTCGAGAGATCGTAAAGCTCGCCCGGGTAGCTGTGCGACTCATAGCCGCGTTCCTTTTTCAACCAGTCGGGTTCCTTGTTGTCGTCGCCACTGGGGGCGTCAATCAACACCCAGTTACCCTGGCGAATAGCTAGCTTCCCGCCGGCACTGCAATGGACAGTTGCTTCGCGAATGGGCTTGTCAATGTTCTCGCATAGGAGCCTGTCGGGATACCTCGATTTTTCGAGAGTAGTTTGAGTCGCTTTTGTGTTTCGTGTGAGTGTCGCGTTCTTTTTTGCTCCGTGTGAGAGGTTTTTCTTCGTGCGGGAGAAGAAAACAGTCTTCCCTGGGGCCTTTTCAGGCCGCTTGAACCTTCCAACCGCTCCGATCCAGAATCCGCGCGCCCCCTTGATCTGCCCGAAGACGGGCTCGACGATCTCCTTGCGTTTTTTGTAGGCGCCGCGACCGCGAAGCGTCCGCAGCTTGCGCGCCATGCGTTCCTTGACCGCGGTGTTCTTGGGGATGCGGCCGCTCGGCGCGGGAGCTTTCTCGCCGTGTTTTTGCCGGCCGGTCGCGATGAACGGTTCGATCTTTTCTTTTTCCACCGAGGTCACGTTGTCTTCACTGAAGTAGCCGTTGTCGGCCGAGAGTTCCTTGGGCTTGTCGCCGCCGAGGTTCTCTTTCATCTTCGCGAATCTTGGCCAGACGCGTCTTTCGGAACTTCAGTTCCTCGGGCAACTCGTCGCCCCGTTTGCCTTTGCCGTAGAGCGCGTCCTCCTCAGCGTCGGTCCGTTCGGCCAATTCCAGCAACCGCTTAACCTCCTCCTCCAACTCCTTTTCCTTCGCCGCCATTCGCTCATACGACATCGCTTTGTGCTTGCTGGCATTGGCCCGCACCTTCGTTCCATCCAACGCCACGTGGCCCAACTTTACCAGCCCCGCCTCGCGGCACAACTGCAACACCTGCACGAACAGCTTGGCCAGTGCCTGCAAATGTCGCTTGCGAAATTCCGCGATCGTGTCGTGGTCCGGATGCTGATCCGCCGACACCACCCGAAACCCGACCCCCTGATGCGTGGCCTCTTCGATCTTCCGCGAACTGGGCACTCCCTTGCAGTAGGCATACAACAGCAAACTCACCATCATCTCCGGATGAAACGGCGGCTGCCCACCCCGCGACCCGTCATACGTCGAGTAGATCGCGCTCAAATCCAATGTCGCCACCACATCGGGAAGGAAATACGCCAGGTCGCCCTCGGGCAATCCGCCTTGTATGTTCAGGGAGTGGGTTGACAAGAGAGATAGGAGTAATCCCTTGTGTGTGAAAGCCGGCGGAGGTGGTGTCCGCCTCGAGCGGCTCAACGCCAGCTCCTGCCTGAGATCCCCCCGC
>Ga0315280_10002887_pt1 | contig 27169 bp, 28 predicted proteins | sample YL17G06_40_MG_FD_203697 | JGI IMG/M metagenome (GOLD analysis project Ga0315280, IMG submission 203697) | Sediment microbial communities from Yellowstone Lake, YNP, Wyoming, USA - YL17G06_40 | ecosystem: Environmental > Aquatic > Freshwater > Lake > Sediment | place: USA: Wyoming | collected... | reverse complement strand
TAATTTGTAGTACTCAGTTCCTTCAAGGATTAAACAGGGATATATCTTTATCATATCTAGCCTAAATCTGCTGTCATTGAAAATTTTTTTAAACGAATTTAAGTCAACATCAGGTTTATTTCCAAGAAGTCCTGGCATCATGTGATAGCATACTTTTAAACCAGAATCTTTTAAGAGTTGAGTAGATTCAACAACATCCTGTACAGTATGTCCCCTGTTGACCTTCTTATAAATTTTATCATCTGGGTTTTGAACTCCAATCTCAACCCTTGTGACTCCAAATTTTAACATATAATCGATCTGTTCTTTCTTCGCCCAGTCTGGTCTCGGCTCAAATGTAATTCCAACGCATCTTACGGAAGATTTTTCATTTTCTGCCTGTATGTCTTCAAGATAATGGAATTTTTTACTCTGCTTAATATATTTGCTCAAAAAATTCTCTTCTCCAACTTTATGAATTTCTCTATAATTTTTGTAAAAATCATTCATTGCTCTTAAAGATTCCTTGACAAACCACTCCTGATAGTCAATGCATTGGGCTGTTAAAGTTCCCCCCATGACTATCAATTCTACTTTGTCTATTGGATGTCCAATGCTCTTTAGTTGATGAAGCCTGAATGTTACTTGTAAATAAGGATTAAATCCGTATCTTATAGCTCTTCTTGTTGCAGGCTCCTTTCCAGTATAACTCTGAGGAACATTAATATCTGGTCCTCCAGGACAATACTTGCATTTTCCATGCGGACACTTGAATGGCATTGTCATAGCAGCTACTACAGCAACACCGGAAATAGTCCTTGTAGGTTTTTTCTGCAATATCTTTAGAACTTTTTTCCTCTCATCAGGCTTTGCATACTTCAAAATTTCTGAACTTCTGATAAAAGTCGAAAGCCCAAGCTCTCGACATATCTTTCTTTTTTCTGCATCAAGTTGCTCTTTTGTGCTGATTTCTCCTGAGAGAATCTTCGAGATTATTTTTTGATAGGGATTTGACATTTTACAAGTTATAATATTACATTAAAATTTAACTAACACAGATAAACTATTATATACAAAAATTAAAGAGGTGAAAAATATGACATACGAACCAAAAAACTTTGAAAATTTGCTTGGAACTAAAGGATTCAGCGATCAGTTGCTGAAAAACCATTTTGCATTATATCAGGGTTATGTTACGAATACAAATAAATTGACTGAAACATTGAGTACACTACTAAGTGGAAATAAGACTGCAACATCCGAGTATGCAGAATTGAAGCGCAGATTCGGCTGGGAATTCAATGGCATGCGATTGCATGAATATTATTTTGGCAACATGAAAAAAGAGGGCACAGAACTTGACAAGAATTCAAAATTTTTCAAAAAAATTATAGAAGACTTTGGAGCATACGAAAACTGGGAAAAAGACTTCAGAGGAGTTGGAGCAATGCGAGGTATAGGTTGGGTTATAGTATATTATGACCCGATAGCCAGAAGGTTCTTAAATGTCTGGATTAATGAACATGATGTAGGTCATCTTTCAGGAACAGCTCCAATTTTAGTCATGGATGTCTTTGAACATGCGTATATGATTGACTATGGATTAAAAAGAGCAGACTATATAAGGGCTTTTTTCAAAGCTATTGACTGGAATGTTGTTGTTGATAGATTTAATGATGCTATTTAAGTCAGTTAAACTTTACTTAACATGCTCGCTGCCTCTCTGTCCAAAAAGAACTCAACGTGTGGATGTGTCCTCAAGCTGGATGCAGGACATAATGTAGTTATAGGTCCTTCTAACGCGTTCTTAACAGCTTCCGCCTTCTGCGATCCTGGAACAACGACTGAAATCTTCCTGGCAGACAGTATTGCAGGAACGGTCATTGTTATAGCACGTGTCGGAACTTCGTCAATGCTCTCATACCTTCTATCAGGATGGTCTCTATAGTCATTAAACTGTTGAGTTCTGCATCTTTCGTCAAGTTCTACAACCTTCACAGTTTTTGGATCATTAAAATCTGCAACGGGCGGATCATTAAACCCTATATGACCGTTTTCTCCCTCACCTATGCATCCTATATCTATACCACCCAAACGATCCAGTATGGTTGTGTACTGCTGGCAAACTTCCTCTGGAGTTCCTTTCAGGTCTGCCATGAAGTAGACTTTTCCTGGCTTCACTTTGTCAAATAGATGCTCATTCAGATAGTATTTGAAGCTATTCTTTGAACGTTCAGTTAGCAGATTTGGATATTCATCAAGATGTACTGCAACAACTTTACTCCAATCAATATCTTTTTTCGAGAGTGCCTCAAGAAACTCATCCTGTGAAGGAGCAGCAGCAAAGCACACAACAACCCTTCCCTTTTCTCTGATAGCATCATTTATCCATCCTGCAACCCTTTCTGCTACAGCCTCTCCCATTTCCTTACGAGTATCAAAAGTATTAACTCTTGGTATATATTCAATCGGTTTTGGTTCTCCTAGTTCTTTTCCACTTGGAGGATATTGAGATGGTGGCAAGACAGTATCCATGTTATAATTATAGCAACTCCTTCAGATAAATCTTATACTTTCCCAATTTTCCTCCATAATTACCTGCGGAGATTCCAACAACGCCCTTAACATTCATTGCACTTTTGATCGCTATTTTCATTGCTTCCTTGACAGCATCAAGTGAAATTCCATTTATCACAATTTCTGGAATTGATTCAACACCATCTGGAACTTTATAATCTGGTATTTTTCCTTCCAGAGTCGGACAGAATGGATGATTAGTAGTCGGACCTATTTCCTTATATTTTGTTTCAACTTTTGAGCCAGCAGAGCAGATATCAAACGGAGTTACAACTCCGTCAACTTTTCTTATGGCATCAAGTGCTTTTTCTCCAGCTTCTATTCCTGAATCCTGAGAGTCGCATAAAAACCAGATATTGCCTCCCATAACACCTTTAGAATAACCTAGATAGCGTTCTATCCTGAATTCTCGCATCATTATCGGAATATTTATTACATTTCTTCCAGAGTACTTTTCTTCATATTCGTAACCATCACCACAGTGTCCAACTCTATTCATCATGTCAAATTTTTTTTCAGATTCGAGAACATTAAAAACAGTAGTAGTAGGAACTACAAGAATACCCTGTCTTATCCTTTTCGCCAGATCAATTTCTAAAGTTTCAGTAGCGTTCTTTATATATAGAACCCAGTATTGAGTAATCGCTCCTTTTCTTCCATCAGGAGTCTCTTTTTCAGAGAGCCATTTCTCAACACCGCCTTCAGAACCACCTAAAACTGTTAAAGGAAGAGCAGTTGAATTCAACGCTGCTTTTTTCAGAAGTCTTTCATTCTTTGCGGTTATCAAAATTCTTGAATATAGCCCATCAAAAGCTTCACAATAAGTGTCATAGATTTTTGGTTCCATTTCTGTTGATAATTAACATTGGAACTATTGTTATAATAGTGTATTCAATCCAAAGAATTATTGTGGTTATTATGAATAAATACATATTTGAAAATTTTAGATAAGGATTACTGCCAATAGTCATTTCTATGAGTATTGAAAATATTAGCATAAAGATAAAAATTCTTTTAAGGTTCCAAAATTTTTTGTATATCAAATAGCCAAAAATCGAGGCCCAAGCGATGTAGAAAGCAAATATCCATGGAAAAACAGGTGTAAATTTTTCCCAGCTCTTGTATGCTACAAGATAATCTACTATGAAGAAGATTATTGTGGAGAGAAAAACATACTTATAGAAATTTTTCATATTATGGAAGAAGTGGTCAACAGCGTCTCAAGGAAACTTTTACCAAAAAGTTTCCGAAAAGTCGCAAAGCGACTTTTGGACCAAAAATCCTAAAGGATTTTTCGGTCATCAAAAGAACCTTTTACTGAAAAGGTTCATCAAAAAACGTATTTTCTTTTCTTTGGGCAACTTACACTTTCTTTTCTTTTTAAGAAAAGAAAGGGCAGTGGTCAACAGCGTCTCAAGCTTCCCACATATTATGCAGTACCACTTGAATCGCTGGAGGGCTTAACTTCCGAGTTCGGGATGGGATCGGGTGTTTCCCCTCCGCTATGACCGTTGACCTTTTATTATAGGGAAAAACCAATATAAGAATACAATAAAATGCCAAATAGATCAGAGAATATCAGAGAAGAAATAGAAAGGAAGTATAATAAAAATCCTAGGGGATGGCATATTTTGACAGGAAAAAGTGATGACAATTTTTACAATTCGGTCATTTTGCATGGCAAAGATATGTGGATCATCAAAGAGGAATTTCTAAATCCATTTAAAACAATTGGTTTGGGAGATAAGGTAAAAATTGGTGAAGAGTTTAAGCCAATATTGAAGAATCCATACAGCTATGGATTTAGGCCGTTAACGGAAAGCCAAGGAAGGATGATACTAAATGAAAATTTTTCCAGCAGGATGATTCATAAGATACTCAGCACTGAACCCTTGCCGTATGATGATATAAGATCACTAGCTCTTGAAGGTCCAATAATCTCAGCACCAAATCTTAGATTTTCAGACAAGCAGGAGGAATTGGACATTAAGCTGAGAAAATCCCTGAGAAAACTCATTTATAGGGAGTATCCTGAATTAACAAAAGGTTATGTTTAAATTGAAAGTTCCAAAGTCGCATCCTAGGTACCTATCACTTAGGTATAGGCATTTGCTTGTAGAAGGCTTTGAAAAAGGATATGTTGCTCGCGCTGGTTTAATTGCTCACGGCAGAGGAGAGTGTTTTGACTATCTTCTAGGAGAAAAAACGATTGAAGAAGCACATAAAGCGGAGAAAGTTGCTGTAGTAATGCTACTTTTAGCTAAAAATCCCGTCATTTCAGTCAATGGAAACACTGCCGCTTTGGTTCCTAGAGAAATTGTAAAATTGGCCAAATCTCTGAACGCTAAATTAGAGATAAACCTCTTCTATAGGACCAGAAAAAGAGAGCTCATAATAAAGGAAATTTTGAAAAAAAATGGCGCTGGAAAAGTCTATGGTATCGGAAGAAAGGCTAGAATCCCTAGACTTGATAGTGAGAGAGGAAAGGCAGACCCTGAGGGAATTATAAAAGCAGATGTTATTTTAGTTTCTTTGGAAGATGGTGATAGGACTGAAGCTCTCGTGAGAATGGGGAAAAAATTGATTTCTATTGACCTTAATCCTTTGTCAAGGACTTCGCAAAAAGCTACTGTGACAATAGTTGATAATATCGTAAGAGCTGTTCCAAACATGATTGGGATTGCAAAAAAGTTTAGATATATGCGAACAGAAAAACTCAAAACGATGATAAAAAAGTTTGACAACAGAAAAAACCTTAATAAGGTAATCAGAAAGGTTCGTTCTGGAATTTGAAAAGAAATTTAACTATATCTCTTCAAAGCTTCCTCTTCCATAAAGTGCAGCTTTCCTGGAACTACAATAACGTGAGGTGGTTTTCCAAAGTCAAAATTAAGAAGTTCTCTGGCTTTTCCATATCTTATGGATGAATCGCCACCAAGCCTGGCAATTCCAACACATAGAGTATCTTCCGTAAAGACTTTCTCTTTCTTCTGTTTTTCGATTTCTAGAAGTATTTTTATTCCATCATTCACAGTCATGTATCTTTTTTCTTCAGATTTTATATCGAGAAGTATTAGCGTATGCATTCCTAGTTTTAGATTTTCCTGTATAATATCATAAGGGCTTGTTGGAAAGTAACTTTTCTCTGGAAACGCTAAAGTTGTAGTTTTTCCGAATTTGTAGATTTGGAGTCCAGTTTCAGCTATGGCAGAATAGATTGAAGAAGAGTGTATTATCTTTGTCTCAATACCTAATTTTCGAGCTCTTAAAATAATGTCAATATGAGTTGTAGCCACCATTGGGTCGCCAGGTACTAATAGAGAGATTATTCTTCCTTTATTATCCTTAAACAAATCTCCTTCTGGTTTTTCCTCAAGGTCTTTTCTACTTAATATGACAATTTTTTTTCCAATGCGTTTTTCAATATCTTCAATATTAGCAGAAAAGACACTAGTATAGAGCTCTGCATATACTCTGTCTGAATTTTTTAATATTTCGAGAGCCCGCAGGCTTAAGTCTTGCTCGTCATGTAGCCCGAGTCCGATTATGTAGAGCATTTTGAATTATTGACGAATTTTTTGATTTTATCAGGATCTTTTTTTCCTGGCTCTGATTCTACTCCAGATGCAACATCTACCGCAAAAGGCCTGACTATATTGACAGCTTCTTTTACATTGCCTGAATTTAATCCACCAGACAAGAATATGGGCATTTTAATGTTTTCCCTTATTTTCCTGCTGAGATTCCAGTCATGGGTTTTTCCTGTTCCTCCAATTTTATCTGTTTTTGTATCGAGGAGAACTACATCTATTGAGTTATTGTATTTATTGATAGTATTCAAAACTGAATCAAGAGTAGACTTACTTTCCATATGAAATGTCTTGATTAATTTTAAGTCTTTAAAATTTTCTTTTATTTCAGAAACGAGCTTTGGACTTTCATTGCCATGCAATTGTAGATATGTGGGATTTAAAGTTTCGACAATATTTTCTATTTCAGTGATTGATGATGGTATTATTACGATAACTATCTGAGAATTATTAACCATGCCAATTATCTTTTTAGCCTGCCCAAGTGTTAGTTTTCTTGGAGTCTGTACAGGAACTTCAACAATGAGACCTATGAAATCTGCTCCAAAATCTACAGCGATTTTTGCATCCTCTGGATTTGTAATTCCGCATATTTTGACTTTTGTCATATAATACCAGTGGGGGATTACAGAATAAATAGCATAACAGAAAAAATTTAGATAACTTTTGATGAAACTCTTAGGTAAAAGTTTCTAAAAAAAGAAAAGTCAGAACGTCCTTTCGGACGTTCTAATTCATAGACTTTATTTGTGTGCGTTGTCTTGTAGCCACGTAATCAAGGCGTTACCAGCTTCTAGTGTGTCAGCTGCTGTGTAACCAGCTACAATCAGCTTCTTGCCGTCTTTCTTCACAATGTATTGCTGTGAAGCGGCTTGTAATTCAGCTGCTGTAACTGTTGTCAGACCGTTGACTGCTGGACCACCAACAACGATTAAGTTCTTTGTAGTATCTGCACTTATCTCAGGTACTACTAAGTTGGTTGGTACAACATTCACTGAAATCTGGTCTATTGGTGTAGCTGCACCGGCTGTCATGCTGAACTCCTTGACAGTGTAAGTACAACATCCTACTGTCTTTGATGTGCCTTCGTCTGCTTTTGTAATTGTTGACTCTAGTAAGGTTTCTTCTTCACTTGTTCCAATAAAGGTTGTTGCATACACTTTGTCTTGTGGGTGTAGTATCTCTACAGACTGTACTTGGTAGTCTCCGCCGTAATCAACGATTACGCGATCACCACTACCGGGAAGTACTACCATGGTATCGGTATCTTGGTCAAGTCTTGCTTTAGTTACTTCATTAGCACTGCTTAATACAGCTGCATTTGATACATCACTTGTAGCAACTTTAACACCTTCCTTGTAGTACACATCGCCTGCTGTGTCGTTGTATGTTCTGTCGTACATATCAACGAGTGCGTACTCAAAGGTAGTTGTAAGGTCTGTACTCTCTGCCTTTACCTTTATCAAGACATCGTCACAGTTTGCATTGGTACTTGTTCTTATACCTGTGGCACAGCTTGTACCTTCGTTGTTAACATCTATTGTTGAGTTCTCAACGATGGCACTTACCGCAAGTGTGTGCTTTGTTCCGCCCTCAAATTTGGTAATTGTACCAACTTGAGTTGCATCCACACCTACTCTTGTTCCGTTCACTAGCTGTACAAAGTATATGTCACCGCCGTAGTATATCATCGGAATGCTAATTCCTCCAATGCTTGCTGCTGCGTTGTAGTACAAGTCACTGTAAGTGCTTAATGTATCAGACAACAGCTCTATTGTCTTATCATTGTCTGCACCTTTTTCATATGCTTTTGTCCTTAGTCTTATCTTACCGTCAGCTGTACCGCCAGCAGTTGTATTAGCGTATGATGTGTTAACTGCTGTTAAGTCAACCTTGGTCACTCCACCTTGTATGAGGTTAGACAGTGTTACTCTCATTGTTACATCGTCTGTCTGCTCCTCTGAGTCCTTGTAAGAGAATGTAAGTCCATTTACAATGAACTTATCCCCTCTTGCGAAAGGACCTTGGTCTAAGTACACATCGTTGTACCTGTTACCATCGTCTCCGGTGAAGCTTATCAGCACTCTGTACTTGGAGTCCTTGTCTATCTTTATGTTACCTTCTCCAACTCCGGAATACGGAGATGCTTGGTAATCACTTGTCTTAAAGCCGTCAAAAGCAAACTTGTACGTAGATGGGAAGTTCAGAGCTTCGCCTTCTTCTAGTATGGCTTCATGCCTGTACTCAATTGTAACGTTTTCAAGGATTGTACCGCCTGTGTTGTCGTATTCAGTAGTATCTAGATTGCAGTTTCCAAGATCGGTTGCTTGAGTACATTTTCCAAAGCTTACTCTCCAATACTTCTTGGTTTCTCCACCTAGGACAAGGTCTTTACCTTCTTCTAAGACAACATTTGTTGTGGTATCATACACTATTAGAGAAGCTGTTGCAACTGCATCTGCTTCTTCAGCAAAGATACCTGCAATCTCTATATCATCCACGATACCGTTTGCCATCTTAGAGACTTGTGCCTGGACAATAGTTCCGTCTGGTTTCTCTACATCTAAGAGTATACCAGCTACGTTGAACTCAGCAGCATATATCAGATGATTTACTTTAAACTTGTAGCCCATGTATTCAGCTGTGAATCCTTTTGAACTTACGTCGTCCAGTATCTTACCTTTCGCTAGATAGATCTTGTCTGTTCCTTTTACTTGCTTGACATAGTATTCTTCTCCAAACAACAGGAACTTTCCTCTCCATTCCCAATCTGTTTCACTTCCGGATGTACCGATTCTTGTGGAAATCGGAATTTCTCCTGCATCGACACCATACAACAGAGACTTTGAATCCATCTTTAATTTTACTTTCTCTGTGTCATCGCTCTGTAGGCCGTCTTCATACCATATCATCTTTGAATAATCCACGGTTATCCATTCAGCCAGGTCGTGTGATGGATTTTCCAGAGCTTCATTACATAGTGTCTGGCAGAACAGACATATAACGTTGTTATATGTCGCTTCTTTTAGAACACCTGATTCTGTTCTTGACTGAACTCCGCAAGCCAGACTGTATGAGATAAAGCTTCCTTTCTCATACTTCTGTGACATCAGGTAAAATATGTTACCAATGTCATCATCATAGAAGTCATTGCTCAGAGTTCTGTTGTTTGTCTGCTCGTATTTTCCTGTTGCCCCTTTCGCTGAGACACCAAGAACTACTTTGCCTCCTGCGGCTGGTGTTGCTGGTGTTACTGAAGTGCTCTTATAAGCTAGGTTACCTATGGTAGCTGCTATGTTACCAGCTGCCACAGCGTCACTAGCAAGTCCCTTCTCACCAACAACTATCTGGGCTATGGGGTTGTAGTTTGTATCATAGAAAAACCCCTTAGCCAACCCTGTGTCATCGAATGTGGCACTTACTGCTCCAGCAAGAGCTGCACCTAACATTACAGCACCTGCAGCAATAGCACCAATTCTTTTCACATGGTAGCTTTTCATGTCGGTTTACCTCCTTTTTTATTTTTTATAAAGAATTTACCCTAAATGGGTATTATAGATTAATAGAAGTTATATTTATAGTTTAGAATGAACATATTCCGAACTATTAATTGAAGAATGTTCTTAATAGGTTTTTTATTAGAATAAACGTTCGAAATCACTCTAAATCCTCAAAAACCCATTCTTTGAGCTTTATCCAATTAACTCTGCCTTCACGAGTTCTTTCTAGTATATTTCTTGATTCCAAGCGCTTAAGTATGTCCGAAAGGCTTGCTTTTGGTATATTCGTAGTTTTATAGATGTATGCTTGTGTTATCTCTTCCTTATAGCCTTCCAATAATTGCACTATAGTTTTTTCATTTTCATCAAGAACATTCATTATCGATTGCTTAACTTTTTTAATTTTTTGCTCTTCTTTTAGCTCTGGTTTTTTCTCAATTGTCTCTGAAACAGAAATCGTCTGTGTCTTTTCTGTTACGTCTATCTCTGGCTCTTCTTTTTCTATTTCAACAACATCTATAGGAATATCTACTCTTGGTTCCATAACCTCTTTCTTTTCTTCAACTTCAGGTCTCTTTCTTGCAAAGATAAAGATGAAATAAATAAGAACAATCAGCGAAAGAAATATTATTAACAAAATTCTATTTGAACTTATAGTGGGTGGAACACTTATATTCCCACTTGCATTGGATCTTATTGTTGTAGTCATTGAGATTTCATACTCATAGATGGCTGTAAAATTCTTTTCTCTTTCGTTTGGATAGGTATATAACCATATGGCGTCTTTTTCTGGAGTGTACCAAGAAGTTGGACCCCAGGATAATATCCTAGTATTTTGTGGAAAATTTATTCTTGTTAGGGTCTGTACAGGTGTCTCTGGAAGTGAAGTCACAGGAAAAGAGAATGTTATGTTCCATACGCCCCCTGTTTTTGTAGTAAGATGCTGAGTGCCATATCTTAAAAATATTGCCCTTTCTTTTCCTTTAGAAGGAGTTGCCATATAGATTGTAACAACTTCTTTGCTATCTAATGCCTCAACAACATATTTCAATTCTTCAGTATAGTTTGAAATTGACAATGAACCAGTAAATTTGGGTATCACTATAGATGTTTCATTTACATCGCTTTTAATTATGAGTTTCTCTTCTATTCTAACAAAGCCACTCTCACCAACATTCAGATTTATATATTCTATATCATAATCATACGCGATTGTAACATTCACTAAGAGCAATACCACCCCGATTAAAATAATTATTTTTCTTACCATCGTGCCAATCAAATATTTGATTAAGAACCTAAAAATCCTTTTTCTCGAGGATTTTTTCATAGATTGCCTTTCTCTCATCATCCTTTAGCAAAGACAAAAGTTGAGTTGAAAGCATTTGACTTGTGCTACTTACATCGGCGGCTATTGAATGCATCTGGTCTGAGCTCAAATTAACTTCTTCGGGCTCTATTATCTCAATGGCTGTAGGACCGTACCGCATTACCATGTTTATAAACCATCTGAAGTCATGTGCTATAAGTTTTATCTCCACAACTCCTGAGTAAACTTCCTCTTTATCGTCCTCTTTTCTAAGATCATACATCTTTACTTCCAAAAGGCTGATGTAAGGCTCATTGGAAAGTCGCTCGAATACTGTAGTATTAAGGGCTTCTTTAGCAACCTCTAGGTCATTTCCCTGAACCTCTATGTAAAGCCTTGCAAGTATCCCGCCTTCTTTCATTAATTCCTCTATATCGAGCTCTTCATTGAATGTCTTTTCAAGTACTGGTTTCTCGTCCATTCTAAACCGCAGGGAAAACCTACGGTTTTCCCTTCAGTTCCAAGTTCCTCCGGATTCCCTTTCCCTCAAACTTTTGCTGAAAAGTTTCGCCAAAGTTTTCTTTTTGGGCAACCTACCTTTTTTCTTTCTAAAAGAAAAAAGGCGGAAAGAAAAGGGCGGTTTTATAGTAGATTATGTGAATGTATTATTATATGGATGAAGAAACAGAAAAAATACTTGCAGGTATACTAGAAAATATAATAAAACGATATGAGTGTCTAGAAAGTCATATGGGATGCCTCGAGAATGACATTAAGACAATAAGAAAGGAGATGAAGGAGGCTGCTATACTATTAAGAGACAAACAGTCATGGCGCTTAGAGGAAGTAAAAAAAGAGGTAGATGGATTCATAGCTAGAATAGAAAAAACAGATTAAAGTGAACCTGCTTTCTGATATAACACTTAGATGGTACGATGACAGTAGCCTGCTGAAAGAAAATCCCCGCGAATTAGTTGAACTTTTCATGACATCAATTGGGATTTCATCTGAAGTAGCGATTGACTTGTTTGAAGTTCTTTTAATAGCTAAGTCTAAAGACATAGGACTTACACGGAAGGATATAAAAAGTAATATCCTAGAACTTAGAAAGTCCCGCAAGATAAAAGACGCTGAAGATGGACTAACTGACAGGAATCTTCAGATATGGCTAAAATATTTTATAGAGATAAAATTAGTAGACAGGATTGGAAAGAGGTACAGATTTACTAATAACAAAAAACCAAGCATCGCTTTTTCTCAATATACGAAGCCACTTGTGGATGAAAGCGTTTTGTATGTTGAAAAAATCTTAAAAAAATTGGAGGAGGAGTACAAAATCAAGAGATAAGATGGTCATTTGCTCAAACTGTAAAAAATTTCCATCGGTTATAGAATTGCGATACTCGAGGGAATTTTTGTGCAGAAGATGCTTTTCAAGGCTGTTTGAAAAGAGAGTCAGGAAGACAATAAGAGTGAATCACCTTTTAAATCAAAATGACAAGGTAGCTGTTGGACTTTCTGGCGGCAAAGACTCAGTTACATTGTTAAAAATTTTACATAAACTTTCTGAAAGAGCTCCAAAATCTAAGCTTATAGCGATAAGTGTGGATGAAGGCATTCATGGATATAGGGAAAAAACACTGAAAATAGCAAAAAAAATCTGTAAGGAACTTAAGGTAGAGCACTATGTCTATACATTCAAGAAAGAAATCGGCATGACACTAGACCAGATGATGAAAAAGTCAGTCGCTAAAAGAAGTCCGCCGGCATGCAGTTTCTGCGGAGTCTTCAGGAGGAAAATTCTTAACGAGGCTGCCAGAGAATTAAAAGCAAATAAACTAGCAACAGGTCACAATCTTGACGATGAAATTCAAGTTACCTTAATGAATTTCATTAGAGGGGATTTTGACAGAATCGCCAGAATGGGCCCTGAGGTTGGAATCATAAAAGATAAAAAATTCATCCCAAGGATTAAGCCATTGAGAGAGTGTCCTGAAAGAGAGGTAGCGATATATGCCATTCTAAATGGATTCAAAGCTGATGGCTTACAATGCCCTTATGCAGGAGAAGCCCTCAGAACAACTATAAGAGATGTCATAAATGAGATAGAGGAAAAACACCCGGGTAGCAAGTTCCAGATGCTGAAGACTACTGACAGACTGATTGAAATTCTGAGAGAACAATACAAAACTGACAAAAAAATAAACGAATGCAAGAACTGCGGCGAACTGACATCTAGAGAGCTGTGCAAGGCCTGTGGAATAATGAAAGAACTTAATTTAACTTAAAAACTCGCTTTAAATAAGTATTCGCACTTATAAAAAGTGAAAAATATGAGAGAAATAGAGTATAAACCAATAGGTATTATTCATTCTAAGTTTAAGGAACCGAAGGGTACGCCTATACAACCCTCAAGTGCGAAAGGTGTTGATGGAACAATTGAGATATTCCCAAAATACATCGATGGTTTAAAGGATCTTGAAGGGTTTTCTCACATCATTTTGCTATATCACTTTCATTTATCAAAGGAACCATCATTGAAAATGAAGCCATACATGGACGAACAAACACATGGAGTTTTCGCAACGCGAGCCCCAAGTAGGCCTAATCCGATTGGCTTTTCAGTAGTATGTTTTGTTAGAATTGATGGCAATATACTTCATGTTCGGGATGTGGATGTTGTTGATGGGACGCCCCTGTTAGATATTAAACCCTATGTACCGCAGTTTGATGTGAGAAATGTTGAGAAAATAGGATGGCTTGAGAAAAATATTTATAAATTAAAAACCTCAAAAGATGATGGGAGATTCAGAAAATGATTTGTGCGACTTCCGATAACAGCGGACATATGATTCGCTTACGCTCGGAGGATTTAACCCGATATGTTAACTCAATTCCAACTTTATCTTCTCCGCTGTTTTTATTCCAATAATCTTTGAAATTCTCTCAACGCTAGCTTTCTTTAAATCGGCTGGCGTTTTGATTCCAGAGTTGTATAATTTTCTCGCTCTTACCCTACCGATTCCCTTTATCTGAACCAATGGAATTAATTCGTTTTTGATGCCGTATTTTATTCTTATCTCAAGTTTTTTCAGCTCGTTGTAGGAATTTTTAAACTTTAGAATGTTTGACAATTCGCTCGCTGAATAAGAGAGCCACTCCATTATCTCCAGTTTATGGTTTAATTGTCCAGGAGCAACACCATATCTGTCAAGAATGTGCTGCTCTGTTTTTTCATTTGTCCAATCCTCAAACATCCGAGCTGTTTTAAATCTGTTTAAAAACTCCCAGTCAAGTTCAAATCCAGTTAAATCCCTTAAAAGTTGGTCTTCTATAGAAAATGCATCTTCTTCCCATACATTGGACTCATCGCTTGATTTTACTCTTAAGAGTGGTCTTATTTCAGTTGCTTCTGACAAAATTTCAAGGAGTCCGATTGAAGTGAACTTGTTTTTTGATTCAGCTATTGTTAAAAGCGTTATATAATTGTAAGCTGTCAGCGGATCTATGTAGAGTTCAGAAACCCTGTTACCAACAGGAGTTGCCAATAAAAAGCGGTCATTGGCTACTATGAATTTCCATTCCCTAAGCTCAGAGATTATCTTTTGGATTAAATCATGAAATTTTTCATCAACCCCATATTGGTATCCAAAAAAGGTTGAACCAAAGAATTCTATTAAAGAATCTAGAGTCCTTGTGAATCCTGACGCTATTGACGCTAATATATGAAATCTCAAAACAGGCTCAACCCCAAGCAGTGAATAGATTGGCTCTACTTCGCCATTTATGTATTTTTCTTCAATGAATTCTTTTTCAGATTCTGTCTTTGCAATTATTATTGACTCTCCATTTGAATCGTACTTTGGCCTACCAGCCCTGCCAGACATCTGTTTATATTCTATAACAGGTATATATTGATGGCCATCAGAAGTGTATCTCTTTAAGTCTCTTACTATGACAAGCCTTGAGGGTAGGTTTACACCAGCTGCCAATGTTGGAGTTGCTACTATAACTTTTATCAAACCATTTCTGAAGGAATCTTCAACTAAAGTTCTCTGTTTATTGACCAAGCCAGCATGATGAAATGCTATACCACTTTTTACACAATTCGCTAATTTTTTACACTGCTCTGTTGCTGATGAAAGTGAATCCAGAATTTCATCTGAGATTTTTTCCAGTTTTTTGTCAACGTTCAGTTTTAATTTTGAGCCTAATTCATTGGCTAAAGATTCAGAACTTCTTCTAGAATTAACAAATATAAGAACCTGGCCTCCAGCTGAGATTGAATCATTTGTTAAATTGCCTATCTTCTTAAGTGCCTTTCCAACTATCGCATACTCCTTCAATTCAACAGGTCGCCATTCTGATTTAACCAGATTTGCGTTAAGCCATTCTGCCAGTTCATCTGGATTTCCGATGGTAGCGGACAGTCCCAGAATCTGAATATCAGGAAAAAGTTTTTTGAATTTTGCTGCCAGTATCTCATAGACCGGTCCTCTGTCTGTAGCGATTAGATGAACCTCATCTAAAACAAGAACCTTAACATTTTGAAACCATTCTGGTCTTGACCTTAGAATTGAATCGCACTTTTCAGCTGTAGCTACCAGGATGTCAAAGTCAATCCTTCTGTGATATTTGCTAGAATCTAAATCGCCAACTTCGAGCTTTATCTTAAAGCCTAGTTTTTCATATTTTTTGAATTCTGAGAATTTTTCATATGCCAGAGCTTTTAGAGGAACTATGTAAACTGCTTTATTTCCAGACTCTAGGGCTTTTATAATTGCTAATTCAGCTATAAGAGTTTTTCCACTAGCGGTTGTAGTTGAGAGTATGAGATTTTTTCCTTCAAGGATTCCAGATTTTATCGAATCTTTCTGAGGAGGATAGAGCTCAGTTATTCCTTCTTCTCTAAACACATCTATAAATTTTTTATTCAATGGCAATTCTGATATCAGCATTTTATCTGAGAATCAATTCCCCTAATTTTTTCCTACTGGACTTTCTATTCTTTGGTTTTGGATTTCCTAAAGCGATTATCGCCATCAATTCATTATTTTTTGGAACATTGAGAATTTCATTTACGGTTTCTTTGTTTTTAAGTATTTCGCCAAGCCAGACTCCACCAAGTCCTAGTGAATGAATAGTCAAAAGCATGTTTTGTATACATGCTCCGACTGCCATTACGTCTTTAGTCCTATCATAGCTTTCATTCAAGCTGAGAAATACTACTATCGAGATAGGGGCATTTTTTATTATACTCCCATAATGTGTCAGTTTTGCCAGTTCATCCTTTATTTTTTCATCTCGTATAATGCAAAACCTCCAGGGTTGATTATTTAATCCAGACGGAGCCCAGCGACCTGCTTCTAGGATTTTTTCTATCTGCTGATCATCAATAAGTTCATCTGTAAATTCTCTGACGCTTCTTCTAGATTTTATCAAATCGAGAATGTCCACTTTATAGCTTATCGATTGTTATGTTGTTAATTCTGGCATAAGCTGCTAGAACTTTAACTGCATCCCTTAGGTGATCGACATTTGTTGTAGTTATCCCTCTGCTTAGAACATTATCTACAAGGTTGTCTTTAGCACATCTCTGGTTTAGGCCCAATACAATTGATTGGGCTATTGCAAACTCATTGCCGGTTCTAGGCTGATTTTGAAGACGTTCAAATTCACTCCTAGGAATTCCAGCTAAAAATGAAATAGCTTTGTCCAAATTTCTTATATGCTCAGTTAAATCACCTTTGCCCTCGAATTCATCTCCTAAGTCAATCTTATCAGATGAAGTTAACCCCCTGCGCTCACATTCACTAAGAACGTATAAAAAAGTTTTGATAGTATTCTGAATAGTTATACCTTTAATCTCAGGCAAACTTTTTTCTTCGACTTTTTTGCAAGAACTACCAGAATCTATAATCCTGTCCTTCATTATTTAATTTTTCCCCAACTGCCTCTTCGTGTATTCAACTAAGCCACCAGATTCCATTAGATTTAATAAAAAATCTGGCAATGGTTTGAATGAAAATTCCTTTCCTGAGTCTATATATTTCACCACTCCTTTTCTAAAATCAATTTCAAGAATATCGTTTTCTTCAGCATCAACTGAGCACTCAATCAATGGCAATCCTATATTTATTGAATTCCTGAAAAAGATTCTTGCGAATGATTTTGCAATTACACATGAAATTCCAGCTCCAATTAACGCTCGTGGAGCATGCTCTCTCGATGAACCACTACCAAAATTTTCATCAGCAACTATTATGTCATTTTCTTTGACGTTTTTTGCAAATTCGGGTCTGTATTTTTCAAATGCGTATTTGGCTAATTCTTTCGGGCCTGCCATTACTAAGTACTGAGCAGGTATTATCTGATCTGTGTCTATATTTTTTCCGAATTTCCAAACTTTTCCAGTAACCTTATCTTTCATTTTAGCTCGTTAGGATCTGTTACAGCCTTACTAAGGCTGGCGAATGACCTATCTCCCGAATTAGAGCGAAGCTCTCAAACTTTTACCAAAAAGTTTGATCAAAAGATTCTTTTGATGAACCTTTTTGGCAAAAGGTTCTTGGGCACAAAAAGTGCTTTGCACTTTTTCGTGTCGCTATGCTCGATAGGTCTTGATAATATTTGATTTTATTTTCCGACCTCGATTTGCGATAAACTTCTTAAAATGATTTCTGACTTACCTTTGTATTCTTTAATTACGCCCCTAATTCTAATCGTCTTCCCCTTATAATAATTTTGAGGATTTTCGGGAAAATTGACTAAATCTGGAGAGTATATAAATGCTGTAAAACACTGGTTAGGATAAGATTTTTCAAGATCTAAGAAAACATTATTACTTTTACTATCTTTTTGACCATTAACAATTTTACCCTCAACAATAACTTCTTTGTTAATATAATTTCCTGCGTTACAAGCACCAATAACTTTTAGATCAGTCAATTCTGTAGTTAATTTTTCCCATTGAAATTCAACTTTCCCTTCATCTTCAGTTTTTCTTTCACCCCATTTACAACCAATCTTATTTTCCCTTGCTTCTTTCTCCGCCGTAGCGATTTCTTCTTTATATTTTACATCCTCTGGTGAAAAACGAGCTACTGCTAATCCCTCTTTAACTAACTCTAAACCAATATTTTTGTTATCTAAAAAAACATATCTTAGATATCTACACCACTGATCCTTATCCTCTATTCCCTTTTCTAATTTTACCTCCTTATTTAAAATAAGTTCCTCTAACCTATCTTTTGCCATATCATAACAAGGATGATCTCGTTCATCTGCATCAATTCCCAAGATTCTAACCGAATAACCACCTTCAATAATGAATGTATCACCATCAATGATTTTGGTTGCTAACTTTGAAACTCCAGTTGGTAGTTCAGGAATTGTTGTACAATTCTGTTTAGAAACTACAGAGCTTTCAACAATTGGTTCTTTGCTTTGATTAGAAAAATAAATCGCCGCTCCGATAATAAAACCTGCCAATATAATCGCTAAAAATAATTTATTTTCACTTAATTTTTCCATTTTACAATTCATTTGGATCAGTAATTTTTCCTTTAATAGCTGAAGCAGCTACTACAGCCGGATTTGCTAGATATACTTTAGATTCCTTATGACCCATCCTTCCAATGAAATTCCTATTAGTAGAGCTTACACAGACTTCATTTGCTGCTAGAACTCCCATATAACCGCCCAAACAGGCTCCGCATGTGGGTCCGGATACATATGCATTTGAGTTCATGAAAATTTCCAAAAGTCCTTCCTTCATCGCCTGCCTAAATATTTCAGTCGACGCTGGAACGACTATCATCCTTACATTCTTATGGACTTTTTTTCCTTTTAGAATACTAGCTGCAATTCTCAAATCTTCTATTCTGCCGTTTGTGCATGATCCTAAATATGCTTGATCGATCTCAATATCCAAATCCTTTGCAGGAATTGTATTGCTTGGTAGATATGGCTGAGCAACTGTCACTGGAATATCCTCAGCCTTGTATTCAAATGTTTCAGAGTAATGAGCATCTTTGTCTGAAAAAACTTTTTCATATTTTCCTACTACTCTAGATTTCAGATAATTATCGACTTTTTCATCAGGAGGTATTATTCCCGCTTTTGCGCCAGCTTCGATTGCCATATTGGATATCGACGCCCTATCAGATATTAACAATTTTTTTATTGCCGAGCCGTAGAATTCCATAGTCTTGTATAAAGCACCATCAACTCCTATATCGCCTATTATATGTAAAATTATATCTTTCCCTAGGACATACTTGTTCAGTTTTCCATTTACTATAAATTTCTGGGTCTCTGGAACTTTGAACCATAATTTGCCAAGTGCCATTGCTGAAGCTGCTTCGGTAGATCCAATACCGGTAGCAAAGGCCCCAAGAGCTCCATAAGTGCATGTGTGACTGTCAGCTCCGACAATTAATCTGCCAGGAGCTGCAAATCCTTTTTCTATCATAAGCTGATGACAAACACCGCCGCAACCAACTTCAAAGTAATTTTTTATTTTATATTTACGAGAAAATTCTCTCATAGATTTTGCTTGCTCTGCTGATGGAATATCTTTGTTTGGAACATAGTGGTCTGGTATCAATATAGTTTTATCTGCTATCGGCTTTGTGTTGAATTTCTCAAATACCTCAAAGGCTGGAAGTCCAGTAACATCATTTACCATAACATAGTCTATCTCAGCTTCTACTATCTCATTAGGATAAACTATCTTCCTTTTAGACTTCTTTGCCAGTATTTTTTCACTTATCGTTGACATTTTATTGTGTATTGTAGATTTGATTATTACGAGCTATCGAGTCATTAGACGAAGATGACTCCTGTTTTGATGAAACTTTTCTTAAAAGTTTCTGCAAGTATTTTCTCGCTTATCGTTGGCATTTTAAATCATTCCTAATGGCGTTTTTATTTATTATACCTTTTGCCGATTAATAATTAGCATAGCACTGAGGTGATGTGATGTTCGAAGACATACTGACATTTGATGACTACAACTTTGATGGAAAAACTGTTATTATAAGACTTGATTTAAACACACCTATTGACCCAAAAACTGGAGAATTTCTTGAAGAAAGACGATTGAAATCACACAAAGATACATTACAGGAGCTGATAGATAATAATGCTAAGGTTGTATGCATGGCTCATCAGGGCAGAGCTGGAGAAGCTGATTTCACAACACTTGAAAAACATGCTAAGAGACTATCCGAAATTCTAAATCATGAAGTTACTTATATTGAAGACATCTTTGGAGTTTATGCTAGGAATAGTATAAAGAATCTCGGAGAGGGGGAGGTAATTTTACTGGAAAATGTGCGATTTTATTCTGAGGAGGAAACTGAACGACCTCCAGATGTACAGGCAACGACATTTCTAGTAAAAAAGCTGGCTCCTTTAGCGGATGTATTTGTAAATGATGCCTTTGGTACAGCACATAGGTCACAGCCATCGACAGTTGGATTTACTCAAGTTCTAACATCATTAGCTGGTAGATTAATGGAAAAAGAACTGCGAGCATTGACAGATGTCCTGAAAAATCCAAAGAAACCACTGACATTTGTCTTAGGTGGAGTTAAGGTCAATGATTCAATAAAAATAATAAAAACGGCATTGTCCAATGAGGTTTCTCAGATTTTGGTTGGCGGTCTTCTCGGAAATGTTTTCTTAGCTGCCAAAGGTTATAGGATAGGAGATCCGAGCATTGAGGTTATCAGAGGTAAAAAATATACAGATCAGATTCCTTTGGCTAAAGAATTGCTTGACCAATATGAAGACAAGATCGTATTGCCAGTTGATGTAGCTTTAAATGAAAACGGCGAAAGAGTTGAAATTCCTGTCGGCGAATTACCGCAGAACTATAAGATTGAAGATGTTGGCCAGAAAACTGTTGAGAAATACATAAGTATTATTAAAAAATCTGGAACTGTCTTTGCCAATGGCGCTCTTGGAGTATATGAAAATCCGAAATTTGCAAAAGGCACTGAAATGATAATAAATGCTGTTTCTGAGTGCAAAGGCTATTCTGTTATTGGAGGAGGAGATACAGTAGCTGCTGCTAGGAATTTAAATCTAGAGGATAAAATAACTCATGTATCCACAGGTGGAAAGGCATCCATTGACTTTTTAGCAGGTACTAAATTGGCTGCTATAGAAGCTCTAAAAGGCAGTAAAAGATGATTGGTGATAAAATGTTTAGAATAGGAGAAGCTCTTGTTGGGGAAGGAGATGAAGTAGCTCATATAGATCTTATGATTGGTGATAAAGAAGGTTTTGTAGGACAGGCTTTTGCTAGTGGTCTAGCATCATTGTCGAAAGGTCATACTCCAATATTGGGAGTGATAAGACCAAATCTACCTGCAAAGCCATACACATTGATAGTGCCAAAGGTCACTGTTGAAAACATGGATGATGCTAGTAAAATATTTGGACCAGCACAAGCGGCAGTTTCAAAAGCTGTTGCAGACTCTGTTGAGGAAGGAGTAATTCCAAAAAATGATATTGAAAAACTTGTTATAATATGCTCTGTTTTCATTCATCCAAAGGCAAAGGACTATAGAAAGATCTATCAGTATAACTATGGTGCTACAAAATTGGCTTTGAAAAGAGCTCTAACTGATTATCCATCGATTGAAAAGATAATGTATGATAAGGATAGAGCAACTCATCCAATAATGGGTTTCAGGGTTCCAAGATTATGGAGACCACCTTATTTGCAAATAGCCCTTGACATACCTGACATAGAAAAAGTTAAAAGAATTGTTAGTGAAATTCCATCAAGCGATCGCATAATATTGGAAGTCGGAACTCCGTTGATAAAGGCCGAAGGTGTACGAGCAGTTTCTTCACTGAGAGAAATTGCTAAAAATTATTTCATAACAGCTGACCTAAAAACTATGGATGTCGGTCAGGTTGAAGTTGATTTGGCATACAAAGAAACCGCTGATGCTGTTACAGTAGCAGGCCAAGCTCCTATCGAAGTCATTGACAAATTCATATATGAAGCTAAAAGACTTGGAGTTTATGCCGTTATCGATATGATAAATGTCGAAGATCCAGTCAAGCTGTTAAAATCCCTTAAGGATTTGCCAGACGTCGTTGAGCTTCACAGAGCTATCGATGAGGAAAAAAGCAAAAAGCCTAGATGGGAGCTAATAAGAGAAATCAAGGAGACATTTAAAGATAAAAAGATATTGGTCGGAGTTGCTGGCGGAATTGAACCTTCTAGAGCATTTGATGCCCTAAAAGCTGGGGCTGACATTCTTGTTGTAGGAAGGTCAATAACACAGTCAAAGGACATTGAAAGAACTGTAAGGGCATTTATTGACATACTCGGGGAAGATATTGATGTAAAGAGAGTTCATGTAGAGTAAGCAGACAGGGAAGTGATATTATGCATTTTACCAAGGAGATCTTCTCTAATTCAGTCAGTGATTGGATTCATCCAGTATTTGTGAGATATGGGAAAGGAACTTTTAATGGCCCAGTGTTAAGACTGAATAAGGGTAAGGGCATAAAAGTAAAAGGTTCCATAGATTACTGCAACACTCTTGGATATATAATAGCTAATAGTGCTAACGCTAATCTTGAAATCAATGGAAAAATAATAGCAAAGAGAGATTTTTCTAACGATTTAAGAGGAATAGTCAATCTGAAAAAATTTTCCAAGGAAGGTGGCTTGTTTAGCGCTGAAATAACGGACATGATATCATCCAAAAATTTAAAAAATATATATGAAAAAATCCCTGATGCTTATGTACTTATTGACATATCTGCAAATCCATTTAAGTTAAAATCAAAAAAATCCTTGCCAAAGCCGGGCTCTCGGATAGATGGTGAATTTTGCAACGCCACTCTTGATATGTCAGCTCTTGACAGTATCATGAGCGAGCTATTGTTTGACCTGAAGAATAAAGATTTCAATGAAGTAAATGTGTCACATACATATACTATAAACGAGCTAGTCGCTCCAGAAGAAATTAAGAAAGATCCTGCTCGCTTTAGAATCGAAGCTAAGAGGAAAGGAACTATAAAGAGAATTCTCGAAGTTGATGGACAGAAAACTGAAAGCGAGCATGAGTTGCTGGTTTGACTGTTAGCTTATATCTCTCAGTTTTTTAATAAGTTCTTCTTTTGGAATTTCATTCCAAATGCTGACTCTTGAAAGAATATCGTTTAAAGTTCCTTTAGCAATAACATGATGCGCCGGCACAGTAATATTGTGTTCCCCGGCAGGAGTAATCTTCCTAAGTCTTATATGACTTCCTCTTTGTCGTATAACAATATAACCCAAATACTTAAGCAGCTTGACAACATCCTTTCCACTAACTTGCGGCAGTCCTGGAGACACTCTTTACCTCTGTTTCAGACAGAATGAGGATACTAATCGACTTATTCTGCTTTAATTTCTCATCTAGATGAAGAGCAACAGCTTCTTTTATATTCTTCATCAATTCGTCGAGAGTTTTTCCCTGCGTGAAAATATCCTCGCCAATCCCTCTTGCACACCAATACTTACCATCAAAATAAGTCTCTACCTTAACCAGCATTTTAGCTCTATGAATATATCTAAAGTCTAAGTTTAAATAGGACAATATAAAAAATATTGAAAAGATTCTCGAAGTCGATGGAAAAAAGATTGAAAGCGAGCACGAGTTGATGGTTTGAAAGTTTTTGGTGTATTATACTTATAAATACCCTCTTGTAGTCATATTAACCTTTTATTATTTAAATATGTAGTCATATATATTATTATGCACATTGAGATTCGAGAACGTGGCAAACGAAAATTATATTATCTGGCCCATTCTTTTAGATTTAATGGCAGAGTCAGGAAAGTCAGGAAGTATCTTGGAGCGGACTTATCTAGGGAAAAGATAGAATCACTCAAAAGACATAATGAGAAGTACTTACTTGGGCAGGTGGAATTATACCAAAAAATTAGAGATCCATTACATACTGTGTTGTCATCTGAAGAGAAAGAAGCGATTAATGCATTGATAGCTAAATATGATGTACATGTATGGCATCTGACAGAGGATGACTGGTTACATTTTACAGAACTATTCACATATAATACAAATGCCATTGAAGGTTCAACTGTAACTATATCTGATGTTAAGAGAATAATAGAGGCAAACAAGTGGCCTGCTGATAAATCAAAGGAGGAAATAGCGGAGACATATGGTGTTGCAGATGCTGTTAAGCATATACGTAAGACTAAGAAGCATATCTCCTTAAACTTAATCAAAAAATTACACAAAATTATATTCAAGAATTCCAAGATTTATGCTGGCAGTTTTAGAAGGAGAGGTATAGCGGTAGTTGTTGCTGACAGATACGGTAATGTCGTCCATAGAGGGGCACCACAGAAGGAGATAATATCTCTCTTGAAGGAGCTTATAGATTGGTACAATAAGAACAAAAGCAGATATCATCCAGTAGTACTTGCTGCTGTCGTTCACAATCAATTTGAGAACATACATCCATTTCAAGACGGAAATGGCAGGATTGGTAGGTTATTGATGGATAACATCCTCTTGAAACATGATATACCGCCAGTAAACATTGAACTGAAGAACAGGAGGGAATACTATTTCGCTCTGCAGACCTATGAAAAAAATAACAACCTAAGACCGACAATAGAACTCATGCTAAAGAGCTATAAAAAATTAAAGAAAACTCTGAAGTCCATGTGACTACAAGGTTTATATTTGTAGTCACACAATGAAACTTTTCCTAAACATTCAAAGGCAAACTTATCAAGTTCCAGCCTTGCTGCAGCAAAATATTATAAACAGATGGTGGAGTCTCCTGAGCAAGCGTATATTCACTAAAGTGGCTAACATTAGCCCATACATAATTATTGTTTGTATCAACACCAGTTCCGTAAACCCAGCTCATGCTCATATTCAACTTCTGCCATTCGCTTAGTGTAGAGTTATACCAGTAAAATTCCAACTGACTTTCATTCAGACCTCTTGCAGAAATTTCATCATCTGTGTAGTATACCTTCAACAATGCCCATGACAACACATCACTCAGCTCAGAGCTCGTGTCTATTGAGATAAATTTATTCAGACCATATACCTGCAAAGTCGCATTGGTCGGATTGCTTGAATATGAAGAAACTGAGATGTAAGTTCCAGTAGTATTCTCACTTGTCTGTATTAGCAAATCAGTACTAGTTGCGTTTGAAGTCAGATTAACAATACCTGTCGAATTGACTTGAGTGCTGTATATATTGCTTGTAGCAATATTTACATTGAAAATCCTGTTAGAATCTGCAAAAGCCGATCCATATGAATTGGTACACTGGACATTCCATAGATATGCTCCATTCTGCAGATTGAACAGTGCAAAACTATTCAATGAATTCGCAGAAATAGTAGTATCCATCTGCGTCATTCCCCAAGAGCCAGTTATATTTGTGTAGAGTATGCAGTATGAGACTGTGTTGTATGTGCTGGGAGTATATGTGAAGAACATCACTCCATTGGTGCTTGTGTCATTGTTTGTATGTGTATTCAATATAACTGTAGGCGGATTTTGACTCTGTGATGCAATCTGATTTGAAACTCCAGGTGTCGGAACTTCAAATGTAGTCCAATCGTCAATACCATCGGAACCTCTACCTATTGAAAATCCATATTGAGTGCTAGAATATGTATAGCTGTCAATAAGGTTGTTGTAAGCGTCATACAGTTTTACACTATCGCCCATATCGCCAAGATTTATTGAAGTATTTGTACTATAGAATACTTTGAACCCATTTCCAGTTATGGTTGTGCCATTTGGTATAGTATACGTTGGTGAACCTCCGTTGTCGCTCAATTTGAATCCACCAAGGTCTAAAGTCAGATTGTCCAGATTGTATAGCTCTATCCATTCGGGGTTATTTCCTCTTGGATGTGGCAAGAATTCGTTTATTCTGAACTTTTCCACAAGAATAGTATAGTTGGCAGGTGCGAATGCTGAGTTGTTGTTATTGTCAGAACAATTTACATTCCACAGATAACTGCCAGTGTTGAGATTGTTGAGAACAAAACTATTTGAAGTACCATTTGTCACATTTGTTTTTGTCTGGTTTAATTGCCAAGTTCCTGTAAAGTTCCCCCAGAGCGAGCAGTACGCCAATCCAGATGATGCATATAATTGGTCTCGTGGTACAAATGTAAACGTAACATTACCATCAATGTCTGCGCTGTAATTGGATGGAGAATTTAGAGTCACATTTGGCGGATAGATGTCTGTCGCTGTGCAAGAGTTGTCGGATAGATATATCCAATTACTACCTGATGTAATATTACCGCCATTTATAGAACAATTAAAATTCATATAATTTATCTGGCAATTTATAGTGCACAACTGATTGTTTATGATTAAACTTTGAATATTAAAAATATTTATATTGATATCATAAACTACATTATAAAGGATTGTATTATTTACAATTGTATTAGTATATGATTCATTCCAATAATAGTAGTTTATTCCATATTGGTTATAATTTAGTATATTGTTTGTAATTTTTGAGTTATTTGTTGAAGAATTTATGGTAATTCCATATGTATTGTTCGAAATAATATTATCATATATGTTTGAGCTTGAGTCTGAAATTGTAATTCCAGAATCACAGTGTTGTATTGTAAATCCGCTTATGTCAACATTGTTTGCATAAACCCAGATACATGACAGACAATTAGGAGCCCAGATACTAGTATGACCATTTAAAATTACACCATTCTTGTCCTGGCCTGTGAAGTTTATGGACGTGCGTATAATTAAAGAATTACAAGCAGGAATATCAATTGTCCCATTATACACATAAACAGTATCACCATTACTGGCACTATCTATTGCACCCTGTATTGCAGAGTAATTGTAATTACACCCAGACGCACATACAGTAATCGTATTATTAGAAGAGCCATATCTGTAATCTATAACATTCAGCACAATATCTGCATTAGGACCAGAAATAAGCAAAAGTCCAAAAACTAAACTTGCTACTCCTAAAGCCAGCCACTTTCTCCATCCAGAACCAGAATTTCCCCCCAGTGCCATGTTAATCAATTATTGAATTTAAAATATTCCTTATTAAGTGCCATCGAGCGAAGCGAAAATGGCTCATTTGAAACTTTTACTGAAAAGTTTCATAAATGGCATTTCTCTTTTTGGGCAACCTGCACTTT
>Ga0315280_10002886_pt1 | contig 27169 bp, 22 predicted proteins | sample YL17G06_40_MG_FD_203697 | JGI IMG/M metagenome (GOLD analysis project Ga0315280, IMG submission 203697) | Sediment microbial communities from Yellowstone Lake, YNP, Wyoming, USA - YL17G06_40 | ecosystem: Environmental > Aquatic > Freshwater > Lake > Sediment | place: USA: Wyoming | collected... | reverse complement strand
TTGGAAAGGGATCCATCTTTCTATAATTTGGGTCAGGATTAACACGAGGGTTGGGTGTTGCAGGGTTAGTTGGATTCGTTGGATTTTCAGGGTTAGTCGGATTTTCCGGATTTACCGGAGGCTCTATAGGAGGATCTACTGGTGGAACAACTGGAGGGACTACAGGCGGTACTACAGGAGGGACTACAGGAGGTACTACAGGAGGGACTACAGGAGGAACAACTGGAGGAATAATTGTATCTTTCCAAAAATCAACACTGCAAGAACCCGCAACGCCAATCGTTGTCGGCCCCACATAAGTCCCCGCAGACATTTCTCCCTCTTGCCCATAAACTTTATATTTCCATCCCTCAAATCCACGGACAGAAGCAGAAGTATGCCATTTGCTTCCCGAAGGGATTACCAATGTTTTTCCAGAATTAACTACAATAGTAAAAGAGCAACTGCCGCTTCCCGGAGATGTCGTTGCGGGCAATCTCTGCCCATCAACTTCAACACCATCAACAAATGTCGTTGCTTTCATAAAATAACCTCCGGGGTCAGGATAAGCCCCATAAACATGATCATCTTCTATCCCAGATTTACCGTCCTTAGCAAAGTATACAAAAAGACCCCCACTTCCAAAATCACTGCTACAATTATAAGTTACTCCCCCCTCCGCCAATTTCTCTTCCCCCCTTGCCTTAAAATTCCCCAAGCAAGGCGACAAAAGCATTATAGCCGAAGCTCCAACCATGTAAGTGGTTGTGGGTCCAGAATAGCCGCCGAAGAAGGACAGGAGGGACCATAGGAGGATACACTTTGTCGGTCGCGCCCTGCCGTGAAGAGCCTGCCCCATTCGACTACGCTCAGGGGAGGTTCTGAGGGAAGCCGAACGGGCGGGCAATGACAAGCGGTTGGAACCAGAGGCGTGTTCGGAGGAATGTTGGCCGTCCGCTTCGTCCGTGCCGAAGATATGATCGCTGCTCATAGTTGGACCCTCATGTTCAAAATGGTGGGCCTAGCCCACCTTTGGGCCACCCACCCTTTTGGGTAGCCGATGCACTACGCGCACCGCCGCGTGAACCTCGGCGGTCGTAGAAACCGGCTGTGGATTCCCTCGTTAACGCTTACAGCCTATCGCTCAATCACAGAATTAAACAGGGCATTCACTTTATTATTGAAAGACTTCATAACCTCCGCAGGCGGAATTACCTTTGCTTTTTCTGCTGCAGGCAGGACAGCATACATTGCTTCCAAATCATATCCATTAGTAGCATTATCAGGCATCCCAAGTATCTTATCCTTGCCGGCAACGTCAGTCACGCTTCCAGCAAATCCCAGGCAAGCTGCAACCAGATTATAATCCTGCCTGTCAACAACGCCGTCCCAGACAATATCCCCCAGTTTTCTCGTTCCCTTTGCTAACCTTGCCTTTTTAAAAATCCCTGCAGGATAGCTGCCCTGCAATGTTCTGCTAATCATAACACCACCGCCCCCATTAGGAGAAGCATAATATTTCACATCATAGATTGGCCCTTCTGTATAAATCTCTCCAGGTTTTGTTCTTGCATTATCTTTTGTCTTTGCAGGGTCGCCAGTATACTCCCAATAAAGCAAAGTTCCATCTGCGAAATTGCCAGTAGTATTTACAGGAAAGCTTGCTAAAATCTTCTGGGCAGTAGGGCTTGGAAAATTAACCTTAGTATTAAATCCCTGCCTTATCTCGAGAGTAGATTGATTGCTATTTCTTCCATCCATCATTAATTCAAGAGAGCCGCACAAAGAATACATCTCTGCAGTCATGCTATTATCGTTGCGTATATCTCCAAAATAATCAAAATTATCTTGTGCTAAATTTGACCAGAAAGCACAATACTTTGCAGTATTACTAGCATCATAACTTCCGTTTTCATTCCAGTCTATATAGTTTTGAAAATAAACTACATCCTTTACTCCCAACTTGTTCCAATCAAAATTCCCCCTTGGAAAGGGATCCATCTTTCTATAATTTGGGTCAGGATTAACACGAGGGTTGGGTGTTGCAGGGTTAGTTGGATTCGTTGGATTTTCAGGGTTAGTCGGATTTTCCGGATTTACCGGAGGCTCTATGGGCGGAACTACAGGCGGGTCTACAGGTGGAACAACAGGAGGGACTACAGGAGGAACAACTGGAGGAACAATTGTATCTTTCCAAAAATCAACACTGCAAGAACCCGCAACGCCAATCGTTGTCGGCCCCACATAAGTCCCCGCAGACATTTCTCCCTCTTGCCCATAAACTTTATATTTCCATCCATCAAATCCACTGACAGAAGCAGAAGTATGCCATTTGCTTCCCTGAGGAATAACCAGTGTTTTTCCAGAATTAACTACAATAGTAAAACTACAACTACCATTTTGCGGCTCCTTTCCCGCTGGCAAAACTTGCCTTTCAATTTCTTTTCCGTCCACATAAGTTGTCGCTTTCATAAAATAACCCCCAGGATCCGGATAATCACCATAGGGTGCATCATCTTCTGTACCCAATTTTCCACCTACTATAAAGAACACACTAAAATCCCCATTTCCAAAATCACTAGTACAAGTATAAGATATTCCTCCTTCCAAGATTCTGTCTTCTCCTTTTGCCTTAAAATTCCCCATATAAGGCGACAAAAGCATTATAGCCGAAGCCCCTAATCGAGTTAACAAACCTGCCTTCGGCTTTTTTGAACTATAAGCCGTGTAGGGTGTGCTGTGCACACTACTTTCGAATACCGATATGAGGACACAGATATACCATTTCAGGTTCATCGTCAGACCTCCCCGGCACGGTTCGCCCCAGCGGGTGGTGCGGCCGGTCCCCGGCTTCTTGTTGGTGTGCACAACACACCCCACATGGGCATTGTCCTTCGTAGCTTCACTCTCCCGCACGCCCCGCGTAGGGTGTGCTTCGCACGCCGAATCCGAATGCCGCTGTGCCGAGGCGGAATACGGTGTAAGGCTCATGGTGGGTCCTTTTCCCTGGCAATCGTGATCCCGGCCCACGTGTCGCGCGGCCGGTGGGGTTGTGGTGTGCACAGCACACCCTACATGGCTGAGGGAAGGCGAACGGGCGGGCAATGACAAGCGGTTGGAACCAGAGGCGCGTCCGGAGGAGTGTTGGCCGTCCGCTTCGTCCGTGGCGGAGATATGATCGCTGCTCATAGTTGAACCCTCATGTTCAAAATGGTGGGCCTAGCCCACTCTTGGGCCACCCACCCTTTTGGGTAGCCGATGCACTACGCGCACCGCCGCGTGAACCTTGGCGGGCGACACGGATACTCCCTGCGATGTCCATGGTGCTCCATCTTGGTGTGACCCTCATCATAGCAGAATGCCCGACAAGAGGCAAGTGCAGAGCGGCAGAAGGGTGCATGATCGTTCCCGCGATGAGCCGGAGGCGGTTCTTCAGCCTACGGCCTGACCGCGGAGGCGAGCGATAGCGACGCGGTGCCGAAGGGGACTACCGGCAGCAAATCCTTGATGGGCATGGGTTTACGTTCTTCCGAGAGGGAGCGGTGCGTGGTACGCACCCTACGAATGATGCATGGCCCCCAGCCCGTAGGGTGCGTACCACGCACCATCTTTGGGTGATGGCAAGGCTCCATAGGCGCACATGCGATAGCCCTGGCCAGTAGGATTGGAAATGCTTGGCGATGGCTGGATCATGGTATAATGGTGGTAGAGCATGATAGGAGATATGTCTTATGACCTTTCAACGCATTACGGTAGACCCCAAGGTCTGCGGGGGGAAACCCACGATTCGGGGGTTGCGCTTCCCCGTATCACGACTGCTCGGGCTTTTGGCCTCGGGCGAGACTCGCGAGTCCATTTTGAAAGCCTATCCCTATCTGGAGCCGGAAGACATTCAGGAGGCGCTGAGTTACGCCGCGCTCCTGGCCGATGACGAGGTTTTCGAGTTTGCCTCATGAAGTTCCTGCTCGACATGCCGGTATCCTTCCTGCTGCTCGATGTACTCCAAGCACATGGGCACGTGGGGGTCCACGCTTATCAGATCGGCAAGGATCGTGCTCCGGATGATGAGCTGTTGGAGATCGCCCGCCGGGAGAATCGAGTGATTATCACAGCGGACTTGGATTTTCCTCGGCTCATGGCGCTCAGCCTGGCAGAGGGACCCGGATTGATCCTGTTTCGAGGAGGGAATTACTCGGATAGCGAGATGTGCGGATTGCTTGCCCGTGTGCTGCAGAAGGTAGCGCCGGAAATCCTGGAGAAGTCGATCTGTGTGGTAGACAAGAAGCGTATCCGCGTCGCCCGCCTGCCATTCGAACGGAAGTCCTGATGCGTTGGCGGACCGACACGTCGCTGCCGTCGCCTTGATCATTTTTCGCGGTTCCGGCCCACAAATTCGGGGGGCCACACCTACACAGTCCCCACCGCATTGGGAGGGCCCGACTGGATCCACCCAGACCACTTGCGGTCCGGCGGGGCGGGTGGTAGTCTGCCTTTGTAGCGTGTCGAAGATGATGACCCTGGGCTTGGGCATGCCCGTCTATCGGTGGATCGGAAAGTCAGAGTCGGCAAGCTGTGCGAAAGTCCACTCGAAATCTCCTGCTGGGATCAGTTGCCGCGGCTGTCATCGCCGGCGTGGGTCTGGTGCTTTGGCTTCACGGAACGGGGCCGGACCCGCAGAGGCTGCTGGAGTCTCTGGCTCAGGCTGCCCCGCCGGGGCGGCTCGTGATCGAATATCCGCTGGATGAGACCCTGTTTCCGCCCGAGATCAGCGCTCCGGCTTTTCGCTGGAAGGATGAGAACGTCCGCGCTGATCTGTGGCTGGTCACGATCGAGTTTGCCGACAGTCGAGGACGCATCAACCGTTTTGCCCGGCAGTGCGAATGGCGGCCGGAAGCGGCAGTTTGGGAGGAGATCAAAAGCCGGTCTCAGGAGGGGCCGGCGGTCGTGACCATCATTGGACTGAATCGCCAGGCACCGGCCGAGGCCCTGTCCGCCGGACGGGTCACGATCCGGACTTCCGTGGACCCAGCGGGAGCGCCGCTGTTCTATCGGGAGGTGAATCTGCCGTTTGCGGACGCGGTCCGGGACCCCTCGACTATTCGCTGGCGTTTCGGGGCGGTTTCGTCCGTGACGCCGCCGCCGGTCGTGCTGGAGAACTTGCCGGTGTGCGGGAATTGTCACTCGTTCTCCGCGGACGGCGCTGTGCTGGGGATGGATATCGATTACGCCAACGACAAGGGCTCCTATGCCATCGCGGCGGTCGGCAAGTCCATGACCCTCGACAAGAATGCGATCATTACGTGGAGCGACTACCAGAGGGACGAACGAGAGCCGACGTTCGGATTGCTCTCCCAGGTCTCTCCCGACGGCCGGTACGTGGTCAGCACGGTCAAGGATGAGTCGGTTTTTGTCCCCAAGCCCGGCCTGGATTTCTCGCAACTATTCTTTCCCGTGCGGGGGATCTTGTGCCTCTACGACCGGCGGACCGGCGTCTTTCAGTCATTGCCGGGGGCCGACGACCCGAAGCTGGTCCAGAGCAACCCGACCTGGAGCCCGGACGGGAAGTACATCGTCTTTGCCGCCACCGGGGCCTACAAGCTCAGACGTGCCGGCGACCGAGGGGTAGGGGCGAATAATCATTCGCCCCTACTGAGTCCGGCGGATTGTCGCGAATTCCTGGTGGAGGGAAAGCCCTTCCAATTCAATCTCTACCGCATCCCCTTCAACGAAGGTAAAGGGGGCCGGGCTGAGCCGCTCGCGGGGGCCTCCTTCAACGGCAAGAGCAACTTCTTCCCGAAATACTCCCCGGACGGCAAGTGGATCGTGTTCTGCCAGGCCCAGAACTATATGCTTCTTCAGCCCGACAGCGAGTTGTACATCATTCCGGCCGAGGGAGGCGTAGCCAGACGATTGCGGGCCAACACCAAGCGGATGAACTCCTGGCACAGCTTCTCGCCCAACGGCAAATGGCTCGTGTTCTCCGGCAAGCCGGACTCTCCTTACACGCGGCTGTACCTGACCCACATCGACGAGCAGGGCGAGAGCACTCCGCCGGTAGTTCTGGATCGTCTGACCGCCCCGGACCGTGCGGCCAACATCCCGGAGTTCGTCAATGTCGCCCCGGCCGCGATTCGGCAGATTCGCGAGCAGTTTGTCGACGATGTCTCCTACGCCCGGGCCGCGTGGGAATGCTTCAAGTCAAATGACCTTGACGGCACGGAACGCCAGGCCAGAAAGGCACTGGAACTGAATCCGAAGAACGGTGACGCCCTCCATTGCCTGGGACTGGCCTTCTTTGGACGTCAGCAATATACCGAAGCGATCCGGTATCTGTCGGAGGCCGCCCAGGTAAAACCGGGCGAGGGTGGAATTGAGGCCGACCTGGGGGCGGTCTTCGTCGCCGAGAACCGGCTGGAGGAGGCTATCCGCCATCTGCGTCAGGCCCTGGAGCTGGCCCCGGATATGCACGAGGCGTACTTCAACCTCGGCCTGGCGGAATTTCGCCGGGGCAACAAGCCGGAGGCCATCAAGTGCTGGCAGCGCATGACGGAGCTCGAGCCTCACAACTACGCCGCCCACCACAACCTCGCTGTATTGCTGGACGAGCAGGGCCACTTGGACCAAGCCCTCGAGCACTATCGCCAAGCCGCACAACTCAAGCCGGAGGATGCAATGACTCAGGCCCAGTTGGGGACGGCCCTTTGTGCCAAAGGGGCGGTCCAGGAGGGCCTGGCGTATTTGTCCAATGCGGTCAACCGTGACCCCACCAACAACGCCGTCCGCTATTCTCTGGCGACCACCCTGGCCCGGCTCCAACAGCACGACGAAGCCATCGCCCATTTCCTCCGGATTCTGCGACTTGACCCCCGCCACACGGACGCCATGGTGGGCCTGGCCGCCAGTTACGCCGAAATCCGTCAGATGGACAAGGCTCTCGGCTCTCTGGAAGAGGCGCTGCGGATCGCCCAGTCCATCGGCAACCAGCGGCTGGCCGAGCAGATCGCCAAGCGGATCGAGCTCTACCGGCAGCGTGCACCCGCCGACAGGAGCCCCCGTAGGGGCGAATGATTATTCGCCCCTACCTGCGGACGGCATGGACAGGGTGGACAGCCTGGCAGGGCAATTGCCTGTGAGCCTCGATAGCCCCTGAGGGAGCGGTGCGTGGTACGCACCCTACGAAGGACGCATGGCTCCCAACCCGTAGGGTGCGTACCACGCACCATCTTTAGGTGAGGGCAAGGCTCCATAGGCGCATAGGCGACAGCCCTGGACAGCCTGGCAAGAGGGTGGCGTGCGAGCGAATCCGGTCGTATAATGCCGCCCACGGCCGATTGGGGCCAGAAGGGCGAATAATGATTCGCCCCTACGACGACACGAGATCAGGAAGGGAGCAGACCATGAGTACGGACATCCGCCGAATTCACGACGCGTTGGGAGTTCCGCGTTTACGCGGTCTTGAACCGCCTGAAGGCGGGACTCCGAACGGAATCAACCACGCCCAGAGCATCGGTGCACTGTTGTTGCTGGCGCTGATGACCCAGGCGGTAGCCGCGGGCGAATTTCACGTCTCTGTAAAGGGCAGCGACAAGAATGATGGCTCCGCGTCGAAGCCGTACCGGACGATCTCCGCCGCGGCTCAGGTGGCGCAGCCAGGGGACGTGATCACCGTGCATGAGGGGACGTACCGGGAGCGGGTGACGCCGCTGCGGGGTGGAGAATCGGATGCCAAGCGGATCGTCTATCAGGCGGCCCCGGGCGAGAAGGCCGTCATTAAGGGATCGGAGGTCGTCCGGGACTGGCAGAAGGTGCAAGACGACACCTGGAAGGTCACCATCCCGAGCAGCTTCTTCGGGGCCTTCAATCCCTACAAGGATTTGATCCACGGCGACTGGTTCAGCCCCAAGGGGCGGAATCACCACACGGGGGCGGTTTATCTGAAGGGCCATTGGCTCACCGAAGCGGCCAAGCTGGATGAGGTGCTGAAACCCATCGGCAAGACCCCACTGTGGTTCGGGCAGGTGGACGAGACCACCACGACGATCTGGGCCCAGTTCACCGGCGTCAATCCCAACGAGGCCGAGGTCGAGATCAACGTCCGCCAGACAGTGTTCTACCCGGCCAAGCCGGGCATCAACTACCTCACGGTGCGCGGCTTTACGATGCTGCACGCGGCTACGCCCTGGGCACCGCCCACGGCCGAACAGATCGGCCTGCTCGGCACCCACTGGAGCAAGGGCTGGATCATCGAGAACAACGATATCCGTTACTCGACGTGCGTAGGGATCACGCTCGGCAAATATGGGGACCAATGGGACAATACCTCGCAGAATAGCGCCGAGGGCTACGTCGAGACGATCAACCGTGCCCTGGCCAACGGCTGGTCGAAGGACAACATCGGTCACCACATCGTGCGGAACAACCAGATCGCGCATTGCGAACAGGCGGGCCTCGTCGGCAGCTTGGGCGCGGTGTTCAGCACCATCACCGGCAATGTCATCCACGACATTCATATCCGGCAACTGTTCTCCGGCGCCGAGATGGCCGGCATCAAAATCCACGCCGCGATCGACACCGAGATCAGCCACAATCACATCTACCGCACCTGCCGGGGGATCTGGCTGGACTGGATGGCGCAGGGCACGCGCGTGACCCGCAACCTCTTGCACGACAACAACTCGTCCGAGGACCTCTTTGTAGAAGTGGACCACGGGCCATTCCTGGTCGACAACAATCTCTTCCTCTCGGGCACGTCGCTGCTGGACATGTCGGAAGGCGGGGCCTACGTGCACAACCTGATCGCGGGGAGAATCAGCAGCCGGCCCGAGCCCGGTCGCGAGACGCCCTATCATCCGGCCCACGCAACGACGGTGGCCGGCCTGAGCACGATCAAGGGCGGAGACGACCGTTTCTACAACAATATCATCATAGCGCCCTCGACCGAGGCCGCCGCCAAAGCCGCTTCGAATCCGCGCGCCGCGACCGGCTACGGCCTGTACGTCTATGACGCCCGGGAGTATCCGCTGCAAACGGGCGGCAACGTGTACTACAACGGGGCTCGCCCCTACGCCAAGGAAGCAAATCCTCTCGCGCCTGCCGGCGTCGATCCCAAGCCCCGGATCGTCGAAGAGGGCGACGGTGTGTTCCTCCGCCTGACGGTCGGCCCGGAGCTGAAGCAGGCAGCCACCAAACTCGTCACAACCGAGCTTCTCGGGAAGGCCGCCGTCTCGAAGGCGGGCTATGAGAACCCCGACGGTTCGCCCTTGACCGTGGACACGGATTATTTCGGCACGAAAAGACAGGCAACGACCCCCTGCCCCGGCCCGTTCGAGAACCCCGGCCAGGGAGACCTGCGACTCAAGGTCTGGTGAGGTGTTGGCTTATGGTGACAAACGCAAGAAAGCGTTTCCTGGTCCCAGTGCTGGCCGTGGTGGCGAGTTGGGCGCTGACGGCGGACGGCGCCCCGGTGCCCTACCGCTTCTTGCTCGTGATCGGTAATCAGTGGAAAGACCCCGCCAGCCGCCTCATCGAACCCGGCGGTGAGTTCCCAGTTGTCGTCACGCTGCTCAAGACCTGGGGTCTGCCGTTTGACATCCTGCGCCTCGATCAGCAGCGCTTCGACCGCTACTACCTGATGAACCGGGAAGGCCGGTCGCGCTACGGCACGATCATCTGGGACGCGGATGCCAATGCCGGCGAGTCCAAAGACCTGCCCCTGCTCTCGACGCTCGTCAACGATCAGGGAGTGGGACTGGTCATTCTGGGGAACACGATCGCCAGCCCTCCGCTGGCAGCCGTGGCCGGTCTCGAATGCGCCGGCGAGTACCGTCCGGGGGACGGCCTGGCGTTTTCCGATGGCCATTTCATCACGCGTGGGCTGGCGGGCCGGGAGAAAGAGTTCCCGAGTTCAGGAGTGCCCGGCAGCCGGGTCTCCACCAAGGAAGCAACCACCGTTGTCAATCGTGGCCCAAGGCCCTTTCTCACAGCCCGCGAGGTCCCAGGCGGAGGCCGGGTCGTCTGGCTCGATGCTCATCGCGCCAGCGCTCGCATCGGCACGCCCATCCTGCGGGACCTGTTCAAACGCTCCCTGGTGTGGGCGCAAGGCTATGCACTTTATGCCGAGTATCCCCAGAGCATCCTGCTCTTCATGGACGACTTCGGGACCTCGGACCGCTCGTATCTGCCCTACTGGCATTATCGCACGCTCAACGAGGACGACATCCGCCAAGGCATCATCGAGCCGCTCCAACGGCACCGGGCGGTGCTGATGATGGACATAGTCACGGGCTATGTGGATCGCAAGGCCCGGCGGATCGTCAGCCCCTGGAACCAGCAGGTGATCGACGAGATCGACGGCAAGACGTTCCACGACTATGTCTCCGCCAAGCGGGGCTTGGACGCCGGCCAGCGGGCGGGTGTGCTGGAGATCCAGTGCCACGGTTACACCCACATGCTGCCGGACCTGGAATCGCCGCCGGGGCCGTTCTGGACGGTGCCGATGGACGCCAACGTGCCGCACGGATTCGACGAGGAATTTGGCGACAACTTGCGCAAGAAGGACGTGCCGGCGCTCGCGCAGCGGTTCCTCATGGAGCGCGGGCTCGAGTACCTTCGCGCAGATTTCGGGGCGGTCCCCTTGTTCGTAATCAACGGCGGCGGCGGCAAATCGCTCTCGTACCCGCACCACAGCGCCCGCCTGGCCGCCGAGATGGGCTTTGGCCTGGGGCACTTCAACGCGGTCTGGTACCTCGGCCCGGACCTGGCGCTGGCGATGGAGCAGGTGGTGCACAGCGGCAGTTGGGCGCACGATCGCCCCCTCCCGCCGCGTGACATCGCCTGGACCATCGACGCCCCGCAGTTTCTAATCTTCCACGACCGCGACGTATCCCTCGACGCCACCGCCGTGGATCGACTACTCACGAGCCTCGGTCCCGGCGTCCGCTACCTGACGGCCAACGAGTACTCCGGCTACCTGCACGCTCGCGTCCAGCGCGACGCGGAAACCGCCAACGCCCTCGACCTCGACTACGACGAACACTACTGCCGCTACTTCGCGGGCCACCCCTCCACGTGGGTCCTGCACCTCTCCGACGACACGCGTCGTGCCCTGAAGACTTCCGCGCCGGAGAAACGCGTGGTGCAAATCCCAAAGGGAATCGGCCGCCACATCGTGTACCTGGGTAAGTGACAGCCGAAGTCTAAGAGGGCGTTTGAGAAGCCGGTTCAGCGTGGCATGGGCTTCCAGCCCATGAATCATCGGCAGGATGCCGATGCCACAAAGCCCACGGGCAGGATGCCCGTGCCACTTTTCAAACGCCTTCTAAGGAAATGGCGGGCCGAGCGGGACCCCAAACACGGAGAATCGTGTTTGAGAGCCCAACCACCCTGCCGTATTATACGGATTAGGAAAAATCTCTGCGCGCCCGTTAAAATGGGGTAGCGCCGGCATCCGACATCTGACGCCCGAACAATGATGTTCGATCTGTCGCACGGAATGGCTACCGCGCAAAAATCAATCCTAATCCGTATTATGGGCTACTGAAGGCGCGAAGCACCGTACTGCGGATGAAATCCGAAAGACCCTTGTAGCCAAGACGCTGCGCCAGTGCAGAGAACATGTCTTTCTCCAGCGGCGTGAGCTTTACGTTCACTTGCGCCGTCCGTTGTTCCGCGGCGGCCGGCAGAGGCGGTACCTCGCCCCTTTCCAGCATCGTGGCGACCGTGAATTCGACAGCCTCTCGCGCCGATTCGTAGCATATTTGTGGAGTATCGCCGTGACCTTCGATCGTAGGAAGCTCGATGGGACATCCGACGTAGCCATGCTCTTGCAACTGTCTCACCGAGATCGTATATCCCTTGGCCTCGTCCAGGATCTCTTTCGAAAAGGGTTTGTCACGATTATCTGGAGTACCAACCGTTCCCGATCCGCCAACTCTCTGCGAGGCAGAAACCGCCGGCCGGCGGACCTTCGATTTCCTCGATTCAGCCATTTTGCACCTCCTGAAAAAGAGCGCGCATGCTCATAACCACCGTCGGAACGACTCGTAGGCGACCCGGGCCACTTTGCCATTGTAGACATAGACAAGGAAGTAGGCCCGCTGCGGCGGAACCGCCGGATCCATCTTGCGAAAGAGCCGCTTGAGCAGGCGTCCGCGCCCTTGTTCGAGCCGGACCAGCTTTGCCGGCGGGTCGTTCATTTCGCCTTCTTCGATCAGTCTTGAAAACGGCACGCATTCGTCCGGAACCCTGTGATGCGCCATCGCCCGTGTTCCTCTCCAATCCCATGACATCTATGCTTGTCAACATGAAAGTGTTCGGTCTGAGGTGTGGCCGTTCATCACGATCCTGCGGGTGCTTCTTGTTGTGCGCGGGCTGCTGGGGCGATAGCATAGGGGGTCGGTGACGGCTGATTCCGCGCTGCGGCGTGGCGGGTGCGGCCGAACGAAGTACTGAGCCTTACACGATGAAGGAGAGAGACATGAAAGCACAGATGAATCGTCGGAAATTCTTGGGTGGGGCGGCCGCGGCGGCGGCGTTTACGATTGTGCCGAGGCACGTGCTGGGTGGGGCGGGGAATGTCGCCCCGAGCGAGAAGATCACCTTCGCCTATATCGGCTGCGGGACACAGGGGCTGCGGGAGATGATGGGCATGCTCGCGCAGCCGGAAGTGCAGATTGTCGCGGTGTGCGATCCGGAAAAAGACGGCGTGAATTACGTGGACTGGTCGAGAGACGGCCTGCGGCAGGAGATTGCGCGGGCCTTGGGTAAGCCTGAGTGGAGGAAGGGCGGGCCGATTCCGGGCGGGCGGGACGTCGGCAAGGAGATCGTCGAGACCTATTACGGCAAGCAGCGGGCGTCGGACCGGTTCCAGGGCTGTGCCAAGTATGTGGACTTCCGCGAGCTCTTGGAGAAGGCCCAGGGCATCGACGCGGTCAAGGTCATGACGCCGGACCATCTCCACGCGACCGTCGCCATCGCGGCGATGAAAAAGGGCAAGCATGTCATGATGCACAAGCCGCTGGCGAATCGGCTGACGGAGGCCCGGTTGCTCATCGAGACCGCCCGCAAGACGAAGGTCGGGACCTATTTCCTGCCAGCCAGCGCGGGCGAGCAGGTGCGCACGGTGGCCGGCTGGATTCGGGAGGGCGCCATCGGCACCCTGCGCGAGATTCATAACTGGTCGTATCGGCCGGTGTGGCCGCAGTATGCGACGATCCCGACGGACACGCCGCCGGTGCCGAAGGACTTCGATTGGGACTTGTGGCTGGGGCCGTCGCTGCCTCGGCCTTATCATCCGCACTACACGCACGCGGTGTTTCGCGGCTGGTACGAGTTCGGCGGCGGGTCGATTGCGGATATGGGACACTACAGCCTGTGGCCGGTGTTCCGCGAGTTCGGCCTGGACAACTTAGCCGTCGTGGAATCGACGCCGAGCCACGTCTGCGTAGCCGAGAACGGCGTCTGCCGCAAGCTCGTGAATGACTACGCCTTCCCGTTCGCCAGCACGATGCGCTTTAAGTTCCCGGCCAAGGGCGACCGGCCGGCGGTGGACCTGTTCTGGTACGATGGCAGCATCCGGCCACCGACGCCGCCGGAGGTCGAGGAGGACAACAAGGAACTGGAGTCCGAGGGGATGATGTTTGTCGGCGATAAGGGCAAGATTCTCGGCGGCTTCCGTTGCGAGAACCCGCGGATCATCCCCGAGCGCCGGGCCCGCGAGCTGGGCAAAGGCGCGGCCAAGCCAGAGTCGCAGGAACGCGGACGGGGAGGGCGCGGCGGTCGTGACGCCGTCTGGGTCAAGACGTTCCAAGGCGGCGCGCCGACCTACGGCGATTTTACGCTGGGCGGGCCGATCTCCGAGGCGTTCAACCTAGGCGCGATCTCGCTACGGATGGGCGGCAAGCGGCTGGTCTGGGACTCCGCCAGCGGCAAGATCACCAACCTGCCGGCCGCGAACAAGTACCTGACGCGCGAATATCGAAAGGGCTGGGAGCTGACCGCCTGAGAGCTCGGACCTTTTTGCCACAGAGGACACAGCAGGTAGCACCATTCGACCGTCCCCTGCGCCAAAAGGCGGTGCGTGGTACGCACCCTACGACCGGAGCCTTGTCTTCCCAGCGGTGACAAGGGGACGCCACAGGGCATTCGTTGCGCTGGAGGTTATAGGGAGGTCTTATGACAACGAGCAATCGTCGTGAGTTCCTGCGGGGATCGTTGACGGCTACGGCGGCGGTGGCTGCCTCCGTTCTCAGCGGCGAGTCCGCTTCGACGCAGGCGGCCGGAAAGAGTGCCAGCCGGACGCCGCTGCGGCTGTCCGTCCTGTCGTACTCGTTCCGCGGACTGCTGGCCGAAGGCAAGATGGATGTCTTCGGCTATCTGGAAACGTGCAAGTACCGGTACGGCCTGAATGCGGCCGATATCTGGAACGGCTTTCTCACCAGCATGGACGAGGGCTATCTGAAGAAGGTCCGCGATGCCCTGGATGAGCGGGAGATGGTGCTCGCTGATTTGTGTGCCGATAACGTCCACATCTGGGAGGATGATCCTGCCACCCGTGAGAAGAACTACAAGTACGCCTTGGCCAATCTCAAGGCCGCCGAGATTCTCAGGGCGCGGTTCATGCGGGTGGACGCCGGCGGGCGCGGTCCGACGTGGACAGACGAACAGTTCGGTTACATTGTCCTGCGGTACAAGGAATACGCCCAGCGGGCGCACGACCACGGCTTCAAGGTGGGCACGGAGAATCACTGGGGCACCGAGGGCATCTGGGCCAACTTGCAGAAACTCCACCAGGCGGTGGACCACCCGGGCTTCGGGATCTCCTGTCACATCGGCGGCTGGCAGGGCACGGACGCGGAGAAGGACGAGGCCGACCGGCTGGTCGCTCCATGGGTTTGTCACACGCACATCCCGTGGAACATCACCGAGGGACCGCTCCAAGAGAAGATGACGAGCCTGCGAGACGCCGGCTATCCAGGCTACTACAGCGTCGAGCACCACACCGGCAAGGACGAATACACGGAGGTGGCGCTCCAACTGGATCGGGTGCGGGCTGTATTCGACCGTTGGCGAACCGGCAGCGCCGGGGCCCCCTCGGAAAGCTCGCGCAAGCCTCCCAAGGCCGGTGCGTCGAAACCGTAGAGACACCAGATCACGCGCAGACCGTGTAGCAAGACTTGTTCATGGTGGCATTGGTTTGTAGTGTGCTCGTAAGAGCACATAAGATAACGCCTTACGGCGTCACTACAAACAAGCTCGACGCTGCCACCGAATCCACAAAGGTCTTTGGTTGAATGAGCCCGATCATAGGAGAAACATGATGACGATGGCCGCAGTGTCGAGGCAGTGGTTGGCAGTCCTGGCCGGAGCGGGTATTCTGGCTTGTGCCCGGGGCACGCAAGCCAAATCTGATTCCTCCTCGGATATTCCCCGTCTGCACAAGCAGGGCACGACCACGCGACTGGTGGTGGACGGCAAGCCGTTTGTCATTCTCGGTGGGGAACTGCACAATTCGAGTGCTTCGAGCCTGGCGTACCTGGAGCCGATCTGGCCGAGGATGGTGGCGCTGAATCTGAACACCGTGCTCGCCGTGGTGTCGTGGGAGCTGCTGGAGCCGGAGGAAGGCAAGTTCGACTTCGCCTTAGTCGATGGCCTGCTCGAGGGGGCTCGCAAGCACCATCTGCGGCTGGTTCTCTTGTGGTTCGGCAGTTGGAAGAATGGTGTGTCCAGCTACGTCCCGGGGTGGGTGAAGCGAGATGTGGCGCGCTTGGCGCGGATGCAGCCGCGAGCGGCCGAGAATGCGGAGGTCTTGACGCCCCTGAGCGATGCCAACTGCCGGGCCGACGCCCAGGCGTTCGCCGCCTTGATGCGACACCTCAAGGAGGTCGATGGGACCCGGCGTACCGTCCTGATGGTCCAGGTAGAGAATGAGGTGGGTCTGCTGGGAGCCTCCCGCGACCACTGCCCGCTCGCAGAGGCGGCCTTCGCTAAAGAGGTGCCTACCGAGCTGATGAGCTATTTCCAGGAGCGCAGGGACAGCCTGATCCCGGAATTCGAGAAGTATTGGGAGGCCACCGGGTACAAGACGACGGGCACGTGGACCGAGGTGTTCGGGGAGGGGGCGGATGAGGCATTCATGGCCTGGCACATGGCCCGCTACCTCGGCAGGGTCACCGCTGCGGGCAAAGCGGAGTACCCCCTGCCCATGTATGCCAACGCCTGGCTGGTCCAAAATGAGGGGCAGAAGGCTGGGCAGTATCCGAGCGGGGGCCCAGTGTCCAAGGTGCTCGATGTCTGGCGTGCCGCCGCCCCAGAGATCGATTTTCTCGCGCCGGACATCTACCTGCCGGACTTCAAGGCCGTGTGTGCCAGCTACACCCGGTCGGGCAATCCGCTGTTCATCCCGGAGTCGAGCGCCGGGCCCGAGAGAGCTTTCTATGCCATCGGCCAGCACGAAGCGATCGGCTTTTGTCCCTTCGCGATCGATTCGCTGCCGGCGGACCATCCCCTGAAGGATAGTTATCAAGTGCTCGCGGAGCTGATGCCGGTCATCATCGAAAACCAGGGCGCGGGACGGATGCGGGGCCTGCTGCGATACAAAGAGGATAGCGAGCAGGTGGACTTGGCGGGGTACCGGCTGGAGGTTTCGTACCGAAGTGAAGGCAAGACAAGTAGTTACGGCTTGGTGATCGCCACCGGGCCGGACGAGTTCCTCGTGGCCGGCTCCGGGGTGGGCATTCACTTCTCCGCCCGAACGCCCGGTCCTCGTCACACGCGGATTCTGTCGGTGGACGAGGGGCGGTTCAAGGAAGGCAGGTGGGTTCCCGGCCGGCGGATGAATGGGGATGAAGATGCCGGCGGCTGGCATCTGCAACTGCCCGGCGGCCCCCCGACCATCCAACGCATCAAACTATACCGGCATGATTAGGCCAACGGGGCCGTTGGAAGACGCCCGGACCTTGCCGGAGCTTTCAACCGCCCCGCTGACCTCAGCGGTCTCGACGTTTCCACGCCGACACCGTCTCTCAGACACCCGCTAAGGTGCTACCGTTACTTGGTCGCCGGTGCCGTCGTGGACTTCTTGGTTTGAGTCGTCTTTGTCGCCGTGGTCTTCTTCTCGGAGGATTCGCAGCCGGCGAACGTGAAGGCCGCGAACACCAGAACGGCGGACAGCGTCAGGATGACTTTTCTCATGGTCTTTCCCCTTTGTCACATTATTGGACTATGCACTTGTCTGATGTTTGAGCGTATCGGAACTTCCAATACACACCAGACTACGATCATCGATCCGGAAGAAACCTTGCAGGTGCGTTATGATCGTGACATGGCCGAGAAAAATCAAGCCCGAATTGGCAAAAAAAATGTCACCAGCGCCGGCCTTCCGCTGGAACAGGCAGATGAGCCGCCGAAAGGCGAGAAACCCCATCCGGCGGGGGTCGGCTCCTCCACGTACACCAATCCCTTGTAAAATTTCTTGACATTTTTCCATATGTGGTGTTGACTCGCCAGTCAGATGTGACTATAAAGTCATCTATGAACGACGTAGTCACCCAGCCCGGCACTCCCAATCGCACGCAACGGCGCGCGTCGAAGACACGCGTGCGTCTGCTGAAGGCGGCGTTGTCCGTGTTCGCTGAGGTGGGGTCCGACGCCGCCACGATTGAGATGATCACGCAACGGGCCGATCTGGGGAAAGGTACTTTTTACCGGTATTTTGTCGATAAGAATGGCATCCTTGGCGCTCTGATCGAGCAATGTGTCGGCGACCTGCTGGAGGTCATCTCCCGGACGGTAGGCGAGCCGCACTCTTTGCAGGAGGCCCTGGATGGATTGGTCCATAGTCACGTGGAGTTCTTTCTGGGCCGCCAAGAGGAGTACATTTTGCTGTTCCAGGGCCGCATGCTGTTGAAGTTGGATCGCGGCGTGGCGTGCGATATCGAGCGGCCGTATGAAGAGTATCTCCACTGTGTGGAAGAGTTGGTCTGGCCTTTCCTGACCAAGCCGGTGGAGGAGGCGAAGATCCGTCGCCTAGCCTGTGCCGTGACGGGTTTCGTCTCGGGATTTTTGTCTTTTGCCATGATTACTATGAAACCGCAGGCCGTCCGAGAAAGTATAACCCCGATGCGGGATGCCTTCCTCGGCGGGGTGGTCAGCTTCATGGAGCAATCGTAGTCGCCCGCCGGGAAAGCGGGTGTGGACGGAAACAAGGTCAAGAAGAAGAAAGGAATTGTGTATCATGTCCATGTCTTCAGCAAGTGGAGGCGATGACTCTTCTCTTGGAGAAGCGCCTCTGTGTGCAACGGATGACGAACCTCCGCCGCAACAAGCGGCTGCACCTCCTCAGATTGAGACCATGACGTGCCGGCCCAAAGGATGGGATGACTGGCGCTGGCAAATGGCCAATCGCATTCGAACCGCGCAACAACTGGCGGCCACCTTCCCTCGCTTGGCCGGGGGTCCTGACCTGACCTCCGTCATTGCCAAGTATCCGATGGCGATCACGCCGTACTATGCGTCGCTGATGCGCCGTGCGGATAGCTCCGACCCCATCTTCCAGATGTGCGTGCCGCGCGTTCAGGAATTGACGGACCCGCCGTTCCTGATGGCCGACCCGCTGGAGGAATGCCACGACATGCCGGTCCCGGGGATGGTGCATCGTTATCCGGACCGTGCGCTGGTCATCGCGACGACGATGTGTTCGACCTACTGCCGGCATTGCACGCGCAAGCGTATCGCCGGCACGCGGGAGACCAGCATCACCAAGCGGCGGCTGGAGCAGATCGCCACCTACCTGACGGAGCACCCGCAGATCAGCGACGTGATCGTCTCGGGGGGAGACCCGCTGACGATGAGCACGGAGCATCTGGAGATGGTATTGGCCCGGCTGCGGCAGGTGCCGTCCGTGCAGATCATCCGCATCGGCAGCCGTGTCCCGGTGGTGCTGCCCATGCGCATCACGGATGAGTTGTGCCAGATGTTGCGGAAGTACCACCCGATCTGGATCAATACGCACTTTAACCATCCGCAGGAGCTGACGCCCGAGTCCATCGAGGCCTGTAACCGGCTCAGCGATGCCGGCGTGCCCTTGGGCAACCAGTCAGTCCTGCTGCGGGGAGTCAACGACAGTCCGAGAATCATCGAGCAGCTCTGCCGTGCTCTGGTGCGCAATCGCGTCCGGCCCTACTATCTATACCAGTGCGACCTGGTCCGCGGTGTGGAGCATTTCCGCACCCCGGTGGCGCGCGGAATGGAGATCATGGAGTACCTGCGCGGCCGGCTGAGCGGCCTGGCGATCCCCACCTTCGTGGTGGACGCCCCGCACGGCGGCGGTAAGATCCCGGTCCTGCCGACCTACGTGGTCTCGCAGAGCCCGACGCACACGGTGCTGAGGAACTACGAGGGCATGCTGATTGCCTATCCGGAGCCGCAGAGCCGGTGCGAGGGCCAATGCCAGACGCCGCAGGAAGAGTCGGCGCCGGGCGTGTGGGAGCTGACCGCAGGGCAGTACAGTCGCATCCAGCCGGAGAAGACCGTCCGCCACTCGCGGCGCCAGCCTTGCTGCACCTCCGATGAATCGGTCGGCGATTTTTGATTTGCTGAGACGAAATAGACCGCGTGGCTTGGGTGCCATGCTGACGCTTGCCTGAGCGTGCCTTATCTATCGGATGGGGCAGGTCTGCGCGAGCGTGGACATGGCACCCGGCTTGCGGTTGTAGGTATCCGAGCAGGAAGAATCCACCCTTGCCTGAGTGGCACGGCCGCACTTGTTTGACCGTGCTCGCCGTGGTATCATTCTGTGCTTAGGAGGACGCCCTTAAGCTGGGGCGTGAAACCCCGTGTCTTGAAACCGCCGTAAGGCAAGGAATGCATTCATAAGTAACAGAAGGAAATGAACAGGACATCAGCATCACAGAGAACTACGTCCGGCTCGTGCCGGTGCGGCACGCCGCTGACGATCGGGTTGGTTTACGATCTTCGAGACGACTACCTGGCCCAGGGCTTCAGCGAAGAAGAAGTGGCCGAGTTTGACTCGGCAGGGACCATCGCCGCCCTGGAGGGGACGCTGCAATCTCTCGGCTACACGGTGCAGCGCATCGGCAGCGGCCTGACCCTCGCGGGACAGCTCGCCGCCGGCAAGCGCTGGGACTTGGTCTTCAACTTCGCCGAGGGCCTGTACGGCCGCAGCCGTGAGGCCCAGGTGCCGGCCCTGTTGGAGATGTACGGAATTCCCTACACCTTCTCCGACGCCCTGGTCTGTGCCTTGACGTTGGACAAGGCGATGACCAAACGGGTGATCCAGTCCGCCGGTCTGCATACGCCGCGGTTTTGCGTCGTGGCTTCGTCGGAGGATGTCAAGTCGGTGGACCTGCCGCTGCCGCTGTTCGCCAAGCCGCTGGCGGAAGGGACAGGCAAAGGAGTGGACGAGCACTCCCGCATCGAGTCCCTGGAAGATCTGGGAAAGGTCTGCGTGCGGCTGCTGGAGAAGTTCCGCCAGCCGGTTCTCGTGGAGGAGTACCTGCCCGGCCGGGAGTTCACGACGGCCCTGTTGGGCACCGGTCGGGATGCGCAGGTCCTGGGAACGATGGAGATCGCCGTGCGCGAAGGCGCGCCGGCCGCCGACTACTCCTACGTCGTCAAGGAACTCTGCGAGGAGTGGGTGCATTACTTCCCGATGCCGAAGGGCGCCCTGCGCGAGGAGGTCGAGGAGTTGGCCTTGCGGGCCTACCAAGTGCTCGAATGCCGTGACACCGCCCGCGTGGACATCCGCCTGGACGCCCGGGGCCGTCCGGCGTTCATCGAGATCAACCCGCTGCCAGGTCTGCATCCGACGCATTCCGATCTGCCCATGATCGCCACGCAGGAGGGCATGGCCTACGAAGAACTGCTCCGCTGCATTGTTCAGAGCGCTCGCGCGCGTCAGGAGTCCGTGCCGTGCCGCGTCGGAAAATCAGCGTCCTGATTCTATACAATAGTCCGAAGTCGGTGGTTCCATGCGCATCGAGCGAACAGACTCCGAAGATAGGGTGGGTTCTTAACCCACGCGTCGACCCGATTAATGCGCACGGAACGCGTGGGGTAAGACCCCACCCTACGGACATACCTGCCTTCGCGGAAAGTGAAGCGGGTGTATTGGCCGAAGTGGAGGCCGTCAGTCGGGCCTTGGACAAGCTGCGCCTCCCGCACCGCGTGGTTGGCGTGCGCGAGTTCGAGGAACTGCCCGGCGTCCTCTCAGCGTCGGATGAGCCGGTCGTCTTCAACCTTGTAGAGGGCTTCTGGACAGATCCGAACCGGGCGACGTTAGTCCCGACCGTCATTCGCAGCTTCGGCAAGGCCTGCACGGGTAATGACGCCCAGGGTCAACAGCTGTCGCTGGACAAATGGCAGAGTAAGACCCTGCTGGCAGCCGCCGGGATTCCGACGCCCAAGGGCCTGATCGTCCCCGTGGGCCAGTCCCTTCCCACGCGGGACCTCTTCGAGGGCCCCTACATCGTCAAGCCGATCCAGGCCGACGCCAGCGAGGGCATCGACAAGACCAGCATCGTGCCCGGTCGTGGCAAGGCCCTGCGGCAGGTCGTCGAGCGCATTCACAACCAACTGGCCCAGCCGGCCCTGATCGAGCAGTACATCGAGGGCCGCGAGCTGAACATTTCTGTGATTCATCGCCAGGGCGAGGCCCAGGTGCTGCCACTGGCGGAGATCGACTTCAGCGCCTTCGAGGCGGGGCGGCCGCGCATTGTCGGCTATGAAGCCAAATGGCTGGAAGACACCTTCGAGTACCAGCACACGCCGCGCATCATTCCCGCCCCACTGCCACAGCGAGTGGCCGAGCGCGTTCGCGAATTGGCGGTCGCCTCCTGTCGTGCGCTGTCGTGCTTCGACTACTGCCGTGTGGACTTTCGCCTGGACCAAGCCAATCGTCCCTACGTCCTGGAGGTCAACGCCAATCCGGACATTTCGCTGGACGCCGGCTTCGCCGCCGCCTTGCAGGCTGCCGGGATTTCGTACCATGCCTTCGTAAAACTGACGATCGACAACGCAGCGAAGCGAAGTTCCCAGTTGTCAGTTCACAGTTCCCAGTCAAGACCAGAGCGCCGACGACTGTCAACTGACAACTGTCAACTGTCAACTATCGACATCCGCTGGAACCGGCCGGAGGATCGGCAGGTCGTGTTGTCTTTCCTCGCGGAGACAGGCTTCTTTCGTCCCGATGAAATCGACATCGCCCGGGAGCTGATCGATTCGGCCATTGCCGAAGGACCCAAGGGGCACTACCAGTCGTTTGTGGCTACCGTAGGGAGTTCACAGTTGCCAGTTGCCAGTTCCCAGTCAAGCGACGCCGGGCGCCAACTGTCAACTGACAACCGTCAACTGACAACCGGCTCGGAGACTGTCGGCTGGGTCTGCTGGGGTCCGACGCCGTGCACGCTGGGCACGTTCGACATCTACTGGATCGGCGTGGCGTCTGCCTGGCAGGGCCGGGGCATCGGCCGGGCCTTGACGGCCTTCGCGGAACAGGCGATCACGGCGCGGGGCGGCCGGCTCTTCGTCGTCGAGACGTCCAGCCGGGAGACCTATACCCCGACGCGGCGCTTCTACGAGAAGCTCGGCTATCGCGAAGCCGGTCGCATCCCCGATTTCTACGGTCCCGGCGACGACCGCGTCATCTTCCTCAAAGCCGCCCCAGACCCAACAAGCGGTAAGAAGGAAAAGTAACAAGGCCACAGGTCTTGCTTGTAGTGACGCCGTGAGACGTTTCGTCTCATGCCCTCACGGGCACACTACGAACAGGCGTCTGCCCAGCCATCGCAATTACCTCTTCCCCAAAGGCAAACCCGGATCGACTGTGGAAGCAGGTGTGGACAGTGGAAAGAAGACTGGTTTCATGCGTTTATCGCTTTGCGGGTGCCAGCGAGGAGATGTACCTATCGATCTTCGGTTCCTGATGCAAGTATCCGGGTGGCAGCGTCAAGCGCAGCTTGGCGATGGCTTGATTCGATCGGGAAAACAGCCATCGCCAAGGTCTTCGACCTTGACGCTGCCACCCGTCTCAACAGCTCCTGGCAGCCAAGGCTCAAGGATCGGGGACGTTGCCAACAAGTCTGACCGTGCCATCCGGAACATCGCCTGTTGGCCTCGCCGTGTCCCGGCGTACGATGGGCCTTTTCCCGCTCCCCGCTGGTACCTGTAAAGCGATAAACGCCATTTTCTGTCCGACAAGGCATCTGCCATATGCTGAACCGACAACGCATCCGACATGCGTCTCGGAGACAGACAGATGTCAAAACAGGAGCCGTGTGTCCGTACTTTTGAGGGTTGGTCCCACCTGCGGCTTTCGCCTCTTGCCGCTCACAGACACAATGCGCTGGCTATGGTTTTTATAGGTTGGCCATGAAGGATAATAATCATCGACCTCATTACCCCACTGGTCCCAACCTTCTCGTTTTCCGCGAGCAAAAAGCTCCAAGTATGGACCCGGGCTGCATCGTTCGATGATTTCGTATAACTCGTCGGGTTTTCTGGAGTGCTCGCGTTTCATCGTCTTGATGATATTTACCTGGCGTCTGCCAGGAGCCAGCGTGCGAAGGTGTCCGCGCACCCCAAACAGGATCATCTCCGTTGTGTTTCTGAAATAGAAGCCCACTCCGCGACCGTCCGGTCCACCGTCTTTCCTGATCCTATGCCAGACGATATTTGTTTTTGTATTCAAAGCCCCACGTCTCCCCCGCCGTTTTCTACCATACCCGTTACACCGGCACCAGTCTCCTCTGCAACCCCGTTACGAAGACCTATCTCATTCTCCTGACCAGCAGCGTCCACCCCCACGACAAAGGCCTCTCCAAACCCCTTCGCCAAAGGCTCACCGAAATCGTCTTCGCGGCGCACGCCACTCGTGATTGAGTCTTTCGCAGCACACGGCAACTATCCAGGTGGCAGCATCCCAATTCGTCAATCTTGAATCATAAATCCCAAAACCAATTGTCACCTATCGGGAGTCGATTTACTGGTTGCACCTCATAAGATCCCCAAAATGGAGTACGCGCCATGAGCGGCATCGTAGAGGGCGTTGGTTTCAGGATCAGGGAGATTCGCGAGGAGCGAGGCCTGACCCAGGAAGAAGTCACCGCCCTCGCCGCCCTCCATCGCGCGTACATTGGTCAGATCGAACAAGGCGAGAAGAACATCTGCGTCAGGAATCTTGAGAAGATTGGCGGGGCATTGGAGGGCACGATTCAGGATTCGCTTGATACCCACCCCTTGATGATTCCCCAACGCGCCGCTAAAATTGTGGCGTTTGGAGGCCGTTTTGGGAGTCTCTCCGATGAAGCAATATGAAGCCGTACAAAGGGTCATGGAACAGAACGGCGGTTATGCCACGCTCGGTCACCTTTATGAGAACGTCCTCGACGTGGTCGGGTGTGAATGGAAAACCAAGACGCCTTTTCCGAGCATACGGCGTATTGTGCAGGTGCATCCGGAGTTGTTTTTCAAGGTCAGGCCGGGGCTGTGGGCGCTGGCCGCATGGCGAGATAGGTTGCCGACCGAGATGCAGCCGACTAAGAAGGAAACCGAAGCACAGCGGGAGTTTTCCCATTCGTATTATCAAGGCATTATCGTTCAGATAGGGAATCTTCAGAAATTCGAGACCCACGTGCCGGCGCAAGACAAGAACCGCGCGTTCCTCAGTAAGGGGACCCTGGGTGACTTGGTGTCGCTCCAGAAGATTTATCCGTTTTCGTGGGCGCATATCGTAGACTGCGCCAAGAGGATTGACGTGGTCTGGTTCAATGCAAGGCGGATGCCTGCCGCTCTGTTCGAGGTCGAGCATTCGACCAACATGAGGAATTCCCTCGTGAAGTACGTCGAACTCCAGGACTTTCGTACGAAGATGGTCATTGTGGGAGACGAAAGTCGGTCCCGGCAGTTCGAGCAGACGCTGTCGATGACAGCATTTGGACCTATACAGGGCCACGTCCGTTTTATCAGCTACGAACAAATCTCCCGATACCACTCCAATCTTGTCGAAATGAAGGTGCTTGAGTCGAAGTTGAACTTGCCCCATTGACCGCCGAGACATGCGAACGCCGAAGCGGGACGATGCCCATATTTGAGAACCTCCACTGCATCGACACAGGCGTGAAAATCGTTCCGGTAAAGGCTATGGCCGACGATATGGGTAGTGCCGTATGTTACTTTGAGCAGTTCAGTTGGGATTTGGAGAAGCGAGGTATCTCTGACATAGATGTTGCGGTGCTGATTCTCGGCATCGACGTATAGCGTGCCGTTCAGGATCACGGACTCTGCACGCGTTGGATGCCACAGGCGCAACCGCAATTTGTGTATGGTGCCGGGGCGCAAGCTCCCATCGGCTGCGCCTCGGATTCTTCGAAAGGATCAGTGAACGTGCGCCTGGTCTTCGGAGACGCATCGCATATACGCCTCGTGAGTGTCAGGGGGCATATCATCCAGTGAGGCATGAGGGAAACGCTTCCCCATGCGCAATTCCTCCGGTAATTCGCTCAGATCGTCCCAATCCAGCAAGATGAATCGCTGGTTCGGATCGGCACAATATACCTCGACAAGACATCCACCGCGAACTTCAACAACGATGTCACTGCGCATTGTGAATCACCTCCTTTGCATGGGACCAATTCATTCTCCGTCAGCCGTGCTTCACACGCAAGGATCGTGTTCCAAGAACACGTAACTCACTGAGGGTACAGGAGATACCTCCGCCTTGTCTGGTCGAAGGTTTTGCACTCGGCGGACCAGGCGGCTTTGAGCAGTGGCAGAGGCTTCCGGGCGATGATGGCTTCGCGGATCGTGGCGGTGCCGCAGAGGCGGTCGAAATGCTTCTCGACCCATTTGAAGTTGCCGGGGTACATTTGATAGAGTTCGTTGACGATCAGGACGCCGGCCCAGAAGGGTTCGAGTCGGGTCCGGTCGGCCAGGAGGATTTCCACGCCGCGACATTTCTCGTTCTGGAATTTCGAACTGGTGGGGGTGAAGGAGGTGGCGAAGAATTGCAGGCCCGGCAGCTTGAGGTTGTTCAGGCGGTCGGCCAAGGCGTCTGCGTCAATCCAGGGGGCGCCGAACTGGCGGAAGGGCTTGGGTGTGCCCCGGCCCTCGGAGAAATTGGTCCCCTCCAGCAGGCACAGGCCGGGATAGAGGGCCTCCGTTTCTACGTCCGGCATGTTGGGCGACGGCTTGATGAAACGTAGGCCCGTCTGGTCGAACCACATCCCGCGCTGCCAGCCGGTCAACGGCACGATTGTGAGATCGGCTTTGACGCCTTTGGCCAACCAGCCTTCGCCGTTGACCATCTTCGCCAACTCGCCTACCGTCAGGCCGTAGCGGACCGGGATGGGATAGAGGCCAACGAACGTGGCGAACCTCGGTTCGAGGACCGGGCCTTCGAGTTGCACGGCGTTGATCGGATTGGGCCGGTCCAGGACGATGAAACGCTTGTGGTTCTCGGCGGCTGCTTCCATCGCCAGGGACATCGTATACAGGTACGTGTAGAAGCGGGCGCCCACGTCCTGAATATCGAAGACGAGGACATCCACATCGGCCAACATCCGCGGCGTGGGTTTGCTGATCTTTCCAAACAGGCTGTAGACCGGCAGGCCGGTGACGGGGTCGGTCTCGTTATCGACTCTCTTGCCCGCCTCTTCCAGGCCGCGTAAGCCGTGCTCCGGACTGAACAGGGCGACCACACGGACGCCCTCCAGCGCCCGAAAGACATCGACGATGTACTTGCCCTCGCTATTGTACGACGTGTGGTTGGCGATGATGCCGACCCGTTTGCCCTTGAAGAGATCTTGGTGCGCCCCGATGTTGTCCAGTCCCGTTCGCACCGCGGCCGGGCAGGTCACGGCCAGCCACGCGGTCAGTATGCAAGTCACGTTCATCAGTCTCATGCCGTCACTCCCGACGAAGAATCCTGGTGGGGCAAGCCCCACCCTACAACCGCCATCCGGCATTGTACGCCCGCAAGAGGCGGAGAGCCAGCGGGGCAATCATGAAATCAGATGGAGCGGTGCTACAGATCACGCCTGGTCCGTCGCCCGTAGTACTCCGACCATCCTAATCTGGTGTGCGGGTTTCTACCTGGGTGCCATGGCTACGCAAGCGTAGCCATGTTCCAAGCCAAGAAGAGAAACATGCTTACGCGAGCGTAAGCATGGCACCCACC
>Ga0315280_10002885_pt1 | contig 27173 bp, 26 predicted proteins | sample YL17G06_40_MG_FD_203697 | JGI IMG/M metagenome (GOLD analysis project Ga0315280, IMG submission 203697) | Sediment microbial communities from Yellowstone Lake, YNP, Wyoming, USA - YL17G06_40 | ecosystem: Environmental > Aquatic > Freshwater > Lake > Sediment | place: USA: Wyoming | collected... | reverse complement strand
GTTGAAGGGTATGAAGCTGGCCCTTCATTATGGCTGCCAGATTCTGCGTTACAGTGACTTGGGAAGGGTTGACGATGCAGAGAACCCCCGAAAGCTTGACGAGTTGATTGATGCGATTGGTGCTGAGACGGTGGATTATGCGGAGAAGCTTGATTGTTGTGGTTCTCATTTGATGTATAGTCATGTTGATTCTGGTTTGTCGCTTGCTGGACAGAAGCTCAAAGCTGTTCAGAGTTTAGGTGTTGACGGGCTCGTTGTTTCTTGTCCAGATTGTGGAACAATGTTTGATGCTAAGCAAAAGGATGCAGCGACTACGGTTGGAGCCAAGCTTGACCTTCCAATCTTGTACTATACACAGCTGTTGGGATTAGCCCTAGGCATTGAGCAAGACAAATTGGGTTTGCAACTCAACCAGAGCCCGCTTGATCAGCTTTTGTCGAAGATTCCGATCTAGGCGTTAAACAACTTTTATATGCATATTTTTCTGTACATACGATTCAAAGGTGAAAAACCGCATGATCGATTTCAGCTTCACAGAAGAGCAGGAACTTTTCCGCAACGCCATTCGTGAATGGTGTCAGAAGAACTTGCCCTTGGAAAAAATCAGAGAGATGGACAGCAAGGGCGAGATTCCGCATGAGTTACTGAAGAGCATGGGTGATATGGGTTTATTGATTATGACTGCGCCGCAAGAGCACGGGGGCACAGGTGCTGATTGGGTTACTGCCTGCATTGCTGCTGAAGAGCTTGGTTATGCTGATGTGAGCATTGCTTTACCAGTTTTGTGGCTTGTTGAATCTTCTTGGGGTTACGTGGTTGACCGATATGCCAGTGAAGCGGTTCGCGATGTTTGTATTCGCAAGGCTTTCAAGGGTGACGCCTTCGTAGGCATAGCTTCCACTGAGAGCGGCGGCGGCTCTGATGTTGCTGCTTTCAAGACCACAGCCAAGAAAGTTGGAAGCGAATGGGTCTTGAACGGCGAAAAGATGTACATCAGCGGCACTGAAGAAGCCAAGAAGCTGGGCGGAGGATACTTTGTAGTAGCGAGGACCTCACCTGCGCCTGAAGGCGCATCGCACAGAGGTATGACGGGTTTCTACTTGCCTTTTGATGCACATGGTGTTGAGGTCAACAAACGGTTTGAGGATATGGGTCGTATGGCGATCAGCACGGGCGGCTTCAAGATGGAGAACGTGAAGATTCCTGACGCCTATCGTTTGGGTGGGGTTGACAAGGGTTTCTACTTGACGATGGAAGGTTTTGACAATGCCCGTATATTGATTGCTGCTGTATGTGTGGGCGCTGCAAGACGAGCCTTGGACATTGGTATGGAGTACATGAAAGAACGCAAAGCCTTTGGCAGACCTATCGGCAAGTTTGAGGGAATACAGTTTGAGTTGGCTGATGATTGGGCTCAGCTTGAGGCGTTGAAGTCGCTTACTTATCGTACGGCTTGGATGAATGACTTGAAGTACGGGCATGGCAAGGTATCAGCGTTAGAGGTGGGCAGGTACATTGCGGCGTGCAAGCTCATTGCGCCGCATTTGGCTTTTGACATTTACAAGCACGCGATGATATGGATGGGTGCTTACGGGTATACAAAAGAGTGTCCGCTGGAAATGGGATTGCGCGGGATAATGAGCTACTGCGTAGGCGCGGAAGGAGCAAGCAACATACAGAGAACCGTCATAGCACGCGAGTTACTAGGCAAAGATTACATACCATACAAATAGGCATCTAGTGTCTTCCGCCGAATCAATCAATCTTGATCGTTTCATAGCTTTCCAGAATGAAGAGAAAAGCTCATACACTGGAAACGCATGATAACAATGCTTGGAGCATTTGCGGGTCACGGATAACACTATGGTTAACAAAATCATACAGAAAATGGAGTCGTTACTGGGATTTATCCACATACCTTCTAGAGACAGATCCGTTCTCGTCGGGGACATGAAGCTGCCTTTTGACACTAAAATAAATGGCTGCAAGGCGAGAATAGACGAATACGGAAGGCTATGGTCAGACTGCTTAAGGAACAAGTTCCCAGTAGGTACAAAAGTCGAAGTTGTGAAAGCAAACGAGGGCTACAGCGTTTTTCCAGTAAAGACTGAATCGGAACCCATCTCTGCTGATTTGAAACAAGATCTAGGTGTCCTGACCGAGTTGTCTACCCAAAGAGAAGACGTTCGACTTCCCATAATCGAACCCTATTTTCAAACAGATTCTTTATGCGTTCTTAACGAGGATGTCTTGAAGACAGAAGCAATTTCACCCAATAGTATCGATCTTGTTGTTACGTCTCCTCCTTATGGTGTTGACATCAAATATGAGACTTATGACGATGGCATACCCTATACTGAATACCTCGATTTCACAGGGAAATGGCTTGCGCGATGTTATGATTTCGTCAAAGATGATGGAAGACTGTGCTTGAACATACCTTTAGACAAGAACAAAGGTGGACAGCAGAGTGTCTGTGCAGATGTTACAACTATCGCGAAGAAAGTAGGTTGGAAATATCATTCCACCATGATCTGGAACGAACAGAACATCTCTAGGCGAACCGCATGGGGATCTTGGCTTAGTGCTTCCGCTCCTTTTGTTATTGCACCTGTTGAGGTCATAGTAGTTCTGTATAAGAGTGCTTGGCGGAAAAAGCATAGAGGAAAATCGGATATAACGCGAGAGGAATTTATCGAATGGACAAACGGGGTCTGGAATTTCAGCGGCGAAAGCAAGAATAGAGTCGGTCACCCAGCACCTTTTCCCGTCGAATTGCCAAGGCGATGCATAAAGTTGTTTAGCTTCGTCGGAGATGCGATTTTGGACCCATTTCTTGGTAGTGGTACCACGCTTGTCGCTTGCTTAGAGACTGACAGAATTGGCATAGGAGTAGAGATTAACAGAGCCTATTGTGATCTGTCCATTAAGAGGCTTAAAGAGCATGGAGTATGTCAAAAAAGGCTACTTGAAATTGTTTAGTCTTCTTCTGGAATAGACAAATCTTGAGATCTCTTCGCTCCACTTGATAAGATCCGAGGGTAACTCGCTTAAGCTTCTTACGATTCCACCGGTGGCCGTGCCTTCGTCAGGTTTCTTGAACTTGCAGAACTCCTCCACGTTCTCCACATATACAGCGTCTAGATAGGATTCCGCTAGGATTCTATCCTTCGTTGGTTCCTCAGGGTTTCCCCATTCGGATGCCCATTTTCCTGATTGCCCTCGTCCTGCATCTGGCGTAGCAAGGACAAACTTCGTTCTTGTCAGCATCCTGAACAACAAGCTGTAGAACAGAGTCTCCGTAAAGCGTCCATGAAGGCTGAGCTTGCAGCTGATGACTGCGATTGGAAAGCTGTTTTTTAGAGCCACTAAATCTATGTCGCCCCAGACTGTCTCCTCCACAGTAGAGACTTTGGTTGGGATTGAGATCTTTTTCCACAAGATGGAGTTCTTAGGAATGTCGCTTCCTTTGACCATTTTTATGTTGGTACCCTGCAACTTATCAGAGAGATACAGCTGGACATAATTCTCCCAATCTCCGCCAGCTCTCGCGACTCTTGATTGGCGTTCTTTCGCTGTCTCTTCGTTCAACTGGATACCCAATTTATCAACTTCGTTGTTTTGATTTAAGTCTATTGCAGGACACATCATTTGACCTGTATTCGTTCTTCGCATCAATTGAGTCAAAACAAACAGGCAATAAGGTCTTCCGCATCCAAGTTCAAACAACGAATGCAAGTTTACTGAACCTCTAACCAAACCGACAGCCTCATCCCACGAAATCACGACACAACCCCAAAAACAAAGCGTCACCTCAAACCCACCCGCCCTATGGCCCACCTACACCCCTAACGAACCAAACCGGTCACCAAGTTAATCACAGACTCATAACCATACAAAACGTATTTGGCTTATGTTAGAGGGGGGTAGAAGCGTTGCGCACACGCAAAAACCGAGCGACCCTATTGCAGTTGCTTCTTAATGGCTTCTTCCAACGCTGGCAATACCTGATACAAATCGCCAACCACACCATAGTCAGCGATTTCGAAAATTGGTGCCTGCTCATCCTTGTTAATAGCCACGATCACCTTCGCATCCCTAATTCCAGCCACATGCTGAATCACACCTGAAATCCCGCAAGCAACGTATAGCTTTGGTCTAACCTTGCGCCCAGACAACCCAACCCACTCACCAAACCACTTCCTATCCTCAGCAAGCGGACGTGAACACCCGACTTGTCCACACAAAACCCCAGCCAACTCATCCAGCAAAACCTTATCCTCCTTCTTCTGCAAACCCCTCCCACAACTAACGATGACCTGAGCATCTTCGATCCTGACGCTCGAGGTCTCCAATGGCTTTGTCTCCACGATCTCAGTCTTCGATGTTACGATTTTGACCTCAGGTCTCACGATTTGCCCGTTCTTCTCCTTGGGTTGGGGCTTCTCAAAAGCCCTTGCCGGAACTGTCACTATCTGCGGCACGGTCTTCAAGGCGATTTTTGCCACGGCATTCCCACCATAAGCGATCCTTTCGCCAACAAGTCTTCTCTGCTCGTCAACGCTCAGCCTCGCACAATCAGGCACGCACCCGACGTCAAGACGACTTGCAAGCCTAGCCGCCAAAGGTTTCCCATTCTTCGTTGAACCAAGCAACATGATCTCTGGCTTGTAAATCGTTACCAGCTCATGCAATACGCTGAGATATGGCTCAATCTGAACGCGCTCCAACGCTGGATTCTCAACCACGTAAACTTTGTCCGCTCCACACTTTATCAATTCATCAGCTTTTCCTTGAACAGCAGCTCCAATCAAAACCGCTGCAAGCTCCATCTGCAACTTATCAGCCAGCTCTCGTCCTTTGCCCAACATCTCTAGCGTCAGATCATGAACATCCGAGAAAACCCAAACACCCTTGTTCTCGCTCATAGCTTTTTCACCTTCCTACAACGCCTTCTTGGATCAACGCCTTAGCCAGCTTCTCGGCAATCTCTTGCACAGAATCGCCTGTTATCTTGATTTTCTTCCGCTCCGTCTTGGGAGCCAAAACTTCAACCAACTCAATCTTGGAAACAAGCTTGTCCTGCTGGACACCCAAGTCAGCAACAGTCCAAGATACGATTTCTTTTTTAGAAGCCTTCATAATCATCATCAAAGACGGAATCCTCGGCTGATTAATCTCACGAGTGACCGACACCAAACAGGGCAACTTCGCTCTGACTGTTTCATTCGCATTCTCCAGCGTCCTCTCAGCCACCACCGCATCACCCTCAACCGAAAGCTTCCTCACGGATGTTATCTGAGGCAGACCGAGCAATTCGGCAAGCCTAGAACCAACAAGCCCCGAAAAACTGTCCAACGAAGTCTCACCGCAGAGAATAAGACTACACTCTCCAATCTTCTTGATCGCTTTAGCCAAAACAAACGCCGTACCAGACGTATCCACATCCTTAACATTCGCGTCATTCACAATGTACGCCTTATCCGCGCCCATCGCAAGAGCCTCACGCAAAACAGCCTTAGCATCCTCAGAACTCACCGTAACCGTGAAGACCTCAGAATCTCCAAGCTTCTCCTTAAGCCTGATAGCCTCTTCCAAAGCGTTCTTGTCAAAATCACTCATTTTCCTCGGCGCAATAGCCGTAATCAACTGTCTAGTCGCTGGGTCAACCTTCAACTGCGAAACATCAACCGCCTGCTTCAAACACACAATTATCCTTCTCAAACAGATCGACTCCTGAATATTCAGACCATATTTCGACATTGACAGTTCAGACTATTATATAAAAAAGTTTCACCACAAACACGCCAATGTCTAAGGCTAAATACTGTTACTACACTATCACAAATCCGACCAGGCGCTGAACATGAGTTACACCATCGAATGTTCTGTTTGCGGCAAGACCTCACTGAACCTACTAGCCTACAAATGCCCCTCCTGCGGCCACCCGCTGATAATCAGACAATGTGAAAAGTTCAGAGTAGAACAAATCCTCAAGAGGAACCACAGCCTCTGGCGATATAAAACGTTCATCCAATGCGTGGATAAAAGAAACACCGTAACGCTAGGCGAGGGCTGGACACCACTAGTCAAGTACTCGGGCAACGTTCATTTCAAACTTGAAAACCTCAACCCAACAGGCTCCTTCAAAGACCGAGGCTCAACCACCCTCATCTCAGCTCTGCACAGACAAATACGCAAAGCCAAAGGCCACGTTTCAGAAGACTCATCAGGCAACGCAGGAGCCTCAATAGCCGCATACGCCGCCCGCGCTGGACTCAGAGCCAGAATATACGTTCCAGAAGGTGTCTCAGGACCAAAATTCAACCAGATCCAATTCTACGGCGCAGAAGTCGTCAAAGTCGTAGGCAGTCGCAGCAAAGTTGCGGAAGAAGCGCAAAAGGTCACAGAAGGTGGATTCTATGTTGGGCACATACTGCACCCGCTTTTCAGAGACGGCATAAAAACACTTGCCTACGAAATTGCTGAGCAGTTCGATTGGCACATTCCAGACCGCGTTTACGTACCTGCTTCAGCGGGAACCCTGCTTCTGGGCATACTGACCGGATTCCAGCACCTGCTCCAATCCGACATTATCGACACTGTGCCCAAGCTAGTAGCTTGCCAAACACGCCAAGTTTCGCCTCTTTACCATAGGATCAAAAACCTGCGATACACGCCGCCTCAGAAGATCGAATCTGTCGCAGACGCTCTAGTGAGCACAAACCCACCATTGTTGGATCTTATGACTAAGCAATTAGAAGAAGCCAAAGGCGACGCTGTCATGGTCGCAGAAAACGAAATACTTGAAGCCTTCAAAGAGTTGGCACGCAAAGGCTTCTTTGTTGAGCCAAGTTCGGCTGTTGCTTATGCTGCATTCACGAAGCAGCTTGCAGCAAAAGAAGCGTCAAAAGACGACAACGTAATCATAGTTTTGACTGGAACGGGACTGAAGACAATTCTTGAGCCAAGCAAACATTAAATCCCTAAAATTACACCGCGAGACCTAGCTTTCAACTGAAGATTTCAGAAAAACTTATATTGCAATGCGTTTTCTCATTGAGACGCACTAAAGGAGGTAGTTTGAATTGTCATCATCAGCGGGAGGTATACCCGTTCTAGTACTGAAGGAAGGCGCTAACCGTTCTAGAGGAAAAGAAGCGCTGCACACGAACATCATGGCCGCAAAAGTAGTGGCTGAATGCGTCAAAAGCGCACTAGGACCAAAAGGCATGGACAAAATGCTCGTCGACAGCATGGGAGACGTGACAATAACAAGCGACGGACGCACAATCCTAGACGAAATGGACGTTCAGCATCCAGCAGCAAAGATGATGGTCGAAGTTTCCAAGACCCAAGACAACGAAGCCGGAGACGGAACAACAACGGCTGTGATCATCGCAGGCGAGCTTCTAGGCAAGGCCGGGGAATTAGCCGACAAAAACGTGCATCCAACGATAATCATTGACGGATACAAGAAAGCCCAAGAGAAAGCCCTAGAAATCCTCGAGAAAATAGCGATACCTGCAGGTCCACAGATTCAGGAATACGCGAAGAAAACTGCCATGACATCAATGGCAAGCAAGCTCGTAGCCGAAAACAGAGAATACCTTGCCAACTTGGCGGTTAAAGCAGTCATGGCGGTCGCGGAGCAAGAAGGCGACAAGTACAAGGTAGACATCGATGACATAAAAGTTGAGAAGAAACCAGGAGAATCCATGGAAGCCACGAGTCTCATTCAGGGCATAGTCTTGGATAAAGAAGTCTCTCATTCGGGAATGCCAAAACGAATCGAAAAAGCCAAAATAGCCTTGCTAGACTGTCCACTAGAAATAGAGAAGACCGAGTTCGACGCGAAAATAAACATCGAAAGCCCAGAGCAAATGGAAGCATTCCTCAAGCAAGAAGAAGACATGTTGCGAGACATGGTTGAAAAAGTGACCAAAGCTGGCGCAAACGTAGTCCTTGCCGAAAAAGGCGTTGACGACATGGCTCAGCATTTCTTGGCTCGAAAAGGAATACTTGTGGTCAGAAGAATCAAAAAATCAGACATGGAGAAGCTGGCAAGAGCCACAGGCGGAAAAGTCGTAACCAATTTGGAAGCGCTAACCGCAGATGATCTAGGTCATGCAAATCTTGTTGAAGAACGTAAGATCGGAAACGACAAAATGACTTTCGTTGAAGGGTGCAAACACCCCAAGGCCGTGACGATTCTGATAAGAGGCGGAACAGAACGCATCGTAGACGAGGCAGAACGTTCAATCCATGACGCGCTATGCGTCGTCAGAGACGTGGTTGAAGAACCCAAAGTAGTCGCAGGCGGCGGTGCCTCAGAGTTGGAGGTCTCAAGAGGTCTCAAGAAATATGCAGAAACGTTGCCTGGGAGAGAACAACTTGCAGTCATGGCTTTTGCAGAGGCACTTGAAATCATACCCACAACGCTCACCGAGAATGCAGGTCTAGACCCAATTGACATACTATCAGATCTGCGATCAAGACACGAGAAAGGCGAGATATGGGCTGGAATAGAAGTAGTGGCTGGAAAGATCCAAGACATGTCCAAGGCAGGAGTCTTCGAGCCATTAGCCGTCAAGAAACAGATAATCAAGTCAGGCACGGAAGCATCTTCCATGTTAATGAAAATCGACGACGTAATCGCTGCAGGCAAAATGAAAGCTCCCCCGATGCCACCAGGAGGACCAGGAGGCATGCCTCCAGGCGGCGGATATCCGGGAATGGGGGAGTACTAGAACACGTCTGAAAAGGGAAAAGTCACAATAGGTCCGCCCAAAATCACGCGTTTCGAGAAAGCCAGAATAGTGGGGGCTAGAGCCCTCCAAATTTCTATGGGCGCCCCCATACTCATCGAGATCTCAGAAGGTTCAGGAAGCCCCATCGACATAGCATTGAAAGAGCTTGAGTCAGGCGTACTGCCAATGACGATAAGAAGAACGCTTCCCGACAGCACTTACCAAGACATTCCTCTGAAATGGCTTCTCAACAAAGCCTAAACTCTTTTTTTTGTTTTGTAGCCCTTCTAGCGTCCAAGAACCGCCGAAACTGATTTACTCTTAGACTCGAGCATCCAGGCGCATCTTGGCTGCTGCAAGAGTCTCTCTGATTCTCTTCCAATGAGCACCTTGCCAATAGATCTGCCCGCATTTCGGGCATTCCCAAAACTCATCATAATGCTCAAGCGTGTTTTTCTCGGCTTTGTCTGCGATTTTCTCCTTTGGTGCCGCCCTCACTTGTGCGTTGCATTTTGGGCATTTCGAAATCATCATGTCTATTTCCAGTCTCAAACTGAATCTTCTCGCCAACTCCGCAAGTCTTTCCTGCTCTGTCTGGCCCTCAAGATAGTAGGCTTCAATGCCCTTTGCTGTGGCCTGTTGATAAAGTCCCAAATCCCTCGTAAGTAATACGCGCTTTTCCTTCTTGCTTACTGCCAGAAGCTCCCCATCATCCAAACTGGTTGAATATTTCACATCGTGCCCCAACATGCGGAGCCAACGAGTCAATTTTCCAAGCATGCCGTCAAGAACAAACTTCAATGTCTATTTCCCTCGAATCACTTTACCGTAGCCAGCCTTGCCAACAATTTCCCCTTCATCCATGATCAATTGTCCTGCGACGAATGTTTTGACAGCTTGTCCTTCCACCTTCCACCCATCGAACGGGGAGTACTTTGCCTTTGAATAGAATCTTGACGAGTCAATCTCAAATTCTGTCTTCAGGTCCACGACGGTCAGATCTGCGGAATGTCCTTCTTTCAGAGATCCTCTGCCTTCCAATCCGAAAATCTCAGCAGGTCTCTCTGCCATCAGTCTGACTATGTCAGAGACTGAAAGCCGTCCGCTCTTGACTGCTGTGAGCAGAAGCGGAAGCGTTGTTTCCAATCCTGGTATTCCAACTTTGACATCCCAGACTGATTCTGCCTCTTTCTCCTCGAGCGTGTGCGGCGCATGATCCGAACCTAAGGTGTCAATCCACCCAGTCCTGATTCCTTTCCAGAGTGCATCAATGTGACTTTTCTCTCGTACTGGCGGCATAGTCAAAGCTGTAGGTCCGATTCGTTTCAAGTCATCAGAAGACAAGAACAGATTGTGCGGAGTCGTTTCGCAAGTCACTCGGGTCTGAGATTTCTTGGCATCAACAATCGCGCCTAATCCATTCTCAGTGGTGACATGACAGACATGAAGATGACTGTTTGCGTTCTTGGCAATATTCAGAAGACGATTTATAGCCTGCACTTCAACTTCCTCTGAATGTGCGGCAAGATAAGCTTTAACGTCGGTCCGGCCTGCTCGCTTGAACCCTTCGATCGATTTTTGCAGTCTGTTTCGGTCCTCTGCGTGGACTGCAACTGGAATATTCAATCCGCTGACGACCCTGAATGCGTCTTGCAACACATTATCATTGTCAATGTTCAATCCGCCAACTTGGTCAGCTGTGAACAGTTTGAACGCTACTGCGCCTTGTTCCACTATTTCCGATATTTCTTCCGTCCTATTCGGAAACTCGGAGTAGAAACCGACGTTGACCAGAATTGATCTTTGGGCTCTTTGCATCCTGTTTTTCAGGTTTTCTCGGCTCATGGTTACTGGTTCATTGTTGGGCATGTCCAGAACGGTGGTTATTCCACCTGCTGCGGCGGCGGAGGTCCCGCTGATGAAATCCTCTTTGTAGGCTTTTCCTTCATCTCGAAGATGCACGTGTGCGTCTATTAGACCTGGCAGTACGAGCAAGTTTCCCAAGTCGATTTTGGAGTCTGCCTCCGGCATTCTTGTTTCTTTTCCTATCTTGAAAATTCTGCCCTCGTCAATCGACAAGCTGCAATCCACGATTTCCTGGTCTATGTACGCCTTTGCTCCATTCAGAACTAGATCAACGATCAATTTTCCAGCTCTCTTATTCTTGGAACTATTTAGATTGAGTCGTTAAAAGCTTACTCTATCACTTTGAAGAAGTCTCTTTCAGTTATTATACCCACAAGTTTGCCATCCTTGATAACTGGCACAGCACCCACGTCTTTCTCGTGCATTATCTTTGCTGCCTTGCCGACATCTGCGCTAGGTTCGATCGTGGAAACCTGCTTTGTAGCTATGTCTAGTGCTGGGGTGTTCAAAACTTGTATTATGGTTCCCGATCTTAGGTAGTCGAAGACTTTTCCTGAGCCGAAAAATCGTATGATGTCCATTGATGTTATTATGCCGACCACTTTGCCGTCTGAGATTATTGGCAATCTTCTGAAGCCTTGTGTAACCATTGATCGTTCGGCTTCAAAAATCGTTGTCCTCGGTAACGCTGTGACGACCTTCTCGGACATTAGCTGGGCAACGGTCACGCCGCTTATTTTGTCGGCAAAGAGGCTTGCGATGTCCCTCTCGGTTATGATGGCTTTCAGGTGTTTTTCGTCATCAACAACTGGCAATCCGCCAAGATTCTTCTGTGTCATCAAGTCTATTGCTTCGCTGATTTTTGCGGAAGCTTTGATTGAGATGACTTTTTGTGTCATTATGAGCCTTATGGTCTCGTTTATGGCTTTGAAGATGTTTCCGTCATATTTCTGCCTGATTATCTGAAATTTTTCTCCGCCGCCAAGATAGTCGATAATGTCTGAGGCCGTGACTATTCCTTCAAGAAGTTTTGTTCCAGGGTTGGCGATTGGTACTCGGCGGAATCCTTCTCTCGTCATCATTTGTATTGCGTCATAAATCGGGGTGGTAGGAGACATCATCACTATCTTGCTTCTCGCAATCTGCAGAATCTCGCTTTCATGTTTCTTTGATGGGTGAGTCTTTAAGCGAAGCTCACCATCTCCTCTTAGCGTTCTTCTGTAAGACTCTCTACTCAAACATTTCCACCTCTACTTAACAAGTAATCTGGCGATGTCTTCACGGTCGATTATGCCGACCACCTTGCCTTTCTCGTCTTTCACGGGAACTCTGCCAACGTCCTTCGAGACTATAACCTTGGCAACTTTGATCACTTTCATTGATGGCCCTACCGCCACCACATCGCTTTTCATAACAGAAGAAATCTTTGAAGATGCCCGAAAACGTCCTTTTGAAGACTCGAATGTTGGCAGGAACACTCCGCTTTCGAGAAGGTCCTTCTGCGTGACCACACCCACCAACCTGCCATCTCTTACAACTGGTAGTCCAGCCAGACGTTTATCTTGCATCAGTCGCCAAATATTGTCTATTTCATCGTCTGGCGAACAGGTTACGACACGTTTTGTCATGATTTCTGAAACATCTTTCAAGAATTTCTCGGGGTTTGTTTTCATCATGGGTTCAATGAAGTCCTTTAAGCCTACAATTCCTCTGTAAGTCCTGTCTTCGGCAGAAGACACGACTGGTGCGAACCAAGAGTCGACTCGAAGCATGGCTTTGACGGTTGAAGCGGCATCATCTTCTACCGTCGCTATGTGCCTAACTGGTGTCATTATTCCCTTGACTTCAATCGGCGAGACAGACGAAGAGATAGCCATTATGTCGCGGCGGGAGATCTTTCCCAAAAGCTTCTTGTTTTCATCAGTCACTGGCAGAATCCTTAGATCTAGCTCGCGTATTATCGCACGGGCTTTTGTGGCGAGTTCATCCTGATAGATAAACGGGTGTTTCTCATCCATAATGTCTTTAACACGCAATCAATCGCCTTCTCCTTCTTCTTCAGATCGACAGTCTTCGCACAGAAACTCCCCATTTACTTGCTCGAGAGTGTCTGACCAGACTCCGCAGCGGTCGCAGTATCCCGCGAGAGGCTTTTCTTCTTTCTCTTCTTCCGTTGCTGTCTCCTGCGTGCTTTCTGAACCCTCTCCTTCTATGCGCGCGCGTTCTTGGATGATCTCTATAAGTTCAGGCATGACTCCCAAGACGTCTTTGCTTGAAACCAATCCGATAAGCTGTCCTCTGTAAATTACGCCGAACCTTCTGATGTTTAGTCTGTTCATTCGGCGAGCTGCCTCGCTTATCGTAGTGTCAGGTTCAATAGTAATCAAAGGCGAGGTCATAACTTCACAGGCTTTGAGAGTGTCTGGCTTGACGTTCTTGGCTAGAACCCTGACGACCAAATCTCTTTCGGTGATGATTCCGAGGGGCTTTCCCTCTTTGTTTGCCACTATTATGCAGCCATAGTCGTGCTTATCCATGAGCTCTGCTGCTTTGTGTGCTGGCGTGTTTTCTTCTATGGTTATGACTGGGCTGCTCATTACGTCTTTTACTAGCATTTTCGACCTTAGTCCGATCTCAGACATCATCTCGCCACGTGTGTTATGTATGCTTATTCATGGTCAGGCTTCAATCAAGTCACAATGGGAATCCCGAATTTAAGACTTGTTATGTTTAGAGCAGTAACAATCTGGGCCCGCCCAGAAGCTGGGTTCAAGTCTTGTTGAAATTTATGAAAGTGTTAGAAAGCAGCATGGGTCGGATGGCTTGAGGCTTGGTGATTTGGTGGCTATGCTTGACATTGGTCAAATGTACGTGGGAGTACACGAGCGAATTGCTATGTCTTTTGGTATCGTTCCCCACACGAATTGTGTTTTAGCGCGGAATAGACTCAAAGTAGCTGTGCCGTTCACTTCATCTAAAGGCAAAATCGTCCTAAAGCTTGAGGCTAAAGCCAATATTGCTTCGATTTTGACGTTAAGGACAGATATATAAAGCAGACTATCTATTTACTTGTTGGTTAAAAAACCAAGGAGTAGTAGAGATGCCTTTCAAACGAAAGAGTCGTGGAAGGTCGAAAGGTGGCAAAGGCAGCGGCGCCACTGTGCAATGCGCCAGTTGTGGACAGGTTGTGCCACGTGATAAAGCCAAGAAGTCTACCCGCCGAATCTCGTTTGTCGATGCACAGTTGGCGAAGGAGCTTAGACAGAAGGGCACGTACATTGCTTCCTCGTTTGATACAAAGTACTACTGTGTTTCCTGCGCTGTACACCGTGGAATCGTAAAGGTTAGAGCCGAAAAAGATCGGCACATGCGTACGCGGAGATATTGATCTTTTTTTTGTGATACCCTAAACTGAAGGTGCTGAAATCAAGAAATCGGACTTCTTATAGTCTGGCTAATTCCCATACGGAAAAGAGACCAAGAATCGATCGAGCTCGAAGGAACTTGGTTGTCAAACTAGTGGCATAGTAGCGTACTTGACCCCTTTGTTACGGCTGCAAGTGCGATTGGAATCTTTCCCTGATTATCATGAGCCTTCGTCTCACTTCTTCCTCAGTCATTGGGAAATCAGGCCCGGTGTGTTCAACCATGATAGAAGCTGCTGCTGATGCAAAAAGGCAAGATGAAACGATGTCTCCTGTTTTACTGTGTTCGTAGATGAATGACCCCGCGTATACGTCTCCTGCTCCAGTCGGGTCTAGCGCGGTAGTTCTGTATGGTGGTATTCGTGTGAGCTTTCCTTCGCTTATTGCAACTGAGCCTCTTTCGGCTAACGTTACGATGGCCACTGGAGAACCCCATTCCGTTAGGATCCTAGCGGAAGCAACAGGGTCATCTGTTTCGGTGATTACTGGCGACTCGTGTTCATTGGGCTTCACGAAGTCGACGAGACTCACGATCTTCTTCATTGTTTCCTTTTCGTTGTGGTAGACTATTTGCTTGTTTGGTCCGATTTTTCTTACTAGGCCCTGTGGGTCGAGAAAGATCTTTGCTTTTGTGTTTTCTCTTAGGAACTGGATAAGGTTGAGGTCAACTTCTTGGAGTATTGGCCCGATTAGAATGTAGCGCGTGTCTAAGCATTCTTCTGGTATGTTGTCTTGTGTGATTTTTCCTGCGACTCCTAGGACTTCGAGGGTTCTGTCTCCAGTCGGATCGTAGACGAGTTTGAAGCCGCCAGTTTTTTCTGAAAGCTTGATTTTAGGGGAGGTGATTCCGTATTTTCTTAAGTCCTTTAGGAATATGGTTTGGCAGTCTTTTCCGATGGAGCCGATTAGCGCTACGTTTTTCATGCCTAGTTTTGCGGCGGCGAGGCAGGCGTTTGTGCTGCAGCCTGATAGGACTCTGCCTTTTGTTGAGATGTACGGTGTGATTATGATGTCGTATACTGGGTTTCCTATGGCTACGAGATCGTGGGTCATTCTATTTGCTCCTTGTTTGTCTCCAAGTATACTCTAATCTTTGCGCGACTGTAACGTGGGATATGATGCCTACTAGCACGATTGCGTACAGCAGTGCTTGCGGATAGTAGAGCGTCAGCAGCGATCCGGCGATTATGATGATCAGTTTCTCCTGTCTTTCGGCTATGCCTACGGTGCAGCTTTTGAGTCCGCCTACCGATTCAGCTTTGGCTCGGGTGAAACTGGCCATCAACATGCCGATCAGGGCGAACACTCCCCACATCCAATCAACGTATCCTCCTAGAACGATTCCTGTTATGATGAAGTATTCCGCATATCGGTCAAGAACGTGATCTAGTACGGCGCCGAATCTTGTTGCTTTTCCAGCAGCTCTCGCCACTGCGCCGTCCAGCATGTCAATGACGCCTGTCAGCACGATGAAGAAGACTCCAAGAACGAGGCCCTTCTGGTAGTAGAACCAGAACGACAAAATGCTGGTAACCAGACTGATGATAGTAATCATGTTGGGTGTCAAGCCTGATCCTGCCAGGATTTTGCCGACGGGCGCCATAATCTGCTCGTATCTTTCTCGTAATTTTCCTAGCAATTCATGCCTTCCCTGCTTTTCTTAGGACTGCTTTGATTCCAACTAATATAAGTTACTACCAGCGTTTTCAACGTCTAATGCTATTGAATAACACTGCAGTATTGGATCTTCTTTAATCTCCATTCAATGTTAGTCAACGTCTTTCTCTTTTCTACCAGCAATTCTTATCTAGCTTGATTTCTCTAAAAACTTGGCTATGAGATGTCTGGTATGATTGCTATCGAGTCTGTGAAGGTTGATGGCAAAGCTTGTACGGGGATTAAAGTCGAATTGCCCGAATCTCCACCTTTGCTTTTGATCGTCGCTGAGAAGGGCTTCGTTATGTGTGGCTTTCTGAACATTGAGGCTGCTGAGCGATTGAACGTCATCGCTGCTGTCGTCAGTGGAGTAAAGACTTTTGACGATGTTCTCAACGCTCAGGTTAGAGCTGCGACTTCCAAAGCGAAAGGACTTGGCATTGAAGCTGGAATGAAGGGATCTGACGCGCTTAAACACATGTTCTAGGAACAGATGCTGAATGGGCTCATTTACGGTTAATGATGATGAATTCACATGCGGTTTTTGAAGCCTGTAAGGACAAAGCGATGAAAAGTCTAGAATCGAGGGCGTGATACGTTGCCCAAAAAGAAGCCTCTGGAAATTGTTTCCTCGGAAGTAAAGGTTTGCACAAAATGTGCTCTGTCAAGAACTCGCACAAATGCCGTTCCAGGCGTTGGCAAAGCCCTAGCCAGGATTCTGTTCATTGGTGAGGCTCCTGGACAATCTGAAGATGTCAAGGGTGAGCCTTTTGTTGGCGCAGCTGGTCAACTTCTGGATTCCCTATTGTCGGAAATAGGGCTTTCAAGAAAGACTGTCTTTATTACGAACATCGTGAAGTGTCGACCGCCAAGAAACCGCCCGCCCTCTCAGCGCGAAATTGCTGCTTGTACGGCCTACTTGGACAGGCAAATAATTGCTATCAAACCAGAGTTGACCATGACTCTTGGCAACTTCTCAAGCGCTTACATCTTTTCGAAAGCCGGTCTACCCTTTACGAGCATAACGCGAGTTCATGGGAAATCCTGCGAAGCAATCGTGTTGGGCGTGCACACGACTTTGTTTTCTACATTTCATCCTGCAGCAGGCCTCTACAGCGCCCAGTATAGGGAACAGCTAAAGAAGGATTTCCAAACATTGAAGTCTAAGCTCGCTAGTCATAGCGCTAATTGATCAGCTTGACGAAGGCTGCAGGCTCTTTCAGATTCCTGTAGGGTGCAGTAAAACAAACCCAAGAAGGATATTAGATCTGGGCTGTCCAGTCTGCTGTCATGCGCTTATTTTCGGAGGCGGTCGGACCGGCTTGCCGAGTTTTCTGTGAAGTGCAATGCGGTACAGTTTTCGCAGAGACTTTATCAGATGCTCTATTTCGGGCAGACTGGAGTATATGAATGGGATGTGGTCAAATTCAGCCAGCCTCAGTGAATACTCGTCTGGTTTGGTGCCTTGAAAGACGACGACGCGGGGTTTCAGGTTGCTCATGCGTACCATAAGCATGGGTGAGATTCCATTTTCTATGTTTGTGAAAATCAGTGCCCTTTCGGTTGTTGCGCCGAAAAGTTGGTTGAATTCGAATCCTGAGAGGGTTTCAATGGCTTTTTTGCTGTCTATGATCGTGTAGCCGTTGACTTCCTTGACGTATTGGCTTGCGCACGCTAGGATCTGGCCTTGTATGGCTTTGCACAAGTATTCAACGCGCACGGGTATGGGGAATTCGCGGATGTCGATAATGGCGTTGCTTGGAGAGCCGGTGAGTCGGGCAAACTCGTGGATGAAGCGGCTTCCTCGTTCCTCGTCTATTTTCAAGAGTGCCCACACGAATCTGCGGACGAATTTTGCGCCTGGGCTTTTGCGTCTTCCACTTTCGTAGTCGCTGATCACGGATGATGAGGAAACCACCATTTTGTCAGACAGTCTGGTCTGTGAAATGGCAAAGAGTTCGCGCCATTTTCGCATTGTCAAGCCTGGGTTGCTTGAGAGAATGATCTCTCCAGCTATTCTTCTTGCGAGAACGTCGCGCACGCTTGGGGAAACTGACATTACGGATGGTCCTTTCTTGTCCGCTGAACCCGTCTAGAACATGATGCCCTATTAAAGCTTATACACGATTCCTAAGCCTACGCTGAGGGGCTTTAGGTTGGTTGTGGCAAAGTTCCGTGGGCTCTCTAGGACCACAAGTTGCGTTGATCAAAGATTGCCAAGTGCAGAGCAGGCCAAATCAATTGATAGATAAGTTGCTTTTGGGTTTTGTTCTTTCTCTTGGTAAATCTTGAGATACGTCTGTTTTCGGGCTACTTGGCGTTTTCTTTGGAAATAGCGAGCGCTCATGCAAATCAGTGAGAACGAAAGCTGCGAAGCTTGAGCTGCTTTGTTGTTGTTCGGGGGTCCGCGGGAGACCGCTCAACAACAAGCAAGATCACTCTTTGTGCATAATTGCTAAGTGTCAAGGAATCGCGCGCGAGTTAGACTTGCACCCGCCAAGCGTTCATCGCACGTTCAGGCGAGCTAGCAAAAACCTTGTCAAAGTAGAGGAGATAATTCAGGAGCTCAAAACACTAGGCTGGTCGGATAGGCTAAGCCAAAAGGAGGCAGAAGCAGAACCCGAGTTTCCTATGAGACTGGGACGAAATTTGAGCTGGACCTTAAACCAAGGTAGGCTGCGATTCTCGAGGTTGCTCTCAGGCTTCCCTCAAAACATAGATGTAACTCCGCTGCTCTGGGAGGAAAATCAGCGAACCTTTTTGAGAAACGGTAGGAGGTGAAAAGCACGAAACACAAGAGAGCTGCTCTTGCCCTTGTCTTGGCACTAACCCTCGCCATCTTTGCTGCGCCCGCCTTTGCACAGGCTGAGACTGTGACAGACGAAGTTCCGCCTCCAATAGAGTACGGCGCCATCCAAGCTGTTTACGCTTTGGGAATAGCGACTCCCATGGGCTTCTTCATAGCGTTTCTAACGTGCATGGCGGGGTACGCAAGCAAAATGAGCCCTGAAAAGTTCAAAGTTGAAAACCTGATTTACACCGCACTGATCAGCATCGTGATCGGGTTCATAACCACATACGCAGGTCTGACGGGACTAAATGCTGCAACAGCCATCGCTTGGCTTGCCAACGGATACATAACATGGTACATCTGGAAAATCTCACGAATAGCCGCCAAGACACTAACAAAGAAGGGAATCTTCACACAGCCACAGATAGGACCACCAACAGCCTAGACTGACCTTTCCCGCGATCAGACTGACTATTTCTTTTTTCCTCTTTACATCAAACTCAAGCTACTCGTGGCTTGTATTCTTTGTGATTGAATCGATGGTTTTCTGAAATATATCGCGGCCATATACCAGTCTGAATCTATCAAGTATTGCGAGCGCATCCTTCAAGTACTTGAGTGCGTTGTCCAAGTCACCCTTGTCTTTGTAGATGATGCCGATGTTGCCCAGATCGGTAGCTTCTCCTTGCCTGTAGCCGATCTCCCTGTCTATCTTGAGTGCTTCCTGATTATGCTTGAGGGCTTTGTCCAGGTCACCCTTGAGTTGATAGACTGCGCCGATGTTGCCTAGTTGGTTAGCTTCTCCTTGCCTCCAGCCGATCTCCCTGTGTATTCTGAGTGCTTCCTGAAGGTTTTCGAGTGCTTTGTCCAAGTCGCCTTTGACCTTGTAGATTAGGCCGATGTTGCCCAGATCAGCAGCTTCTCCTTGTCTGTCACCAATCTCTCTGTGAATTTTGAGAATTTCCGTAAAATTCCAGAGTGCTTTGTCCAAGTCACCCTTGTCTCCGTAGATTAGGCCGATGTTGCCTAGTTGGTTAGCTTCTCCTTGCCTGTAGCGGATCTCCCTGTCTATCTTGAGTGCTTCCTGATTATACTTCAGGGCGCTGTCCAAGTCGCCCTTGTTTCTGTAGATTATACCGATGTTCCCCAAGGCAGAAGCTTTGCCTTCCACTGCGTCTTTCTTTCCGACTTTCTTGGATAATTCAAGGATCGCAGTGTAGTTACTCAGGGCCTTATCATCTTGGCTCAGTGAGAGGTGACTGTTGCCCAAGTTTAGCAGAATGGACATTCTCTGCGTCGGCGAAACCGTGCACACTTTTAGCAGACGTTCAAGCTCTGCAATCGCATCTTGATGCTTCTCTTTAATCATGAGTGAAAAGGCTTTCAGCATGCCTTCCTTGAGTTCTTTGTCATCCGACTTGGGAATGCCGTCCAGCCAGTAGACGGCTGATGAGCTCGCGCTTAGCTGTTGTTGGGCAATGTAAAGGTATCCGTCTGTTGCAATGGACTCCAGAGCTTCAGCGTTCTTAAGTCTTGAGCTTGAAGGAAATTCTATCGTCTTTGTTTCTCGCTCTCTCCACTTCGGGTCTTTCGCAGAAAGCTCTTCTTTTATGAATCTCTGCGCGAAAAGATAGTAAAAGGCGTTTTCAGACTTGACCCAAAACAGAATGATTATCGGGAGGCGAAGGTCTTCGTAGTGCTTCAAATGTCTGGTTTCGATAGGACAGGAAATGCTCTTGTGAGGCTGCTTAATGCTTTCGGTGGCTTTGATTTGGAAAAAGAGAAATTTGGCTGTTACCTTTTTTCCTTTGGCGATTTGAACTTCCATGTCGATGCCATAGTCAGGGTTCATGTTTCTGGGAATCCAATTCTTAGGAAGCCAGTTCCTGAAAGCCAAACGTGACTCATCTTCTAGTACGTGTGATTCCGATCGTTCTATGTAGGAAGCTCGGTGCCGCTTCATCCGCATCCCATTACACCCTATGGGGCGAACAGCACATTTACTTTTCTGTCTCGAGCACGCGACTAGTAAATGCACACAGTCATACGTGCAGTTGCGCCTAGAACAGAAAGCGCTAGCAGCTAGTCAATGCGCGACGCGTGGATCAGAAGGTAAGCTTAATATCCCCACGCAGCCGACTGGATTCCTTCCTCTTTCTTTTGTCTTGCCATTAGTCTCACGAGTTCCGAACGTTCCATCCTCATGTCATTCGCATTATGTCTCACATACCAATTCTTGTCTCTTTTTGACTGGTACGGCTTGTCGTCTCCTTCAGACACGTCAATGATAATGATTTTCGCGCCTTCAATCATTCTTTCTTCAGTTTTAATATCCGTCGGTGGCGGATCACAGCTATCGTGCATCAGCTTTTGTAGATCATCTGCATTTCCATGACAGCCTGCGATGCTTCCGTCATCATTTACGCCCAACAGAATTAGTCCTGAGTTAGTATTCAGAAATGCAATGACACTTTCAATCAGATCATTTTTCTTGGTTTCGTTATCAACCTCTTGCTTGTACTCCAGATCTTGGCTTTCTCCAGCTCGCGACAGCGACAATATCTCTTCTTCAGGTCTTTCCAGAAAAATGCCTTCGTCCTCACGCCTCCAAGTTGAAAACTCTTTCCCGTCAATCTTGATATTATCTTGTCTGGACAGCAACGTAGCGCACAGACGGTCAGGATGAAAACCAAGGTCAAAGCTGACCGAATCTGATTCGGGATGTATATCTGGAAGAACCACTGTCCTTTCTCTTGCCTTAGCAAAAACCTTGACTACAAGACCATCGTACTTTATCTCTGGCGCATCCAATTTCAGTTCAGCTCTAGAAAGAGCAATTTTCAGTGATTCAACTCTAGCACGATAGTCCACAACAACTACATAGACGGCACCACGTGGGTTAAAAGATTCGACCGAAAGGCCGAAGAAGTTGATGGCAGCTTCACCTAGATCCGGATAGTAGGGAAGGCCTTCTCTAAGTAACTCTCGGCTCCAATCTGTGCCTGCTAGGGCCGATTGGACACTACATTCGAAGAACCTAGTGGGCCACAGGCTCTTAATGATGCCGTACTTCTGCTTGCTGTTCAGAAAATTGGCAGGCAGTACATTTTCTATGGTGAACTCCTGAAATCCGGGGATAGACAGTTTGCCTTTCTCGCTGTTCTTTGGATAGAGAGAAGAGATCAGGTTCAGACCTTCTTCAACGGTCAGGAGTTTTTCGCCGATCATGATTTCTCCGTAGTCATAGTTGACTTCTTTTCTTGTTTCTTTCTTCACTAGCATAAGCATTGTGAGAAAATTCTTCCAAAGATTATTCTGTCTCTGAAGAATGAATCTCAGCGAAAACTCGCAATTCTTCTGTTTGCTCGCAACATAGAGGAGGGCCTGCTTCTCATCTTCCATAATTCCATGCTCGTTATATGGTCATATTATATTTTGGTTAGTTCGTTACGCGCTCTCGGCCCCTCAACCGATCGTTTTCTCATTTTCTCACGCTCCAAGTGCTCAACGACATGTTAAGTCAACTGCTAGAACTCATTGAGCTTTTTGATACCTTTCTTGCGTCTGAATTCCTCTACGGCAGCATCGTAAGCCTTTTCTTTCGAACGTTTCTCCAAGTAATCTTCTTTGAGTTTTTCATAGTCTCGACGACCATATGAGATATCAAATTCCATACGTGATACCTCATCTTCTTCGTTAATCCTCCTAAACAACCCGACTTCCATTGCGGAGTCTATTATTCTCCGTGTTTCTCCCTCAATCTGAGAGTCATCAAGCTCTGTAGAACTGAATGCTTGCTTGCAGAAATTGTAGACTTCCGAATAACCAAACCATCTTCTGTTCTCTGGCTGCCTGTCGAGACGGACGAAAAGCTGTTGTCCGATATACTCGAGTTTGGCAAACATGTGAGATGTAGGCATAATTGGCAGACTCCTGAGCGCACCCATTCTTGTAGGGATTGTTTTCAATAGTGCCTGTCGCATGTTCTCGTCTCGGTGTGTTCTGCCAGCAGTCTGTTCAAAATGGACATCTTCTCCGATGTTTAACAGTTGAATTAACCCAGGAACAACATGATATGCCCATAAGCACAGAGTCGCCTTCTGTGAGACAACTGCATCCTTCAGCGAGCTGGCGTAGTAGGCGAATGAGAGGATGACAAACTCGATCTTGTCTATCTTTTTTCCGATAAAAGATTCAAGTTCTCGCCTGTGAGACAAGGCATCACTGGCAGCTTGCATGGTTTCAGCTACCACTCTGCCTGTCCCTCTCTCTGAAATTGAAGATTTCGCCCCTATCAAAATTGCAATTTGGTTTACTTCATTATACAACAGAAGGTCACAATTCTTAATTCCGAGCGTGAAGAGTGGATCAACCAAGACTACTCTATATCCTGTGACCCTGTTCGTCTCCGTGGTCTTGGTGAAGACATTATAGCAGAGGTTGACCAGTCCAAGATGTTCATTATCTATAACGATTTCTCCTCTCAGCACTTCTCTTAGCTCTTTGGCTTTGTTTATGTAGATTTCATCAAGAGTCTGTCTTTCCTCAGAGCTCAGCGCGTCCCTGATATGGGCAAAGTTCTCCATGCTGTTACCTCTACTCAAAGATCTCGCACACGGCGTTGGGGTCGAAATTCTCTACTATCACTTGGTAGAAACGGAGGAAAGAGTCAAAGGTCACTTCTTGCATTGGCGCAATAACCATTCTCTCTGCGTTGGCATCAACTGTAAAAATCGTGTTTTTCAAACGATCTGTAATCATTCCATTCAATCTAAGAGAGCCTTGTGCCAGAATATGGTTGAAGATGTCGAATTGACTTTCCCTAAGAATCTCGACAAGATTCTCTCCTTCTTTGATATCAAGTGGTGTGCCAAACCTTATTTGCCAAGGTTTGAGTTTTGGGAAAAGCAATACTTTCCTTTCTGTTTCTATGGGTATGAGCTTGAAATCAGCCGATTCAATGGCTTTCCTGCTTAGTAGAGTATCTTTCATCGCGTAGTCAGCAATTTCCAACAGATATCTTCTGGCGTCGTTTTCTCCTTTCGATATCGTCAGTTGTCCGACACTGTGAATCTGATATATGGCATAGTCTGGGATTTCGAAATGAATGCTTCTTGGAGCAACACCATAGGCATGCTTCAGTTCCTCCAGAACATTCTTTCCGTCGTTACCGTGATACTCTACTGTTCTTTCATATTCAGGTCTGATTTCGCTCTTTAATGCGAATTGCTTGTTTCTGCGAGCAGAAAAATACCTTATGAACGTTCCTGGATGAGCAGCAAGAAGCATTGTTTCTATCTTCATCAAAGTAGAAGGAGTTATGAATGCGTAATACAATCCGGGATTTCTTTCCACTATTTTGTCTAAGGTCTGCTCAACATCAGATTTCGCTGCGATCGTAAAACACATGAGCAAACGAGTCTCACGGTGGAGGAAGGCAAAGTAAGTGACCGCTATCGTTCGGCTGGTCTTGGCATCACGATAATGCGCAACCAGTTTCTTGACTTCACCAAGCTCCTTTATTTCGATACCATTTGAAGCAAAAAGATTCGCCAAGGATGGGGTTTCGAGTGATTCCTCTTTCCAGTCTCCCTTATTAGAAACGTAGCAAACAACTCTCAGTCGCTCACCGGGTTCGACTCCTGTTTCGGCAAGCTCAGAGATGAAACTCTCGAAAGTATGTTCACGCTCAGAGATACGCATAGATGCCCCTGCAAACAGCTACAGTGTATTCTGGTGCCGGGGCTTATAGATTATGCGTTTTCTTACAAGATCAAGATAGCACCTTTCGCTTCGAGTTCAACTTTATTTCGTGTCTCTCCCGGTTAGCCATGCGGGCAGAGCGAGCAGTAATCTCGCTTGCAATTCCAACGTTAACATCTATGTCCTCGCCTTGAGAGTCTGCGGGCAAGCTTGAAGTACAATTCTTGTTCGAAGGCTTGCTCCCAGGGCTCTAGTCTGTGTTCTGAGCCGTTCTGCCTTGCGATGACCATGACGCGGTACAGCGTTCCAAAATCGTCAGGCTTAATCCGTATGTTCCGCTCGACCATTCTCCTCACCCCAGATTTCAAGCGCAAAGCCAGTAAGTGCCCAATGCCAACCACGCTGTTCAACCAGAGTCTCCCCGATTTCCTTCCGTAACCGCCTGTTCATACGAACAATGCGACGGCTCACCTGATGCCTCTTGACGCTGTAACCTTCCAACCTCTTAGCAAGATCTTTCGGTAGCATTCCGCTGCCGCCAGCTTCTAGGAGCAGCTGCAAGATCTCCTTGTCAACTTCGTCTGAACAACAGATCCTCTCGATTAGCGGCTTCTGAAAATGAAAAAGACCTTTCAAACCCGCAAAAATCGTCCGCACCATGAGCTTAAGGTCTTGAGTATCCTGCTGAACCTCTTTTATCAGCTGCAGAGTGTACTTGACTCGACCAATTTTAGCCTCTTGAGGCCGCTTTTTCCGAGTTCTGGAACATTATCAGTTTGAGTTTCCATGCCAGAACGCTCACCTTAGGTTTTTCCTGATGTTGACGAGAGCCGAAACTGAGCCCTGCCAACCTAGACTAGCAGAGCCCAAAAGCGCACATCGCAAAAACGATGGGCTTTTCCCATACCTCAGCCAAAACGCAAAAACAGCCTTTGAACATACTTTGACTTCCATTTTCTGCTACCTCACGTAACTCTGAAAATCGATTCCGCCAGGTGCTGGAACTGGTCCTTCAGGCACACCAGCGATCTGTTTGAAGAAATCAACCAACTTGCCTACGGAGTCCGCCAGCCTCTGATCAGTCTGAATCAGCGTGTCGATTTTTGTTTCTAATCGTCTGACTGAATCCGGCAGTAGTTGTCTGGCTTTTGCTCGTTCCTTTCCAGTGTACTCTTCGTGCGGTATCCTCTCAGGCGGGCTGTTGTCCGTTGAGCTCTTTCCCTCGATAATACAAGTGCCATGCTTGACGTCTTCCTTGGCCTCTTCACTGTAAAACCGTTAAATGGGCTTCTGCAGAGCCACACCTTCAATACTAAGCACCATACGAAACGTATTCTCAAGCCCCATTTCACACGCTCAACTATTCGTCCAGCTTCAACCTCAAGCTCGTCAAATAATGAAAATCACAAAAATGGCCAGAACTATTATCACTGAACCTGCGACGTTTCTTGCTGTTATTCTTTCATGCAGAAGTGTTATGCCAACTAATGTGGAAAACAAGGGCGTCGTCGATGAAATCGGCACGGCCTGTGATCCTGGAATGTACAAAAAGCTGTAGGCAAGCAGAAACCAGCCCAGGCCAAGTGCGACAATCCCTCCAGCGATCAGCGCAAGCAGAGTCCTTCTTTCGAATTTAAGAAAACCCGGCTTCCTATCAATCACAGGCGCAAAAATAACCAGTGCAACTGCTCCTGCCGCCGTCCTCAGGGTATTGATGGCTAAGGCATAATCCAAGCTGCCTGTTTCTGGAAGAGTCACCGCCACATCAACCATCGTTATGCTGATAGACCACAACAGAGCTGCTGCAAGTGCAGCAACTACACCGATGACCATGATCTTCTTCTTGTTGGGGACACTCGTTCTCTCCTCTCGGCTCAAAAGCCAAACGCCCACAACTATCGCGGCCGTTCCGACAGTCAGCTGAATCGTAACGTTCTCTCCCTTCAGAAGAATCGCCCACAACAGACCAAACAGTGGATAAGTACACGTTATTGGAACAGAGCGAGCCACGCCGATATGCTTCAGACTCACCATGTACAAAGTGTCGCCGAAGCCCAGACCGATTATCCCGCTGATGCCTGCAAGCCACATAGCATAGCTGGATAGACTTGCTAAAGCCCAAAACCTGCCGACTACTACTAAGCAAACCAGAAGAATCATGCTCGTGCACAGCAGTCGCACGACGTTAACTGGAACGGGTCTGGCTTTCGATAACGCTTCTTTGTACAACACCGCGGAAGCAGTCCATGTCAGGGCAGCTCCCAACGCCGCGAGTTCACCGATCATTCTCTCAACACTGCTTCAGGCTGGGTCTTTACGAAAGGACAATCTGAACTGAAGCTATTAAATACCTAACGCTCAAACAGAAAACACGTGAGTGCCTGAAGGATGCAGATCAACGTCAACTGGGTTCTCGAAGTCTCAGACAAGTTCCCAGATCTATCCATCTGCATAGGAGTCATCAACAACATTCGCGTGGAAAGAGAGAACGAGCAAGCCAGACAACTGAAGAAGACCGTTTACGAAGAGGCCAGAGCCAAATACGCCATAGAGACCTTGAAAGACGATCCGACGGTCAGGGCATACAGAGACTTCTACTGGAAGCTTGACATAGACCCTACGAAAACAAGACCCGCGGGCGAAGCTCTGCTACGAAGAGTCTTACATGGCGACGAGCTTCCAAGAATCTCCACCGTGGTTGATGCCTACAATCTAGGTTCGACGAAAACAATAGTGCCAATCAGCGGATTCGACAGCGACTTATTGATCCTTCCTTTTCAGGTGCGGTTTGCACGAAATGGCGAGTTCTTTACAGGTATTGGAATGAACAAGCCGATGCTTTTGACAAGCAAGATGCTGGTACTGACAGATGAAACGCAGATTCTTTGTATCTACCCTTATCGAGATTCAGAAAGCACCAAGATCACTGACAAGACTAAGAATGCGGTGATAGTCGGCTATGGCGCCCCTGGAATAGGAGAA
>Ga0315280_10002884_pt1 | contig 27197 bp, 25 predicted proteins | sample YL17G06_40_MG_FD_203697 | JGI IMG/M metagenome (GOLD analysis project Ga0315280, IMG submission 203697) | Sediment microbial communities from Yellowstone Lake, YNP, Wyoming, USA - YL17G06_40 | ecosystem: Environmental > Aquatic > Freshwater > Lake > Sediment | place: USA: Wyoming | collected... | reverse complement strand
CATGAAAGAAAGGGAGGCGGCATAGTCGGGGCGGAAATTTTTCCCCCCATTCTTGTGAGGGGAAAAAATTTCCTTGAGCCAAAACCAGATCGTGGAAACAAATGTGCGAAAAATTAGTTGCATTACCCGCAAGAGCACGGAGCAAGGGGATCAGCGGATGCCCGGGGTGAGAAAAACCATTTTATTTTTTTACCAGATGCTTTACCGCGGCTTCCAGTCCTTCGAGGGTTAGGTCGAACATGGGGAAGATTGAGCGGATTTTGGCGATGGTGTATTCGCCTTCGGTGATCTCCCAGTATTCCCTGAGCTTGGGGTTGAGCCAGACTGTGTGGGGGAAGACCCGGGAAAGGAAACTAAGCCACCAGTGTCCGCTTCTGGTTTGAGGCTCTCCGTATTCGATGGATCCCTGGTTGTGCCCCAGCTCGTAGGGCGCCATTGATGCGTCTCCCACTATGACCAGCCTGGTCTCCGGGTCTCTGTTTGCGAACTCCGCGGTCTTGACCGGCTTTGTGGTCCGCTGCGGGTCTTCGTAAACCCGGTCGTAAACGCAGTTATGGAAGTAATAGGTTTTAAGCTCCTTGAAAGTGGTGGTTGCGTAGTTGAAGAGGGTGCGGCAGATTTCGATGTAGGGGTCCATTGACCATCCTCCGTTGTCCATCATCAGAATGACTTTCAGCTTGTCCTTTAGACGGCGGTCAAACACGATTTCGATCTCGCCCGCGTTGCGCATGGTCTGATAAAGGGTCCGGTCGATGTTGAGCTGGTCTTTGGGGCCGGAAGGCGTAAGATGCTTGAGCCGCTTGAGCGCCTCGGCCATCTGGCTTGCGTCAATCGGGCCGTCATAAGCGTAATCCTTCCAGCGCCGCTCCATTGCGACCTTGATCGCGGAATGGCCGCGAGACACTCCGCCCACCCTCATTCCGCCGGGATGATACCCGCTGTGCCCGACCGGGGATGTGCCTCCGGTGCCGATCCATTTGTTCCCGCGGTCGTGCCGCTCCTTCTGCTCTTTCAGCCGGTCCATAAAATATTTGACCAGGTCATCCGGCGTGTATTTCTTAAGCTGGTCCTCGCTGATGCCCATAATTCGGGCAAGCTCTTTCGGGTCTTTCAGCCATTCCTCAAGAAGGCCGCGCACCATTTCCTCAAGCTCTTCCTCCAAAGGAGACTTGAATTCCGCGCCTTTAAAATACGCGGCGAACAGCCGGTCATAAAGGTCAAAGTGGCGCTCGCTTTTGATCATTATGGAGCGCGCGGCTATGTAAAAATCTTCCAGGCTGCTGACCATTCCGAGGTTGAGCGCTTTTTGCAGCCGCAAAAACGCGGTGGGAGAGATGGGTATGCCCTGGTTTCTAAGCTCGTAGAAAAACGGGACGAACATTTTACCTCATGGGGCTGTTGATGTAATTTTTGGCCTGCTCCAGGTCCAGGCTTTTCTTGAAGAGCACTCCCAGGTACGGGACATTGCCGTCTTTTCCCAGCTGGCTGGCCTTGAAACTTGGGTCATTATAGAGCGCGCGGATCCAGTTGATCATCTCCCGGGTTGAAGGCTTCTTTTCCACATTCGGCACCCGGCGCAGACTATAAAAAGTGGTGATCACCGCATTGGCTGTGTTGCGCTCGATTTCCGGGAAATGAGCGGCCACGATGTTATGCATAATTTCCGGGCTGGGAAAAGCGATATGATGGAAGTTGCATCTTCCCAGGAAGGGGTCGGAGAGGTCTTTTTTGGCGTTGCTGGTTATGACCACGATGGGCCGGTGTTTGGCCTTGATGGTTTTATCTATTTCAATGATGTCGAATGACATCTGGTCAAGGACATCAAGCAGGTCGTCCTGGAAATCAGAGTCGGCCTTGTCAATCTCATCGATGAGCAGCACCACCTTGGTGTCGGAGGTGAAGGCCTGGCCGATTTTGCCCATCTTGATGTATTCCTCAATGTTTTTCACATTCCGCTTGGAGTCGCCGAAGCGGGCGTCATTCAGCCGGGTCAAAGTATCATATTGATACAGCGCATCCACCGCCTTCATACTTGATTTGACATTGAGCACAATCAGCGGAAGCCCCAAATCCTGGGCCACCGCGTGCGCGAGAAGGGTTTTTCCGGTTCCCGGCTCGCCTTTGAGCAGCAGCGGCATCTCCAGGGCGATGCTTATGTTGACGATTTTTCTAAGCTCGGGGTCCAACACATAGGTTGAGGTTCCTTCGAACTGCTTCAAGTCTTTTGCATTCTTCATCTTTCCAACTCCTAGCGAGAATTCACATCATAATTTAAAATAGCATCAGGCTTTGTCGAGCGCAAGAGAGAATAGAACATTTATTCTGCGGCTCTGGAAACCATTGTTTGCAGGCCGGCTCGCTCGCTTGAGCTCTGCGTGGCTCCGCTTCGCTCGCCGCCTGACAGAAATATATTTCATGGGGGCTTGACAACTTTTTCATAGATGTTGCCCCAATATTTAATCTGTTTTCTCTACCCCTTGATGGGGGAGAGTTAGAGAGAGGGTGATTGAAATTATTGAACAATGTTCACCCTCCCCGCTCCGTCGCCATAGCTGCCATGTTTTGTTTTTACAAGAAGTTCCTGCCCATCATATGGGCGTGCGCCATTGAGTAGCTCTGGGCTATGGAGCGTCGGCGACTTGATCCCCTCCCATCAAGGGCGGGGAAATTTGAAGGAATTGCTTTTGGGCGAGCCCAAGAAAGTTTCCCGCGATGTCACAAGGGCTATACGGTTTTGAAGAATATTTTATAGTCCCGGTAGCATCTGCCTTGCTGGTGCATCAGGCATCCTTCAAATTGGGGAGAAGCTTCGAAGGAAAGCCCTAAGCCTTCAAACCAGGCGTCAATGCGGTCAAAAATTCCGCACTGGTATTGTTCGATCAGGCCCAATCCCTTGATCCCCTTGTAAGCCCAGCACTTTTCCGGCTCCATTTCTCCATGAATGACATTTCCCGGCCGGAAGCTCCAGGAAAACTTCATAAAATCGGCTTTGACCAGGCTGAACGCGCCGTTGGCGAATCGCTTGAAGTCATCAAAATTTTCTACTCGCGCGATGTTCAAGGCCTTCTTTATTCTTTTTACTTCGATCAAGCCCATTGCCTTTACCGCGGCCCGGTTTATCTTGTTGGTCTTTTCGATGCCGCATTCCTTGACGCAGTTGTAAAACCACATCGCATCGTGCGTCATCCAGTTTTTGTTCAAAAGCTCCCGCAAGGCCTCCGGGCTTAAGGTAATAGGCGTTTGCTCAATCTCTCCGGGTGTAATCTTTTGGGAATCCCTGACCATTTTCCACCTCCTGTTTTTTGTTTATGAAAAACCCTTGCTTTTCTCAATTTTTCTTGGCTTTAAGCGCACACCAGGCCGCTTGTGCGAACTCGGAGGATGCGGCTTTCAAATCTGTGCTTCCCGGCCGGTTGAGCCAGTGGCGGGAGAACTCGTGGCAGGGACCGAGAATTATTGAGATGTAAAATTCCGGGGGCAGGGCTTTAACCGTTCCCTGCTCAATATGTTTGGAGAAAAATTGCCAGATGGCTCGAGCGAAATTCAAGTTGGCTTTTCCGATCGCATCTTCCTTGTCAGCCAGAAACGCGGCATGCCGCATATTGGACAAAAAACGCGCCCAGCTCTCATTTTCCCGCGCCCACTTCAAATGATACCTGATTATGGCGAAGATCCCCTGCCGCGGCTTCGTGCACCCGGCAAGCTCGGCAAGCAGCCCGGTTTGATAATTGCTTATGCCTTCAAGATAAACCGCGGCGGCCAGCTGCTCCTTGCTCTTGAAATGATGATAGATGCTGCCGTTGCTGCATCCGGAAAGCTGGTGAAGGTCCTCCATGGTCGTGTCAACAAAGCCGATCTTGCTGAAACAAGCCAGAGCAGCCCGGATTATCCGTCTCTTTCTCTTTTCCGACCCCGCGTACTGCGACCGCTTTTTTCTCATTTCCTTCTAAACTGGAATTTTAATCTAGATTTAAATTCTTGTCAAGCGGGACACCGGTTTTAATCGTGTCTCCGGCCGCTAAAAGCCGAGCCCTTGCCCCCGCGGGGATAACGGGGCGGGCGCGGATTTTTGCCGGGTTTAAGGCCGTTGCTTGGGGTGAAGATGCTCTCAGGGGTCGGAACCGGGCAGCTCTGAGCTCATTTGCCCTTATGTCTTTACAAGTCAAGATTCGTGCTTAAATTAAAAAAGCTCGAAACAATGGGATAAAAAAGCTAACGCCAAAAAAGGAGGCGGGAGATGAAGAGAAGGATGAGAATTGTTTGGGTTGTGAGCGCGGTGGTATTTTTTGCCGCGGTTCTGGCTGTGCCCTTGATTGCGCTGGCCGACAAGGGCTCGGTTATGATTACTGCGCCTAACACCGCGAAGAAGGGCGAGGAGATAACCATTGAAGTTATGGCCATGCACTGCTGCAACCATGCGATGCATCATATCAACTGGGTGTATCTGGACATCAACGGCAAAGAGGTGAAGAGATGGGAGTATTCGGCCAAGGACCTTCCGCCCTCGAATAATTTCACCGTGACCTACAAGTACAAGGTCGAGGGGCCGACCGAACTAAAGGCCGAAGCCAGCTGCAACCTTCACGGCTCCGCCGGGCCTGTGACAGCGGCGGTGCAGTTGGAATAGAAGCCGCGCGAAAAATAAATTCCGCGGCCCTCCGTTGGCCCCCGGATTTTGAGGCCGTTTCAGATAAAATCAGGGGCTGAGACTTTTTTGAAGAAAAAAGTCCCCTCCCCTTATTTCTAACCTGGATTGGAACCCAAACCCAAGAACTAGAAACTGGTCTTGTTAAGACTAGCTGATGAAGATACTCTTAGCGCGCGTTTGCTACCAGCGAGGTCCGCCGCTGCCCCTGCCGCCGCCACCGCGGCCGCCTCCGCCGCCGCGGTCCCGGCGTTCAGTGCGAGGACGCGCCTCGTTGACATTGAGCGGCCGTCCCTTGAGCTCCTGGCCGTTAAGTCCGGCTATCGCGGCCTGGGCTTCCTGCTGATTGGGCATTTCAATAAAGCCGAATCCCTTGGACCTTCCGGTGTCGCGGTCCTTGATGGTATTGACAGACGCAACCTGACCGAACCTGGAAAAAGCCTCTCGCAAATCATCCTCTGTTGCCTCGTACGACAAATTGCCGACATAGATGTTCATTTTCCTTCTTTCTCTCCTTTTCCTTTTTTCCGGATCATTACTTCCGGTAGCCATAATATTAACCTATTTGGATATTATGTCAAGCCGATCATCCTGGCCGGCCATTCTCATTGACAAAAGCGGGTTTTTGAGGACAAAATGAATGCGGGCTAATCGAAATCCGGGGATGTCAAAAACCGGTGAATGACAGGGACGAAGAAACTAAAGAATCGCGGCTGAAGCCGCTCGCACATTATGCGATTCTCCGCGACCGCTGGTTCTGGCTCGCGCTGGCCGCATCCGGCTTTGTTCTCTCGCTGACCGTATGGTTCGGCTTCGGAATGGACCAATCCATCTACTCCTACGGAGCATGGGTCTGGAAGCATTATCATCTGCCGCCATACATCGGGGTATGGGACCAGAACTGGCCCGGAATTTTCATTGTCCACCGCATCGCCCTGGAAATTTTTGGCGAGACCATCCTGGGGTTTCGAATTTTTGACTTTTTGATTCAGCTGAGCGCGGTGGTTATGATCTTTTACCTGGCGCAAAGGCTCTTGAGCTCAAGTGCGGCCGGATTCTTCGCAGGCATTTTTTACAGTATTTATTACTACGGTCTCGGCTTTATGGGGGCCGGAGAGCGGGAGGCCTATATTTTTTGGATTTTGCTGGTTTGCACGGTTTTAGTCTTGAAACTCGGTGAACAGTCTATGTTCCGAGCGGCTTTGATCGGCCTTTTCTCCGGCTTTGCCTTTTTGCTCAAGCCGACCTTTGCCCTCGCGGGTCTGGTTTTTGCGGTTTTATTTTTGGCGGAAGGCATCAAGCAGAAGCGGGGAAGGCTCTTGGCCGGGCTGTCCCTTTATTCGCTCTTTTTTATTCTGCCTTTGCTGGCCGTTGTTTTCTATTATCAGAGGCTCGATCGGCTCTCTGATCTTTACCGCGCTACTATCTGGTACAATCTTGCCGTTTACAGAAAGATGGGGCCTCCTTTCTGGTCTATGAGAGAATTGATCTCGTCTCAAATTCATAGAATTATGCTTGCGGACCAGCGGGTGATTTTTTACTCGTCGCTTTTCGGCTTGTTCGTTGTCTTAAGTTTCAGATTGGCCGCACGCGAAAAAAAACTTTTTTGGCTGAGCATGGTTTGGGCGCTGACCGGTATTTTTTCCTGCGTTGTCCAGGACCGATATTTCCCCTATCACTTGATTCCGTTCTGGGGCTTTATGACTATTTATGCGGGCGCAGGCTGGGGGTGGCTGACCGAGAGAATCCTGGGTCAAGGCAAAAAAGTTTTCAGAAAGGCTTTGGCCGGAATTTTTTTAATGGCAGCGATCGGCCTGATGATCTACGGTCTCAAGCCGTATCTGCGCGAATTTGCGGTAACGCATTACTTTCGCAATCTTGACGAAGCGTATCTTGCCGAGCTGGGCAGATATGACGGCCATTTGGCCGCCAACTATTATCTGGCCGCGCTGCATCTGCGACCGATCATAATGCCTGATGACGGGCTGGAATTTTTCGGTCCTTACCCCCTGATCAATTTTGTGCTCAAGAAAAAACTGCCCTCCCGTTTTCCCTGCGTGCAATCCCTGATCTTGGTGCCCCGGGAGGGAAAGCTGAGCGATATTCAGAGGGAATGGATCAGGGAATACAGTTCAGATGTTATCAAAGCCCGGCCCCGATTTTTCCTGGTCTCTAATTATTTCCCCGGTCAGAAAAATCCATTCTTCAACAGCTTAAGCCCGAGCCTTGAAGAGGCGCTCAACAACGAGTTTCCGGACCTTCGTGACTTTCTCCGCAAGAACTACACGCTCAAGAGCGTGATCAGACAGGTTGATATTTACGAGCGCCTGTAGCGGCATCCCTTGTCGGCGGCAATTACCGCCAAGAGCGTAAAACCCGGCAACTAATTTTGCTCCCCAATTATTCGTCCCGCTCTTGCGGCGAGGCCTTGGCGGTGAAATACAGACCCGGGTTCTTAGGGCTGAACCCCGGCCGCAATTTGCGCTTTCAGGCCGGCCAGAGAAAATTTATATGCGCCGCCTTAAGCGCGTTCAAGGCGGATTACTATTGGCCCGCTGCTCTTCGTTTTTCAAGCAGCTGATCGAGCAGCTGAACCGCCTGGCTCTCTTCCAGCCTGATCTCCTTGGCGCGCTCCCGCATAACCTTGCTCATAATTCCGGCCAGGTCCTCAAACCTGACGGCCGCAATTGAGTGAACCGTCCCGTCCGGGCCGGACCAGCGGTCAAATATCTGCGTTCCGAGAAGCGTTGTCTCTGTTATTTGCCGGGTGAGGCTTAAAATGAATTGCTGTCTTTCAATTTCGTCCAGCTCTGTTTTTTCTCTCACCGAGGAATTGCCCAGGAAATCCATGAACAGGCTTGATACATAGCTATCGATGTTTTTTGCCAAATCGGTTCTTGCGCACTCGTCCGCGGATTGCATCAGGAGCGGTTTGTCCGCCAATTTGAGGGCCTTGCCGCAGCCGTAAAACTTCTCGCTCTTAAAATCTGCCAGGGCTGGTCCACACCGGGTCACCCACCCGGGCTGGTTTTTAACCTGAGGGGCTTCTTGTTTGAGCGCCGGTGGATTCTTCCGGCAGCCGAAGCAGAAAGTGAGAATAAAAAGGATAGCCCCCGCCTGGATTATGCTCCTGATCATCGCCAATGCTTTTCTTGCTTATCTCGGTCTTTTGGCTTTCCAGACCAGGATATTGTGATCATAAAGCCCTGCTGCCAGAGCCGCGCCGTCGGGGCTGAAGCTGAGGGAGGAAATCTTATCTTCCAGCCCTTCCAGACTCTTGACCACTTTCTCGTTCTTGATCTGCCAGATGACTATTTTTTGATCCAGGCCTCCGGCCGCAACCATTTTCGCATCCGGGCTGAGCGCCATGGCCGCAAATGACGAGCCTTCACTCTTAAGAATCTTTTTCTGCTTCCCGTCGGGGATCTCCCAGAACCTGACGGTGCCGTCCACGCTTGCGGAAACAAGCAGCTCGGAATTCCCTGGAGGAAAACGCAAGACATCCACTCTTGCCCCGTGGCCCTGGAGCGTATTCAGCAGCTGCCAGGTCCGGGTGTCATAAATATTGATTACATTGTCCAGGCCGCCGGTTGCGAGATATTTTCCGTTCGGGCTGACCGCGAGCGAGCTGACCCAGTCGTTGTGATCCAGAAAGCGCTTGAGCTCCGTGGCCCGGGCCGCGTCCTTTTCGATTTTCCAGACCGCAACCTCTCCTTTAATGCAGAACTCTCTGGGGTCCTTTTCCGCGCAGGAGGCGCTGGCAAAAATGCGGTTCGGACCCCAGGCAATGGCCAAAACATTATGGGAGTGAGCGGCGAAGCTGTCCCACGGCTCCAGCGTGGCGGGGTTATAAAAAAGAACGGCCGGTCCCCGGCCCGCGAAGGCAAGATATTTCCCGTCCGGCGAAAAAGCTATCTGGTAAACCGGATCGTTGAAAAAACTTTTGATCTTGATCTGCTCGCCGGTCTGCGGGTTCCAGAAAATGATCTTGCCCTCGGCATCGGTGCTGATCAGGACTTTTCCATCCGGGCTGTAGGCAACCGCCAGCACCGGTGCCGCGTGGACCTTGAGGGTATGTTCAATTTTGAGATATTTAGCGAATTCTTCCGGACTCAACTTCCTCCTGCAGCCGGCAATTGCCAGGACCAGAACCAGGCCGGATAAAATGACGCCCTTGGCGGTTAAACGCTTCATTGTGACCCTCCTTGATCTACGGTTAGTTAAAAGAATTATAACAGAACCGCTGGTTAGTTGTAAATCGCTCCCCTGGGCTGGATGGCCGCGCCTGCTCCTTGGACCTAAACTCCCGGCTGGATAAATACTTTCGACCAATTTTTTCAGGCAACAGCTGCAGGTGAAGCGGCTCAGGGAACATGCTTGGATTCTTCTTTTACCATGTCCTCGGCGGTGAACACGGTTCCGTCGGGCCGGCTCCATTTTGATCCTCTCCAGAAAAAGCTCACTCGGGAATAAAAATAGGACTGGCCTTCAAGGGTGACCTTGCCCGCGAAATAATCCTCCACGAAATTGGAAATCCGCTTCATTTCGTCTTCCACTTTTTTGCAATAGCTCTCGATCTCTTCATTGGTCGCGTTGGAGGGGACATAGATGTGCTCTTTGCTTCCGATCGCGGCGATGGTGTTGAAGGGCCAGACGATCACAAACCTGTCCCAGCTTTTCAGCCGCTTCACTTTCTTCGCATAGTAGCTGACCAAAACAATGGGCAGACCGGTCTCTTTGGCCAGAAGCACAACCCCGGGCTTGACCAGTTCGCTGGGCCCCCGCGGCCCGTCGGGGGTGATCGCCATTGCCACTTGCTGCTTTTTGTAAGCCTTAATCATCTCTTGAAAGGCTTCTTTTCCGCCCCTGGTGCTTGACCCGACCGCGGAACTATAGCCAAACCTGCGCAAAACCCGCTGGGTGAAAATCCCGTCCTCGCTTGCGCTCACCATAACCACCACATTCTTGCCGCCGTGAGTCTGGAAAATGAAGGGCATCATCAACGCGCGGTTGTGCCAGAGAGCCGCGATGTAAGGCTCTCCTTTTTGGAACATGGCGAGGATGTTTTCGCCGTTGATGATGATCCACCTGCTGGTTCTTCCCGCGAACTGGGTGTAGGCCCAGGTCAGGGACGGCCCCAGGTTGAGCATCAGCCATTTTTTAAGCCGTTTCTTGAATGGTTTTTTCCCGGGCTCTGACACCTTCGTGCTCACTCGATAATGTCGTCCGGCGGATACATCCTCTCGATCAGGTCTTTGTATTTCTTCTCAATGACTCGGCGCTTCTTTTTCTGGGTCGGCGTCAACTCTCCGCCTTCCTCGGTAAAGGGATGATCGAGCAGGGTGAAGCGCTTGATCTGCTCGTATCTCGCCAGGTGCTGGTTGATCAGGTCGACCCGGCTCTGGATAAACCCAAGCACCTTGTCGTTGCAAACCAGTTGACTGTCGCCGTTGAAACTGACCCCATTCGCTTTAGCCCACTGGGACAGGGCCTGGAATTCCGGAACCACGATCGCGGTGATATACTTTTTTCCGTCTCCCACAACCGCGACCTGCTCGATATACGGGTCGGTGTTGAACGCATACTCGATGGGCTGGGGCGCCACATACTTGCCGCCGCTGGTCTTGAACAGCTCCTTCTTCCGGTCCGTGATCGTGAGATAGCCGTCCTTGTCAATGAATCCTATGTCGCCCGTCTTGAAAAAGCCGTCTTCCGTGAAAGTCTCCTTGTTGGCCTCCGGGTTATTCCAGTAACCCTGCATAACCATCGGGCCTTTGACCAGAATTTCGCCGTCCTCCGCGATCTTTTCACTAACCCCGGGCAGAGGTTTGCCTACCGATCGCAGTTTGGATTCCCTGGGCGTGGAGGCGTTTATAATGGGAGCGGTTTCGGTCAGGCCATAGCCTTGATAAAGCGAGATGCCCATTGCCCCGAAAAATACGATCAGGTCCGGATTGATCGGCCCTCCGCCGGTGGAGCAGAGGCGCAGCCGATCCAGTCCGGCCTTTTTCCTGACCAGGTTGAAAAGCGGCCTGGTCAAAGCCTGCTGGATTTTGAGCGAAAAAGGCACCGCCTTGTTTTCATTCTTGAGCAGAAAGGCCTTGCTCCCCACCGAAATTCCCCAGTTGAAATATTTCCGGATAAACGGCGGCCGCTCCGACAGAATCTGGTTGATCTGGATATACAGCTTCTCCCAGAGCCGGGGCACCGAGTTCATCACCGTGGGCCTAAAGGTCTGAAGCCCCCAGCGGATTTCTTCGGTCCCCAGCGAATCCAGAACCGCCATCACCATCGGCACATAGCTTGCGCCCATCACATCCGCGGACAATCCATAGGAGTGGCACCAGGGCAGATGAGTCAACGCCACATCCTCTTGCCTGAAACCAAATTCTTTGGTGAGGATGCGCTGGCTGCAGATATTCTTGTGGGTGAGCATAACTCCCTTGGGCCTGCCGGTGGTGCCCGAGGTGTACATAATGGTGGCCAAATCCTGCTCAACCACGGCCGCGGCTGACCTGGTGATCTCCTCGTCCTTGTCCCGGTGCTTGCTGCCGATCGCCATAAATTCATTCAAGTTCATAACCATGGGGTCCGGCTTTTCCGTGATCGGGTCCATCACGATTATTTTTTCCAGCTTGTCCAGCCTGGGCTTGACCTCCAGAACCTTGTTCAATTGCTCCTTGGAGCCGCAGAAGCAGAACCTTGATCCCGAGTCGTAAAGCTCCCACCAGACATCCTCGCTCTTGCTGGTCGGATACATCGGCACAAAAGCTCCCCGCAAAGACAGCGTCGCCACCGTGCAAAAAAGCCAGCGCGGACGGTTGGGCGCAAAAACCGCGGCGCGGTCGCCTTGCTTGAATCCCATTGACCTGAGCGCATGAGCGATGTCATAAACATTCCTGTACGCCTCTTTCCAGGTATAGCTGTGCACGCGGTCGGTGCGGTTGCCCTGTTTGTCGTAGCGGGATTGGATGTATAGCTTGTCCGGGTAAAGCTCCTTCTGGTTCAAAGCGCTTCCGGTAATGGTATCTTCGCTGTATTTTTGCATCTATCATCCCTCCTTTATTTTTTCTCCGATTAAATCTATCCCCCAACTGTCCACAATCCTGACCTGGTAGAAATTCCCTCTCCTGTATCTGCCCTTAAGGTGAGTCACACCGTCAATCTCATAAGCCTGAGCCCGGGACCGGCCTTGATAATCAAATCCCAGGTCACTTCTTCCGTCAACCAGCACTTCAAAAACGCGGCCTATTTTACCCCGGTTTTTTTCTTCTGCCAAATTGAGAAACAAGCTGTCCAGGTCTTCCTTCCGCTTTTGAGCTGTTTCAGCCGGCACCGGGTCCGCAAGACTAAACCCCCTTGTCCCCGGCTGAGCCGAATAAGCAAAAACGCCGAGCCAGTCGAAATCCGAATCTTCAATGAACCCCGCCAGCTTTTCAAAATCATCCTCGCTCTCGCCCGGAAAGCCCACCAGCGCGGTCCCTCTTATGCTAACTCCCGGAATCGAGCTTCGCAATTGTTCGATCAGCGATTTGATCATTTTTTCCCTCTCCGGCCGGCCCATGGCCTTGAGCATCCGGTCCGAGATGTGCTGGAAGGGAAAATCAACATAGTTGCAGATTCGCTGCTCGCTTGCGACGAGCTTGATCAATTCCCTGCTCAAGCCTTGCGGGTTCAGGTAAAAAAGCCGGAACCAGGGAATTTTTGTCCCGGAAAGCAGTTTCTCAAGCAGACGCACCAAGCTCGATCCTGTGTCCTTGCCGTATTCGCACAAGTCCTGCGCCACCAGATTCAGCTCCTTCACCCCCGATTGCGCTAAGAACTTCGCCTCCCTGAGCAGCTCCTTTTCCGGCAGCGAGCGGAACTTGCCCCGGATTTTCGGGATGACGCAGAACCGGCAGCCCTTATCGCATCCCTCGGAAATTTTCAGGTATGAAAGATGGCTGGGGGTGGTGATAATTCTCGAAAAACCTGGTGCTTGATCCTGCATATTCTCGAGCTCGGAAAATTTTAGCCAGAAGTCAACCTCGGGAATTTCTCTCGCCAGCTCTTGCTTGCAGAGCTCCACCAAGCAGCCGGTCACGATGATGGCTTTGATCGCGCCCGCCTTTTTACGCTCAACCGCGGCAATGATCTGCTCGATACTCTCTTGCTTGGCCGCGTCTATGAACGCGCAGGTGTTGATCAAAAACACATCGCTTCGCTTTGCCTCCCCTGCCGGCTGATAACCCCGGGCTTTGAACCGGGCGAGAATTTTTTCCGTGTCGACCAGGTTCTTATCGCATCCCAGGCTTAAGTAAGAAAGTTTCAGTCCCGGTTTTTTTCTGGCGGGTTCAGAAGACATACCTTCTCATTCCCACATTGAGCACGAGTCCGAGCAGGAGGAAAACGAGAAGCAGGTGGGAGCCGCCGTAGCTGAAAAAAGGCAGAGGCACGCCGATGACCGGGAACCAGCCGGAGATCATCGCCAGGTTGACCAAAAAGTGAGAAAAAATAATCATCACCGCGCCCAGCGCCAGCAGCGCCCCCAGCCGGTCCTTGGCCATGCCCGCAATCGAGATGCCCCGGGAAAGAATAATCAGGTAAAGAATGAGAACCGGGAACACCCCCAGCAAAAATCCCCACTCCTCGGCCCAGACCGAAAAAGAAAAATCCGTATGCTGTTCCGGCAAAAAACGCAGCATATTCTGCGTTCCTCTCCTCCAGCCCTTGCCGAAAAAACTGCCCGAACCGATCGCAACCTTTGACTGCAGAATATTATACCCGGTGCCGAGCGGGTCCTTTCCCGGCTCCAGAAAAGTTATGATCCTGGCCTTCTGATGAGGCTTCAAAACATACTTCCAGGCCACCGGCGCGCTGGCAATGGAGAGCGCAAAGAGCGCGATCAAAAGCCAGCGGTTTATTCCCATAAAGAGCAAAACCGCGCCGCCGAAAAGCAAAAAGATGAGTGCGGTGCCCAGATCCGGCTCTCGCGCAACCAGCGCGGTCGGCACCATTATGACCATAAGAGGATAGATGATCGATAGCGCGCCCATTGACTTCCGGTTTTCACGCTTTTGATAGATGCGGGCAAGCATCATAATCACCGCCAGCTTGGCCGGTTCGCTCGGCTGCAGCTGGAACCCGTGAAAAACCAGCCAGGCCCGGGAATGATGAATGACAGGCCCAAAGCGCAGCACGGCCACTAAAAGGCCTACGCACGCGATATAGAAAAAAACGGCCAGGGACTGGAACCGGTGGTAATCGATGACCATAGCAAAGAACATCGCGGCCAGCCCCAGGACAAACCACCCGATCTGGTATTTCCAGGCCCCGCTTGCGCCTCCCGCGCTGCGCAGATTCAAGATGCCCAGAAAAAGCAGGATCATCGCCGGCAACAGAAAAGCCAGGTCAATGTTTCGAATCAGCCGGCGGTCTATGCTCAGAGACATTTATATAACTTCGCGTAAAAAAATTCCCCTTCCACCGCACACACGCGTTTGCCGCGCCCCGTTAGCGCGCATGCCTGAGTTTAAACAGAGCCTCAAACCCGAACTTGTGTTCCCGGCTTCAACCAAGAAAAAGCCCCCTCCGCGGTTAAGAATAATTCAATTGCTGCTTCGTTTAGTATATATACTGAACTCCTACGAAAATGCCTCCAAAAGGGTGATTCGAAATATTGACAATACCGTTCGCATCCAGCGAGAGCTGATCAGAAAGCTTGAACTCAAACCCTCCGCCCACCGGGAAAAGATATGTGGTCTTGGTATCGTCTTCGTCCCAGCGGTCAACCCGGTAGCGAAGGAATCCGACTCCAACCTGGCCATACGGCCTCACCACCTTGTTGTTGGCCAGAATCGCGCTATATTTGGCCTGGCCTGAAAAACCGGCCGCCCAGTCGTCGCCGCTGAACTCATACTGAGCCATGGGGCCAAAACTAACCTCGTCGGTGACATAGTAATTAACCTGCGCCTGAATAGCCCCCATCGTCGGGTCCACAGTCACGCCCCCGCCCGCGCCCAGGGTCCATCTTCCCTGCCGGTTGTCAAAACCTCCGGCCCGAACCGAAAAACCGGCCAGCGCCAAAATCATCCCCAGCATAAACAGCACCAGCTTCCGCATCATCCACCTCCTTGTTTAATAAATCCTGAACGAAAACCAAATTCCCGCATTAACAATGAACCCGTTATCCAGTCTATCATATTCGATGTGACTGTCACCATCCGCATCAATAGTCACGCTTTTTTCCAGTCGCTCGAACAGGGGCAGATATAAAGGCTGGACATAAGCGCCCAGCGAAAACCAGGGCCGGACCGGATACTCCGCGTCAAAAAGCAAATAATAGATGACGCTGTTCCCGGACCGGTTATTTATCGCCCTCCCTTTCGCGCTCCAGCCCTCATAGCCCAGGCCCGCACCGAAGCCGAAATCCAGAAAAGAATCCCACTGCGGCTGATAGCGGACGCCCATCGTGCCCCAAAACATATTCCAGCTCGGCCTCTCCGTGCTCGATGACTCACCCTCCTTGTGAAGGTCAACCTCATATTGAGACTGAAGATAGGAAAGGTTGAAATCCAAAGTCGAGGTGTCATTCAGCCAGTAGCTCAGCCAGAGCGAATATGAGTAATTGTTTTCCAGCCGGTCAAAATCATTAAGCCCGAACCCGTATGCCGCCCCGGGCGCAAGCTCCCATTGCCCGTATCGGCCTTTGGCCTCCGCCCGGCTGAACCCAAGCGACATCAATAAAATAACCGCAGCCAAAAAACACAAACTCTTTTTCATCTCCAACTCCCCTCCCGGCTATTTAACCGGAAAACACCCCCGCTGTCAAGACCGGCAATTTCAAGACCGCCCCCAACTTCGCGCGTGACGCGCTGGCGCGTGCGAGCGAGCTTGACCGCGACTCAGCCGCGCTGACACTCTTCGGGGAACAGACACTCTTGTCTGTTCACAAATGAACTTCACTCCAAATACTAAGCTAAGTCCGCGGAAGCTGTTCAAAATTTTCAGCTCCCCGGTCCAGTTGACGAAACCAGACAATCTGCTCCATAATTAACTTATGAAAAAATTATTAACCTTGGGCCTTATTTGCGCGGCGGTCATCAGCAATTCAGCCTGCGCCAAATCCGCCACCGAAAAATCAAACTCCGGCCAGCAGGCCAACGCGGCTGAAAACTCCTCCCAAAAACAGCCTAAGCCAAAGGCCGCGGGCGAAAAAATCAGCTTCAAGAAATGCGCCAAGGAAAAAGTGCAGATACCCGGTTACGGAGACCCGGGACAGCGGCTTTCCAGTTGCTTTGTCCAGTATCCGGGCGAGCCTTCCCGGCAGGACAAGCATTATTACATTGTTGAAGACATCTGCGGCCAGTTCACCAGGGAATTTGTGGAGAATATGCTCGGGCTTTCGGTTCTAAGGGCAGAGCCGCCCAAGTTCAGCGGGGTTTACAACTGCAGGTATTATTTTTCCAATGAGCCGGCCGGGATCGGAACATACATTATGCTCAGCCTTGACTATCTAAGCGTCGAGAACCAGAAAAAGGGACATCAACTCGCGGGCCGAACCATTAAAACCGACCCCAGAATCAAGATGGAGCATTTTATTGTCTGGCAGCAAGACGGCCTGATCAATGAAATTTACCTCGTGCTCTCCCCCCAGAAATTCATCAGCATAAACCGCAGCTCCGGAAAAGTGGTCAATAACGAAAAAGACATCGAATTCGCAGCCAGCCTCGCCAAAGAAATCAAAGACTATAAGTAAAAACCGCGAACGCGGCATAATGAAAGATGAATCCATAAGATACAGGAAAACCCGGGGCAATCTAAACAGTTCTAAGTTTATATATAGGATTGCTATATGCCCGATTTGAGCCTCTTACTGAATTCTGAATTGGGGGTCAGAGCGTTACTTTTTACTTAATACTTACTTATTATTATTTTTTATTTTAATAATGGATAGGGTCAGAGCTCAACATTCAGTAAGCTCGCACGCGTTTGATTGTAGGGCGCAGCAAGCGGCGCCTCTACAGTGAGAAAAATTGTCACAAAAAGAAAAGCAGGGGCTCGGGGCCAGGGGCTTCCTGCTTCGCCAAGGCTTCGCAGGACAGGCGGGGCTAGGGATTCGGGAATCGCGAATGAGGATCGGGGCTGACCCGTCCTTCGTAGCTCCGAGCATGCCGAGGAGCGAAGGAGGAAGCCCCTCGCATCCCGCGTTCCGCGGGACTTCGCTTCTTCGGCGCTCCGCAAATAAAAAGAAATTATTATTCTCTGCGATCTCTGCGTCTCGGCGGTGAAAAAACTTTTTCTTTAATGAATCGCGAGCAAGCTCGCTTCGTCCTTCGCCCCAAGAGGGTTCAAGCGGGAAGAGGCTACGAAGGACAGGCGCACATTGTGTTCAACTTTTTTTGGACTTGAACATTCGGCGCTGGATTTTCATAGAGCCTTGTCTGATGAATTCGCCGATGTAATAGCTTGCAGGCAAAAGCCGGGCTCCCAGGTTTCCGCTCACAGTGCAGATCACTTCCCCTTTTCTTTTTTCGCTGGCGCGGACAATGGTCTCGGCTATTTTTTCGGGTGAGACTCCGCGCATCTTGTCCGCCAGGTCCTCTGGGATTATGAAGTCCGGACTAATGGTGCGGGCCTGGAATCGGGTTTTGACAAATCCGGGATAGATGCTGATGATGTCGATGTTTTTCTTTTTAAGCTCCGCGCGCACCGAGTCAGCCCATCCCCAGAGTGCGAATTTGCTTGCGCAATAGGCTGAGCTCCAGGGGTTGGCCATTCGGCCCATAATTGAATTGAGGATGATGAACTGGCCGCTTCCCTGCTTTCGGAATTGAGGAATTGCCGCGTAAAAGCCGTGGATAACGCCCCAGAAGTTGACTTCCATTTGCTGGCGCAAAAGCTCAAGCGGTATTTTCTCAGCCCGGCCCAGGACCGCAAAGCCCGCCCCGAGCAGCATCACATCCAGCCGTCCGGTCAGACCAATTGCCTTGTCAGCCAGCTTCTGCATTTCATCCATTTTGGTGACATCCGCGGGAACGACATAAGCTTCTGATCCGGCTGCCCTGACCTGGTCTGCAACCTTGTTGAGGACATCGATTTTTCTGGCGCTCAAGACCAGATTTGCTCCCTTTTTGGCAAATGCGACTGCGGCAGATGCTCCGATGCCTCCGCTGGCGCCGGTGATCACGATAGTTTTTCCGCTCAGGTCAAATTTTGCCATTTTTTCTCTCCTTCAGATTTCCACAGCTTGCCTTGAGAGATTGTATCTGGATATTTGACGGCGTCAAAGAAAGAGGAGGCGGAGCTTGACAAAATTGCGCTTATGGATTATATCTTTTTAGACTTTTTGATGTTGGGGAACCAATTGCAATCAGGATGGTCAAAAGAATCCGATGATTGAGGTTAGCGGGCTGACAAAGCGGTTCGGGCATATCACCGCGGTGGACAACATCAGCTTCAAGGTTGCCAAGGGAGAGGTGGTGGGGTTCCTGGGGCCGAACGGCGCGGGAAAAAGCACCACTATGCGGGTTTTAACCTGCTATCTCCCGGCTGACGAGGGCCGCTGCACCGTGGCCGGGTTTGATGTCCTGACCGAGTCGGTTGAGGTGCGCAAGCGCATCGGATACCTTCCGGAAAACACGCCGCTTTACTCGGAAATGTCGGTTGAGGGATTCCTGCGATACATTGCGGAGGTGCGGGGGATAAAGGGCGAGGACCAGAAGCGGAAGATTGACCAGATGATCCAGGTGTGCGGCATAGAGCCGGTGGTCAAGATGGACATCTCGGAGCTTTCCAGGGGGTTCCGGCAGAGAGTCGGCCTGGCGCAGGCAATGATCCACGACCCGGAAATCCTGATTATGGACGAGCCGACCTCGGGCCTGGACCCCAACCAGATCATCGAAATCCGCGAGCTGATCAAAAAACTGGGCAAGGAAAAAACCGTTATCATTTCCACCCACATCCTTTCCGAGGCCGAGGCCACCTGCAGCCGGATGATCATCATTGACAAGGGAAAACTGATCGCGGACGGCTCGCTGGAGGATGTTGCTCGGCTGGCCTCGGGCGCGAATGTTCATCGGATAAAGGCCCGGGGCGACAAAAATGTGATTGAGCGCGAGCTTGGATCGCTTCCGGGCGCGGCCGGTTTCAAGCTGGTAGGCGAGGAATTCGGTCTTTTGAGCTATGAGATTTACGGGGAGCCGAACCGGGAGCTTTGCGAGGAAATCTTTCGGACTGCGGTTAAAAGCGGTTTCAGCCTGGCTGAGCTTTTCCACGAGCGGCGCACGCTGGAGGACATTTTCATTCAGCTGACCAGGGGAGGGCAGGGATGAGCCGGGTATGGGCGGTGTGCAAGAAAGAATTCTGGGGATACTTTAATTCCCTGATTGCATATATCTTCGCCATCATCTTCCTGGGCGCGGTCAATATCCTCTATATATGGTTTGCGCTCTTGCCCAGCGGCGATATCAACTTCAGCTATTATTTCAGCTTCCTGCTTTACGGAATGTGGTTTGTCATCCCCGCGCTCACCATGCGGAGCTGGGCCGAGGAAAAGAAACTGGGCACGGATGAACTTCTTCTCACTCTTCCGGTCAACGACTGGGAGGCGGTTCTGAGCAAATATTTCGCCGGGATTTTGTTCTTCGGCTTGATCGTTCTGCTGAGCCTTCTGGTTCCGCTCTCGGTTGCGCTTCTGGGAAAGCCGGACTGGCCCGCAATCATCGCCGGCTACATCGGGATTATGATGGTGGCCGCGGCTTTCATAGCAATCGGGTTGATGATGAGTTCTCTGACCCGGAGCCAGCCGGTGGCTTTTGTATCAAGCGTCATTGTCTGCCTGGGCCTGCTCGGCATAAACGACCTTTTGGGCCGGTTCTCCATGCCGGCCTGGCTTAGTTTCCTGGTCAGCTATCTTGATGTCGGCGACCATTTCCAGAGCATCGCGCGCGGGGTAATTGATTCCCGGGACATCATTTATTATCTGAGCATTGTCTTCTTTTTCCTGGTGCTGAATAAATACTGGCTGGAACGGAGAAAATGGGCGTAAGCCGCGATAAGCTTTTGAGCAAAAGGGAATATCATCTTTATTCCCTGGCCTGGCTTTTTATTTTGCTCGGCTGGCTTATGGTCCTTAACTACCTCTCCAACAAGTTCTTCTACCGGCTTGACCTGACCTCGGGCAAGGCCTACACCCTTTCCAAGTCAACCAAGGCCATACTCAAGGGCTTGACCCAGCCGGTCAGTATAACATTTTACGCGAGCGGAAATTTTCCCCCCGCGCTCAAGAGCGACATCAACCAGACCAGAGACTTGCTCAGCGAGTACCAAATTTACAGCCGGGGCAAGCTCAAGTTTGAGATGATAAACCCGGACACAAATCCCGGCCTCCAGGAAAAGTTAAAAACCAGGGAGGTAGAGCCGATCCAGTTCCAGGTCAGGGGCGCAAGCGAGTTTTCGCTGCGTCAGGGATATATGGCAATCGAGATCAACTACCTTGACCAGCGCCAACTGTTCCCCAACGCGCTCGATATGGCCGACTTTGAATACGCAATGTCCAGCGCGATTTTGAAGCTCACCAGCGAAAAAAACATCGGCGTCGCTTTCCTGACCGGCCATAACGAGCCGGACTCTTTCCAGAAGCTTAAAAAAATGAGGGCCGCGGTTGAGCAGCAGTATGTCTTCACCACGGTTGACACCACCGACGGAGAGCCGGTCGCGGAAGATGTCAGCGTCCTGCTCGTGATCGGCCCGAGCAGAGTCCCAGACCTGGATAAATACGCGCTTGACCAGTTCTTGATGCGCGGAGGCAAAATCATATTCCTGGTGGACGGAACAGAAGTCGCGGAAGAGTATCTTATGGCATTCCCCAAAGATGACGGCCTGGATGATCTGCTTGCAAGCTACGGCGTCAAGCGCAATCACGACCTGGTGCTGGACATTTTCAATGAAAAAGTCGCATACCGGCAGGGGATGTTCCAGCTTATACAGCCCTATCCGCTCTGGGTGAAGATGAACATCCCCAAGCTTGAGGCCGCGAATATTTTGCCAGCCAGCCAGATCATAAATTCACTCGGTTCCGTGACCCTTCCCTGGGCCAGCTCCCTTGAATTGAATAGCTCAGTCCAGGGCATCAAAGCAACCGAACTACTCAAAAGCTCGCCCAAAAGCTGGGTCCAAACCGGACAATTCAGCCTGGACCCGAACCGGCTTCCACCGCCCCTGCCTATGACCGGAATGGGAGAAAAATCACGGCTCCTGGGTGTGCTGGTTGAAGGCAGCTTCAAGAGCTTCTTTGCGGGAAAGCCCGAGCCTAAACCGGCTCAAGGCGGAACGGAAAGCAAGAAAGAGTCAAAAGAAAAGCCGGCTAGGCTTGACCAAAGCAAGCCGACTTCAATCATTGTGGTCAACAACAGCCGGTTCATCCGGGACGACTACATCGGCCTGGGCGATTCCAACCTTGACCTTGTGCTCAACTCAATTGACTGGATGACTTGGGGAGGAAAGCTGATCGGAGTCCGTTCCCGGATCAGCACGGACCGGCCTTTTAACCAGGACATCAATATGTGCCTCAGCCAAAGGACATGCGGAACAGGCTCGGTAGTGAAGCTTTTAACCGCGCGACTGCTCGGGCCTTTTGTTCTGCCGCTTGCAGTCATCATTTACGGCCTTGCCCGGTTCCAGCTTCGCCGCCGCGCGAAGAGGTCCTGGCAGGAAGCAATGGAGGCCGGGAAATGATCCGCCAGCGGGTGATGATTTCCGGTGCGCTTCTTATCGCCGCGGTTATCGCGATTTTCGGATGGGAACTGGGAATCAAGCCCCGGCTGGAAAAACGCCGAGACCAGTCTTCAAAAGTTTACACCAAAATCGACCCCTCCCAGGTGAAAAAGATTGAGCTTACCCGGGGAGAGAAAAAAGATATTTTAAGCCTTCGCAACGCGACCTGGGTGGTGGAGACCGACCAGTCCTATCCGGCAGACACTGAAGGCGTCACCAACGCCTTGAACGCGGCCAAGAAACTATCCTGCGACAATGAAGCGGCCTCGGGCGAGGACCAGTTCAGCCGGTTTGAGGTTGACAAGGGAAAGGCGCTGGAGGTAAAGCTCTGGGGCGAAAAGTCCCGGGTGATCGCGGACTTTTATGTGGGAAAGCGCGGGCCGTCTTATACCTCAAGCTATTTCCGAAAGGCGGACGATAAAAAAATATGCCTGGCGGACGAAAACCTGATCACAGTCTTTGACCGGACCAACGACACCTGGAGAGACAAGAGCATAATGAGTTTCAACGCCACAGACTGCAAGAGCATCCAGATTGAGGACGGCGCAACCACTCTCTGGCTGGATAAAAATCTGGCGGAAAACAAATGGGAGATACTTGAGGCCCAGAACCGAAAGCCTGCACTGTCCTGGGCCGTGGACGGAATCTGCCAGACCCTTGCCAAGCTTAAAACCCAGGGCTTCCCGATGATCATCCCCCAGGAAGCCGGACTGCAAAAACCGAGCCGCAAAATTACGGTCACGCTCGCGGACGGAAAAAGCTACAAGCTTTTGGTCGGCATCCAGCCCAAAGGAACTGAAAATTATTATGTCAAGCGCGAAGACCAGCCCAATATTTTTGTGCTAACCCAGTGGCAATTAAACAGCCTGTTCAAAAATAAAGACGAGCTGCTGGAAAAAACTCCCGGAGCGCCCCCGCCCGAAAACGTTCCTCCCCCGCAAGTCCCGGGAATGAACCCTCCATAGACTTCTCCTGTGGTGCGGACACTCTTGTCCGCACACCTTACTTGCTCGCGATTCATTGAAGAAGATTTTTCACCGCAAAGACGCAGAAAATCTTACTCTGAGATATGAAATCTGCAATTTGAGATTCAATGCGAAAGCATTGACGCGTGCGAGGGGCTTTCCTGTCCGCCGTAGCTCCGAGCATGTCGAGGAGCGAAGGCGGAAGCCCCGATTCCCAGCCTCAAGCCCCCAGTCCCCGGCCCCTAACCCACGCTTATGCCTGGCTACTAGCTACCAGCTGCTGGCTGCTTTCTTTTAAAATTTCTCTTGCCATTGAAATCAAATCTTGTTATAATTATTATAATAGAGGCTTTAAACATAAAATATAGTTCTGTGAGGTGTCCCCCGATTGAACGCTTTTGTTTTGTTCGCGGCTATTGCTATATGCTCAATTACCGTTAGGGCGGGAAGGAGGATGAAACGGTGGATAAGCAAGAATTCCTGAAACAACAATACCTGACGCTTAGGGAAGAGATTAGGGAGACAAAGGATCGCATATTTAAGACTATGGGATTTGGACTGGTGGTAGTCCCAGCCTCTCACTTTCTGGCTCAAGCATACAAAATAGATACTGTAATTTTGTCACTTCCTGTTCTTGTAGTTGTGGTGGCGCTTATTTATCTGGCAGAAAACAACGCCTTGATGCGGTGCGGTAGATATATTAAGCATCATATTGAGCCTGAAATTAGGGAAGTAATTGGTTGGGAGGAGTGGTTAGAAACAAAGAGCAGTTATGATGCACGCGCGGTAGATAAGTATTTGTCTTACGCATTTTATTTGCTGTTCCTTGTTTACTTCGCGGGTTCCGTGTTCTTGGCCGCCCGATTTGCTCTTCAAACCTATGGGATGTTGGCTACCTCACTCCTTTTAGGTGGATATGTCGCAATTGGAATTTGGTTTATAATTTTCCTCTTGAAAAGCATCAAAATATCAACAACCACCACAACGGATATCATCAAAACGCGCTAACAAACAAATCAACTCGGTAAAATCGTGGTCTGAAATCAAGTGTTCCAGGGGGCACTTCTTTAGCTGGGTTTGAAGCGGCGAAGAAACCCTGAATGATCAGAAAAAAGGCATACGGAGTCGCGAAGTTGGAGGATTGAATGGACAGATATAAAGTTAATCTTCTGATTTATTCCACCCTGGTCTTGGGGATGGGGTCGTTGTTTTTGTTTTATTTGTTCCTTTTCATAGGCCCGTTTGTGCCGCTCGATTTTGGTCTTGGGACCGGCCGCGCTTTGGTTCTGGACGCTTGTCTCTCTCTGCTCTTCTTTCTCCAGCACAGCATAATGATCAGGCGAGGATTCAGGGACAGGCTTAAGCGGCACATTTCCGAGGAATATATTCCCGCGTTTTTCGGGCTTGTGTCCTCTTTGCCATTGATCGCGTTGATTCTTTTCTGGCAGAAGACTCCGGGCGCAATCGCAACCGCGAGCGGTATCTTTTACTGGGTTCTGCGCGGTCTGTTTTTGCTGTGCATTGCCGGCTTCTATTGGGGAATGAGGTCTCTCGGTTCTTTTGACCCGTTCGGCGTGATTGCGATCAGGCGGCTGATGCGCAATAAACAGGCAAAGCCTGTCTCATTGAAAGTCAGGGGGCCGTATCGCTGGGTGCGGCATCCGCTCTATCTTTTCTCTCTGCTTATGATCTGGTCATACCCGATCCTGACTAAAGACCGGCTCTTGTTTAACATTCTTTGGTCAATCTGGATTGTGATCGCGACTATGCTTGAGGAGCGGGATTTGGTGCATGATTTCGGGGATGATTACCGTGATTACCAGGCCAAAGTTCCCATGCTCATCCCCTACAAGCTTCCCCTCAAAACTAATTAGGTTTTCGAAGGGTTTCACTTCTTTAGGGGCTGTTGCCCAAATCAGAAAAGGCTCTTCCCTCCCCCTCCGATGGGGATGTCAAATATCAAATGACAGAGGAGAGCAAGAGAGGGTGATATAATTTCTTAATAAACCTCAGCCTCCCCGTTCCGTCGCTACTGTTGTTTTTCCCTGAGCTTTCCGCCTGCCGGAGCTTGTGTTGTGCCAGAGATGCCGAACCTGGAGCGCGGAGCTTTCGCCCCGCGGCGTCGCCGATGGCGGTCTTTTCAGCTTTTGGATTTTTGTGCGAGGTTGAGGAGCTGGGAGAGTTTGTCTCGGGGTTTTCTTTCCAGCCCTGAATGTATCTGCTGGGGAGTGAAGTTTTGGGCGAGGTAGGTTCCGATGTCAATGGTTATGGCCCAGCAGACGATGATCCGGTGGCAGAAGGGCTGGTCGCAACTTCGGCAGAATTTGAAAATGACATCCCCGCCGATCCTGGGGCAACGGATTGCAAGCGAATCGTATTGGTCGATGCTCATAGAACTATTTTAGCAGGCGGGCGCTGTTCAGCAAAAAGAGTCGGGGCTGACCTGTCCTTCGTAGCTCCGAAGGAGCGAAGAAGGAAGTCCCTCGCACACCCGAGTATTCTTATGCGTGGAAGATTTTATCGAGCTGTTTTTCGATCAGGGCTTCAGAGGTTTTTTGGGCCAGGCTCAGTTCCTTGATCAAAAGGTTTCTGGCGGTGTCCAGGACTTTTTTCTCGCCGAAGCTCAAATCCTTGTCCAGCTTCAAGAGGTAGAGCTCGCGGAGCACTTCCGCGATTTCATATATGGACCCGGTCTTGATCTTCTCCATATATTCCCTTTGCCGGCGGTTCCAGGTCTGGTCCCGGGCTTTGCCCTCCGACTTTTTCTTTTCCTTGAGCAGCTTGATTATCTTGGGCACTTCCGCGGGGGCGATCAGCGCGCGCATGCCCACTTCCTGCGCGCTGTCCTGAGGGATCATTATGGTCATATCGCTGTCGATCAGCCTGAGCACATAGAAGCTACACGCGCTGCCGGAGATGTCCCGGCTCTCTATTCTCTCCACGATTCCCACGCCGTGAGCAGGATACACCGCGATTTCGCCGATCTTAAACATTCCTTGCCGCCCCTTTCTGGACAGGTTTTGCTCTAGTGGAGAATTTTTTCTTATCTCAGTCATTATCACCTTGAACCCGATTTTTCCCGCGGCTTATTCCGCTCAGCGTGGGACTTGGGGAATATTCGGAGCCTTCCGCTTCAACGCCAACAGTAGTCATATTGTAAGCCCTGGCCGGAACTATGTCAAGGAGATTCCGCGGCTTGCTCCCTTTTTTAAAAACCTTTTGCTGGGTCAATAACCCTGGCTCTTTCGCTGGCAAAGCTAATCTGCTTGGTTGACTTTTTCCCGCGTTTTAACTAGGCTTTTGAAAAGCAAAGCCCTCCGCGGAGCTGCCCCGGTGGAGGAAAAATCAGCGTGCGAGAACATCTGGCTGCTGATTCAGGCCGCAAGCGGGATTAAGGCTTTGATGAGAAGATGAATTTATTTTCCGGAAAGATCAGCCGAAGTCAAAAGTTTCGTTCCTCTTTATCCGGCGCTCTGGTGATGATTCTGACCTTTTTTATCTGCTCTGTTATTGCCGATCGCATTCTCATCCTTTTCAAGTTTCCGGCAGAAATTCTTGACCAGGTATCCAACCATCCCCATTACCAGAAGCATATAGAGACCATCGAATACAAGCAATTTTTCAGGACCAACAGCCAGGGTCTTCGCTACCAGGAGATTCCCCTTGAAAAGCCGGCTGGGTCTTACCGCGTTTTTGTTGCGGGTGATTCGTTTACCGAGGGTCAAGGCGTGGAAGAAGATCAGACCTTCTCATCATTTCTGGAAAAAACATTTTCCGCCGCCGGAAGAGAAACAAGGTTTATCAACGGCGGCCTTGCCGACACCGGCCCTTATGAATATGCCCGGATTTTTTTTAATTTCGGCTTAAAATATCATCCTGACGCGCTTCTCATCTGCATCTTTGCCAATGATACTAGAGATACACCTTCGAAAATCAACCTCTCCCTGCTTTATAACATAAAATTAAATCCCGCCGGCTATAGGCGCATTTTATATTTAATCTGGCCCAGGACTTTTGCCGCGGGAAAAAGAATAATTGGCTACATGGCCTGGCGAAAAGCGACTCATACCAGAGATTTTGTCAAAAAGGTGGTCAGAAAGGCTGAACAGAGAAACATTCCGGCTGAAGATATCCTTGCCTGGAAAGCAAAACTCCCGCAGCAGCTGGTTGACGCGGTCAACCAGGGTAAGCTCGGCGGCCACGGCCTGGCGAGCGGATTGCTCCGCCCTCATCATTGGAAAGAATGCATTGATATTGACAGTCCTGAAGCGGAAAAAAGGTTCCAGTCAATGATATTGATTCTAAATGAAATGGTTGGCTATTGCCGGGAAAATGAAATTGATGTGGCCGCGGTTTATATTCCTTCTCCTTTTCAGTATGATCCATCGGTCTATGACCCCAAAATCCTCAACCCCTATCGAATCTCCGGAGCTTTGCTGGACAAAAAATGGCTTACCGAAAAAAACAGGGCCGAGGCAAGAATAGAATCCTGGGCCGGCTCGGCCGCGGTTCCTTTCCTTGACTTGACACCAGCCTTGAGACAGGCGGTCCAGAAAAATGGCAGCCTGATTTATCCCCTTGACGGCCATTTCACCGCGCAAGGCCAAAGAGTGGCGGGAGAAATAATTGCTCAATGGATCAGAAAAGAAAAAGTTTTTCCAATTCAATAAAATTGAGGTCAGAGCTCTAGGGGATGTTGCCCAAATACTATTCACATCAAAATTTCCCCGCCCTTGACGGGAGGGGTGTCAAATGGCCAGACATGGTTTACAGTTTGTGCCAACACATCGTTTACACTTTGGGGACGGGAAAACGGAGCGGAGGGCGCAGCC
>Ga0315280_10002883_pt1 | contig 27198 bp, 33 predicted proteins | sample YL17G06_40_MG_FD_203697 | JGI IMG/M metagenome (GOLD analysis project Ga0315280, IMG submission 203697) | Sediment microbial communities from Yellowstone Lake, YNP, Wyoming, USA - YL17G06_40 | ecosystem: Environmental > Aquatic > Freshwater > Lake > Sediment | place: USA: Wyoming | collected... | reverse complement strand
CTGCTGCATGCTGCTGCAGATCCTAAGCATGCAGGAACTGTGTATTCTTGAAGATTTGTACATACCCATTGCTTATTGCTTTGACATATTGCAGTTCCTGAACAGCCGTATTGGTCAGTGCAGGAAGTAGTTGAGCCTGGCGCGCACCCTCCGCCTCGTCCTCCTGGCGGTTCTATCACTGACGAAGTTATATGGTAAGAATAAGTAACACGACCTATTGGAGTGCTAACTGTTATTGAAAACATGCCAGCTTGAGGATTGACTGATGTTGTGGCTAATTGTGCTGCGCTAATAGTAGTAGTTGAACCCACAATTGTACCAGTATAAGTAGTTCTGCCTATCGTGATTTGTGAAGTTGGGGATTCAGGAGTTGGAATACTCACATCACCGCCACCGCCGCCGCGACCGCCGCCAATACTAACATCGTGGTCGAACCTCCCGCCCATCGGCCCGTCCAAGGCCGCGCCAATTACTGAATTAGAAAATAAACTAAGCGCAAGAATTTCTATCAATGTCAAAAATAAAATTTTTTTTAGCATGTTGTTTCACCATATACTCCCAAAATCATCTGACTTGTATTTACATTCCTTTCAAAATCATTAATAGTTGTACCAGTGAAATTTGCAGGATATAAATATACTTCCACAACAGGGAATTGGTCTGACATGCATGGCAAGATGCCTGAATCGCTTGCAAAGTGATTTTCTGCTTTAGTATACAATTTAGAAACACATGAAAAATAGGTATTTGAATTTGAATCATAATCTTCTAAATTGAGATCCCCTTTATAGTTGCTTATGCTAGCTAAATTTATGGTTCTGATGCAAATGTGATATGAATCGGGTAAATTGAAGTTAGAAAGATTCGCGGCATAGGAAATATTTGAGTTCCCTTGCAATTGATATAACAAATAGTAAGTGTTTGTTACATTTGCAGTAGAATAAGGAAGTAATGTGAGTATTTTTCCTGTCTGCGAATCGTAATAACAAAGATTAAATCTGGTCGCTGGAGCTAAAAAACAATTTATATCGTTTGTCTGAATCTGACTTATTGGTTTGTTTTTAAAATAAATAAAAAGACCACCAAAAACTAAAAGAATGATTATGACAATTAACGAAATGGTCTTTGTGTTCAACGAAATCATACAAAACCTTTAATATAATTTCAGTTTTATTATATTAAGCTTTATTTTTGTTTTTCGGGTAGTCCAAGAAGCTGTCTACGCGACATTTTTTTCCCGAATATTTTTTTAATCGCATAAGTCGCGGCAAGAGAACAAGCAATTAGCGATTCTGGAGAAAAAGTATCAGGAAAGACATTATCAACAAACTTTAATTTTCCAAAAACATCCAAGTATCCTGGGATTGTTAATGAGTTAGTATTGAAATCATTATAACTAGAACCAAAACCTATGATGTCATATTTTTGTTTTAAAATTCTTGTGCGAATCTGAAACTCTATTTGGGTGTGATCAATAGGGTTCAGCGCGGAAGGACCGAAAAAATATTGGTAGTCGTAATCCTGATTTTTATGAAAAGAAGTCATAAGGGGGGTACCTAATTCCTTATTAGGAACTTCTGTCAAACCGTTTCCATCAGGATTTACAAATAATACTAAATTATAAAGACCAGGTGCATCGACTGGAGTCTCATTTGGGGCATTATTCAACGTATCGAACCAAGCTAATAAAGCTTTGTGTCCAGTACCGTTATTCTTTTTACTGACATCCCCCACAATGTCAAACCCGAAATAAGTCCAGTCATCTTCATATTTTCCAAACAGGCGAGCATCTGGCTTTACTGATGACGGATAGCCAGGTTGATAGAGCAAGTATTGATATCCTTTTGGATCTTTACTGTCCTTATCATATTCACCGGGACTTATCTGACCATCTCTTTTAACAGGAAATGCCAATCTTCCTATGTCGATTTCATTAACAAGTTGAGCAGCGACATTTGAAAATGGGTTTAATGGTATGTCAATGCCAAATCTAGACAGATTATATTTTATTCCGAGAGCTGCTCCTCCCAATCCTAGAGCCTTTAACAAAGTCCTTCTTTGTTTTGCATAGCGAATCCTTTCATCGATATTATTAGGAGTTAAGTTGGGTATAGAAACTTCTTTGTATGAAATGTCTCTGTCTGCGAAAAGCGAATCGACTAAAGATCTTTTCCCGGTCATAAACAATCTCCTTTAATCATTACTCTTAAGTAATTACATATTATAATTACATATTATATAAAGATTTCTATTCTCGACTTTCTCTAATAGAATTAGCTTTTCAAAAATTTATCCACATTTGTTCTCAATGGCGTTCTCATTTATTAAATGAATCAGCAGCGATGGACTTTTACGGAAATAAAATTCAGAAATTGACAAAAGTCATAACAAGCCTTTTATTTTTTTCTACAAACTCTTCAGGCAATTTGCCGTAAACGCCCTTGAAAACGAACCTAGATTAATAGCCACAGCTCGGCGTTGCAGCGAGGCTTGAGAGCCACCATCTTTAGGGTAAGAAAAGTCAAACAATGATCATGAAAGAAAAATTTGAAGTTCCACAAATCGATGAGGAAACTCTTAAGAAATTGCCGTACTGGAGCAGTGGCTCTATCGTACTGTCAGAGAAATTCAAGAGCAAAAGGGCTAGAGCATTTCCTTCAACTTTTCCCTGAACTCTGCATTAGCGAAAATTCTCTTTACGATTATTTGCTGAACTTCGGGGTCTTTCACCAGCATCGAGATGACTTCGTCGCCAGTCTTGCGTTTCTGATCCAGTGTCAGCGCGGTCTGGATATCAAGCGGTGAGCCACATCGCTGGCAGAACTTGGAAACAGGAGAGTTTCTCTCTTGGCATCTTGCGCAGCTCTTGATCTTCAAAGAGTTGTCAACCTCATTCTTGCGGCTCTCAGCAAGCCCCTGTAACTTGAGTATCGCATTGTCCACATCCCTTCCTGACAAATGAACGTACACCGCAGCCATGCCACTCGACTGGACCCAGCCGAAATACTCCTTCATCTGGGCCTCGGTCAGATTGTTGGCAAGGAAAGTTGCCCTCGCATGCCTGAAGGCATGTGGATTGACTTTCTTCTTGATTGCGGCTCTTCTCGCTATCTTCCTGAATTGAGTGGCCACCGAGGGATATGTTAGCACCTGGTTATGGTTCTTTGTTCCTACCACAACCCAGAGCGGCGAATCAAGATTTTCCCTGAACGGATGGTTATTGAGCCAGACGGAAAGCAGGGGAGCTGAAGCAATTATCCTCACCCGTCTCTGGCCGGTCTTCCCGCTTACAAGCAACACCGCCCCGTTCTCATCAAACAGCACGTTCCTGATTCTGAGACTGAGCAACTCTCCAATTCTACACCCGGACTCGTACAGCATGAATATGAGCGCCTTGTCCCGGGGATGCTGTGCTGCTTCAACCAGTTTCTTGACGTCCTCCTCTGCCAGCAGCTCTTCAGGCAGCCTATGGTTGTTCCTTTTGAAATTGGGCTTGATCCATCTGACTTCCTCTGGAAAATCTCCTGTGCCGCGCAGCCACTTGTAGAATTTCTTCAGTATGACCTTGTAGTCGTGCTTGGTTGCCGGGGACCATCGGGTGTTGACCTCAATCTCCCTGACGACTCGCAGAACATCGTCTTTCGAGGCTTGGTAGAAGTCTTTGTTCAGAATCCCCGCGATTCTTCGGATATGATGCAAGAGTTTTGAGATCCTGGCCAGGGTCAGGCCCTCAGCCAAGCAATGCGAGTAGAATTGGTTGATTGCGGATTTGTTCTCGTGGCAGATCTCAGTAGATTGTTCTATGTTGCGCAGGACAGCATTGACTCGATGCTCGTAATTGTAAATGTTGAACTTCACTTCCATACTATCGTCCTCACTGCTCATAAAGGAGAAGGAATCATGACCGAGTGAAGGTGCTCCCACCGTGCATAACAATTTACGTTATTTGGTGGTATAGAAAAGAAATTAATTATAATGAAGGGACATTATACTAATTATGCCTCATTGCTACTACAAAGGATGCAAGAATCGAGCCATATACAAAAGCGAGGACAAACCACCCAAATATGTCTGCAAGCGGCACGCATCCCGCTACTTCAAGTCTGGTGGGCTGGCATTTCTGCCTTTAATAAAACAAAAAGAATGAATTTCAGAGCTCCTAGAAGTCGATAATTCGTTTTCGTAATTCAGAAGAAAAGAGATTAGATATGTTGTTGAAATGCCTTTGAGATTGCTGAACATTAATCAAAAAAGAAATTATAAAATCATTCATTGAAGAACTGCCTTCAAGAAGTTTCATCAATTCGTTTTTCTTTTCAGTATCGAATTTTTCAAACCTAATAATATGAGGAAATGGTTCAAAAGCCCCAATTCTATAAACTTTCAAGAAGTTTTCGAAGATATAATTAAATTCTTCTTTAAGATTTAAAGGCTCTGTTTTTGGTGGAACAATTACATGGATCAAGTTATCTTTTTTGTCAAATTTTAGCCTATGCTCTTCCTCCAAATTTGCTATTTCTTTTCGATATTTTTCTTCATTTGAGAACCATATCTTAATATCTTTTCTCTCTTTTTCCCAAGCTTTATGATTAATAAGATTTTCAATTTCCTTCTTTGTATTCTCAACTAATATACGGAAGGAGTGAAAATTCCAATAAAAAATCTGTATAGAGTTAATATGCCCAAGTTCTTTCATTTTCTCAAATATTCTTGGGTCAAAAATTAAGAATCGAATGAGTGGATTTTCAATCTGCCTAGCTAAAAAATCAAGAGAATCGATTAAAGACTCAATATTTTTAATAGGCATTTTTTTCAAAATCTCAATTATTGCGTTAGGAGTTGAATAAGGCATCAAAACAGAAAAAATTATCCAGGGTTTGAAGTCAGGAAGTATACTGTTCCGATAGGATTTTTCGTTGGCTTGTGATTGGCTTTTCGATATTAGCTTGTAATAATCCAAACCTCTAAACTTTTTAGTTCCATATAAAATTTGCGAGAGAAGAGAAGTGCTTACCTTTGTCTTTCTTGAAAGCTTTTCAAGAAAAATCCAATTGCTTTCTGGAAAATCTCCGTAAAATATTTTAGAAAGTATCCACATTCGCTTAAAAGTAAGTTTATTAATTCCATCCATCTGTAATAAAAGTTGATTTCTTGACTCAGAAATACTTAGAGCATTACCCTTAGAACTAAATTTTTTCATAACATACTTAAGATGCTCTAAGTATTTAAGTATCGGTTAAATCTATGTTTAGGATATGAGACTGAAGGGAATTTATTTTGAAATAACTACTCAAGATGAGAAAAAACTGAGAAAAATTTTAGATTTGGGAAAATATGCTTCGCAGACCGACTTTCTAAGAATGAAAATCAGAGAGGAGAGAGTAGAATGAAAGAATTGACCGATGCAGAACTTAAGCGTTTGCCGAAACACCTACGTGCATTTTACTTATTCAGAAAGCAAAAACCCGAGAACGAAACTTCTCAAAACAAAAAAAAGAGGCCAGAAGTCGTGTAAAGGAGCATTGAAAGAAAAGGAGGCTTCTGAAAATGGAAACTGAAGTTTGGAAGTGGAACAAAACTAAGACGTTTCGTTATAGAAAGCTCGACTATGGAACTGAAATAGTGTATCAGTAGTAAAAAAGCGAGTGTGGGAAAACACTCGCAAGGAGGATACCTTTAATGAAAACATTTGCTAACGTATCAAATAAAACAGAATATGCTCAGGAAATCATAGAAATTCTATGGATCATGCAATTGAGCAGTGAAAGAAAAGGCCGCCAGTTTGTTTCTGTCCCATTGTTCAGAGAGAATGTTTGTTCTAGGTTGCATCTAACAAGACATCAACTCTCACAAATTTTGAATGATTTAGAAAGAAAGCAGCTTATCTTTCGTTCGGCTAGGGGAATTCGCCTCGTTACATGAAGTTGATGATATGAATAGAAACATTTTTATTTACATTCAAAATAACGGGATTGGTAAGCATGCCAAAATCGTTACGACAAGAAAGGAATTCGAGGGAATAATCAGATTCATCGATAGCTCAGGAAATATCAAGATAGATACAGATTCTTCGGTCATTCTGATTCAAAGAAAATATATTATTGGAGTTGAAATTTTAAATGAAAGTTGAAAGAAATTATGATCCATCTGATTTTGATGAGATTGGAATAGACGAGTTGAAAGAAAATTTAGGCTTAACAATAAAACAGGATATGGTTAACAAATTGATAACATTTTTTGGATTCCTTTCTGCTTACACAGGTAACAACCAATTGAATATTAGTTACCGAGCTCCGTCATCCACAGGGAAATCTTATATTCCTTTGGAATTATCGGCACTCTTCCCTAAGGAAGATGTCATTAAGTATGCATACTCTAGCCCGACTTCTTTTTATCATGAAACGGGTGAGTGGGATAATGAAAACAAGGTAATGAGGATAAACCTAGAAAGAAAAATTTTGATTTTTGTCGATCAACCACACGATGAGCTTCTTAGAAGACTGAGACCACTTCTATCTCATGATGACAAGGAGTTAATCTACAAAATTACTGACAAAAGAGAAAAATATGGAATAAGAACTAAGACAGTAATTATTCGTGGATTTCCTTCTGTGACATTTTGCACCGGAAGTTTGAAAGTTGATGAGCAGGAAGCAACAAGAATGATTTTGCTAAGTCCTGAGACTTCGCAAGAGAAGATTCGAGAATCGTTATTTCTGAAAGCTGAAAAAGAAGGTAACCCATTAAACTATGAGAATTGGCTTCAACAAGATGATAGAAGAAAGCTGCTGAAAGCAAGAATCTTGGCTATTAAGGAAGAAAATATTCAGGAGATAATTGTCGAAAATCCAGAAAAAATTGCTGAAGAATTTATGCGAAGAAATCCAAAGCTTAAACCCAGGCACACTAGAGATCTTGGTAAACTTTTTTCTTTGATTAAGGTTTTGGCACTTGTTAACGTTTGGTATAGGCAACGAGATTTAGATAACAATTTAATTGCTAATGAAAAAGACATAGAAAACGCATTCAAACTGTGGAACGAAATTTCTGAAAGCCAAGAGCTTGGCATCCCTCCTTATATGTTGCGACTATTTAATGAGGTCATAAAACCTGCTTACCTAGATGCAAATAGTCAAAGTGATGAGAAAGTTGGTGTTGCAAGAAAACAAATAGCAGCCAAACATTACGAAGTTTATGGAACACCAATCCAAGATTGGTTATTACGTCAGCAAATACTTCCAGCTTTAGAATCAGCTGGCCTGATTATTCAAGAACCAAGTCCATCAGATAAAAGAATTATTCTCACTTATATTATCTCTCCCCCAGTCTAACTCACTATATCATCATTATGAAGAAAATATAGTGAGTAAAGGTGTGGGTGTAATTTAATGCAACTCCACTAAGAAGTAGAATTACGAGTGGTATGTATATTGATTTACATTATTCTGTCCAAGTGTCCAGAACTTTTGGACAGTATTAAAGACAGCTGGACTGATTGAGAATTCCCCAGCAGGTCTCAAACCATTGTAATTTATCAATATTTTGAACAAGTTTAGCCCTGCAGAGTCAGGTTTCCTCTTTAGCTCTGTTATGAGAGTCAAAATCATTTCTCTCATATTCAGTCTTCCGTAAAAGACAAGTCTCTTTCGGAAAATCCACCCACCTCGACTGAGATCTTTTCTGCTGGCTTGCATAATCATGTAACATGTTTCTCTTCTTTCTTTCCTAATTATGCTATACGAACAGCTATCACAGAAACAGATTTTCTTGCCTCGACTTGTTGTCCTCCAGTTCGCTTCCTGCTTACTGATTTGATTGTTGCATCTTTTGCAGTAAAAGATGGACTGTTGATTTTGGTATACCCACTTCATTTCCTATTCTCCTCAAGCTATAGCCTTGGCTCTTTAGCTCTATGATCTTGGTCATCTTCTCCTCACTAATCTTAGGCGTAGTAAGTTGCGATATTCTTGGCTCGCTGTCATTCTTTTCACCTAATTTATTTTGCTCGGAATACTCGACCTTCATTTTCACCTGCTCAATTCTCAAAAATTTTAATATTAACCTCAGCCATCTATCATTCTGTGTCTGCTCTATGAGGCACCACATTATATATAAAAAATCATGAATCTCTTCCTCCTTCATTCTACCTAATTTCCACCTCTCAAATTCCTCCTCCGCTTCTTCTATCGTTATTGTTTCGCTTTCATCGTTCTCATCCAATATACCACAACCTCCGCCGATTTTTCTTCTCTACCCTCATCTGAATTGCAGACCTAGCAATAGTGTAGTCGTCAAGCTGCTTCAAGACATTCTTTTTCTTCCTTTTTCTCTTTATCATTGTGGTTTTCTTCTCATATGCGATCTGACGTGAACCATGCCACCCTCTTTCGAGTGGCTCTTCACACGAACAAATGGAGACTTCTTCTCTTCGTTAGTAAGAGAAAAGAGATCTTCACCAGTATCTTCATCCTTCTTTTCAGAATATTCTCTTTCCCACGGCTCAGCCAGATTTGTCTTTGTGGCTTCTCCGTACTTCTTTCTGATGTCGGAATTATCACCGAAGTCCGCTGCTCTAGTTCTCTTCATTCAATCACCTTCCTTTTTCTGCTGTCTCAGTCTCAGGCTTCAATTTCAGAATTATGAAATTCATTCTCTCATGAGTCAAAGGATGATTAAGGCGATGTGAATCTATCTTGTTCCTCAACCATCCACCATAAAGAGTGCCGTCAATTTCCTTGCCTTTAATTGCGTATCTAATTCTCCATCTGCTTATCTGCAACTTTCTTGCAATAGCTTCAATCCACATTCCTTTTGGATTTTCTCTCAGAACTTTGATAATCTTGTTTTCTAGTTCTTCTCTTTCGAATTCTGCAAGCTCGTTCATCTTTCTCAGAAGATTCTAAGTTCAGCTAAGTAATAAACCAGATTACAAAACATTGTGTAATTTCTATTACGTTGTGGAAAATATACATTTAATATGTTCGCACAAAATTAGAGAATTGTATGCGTGAAATGAAAGACATTGTTCTTATGCGAGACCCAGAGGGATTTTTAAAGCCAGATCAAGTAAGATTGCTTCTAAAGGTTTGTGAGAACGATACCGAATTAATTCTTGTCTCATTGCTTTGGAGAACTGGAGCAAGAATAAGCGAGATTCTACAACTAAAGAAGAAGTCTATCAATTTAGAACAGCAAACGATTACAATTCCAACTCTGAAGAGGAAGAAGCCTTTAACAAGAACAATCACAATTGAGCCTTCGCTCTTTGATAAATTGAGAAGTTATGTTGAAAATATGGATGATGAAAGCTTTCTTTTTACATTCGACAGGTTCAAAGCATACAGGATTGTTCAGAAGCTGGGTAAAAGAGCAGGAATTGTTATGGTTGGTAAAAAGCTGCTACATCCACACAACTTTCGGCATTCGTTTTCAATTCACGCTGTCAAAAGCGGAGTACCTGTACCAATATTGAAGAATCTTTTAGGGCACGCTTCTATTCATACAACAGGTTTTTATCTGCAGTTTTCTGATGAGGAATCAAGGGATTATTTGAAAAAGATGTGGAAGAAAGGTTAACTTCTTGTAAATATTACAGAAGCAAGTCCCACATTTCCAGCTTTATCAGTAGCTTGAAACAGAAGATTATAAGTTTTTCGTGATGAGAAGAAACGTGTTCTATTGAAGGAATCACAATCTGAACAAAGAGTTGAAAAGCTTCCACCGTTCGTTGACATTTTCAAAGAATCGACTTCCTCGCTGAGTTGCAAATCTATTCGGACACTTGATGAAGAATAGGTTTGATTCAGAGGCGAATTTACTGTAATTATTGGATTTGTATTATCAACGTTCACATATCTTAATTTAGAATATGTGCTATGAAAAGAATCCCTTACGACAAAATAATAATAAATCTGGCTGCCATCATATTGGGACACATTAATTTTCCCAGAGCAAGTTTTCACACTACCTGATTCGCAGTTACTTAATGGAAATTCGAAAAGTGTTCCTTTTGCACCATAATAAAGGCTTATACTTTTAACATTATTTTCTGTATATTTTATTGTGAATTGTGCAATGCCTTTTACATAGCTGTTATTTAGTGGCTGGTAGGTAATTATCCTAGGTGTAATAGAATCAATAAAAAAATAAATTGTCCTTGTCAATAACTCATTACCTTTTTGATCTAAAAATTTCAATGATAGTCTATTTTCTCCTTCATGTGCTGACATGTTTGTTGAATATGAGCTACAATTCGAACATACGCGTGAGAAGAAATTACTATTCAATGCACGAAATACATTTACTAATTGATTAGTTGTTAATAATATTGGAAATTTTCTATTTCCAAATATAGTTTCATTTTCAGGCGACCTCACATTAACTAGCAATGAGGATATAGTTGTTGTAGTCGTGGTTGTTGTAGTTATGGGTGAACATTTGACGGTACAACCTATAGATGCTTGATCATCCCAGTTATAATTTTTATCACATGAATTACCGTAGCCAATATTGGATAATGGAAAGCCAGAATTTATATCACTGTTTTTATTAAAACAGAATATGTTTTGTACAAGTAAGTTATTATTTGATGAACCAATAGTTATACCATCAAAAGAATTATTTAAAACAGAATTATTTTGAAAATTATTGCTATCTGAGTTCCATATATTAAATCCACTTCCACTAGATTTAACTAAGTTCTTGATGAAGAAATTTGAGTTAGAACTAAAAACATCAAATGCATTATAAAATATTCCAATAAAACTGTTATTGAAAATTAAATTGCCATCTGATTGCCGGATATCTACTCCTGTACTGAAGTTTTCAAAAATACAGTTCTTTATCGTTATGTTGAACTTGTCCCATAACTGAGTTCCTTCCATCGTATTATTTCCAACAAGCTTAGAATCTTTGCAGTCAATTATAATATTGTTTTCTCTTAAAAGGAAAGCAGTGTTATAACTAGCAGGACATAAATTCACGTTTCTTCCAATGTAAACAGATTCGGTCAAATTAAAACATTGACTGGATGGTTGACATCCTTCATTTAAAATACTTCCTGATACCTTTGGGCACAGGTCAGTATAATCAAGAAAACCATCACTGTCTTTATTTCCCCATCCTATATGTCCTCGGGTGTAATTATCCATTATAAATTTGTCTCCGAACTTCATTATGCTATCTGAGCTTCCTAGACACCAATAACAGTTACTATTAGTGTAATCCCATTCATACAAAGTAGAGCAAGAACTTATGTCACACCCACTCGGATACTGATCCAGAGCATTAAAAAGGTGTAGCATCTCATGAGTGTATGTTTCAGCTCTTTCCTTCGCACAAAATATGAATCCAAAAAAATTAGAACAGGAATTTTTCATGTAGTAATAAACAGTTGCAGAATCACTAAATGCGTACGACCTCCCTGGTGATTTCAAAACGAATAGTGTGATAACATTATCGCTCCCAAAAATATTATTTATGAAATTCATCATATCATCTCTGTAGTTATTGTCCTGATCTCTATCTGAAAATCCTAATCTAGACAATGCTTCCTTGCTCCAATCCCACATGTTTGCACCATCATCAAAATCTTTTGGAATAGTTGTAATGTTTGAGACGTAATATCCAACTGTTATGTTAAGATTAGCCTGTGGCGGAGCGATACTTTCCAACCATGACATTCCTTCTGTCACTCTGTTGGTGGCATCGTTAATATCTTGACTTGACCACTTATTAGATGAGTTTGAAACGAAGACGAGCACAACAAAAGTTTTCCCAGTCAAAGTCTCAGAATAATCATTTTGAATATTGAATCTTGAGGTAGGTGCTATTGCAGAAATTCCCTTGACAAGAGGCGTGTTAGATTGATCAATCAAAGGAAGGCTAGAATTTGGAATATTTGGAATATAATCGCTTCCTATAGGAAAACTAGAAGCGTTTTCAATTGACTGATTAAATTTTATCAAAGTGTTATCTACCTCCTTCTGGGTGAGATTTAATTCCAAAGATTGATTCAAACTTAAAAAGAAGTCTTTAGGATTAGAAATGTCATATTCATATGGTATTTGGCTCGAAATTTTTTTATTAAGATCCAAAAGACTTGTGTTTGACAGATTCAGATTAAACAATTGATTGATCCCATTGGCTATTTGAAAAGAATCGCTCATAATAATTTTCATTTCTTTTTGCTGAGAAGGTACTGCTATAGCTTGGGAACCTAATTTCGGCTTATTTAAATCAATTAGTGTAGGAATTGGGAAATCGCTAGTTTCATAACCTTTGACTAGACTGACATAAAAAAGGGATGAAAAGAGTAAAATACTAATAAATATTATTTCAACCATATGCTGTTTCATAAAGAATATCATTACACCTTAGAATTTATCTCTTGGTAATACTACTTGAACGTAGTTTTTATATCGAATAGAAGTGAGGAAAACAAAATGAATTGGAATAGATTGGAGAAGTTAATCACGAAGGCAGTTGATAAAGCGTTTAGTGACTGATATGAGAATGACAATAAAGAAACTATACAAACTTCTCGACCATGCAGAGAATATTATTAAAGAAACGCATCCAGAGTTAGCAAAATTCTTTCCAAAGGAAGTTTCTCTCCATTTAGTCAACAAGACTGCAATGAGGAAGCTAGTCAGGCAGAACAAGAAGCGTCTGGGGGATATAGGGCTACGGGAAGCGTTGGTAGCCGTCAGCGATCCAAGAAAGAAGACTGCCCTGATTGTTGTTTTGAATGACAGAAGGAACTTCTATCTCGGAACGATGATTCACGAACTTCTCCATCTTTGCCATTACTTCAAGGGAGAAGGATATAGAGGAGAGAGGTTCATAGAAGCGATGACGCATGACATTATGATTGAGAAAGTGATTGAGGAAAATAAGGAACTTCTGAAAATGATGGACGATTGAAAAGGTTCTGTCGCATAATCGGTTGTATTTTAACTTGATTAAAATACTTTGAACTTCAGCGATTTTCCGTCGTACTCCCACTCCACTACTGCTTTCCTCGAAATGTTTTTACAAACAAACTCCGTGACGGACTCACCGATTCCGTTCACTTGCTCGATTGTTAAAGGTTTCATAAATGTAATTTGAATTTTTAGAAATAAAACTAAATGATATTTATGAAAACATTCTTCATTTTTTGGTTTTCTTTGTTAAGAAAGAATGAGCAAAAGTCACTGCGTCTATCCATTCCAATATTTCCTTATTTTCCTTATTGTTCTTGAAACGCTTGTGCCACCATTCTCTTATTTCTCTGTTCTTCTTGTCTAGTCTTCCGTACGAATGTTGTTTCTTCTTCATTTCTTTCTATTCCTTCTTTTGCTTATGCATGAATTCTATGAACTGAAAGATTAATTCTTTGTTCTTAGGATTCGAGATGAAGTCGTCATATTCCTTTTGCAAGTCTTTCATCTTCTGAGCGTATTCTTGCTTCAGGGGAGTCATACAGCTGACGCAATAGTTTTGGTCTGGTGTGACTTGGGCATTGCATACAGGACACATATTAAGGTCTACTCTGTCTTTTTGAATTGCCTTCTTTACGCTAATTCCATAATAACTAGCGAGTGCGTCATAAACATCATTAGAAGTCAGTGCATTGTAATATTTTCCTAAAGTGTTTGAAGATTTTGAGTGGCCAGCAATCAATTTCACTAATCCTTCAGGAAATATTCTCAATAATTCTGTTAGTCTGGTTCTTCTTAGAATATACATTGACGGTTCTTTTTTGAACTTAAGCTCATTCTGTTTCACTATCTTGTGAAAATATTGGTTGACAGTCGAATAATGTAATGGAAGGATTTCATCCCCAACATTTCTGCTGACCCACAATGGCATGTTGGGATCAGCACTCTTTCTTAGCATGTTTGGATGAATATTCATCCATGCAATCAAATGCTTAGCAGACCAAAACGAATATAAAACTCTAGCTCCAGTCTTCCCATGAACTACTATCATTTTTCCCTTTGGTATGTCTTGCACATCGTTCCAAACTATTGAAAGGCACTCTTCAGGACGCATTGCAGTCTCATAGAGCAGACCAAAGAAAGCTCTGAACTTCACGTCAGGAATCGATTCAATAAGTTTTATTACATCTTCATGCTTCATTATCTCTTTTATTTCCATTTCATTTTTTCCAATCGTGCAAGTGAACCAATCTACTTCAGGTGGATATGCTTTCTTACCCGGGTAATTGCGAAGCCATTTGTAGAAGACTTTCAAAACAACTTTGAAATCCTTCATGGTGTTCGAGGTGTAAGCTTTCTTCGAAATTGGGCTTTTAGCAGACCTCAATGTAGCTAACACGCGTTCAATGTCCTTCTTGTCTGCATCCTCAAAGTTCTTGCCTAGAATCTTACCGATAGTCTTCAATGTGTAAAGATATTTGAGAACTCGACCCTCAGAAACCCCTCTTCCTGCCAAATGATTGTAATATTCAAGGAGCTTCTCACGGTTTTTTCCAGATAAGTTCGACCAATCAGAATCTTTAGAGGGGTTTTCGATGTGTTTTATTTCCTTCTCAAGCCTTTCCTTGAACTTATGCGAGTCAATCCTCATAATTCGTATTTGTCTTAGATACTATTTAAATCTACCATTTTTTAATAATTGTTATGCTCCCACCGGGATTTGAACCCGGGTTACGAGATTTCTTCTTTCATCCCGAAGTCAATGCTTTCTGACTCGAAAAAAGAATCGAAAGCCTCGTGTCCTTGACCGGGCTAGACGATGGGAGCATCAATTAACTCAACTACTTTCTTATAATATTTAAATTTTCTTTTTCTTTAAGAAGAAGTTTGTTCAGTGAGGGAAAGTTTCAAGAAAACCGCAGCGCAGCGGAGCGCAGCGAAGGTTGTCTTTATCAAACCGACCAGCATCAGCGCTCGCGTTGTCGTAAAAAGAAAATAAATAAATTATGTAATTGATAAACTCAACCTTTTTGCAACTGCCTGCCAAATTAGTTCGTGAAGTGACGACTCGGCAAGCTCTCCGTTAAGGACGTGCCACTCTGTCTGCTTGTCAAGCTCTGCTTTGCTCAAGTAAAGATAAATGTCTCTTATTTTTTCCAGATTCTCGCGCTCTCTCTGAAGTCTCTCCATTATCTCGCGCTTGGTGAAGTCCTCTATGTTTGCCTGCTGCACGCGCGAGAGGCTGACTGTGATTGGAACGTCGACGAAGAAGACGAAGTCTGGCTTGATGATATTTCTTTCAATTTGGACGAGCCAGTCGAGAGGAACGCCTTTGACGCTCTGATAAGCAAAATTGCTGTAACAGTAACGGTCGCAAAGAATAGTTGTTCCTTTGTCGAGAAGCTGCTTGATTCTCTGCTGGTAGTGTTGTCTGTCGGCTGCGAAAAGAAGAGCTTGCGTGAACGTATCTACGTCTCCACGCTTCGTGAGTCTAGCAATCTCAGTCTCATAGTTGGGAAAAGATATCTTCACAACTTCCTTTCCTGCTTTCTGCAATCGTTCCATGAATAGATTGATCTGGCTTTTCTTTCCGCTTGCAGTTATTCCTTCAAATACTACGAATAGTCCTCTCATGAGACTCACAGGCTAGTATTATGATAAAATAATGAACTTTTAAGTGTTCCTATTGCCTGACTATTGTCCGACATTGCCTGACTATTGCTTGACTAGAAACGCAATGTTGTTCTGCTTGTTGATTTCTGTAATCTCATTCTTCGGATCGATGACAATACTAACGTTAGTAAAATCGCTTCTTTTCAAGACGTTGCTAATTATAAAATACCATCCAGTGCCTGGTTCAAGGTTTGGAACATTGAGAGAATAAATTTGATAAGTTCCGTCCATAATAGCTGCAGTGGTTGTTGGAGATTCGATGAGGCCGCGGTTGAAAATTGTTACGTTGAAGTCAGCGTAACGACCGTGAAGAGAGGCTGTTGCGTTTGTGAAGTACAAATCGGGAAGGGCAGGATCTTTGTAAAGTTGTTTTATCGTCGTGACGATGTCGGGAGTAATCTGCTGGTCGCATTCCTCGTATTGATACATTATGCTCTGCTGGTTGTCGTCGTGAGCAAGGCCAAGCACGTGGCCGAGCTCGTGAAGATAAACAACCGGCTGAATGCATTTCGCTGAATGCAGCAAGAAGGCGACGTCCGCTGATACAGTGAGGTTGTAAAGGCCTGTGTTGATGACAGTTGGACGTGTCTCACCAAGAGTTTCGATGATTATCCGTCCTTCCTTCTGTCTTGGCAGTTGGCTTCCGCATTGAACATAAACGCTTGCATCGTTTTGATTGCTAGTGAAAGAAAAGGAAAGAGTTCCAGTTGTCGCATTCTGCCAATCACCGGCTGCTTCACGCAAGTTTCCATATACATCTTGCGTGCAAGAGGTGTTGTCAACAAAAATTTTTATCGGCATTGCTCCCCATCGCATGTTTGGGAAGAGAAGCGGATGCAAACCTGCAATAGAAGGAGAAGTAGTCTGAGTTTGCTGTCCTGATGCTTGATACGATGCTGGAGGTCCTTCTTGCGGCAAGACTCCTGTTATTAGATTTTGTAAAATTGGAATTGTGTCTTGTCCGAAACGGAAGTAGAGAAGGCCGAAGAAAATCACTATGAAAAACATAATGTAAACCAGAAATTTTAATGCTGACATATTATGAATTTGTTTTTTGAATAAGATAATTTTTAAGATAAAGAAAAAAGTGGGCCCGGAGGGATTCATACTCAAATCGGTATGGAACCGCACCTTTAGGGTTGTGTTTTACAAAAGTACCTACCCCAAACGGGCATGGAACCAAAATTGAATTTTAGTGGGATTTTATTTGCGGGAGTAAGAAATTATTTAGTAGCTTGTGCGATTCTTTTAATTGATCCAAGTTGCTCCAGCAACATTTTCCGTCTGTAATCCGCATCCATGTCGATCCTTCTTCCATTCTTATAAAGATAAAACATTTCCAGAGTTGTAGTAAAATCATTATTGATTTTCTTCATTTTTCTTACAATTCCTTCCATACTATGGATTTTCCTAAATGGAAGGTGGTCAAATTCACCAACATTATCGTGCAGATGAATATGTTTTATTCTGTCTTTGAGTTTCAGAAATCTATTGAATTCCAAATCGGAAATCTGCCGTGCGTGACCCACATCAAGCGTAAATCCCATATCAGGCAGCTCTTTCAGCAGAAATTGAAAGTCGGCAGCACGGTTAAAGGGTCGAGATGGCATATTTTCTACGAGCAGTTCCACGCCTTTCTTGCTGCAGTAAGCGGCTATTTCCGCAAAAGAAATCAGGTTATTCCTTCTTATCAAATCCATATTGTTCTTGCTTCCATAAGATGGATGCACTGTTATTTTTTTGGCCCCAAATTTCCTAAGAAGTGCCACTGACCTAATTGCTTTTCCAATTTCCTCCCTGTCATTTTCTGCCAGATTGATCCCCCAGTAAACATGACCCAGAACCTGAAAGTTCTTCAATCGTAATTTGATTGCTTTGAGATTTTGAGCATAATATTTGATATTAGCTATGTCAGGAGTTATTTCAACGAAATCGAAATGCTCCTTAGCAAATCCAATTTCGCGAATCAGATCGTTTTCATAGAAGCTCGGCATGTATCCAAACAGCATAAACTAAATTGTGTTTTCATATATATTTCAAAAAGCTCCTTTTCGGAGCCTATTTAATCCTTTTCTATGCATCTAACAATTAGATTTGGAGATGTCAAAATGTTGAGCGACTTAGAAGAGGCATCAAGATTATCCGAAATGTACGACATACCAACTGAGGACATAATGCTCATGGACATGAATAGTGTTGGAGCTCGCTCAAGTTTGCCAAATGATCGAGTTAGATTCTTCATGAAGCTCCATACATTCCCAGAATATTTCTATTTTGCACTGCCGTTGAACCAAGCTCCGTCACAATTTTCTCTTTCAGCTGAGAAATCAAAAGTTCTCTTTAACAATCAACCAATAGGAGATGTCATTGGGCTGGAGAATGATGATTGCACACATTCGTATTTCAGAAGAAACGGGACTGCTTTGACTCTGAATTCCAATGCGAGAAGCCTCTGTAGAGGTTGTGCATTTTGTGGGACTTATTCCTTGGAAGCAGATGATCATGAGGTGCTAAAGACAAAAAACAATCTGACAACAGGATTGAGAAAAATTATCAAAGGACAGGGAATGGAAGACATGTCAAAAATACATGAGCTTGGCATAGTTACTGGCTGTTTTAATAGTGAGGATGCTGCAGTACAGCATTTAATTTTGGTAAATGAAGCGGCACAAGAGATTGGCTTTTCAGGTGAGTTAAAATATGTCGGCTGCGAAGTGAAAACTGAAGAAAGTCTTGACAAAATCAAGGATAGTATCCCGTCGTTTGGTTACTCCTTAACAGTTGAGTGCTTCACGAGAAGGGAAGAGCTGATGAAACCACTTAAATTTCAAGTTACTCTTGAAAAAGGAAGAAAAATACTTGATGCCGCAAATAGAAGGGGATTTCAAACAACTTTCCTCTACATTTTAGGCCTCGATCCTCTTGAAGTTATTGACACTGAATTCAGAAATTACGTCCCTCACCTCACAAGATTTCCAGTCATCAACCTTCTCCAGCCGTATAAACAAGAGCAAAATATGTTGAGAACTCCAGAAGCTTGGAACATAGAATATTTTTTGAAAGCAAGAAAAGTTGTTGAAGGTATATTTGGACCTTCAGGCCTGAGACCAAGACCATGGGAAAACTATAGATCAGCTTGGTATTTGAAATTTGGAGGCGAGGATATTCATGACATCAGAATCTAGCATTTCATCCGGGCGAAAAAATCCTCTTGCTGACAAATTTTACGACGTTCTTAAAAGCTATGGAGTTGATTTTGCTACTGGCGTACCGTGTGGGGCTTTGAAAGATATAATCTACAATCTGATGCATGACGAAAAAATCACCCACGTTCCCGCCACCAAAGAATCTGAGGCCGTCGGAATTGCTGCTGGGGCATATCTTGCAGGGAAAAGACCGGTTGCTTATATGCAGAATTCTGGATTATTCAACTGCTCAAATGATATTGCATCCCTTTTAGTTCCATATAAAATACCTGTCTTGCTAACTGTCACGTGGAGAGGTACAGAAGGAGAAGATGCACCACAACATCTGGTGACTGGAAAGGCAACATGCTCGTTGCTCGATTCCCTTGGAGTTTCATATTCGGTACTGAAAAAGGAGAACATTGAGGATGTTATTTCCGCATCCTTCAGAGTCTTGGATGAAAAATCATTGCCTGCAGTTGTTCTGGTTAAAAGAAGGTGGTATTTGTGAAGCGAAGAGACGCTCTGAATGTAATCGTGTCTTCTGTTTCTAAGGAAGATGCAATAGTCTCGACTATGGGATTGATGAGCAGGGAACTATATGATATGCATGATTCTCCTCAAAATTTCTATATGGTTGGTTCAATGGGCTTGGCATCTTCGATAGGTTTGGGGATTGCGGTAAGTCAAAAGTATCGAAAAGTAATCGTTATAGATGGTGATGGAAATCTATTGATGAACCTCGGTTCACTGGCAACGATTGGATATATTGCACCATCAAATCTGACTCACATCGTATTGGACAATTGTGCATATGCATCCTGCAGCGAAGAGCCTTCAATATCCCATAGCGCAAGGCTGGCACAGATTGCAAGAACAGCCGGATATTCTTCTGTGCATAGTGCAGACAACGAACAGCAGCTTCAAGAAACAATAAAAGCTACTTCCTACGAAAAAGGACCCATCTTTATCCTAGCGAACATTGAGCTTGGCGGACGCAGAGATTTGCCAAGAATTCTGGAATTAGAACGGATGAAAACACGATTCAGGAACTTCCTTCATGAAAAAACAAATGAAATTCAATAATCCTTCCTAGCGAAAACACTTAATCCACTTGAAAATGGATTATTAGATTCCAAAACAGAAAATCCAGTCTTTTCAACAAGATCCATCAACGAATGTTTTGTTGGATAAAACCAATGTATGCCATTCAAGTAAGCATGACCACTAATCGCTTCACTAAGTGAACTTGAATTTGACAAAATCTCACCTAGCGATTTTGGTCTTGGAACCAAATGTGAATCCTGGTAATCAAAATGAAAAATTTGAGAAGTGAACAAGCGAAGCATTTGTTCTGGAGATAAAAAATTTCTTACCCATACATAAAGAGCACCGTTGGGTTTTAATATCCTATAGAATTCCCTGAATGATTCCCTCTTGAATTCATGGGGAAGGTGCACGATTGCTGCATTTGTCCATACACCATCAAGAGATGACTCTTTAAACGGAAGCGTCTTAATATCGGAAAGGAGCAGATTCCTTGGTGAACTGCCAAATGTCTCTTTACATTCGGCTAGCATACCAGAAGAGGCATCCAAATCATAAACGTCGTAGCCACGACTTGCAAAATACTTTGAGTCCCTCCCTGTGCCACATCCAGCATCAAGAATCCGCTTAACTGGTGGGCCAACTATTCTTTCAAATTTTTGAAGGTTTTCTAGCTGCGACCTGTATCTGAAATGTCCTGCCCTCATTCTATAGTTTTCAGCTATTTCGTTATACCTTTGTTCATTCTCCTTTATTATGTCAGAGACAGGTGGCAACATACTTCCACCATCAACAATTAATAATTTAACCTTTACTCTAAACATTAGGATGTGTTGTGATTGAACGAAGAAATTAGAAGGAGATTTGTTGATTGGACACAAGGCCTGAATGAATTGGATAGCCGAATCAGGGTCTTTGAGAAAATCAAAAACATACCATATGGTGTGACACCAAATCTTCCGCCTGATTACAACATAACTCGAGCTAGTTTTGAAAGCAGTCTAATGGGATTTTTCAAATACAACAGGGGCACATGCACGCACAAACACTATTTACTGGGCAGCATGTTTGAGAAGTTGGGAATACCCGTGAAATATGCAACCTATCCTTTTTATTGGCGTGACCTTGATGTCGATTTTCCAAAACATGTTCGATATTTGGCAGAACAAATGCCCCTTGCTTATCATCTTGCGTGTAAAGTCGTTATAGGTTCAGAAGAACTGGTTGTTGATGCCACATGGGATTCGACCTTGGCAAAAGCCGGCTTTCCGGTAAATAGAGAATGGGATGGGTTCTTGAGCACCTCTGTTGCCGTAAAGGCGCGATCAGAAATTCTTCATAATAATTTAGATGAGCGGTTCACCTATGTCCATGGCAGGCTAACAAAGGAACCCAAAATAAGAGAATTCAGTGATGAACTCGACAAATGGTTGAGAGACCTTCAAGAACCAGACTGAACTTAATCTATTTCACTTTTCAATTCTCCAAGAAGGCAATAATAATTTTTTTTATCAACCCAAATATCAGAAACCTTGAAATCGTCAAAAGCTTCACGAAGCAGGGCTTTATTAAAGAGATAATGGACTAACCCATTCTCTCTTCCTTCAGTTGGTATGTATGTTCTAGGTGCAATATCTTGAAATGCTAATCTGTTACTCCTAGGTATTCTCTTGCGAACTGTGACAAACGCAAGACCGCTTGGTTTAAGTACTCTGCCCATTTCATCAATAGCTTTTTGAATGTCCCCAATTCTTGCGTGATGAAGTGTTTGAATGCAAACAATTGCATCAAAGAAGTTGTCTTTGTAAGGCAACTTTCTGTAAATTGAGCCAACTCTAAGTTCTGCATGTAGGCCCTCCTTCTCAAGTCTACTTCTTGCAATTCGTATTGCTTCATCAGAGATATCGATCCCATATGTGGCAAATCCTTTCTTTGCCAGATATGCAGTATACCGTCCAGAACCACAACCTAAATCAAGTAACTTCCTAACGTTGTATCTTCTGAACGTATCAGCAATCATTGGCATATCTTCTTGAGTTGATTCGGAAGTCACCTCTCTGCCGTATATTTCATTCCATCGTTGCCTGCTATTACGTTCAAATTCCCTCATGTTCATTCCCTCAACAATAATCGAGTTCAGATATCAACCCAACGCCCTTACCCTTGGAGAACACAAAATATCTGCAATCATGATTTATCACCCCAGTAAGAATCACGCCTCTAATAAGGGAACCATACTGGGCGGCACGATATCTGGTGCCATAAGCCTCATTTAGTACTATATCCCTCGCAGGTTGAGGAAAGAAATATTGAGAGACATGTGTTAGATCTCCCTTTTCATTGAAGAAGATAAAACCATCATGCAAAGGATTCAGATTATTAGATACTTCCAACAATGTTCTAACAGCGCTTTCATCTCCGAGCCTCACATTTCTTGGTGGAGGAAATGAAGGCCTCAGGTCTTCATAATGCTTCTTTGAGAAAATGCCCGTCTCATATAGCAATAGACCCAGTCCTGAAAAATTCTCAGCAGTGCTTTCTGACACTTCTTTCAAAGTGCTGAAGAAACTTCTCTTCGTTTCGATGGCGCAAGGCATAGTTGATGTTTGAAACCAAATCTATAAGAAGATTAGTTTGGGGTCCTAAACTCATGAATTGAAAACAATGGTTTCGATTCCTAGGGAACAGTACTAACGTAAGAACTATTCATCTCTTTTCAACTGACCCAGCAAACAGTAATGAGATCCAGGTTTCTCTATCCACAAGTCAAGAATTCGAAAGTTCCTGAATTCCTTTCTCAGAATTTTCATACTAAAGCGATAATGCGGCAGACCCTTCTCTAGACCGCCCAAAATTACATAAGTTCTGGGAGCTATGTACCTTATCCCATACAAGCTGTCCTTAGGTATATGCTTTCTTGAAACATGTTTTCTCACAGTGACAAAAACTAGTCCATTTGGTTTCAAAATCCTCTCTATTTCCTTTATCAACCCCCTAATCTCCATGATATTCCCATGATGTAAGGTCTGCGTACTTATTATTGCATCAAAGAAATCGTTTTCATAAGGCAATTTCTCATATATATTCCCAATTCTCAAATTGGCTCTCAATCCAAGCCTCTTCAGCCATGTATTTGCAATTTTTATGCCATGTGATGAAATATCAAATCCATAAACAGAGAAATTATTCATTGCAAGCAAAACCAAATGCCTTCCAGTTCCACATCCCAAATCGAGAACTTTGTTAACATTCGATTTTTTGAAAATTTTTATGATTCTCGGCATATCTTGTTGAACTTTCTTGAATATCTTTCCTTGTTTCCTGAATGCCTTATCCCAAGCTTTCCTATACAATTTCTCCATATAGTAAACTTAATGAAATAAGGATAAAATAGAAAGAGGCATGCTCCCAACGATACTTGAAAAGTTTCTGGAGGATTCTATACCTAGTTTAATTTGGATGGAGGAGGTATTCATACTCAAACGGGTATGGAACCAGCCTTTTTTTCAATTATTTTTTGTAAAAAGTGCTCCCAACGAGTACTTAAGAAAATTTATTTTAGGGGACATGAAACCACTTTCTTAAATCAAGAATGACAACACATATTCATGAGATGCACTGTGAGGAACTGCAAGAACAAGGCCGAAGTTTATTCTCCGTATGACAAGAAGAGGGTATTCTGCCATATTCATGCTGTCAAATACATGTCTGAAAAGAATTTGAATTTTCTTCCTAGAATTGAAGAAAAGAAATAACCATTTGTTCTTCACTTTTTGATGAAATTTTGACTAAGTGCGGGAGGTGAGCAACTTAAATTGGGCTGACTGTGGCAGCATTACTTGCTAAGAATTTCCGGTACTATTAATCTGTTCTAATCTATAAACTGGCTTTCCATCAGGAGTGAAACTTGTCAGAATATATTGTGCAACTTTTGTCTCCTTTCCTCGTTTATCTTTTGTTGTGTAAATATAGACAAGTGGAACCGGTGGCGACCAGCCGTCAATTGAATAAGATCCGTAAGGTTGCCAGACTTCTTGCACTCTTGCCAACTCTTTTTGCAATTCTTTATCTATGCTTTCGAAATGCAAACCCTTATGTTCTGTCTTCTCCCAAAAAATATGGCCGTCGAAAAGAGATTGTTTGATCGCTCGTCCTTCAGCAATCCATTGTAGTACCCAATAAACTGGCGCCGATAAATTAACCAATGCCTTCAATTTTCTATGACTTACTTCTTTTCCTTTTGTTGCAAGAAGATATCCATAGCTTTGCAAGGCAGAATTGACAGCGATTGCGCCCAAATTGAGGTATGTCAGGGCCGTCGTGACAGGGTCTAATTGTGTGTGAGTCATATATGCCACAGCGCTTGTCGCGACACCGACCATATTAATTGGTCCGCCATGTGCGACAATACCTGTCATGATCGAGTGAAATTTTTTCTCAAAACTTTTTGGCGGATCTCTTAAAATTTTCGCAATCGTCTGCGTCTTTCCTCTTTGCCATCTTGTTCTTTGTTTTATCCATCCCTTCAAATTCGGTGATTCCTCAGTTGTCACAGAATCGATAAGCCGAACAGGATTCAAACCTTCATTATAAATTTTTAATCCTACATCGAAATCTTCTGTTCTGTTAAATGAATCCCATCCATCGAGTTTTTTTTCTAATAATTCTCGTCTGAAGAAATTAGATGAACCACTTAAGGGAACAGGGAATCGGCATTCAGCGAGAGAAGGGAGATGGATGCGGTACCAAAAACCATACTCGCCACGAAAGTATGTGCTTAATAAACCGTCATAGTCATTAGCCATGTCTAACCTTGCTTGAACTACGTCCACATCTTTTTCATTTAATTTTTTTGCAACCTCATCAAATAAGAAATAGTCAGGTAAATCTTCCGCATCCAATACTCCAATTACATCTCCTGTTGCATGCTTCAAACCCTGGTTCAAGGCTCGTGGCTTACCTCGTGGTTCGTGCGTTTCTTCAACAGTTATCTGCTTCACATTATATTGCGGAACTAATTCTTTTTCCAATTCTTTAGCAATTTCAGTCGTACGTACATCATCCTTTTCAGTTAGCAAAATGAGCTCCAACCGATCTCGAGGATAAGAACAATCAAGAGTGTGTCTGACTACCCTTCCTAAAGTTCGTTCTTCTTTATACGCCGGTAGTAAAACAGAGATTTTCGGTCTTTCTGTCAAAATATCCAATATATTCGATGGATCAGCTGTCACTGTCGCGTCTGTATTTCTCTCTATTCTTCTTTTTAGGTTTCGTGCTTCATATCGAGCGATAGGATAAAAATTGTAAGCATTTGTCGCACTCCAAAGTGCGTTATACATAGCAACCAATGCGTCCAACATGGGTTATAACCAATTCATACTTGAAACAAAGCTTTAAATCGTTTATGTTTAGTGCGGGAGGTGCGAGTCAGAATTCAGATATAACTCCCACTTTTAGCTGGCTTTTTCAATTGTTAGTTATATGCGCAGGAAGAGATTTATATCTGAAAAGTTTTTACAGCTGTAAAGAATTCTTCAAGGAAATCTACATAAGCAGGAGGTATTTCCCCGAAGAGAAGAAATGAATGAAACTCTTTAACTAGTTAAATAGTTTTATTTAAATCTCAAATTTTTCTTTCTTGTATCTTTTTAAAATTTCATGTGCTTCTTCTGGAATCATAAAAACCAATTCAGGATTTTCTTTTATGAATTGTGTCCACAATTTGTGAGCTTTCAGTGGAGAAAAAGGAAATTGTTCATTAACTTTCATATCAAGTAAAACAGCCATTTTATCTGCAAGTTCTTTTGCATTTTTAGGTGGAACTGATACGATTCTTCCCTTCTCGGTTAACTCATAAAATCTTTTTGTTGTATTGATATATCCTTGTCTTTCAGCACCACTTTCATCATAGCAGTTAACTAAACCTCTTTCTTCCAATTTTCTCATATAATAGAGAATCGAAGTTTTTGCTGTCGGAGAAAGCGAAGGTAATGGTTTGTTCAATTCCAATCTATAAGTTTCTGGTAGTCGTCTTTCTATTTCTTCAGGTTTGAGAGGTCCTTTTTCTTGAAATAAAACATTTAATATTTCAGTGTAAATGCCTTGCCTTTCTTGTGCCATTCTCAATCAACACTTTACATAACAAACAACATTAGAAATTTAAGGCTTATTATAAAATTAAAATTAGATTTAACACCTTTCTATCAGACAGAAAAAGGCATGCTTCCACCGAGACTTTAGCCAGTATTGAAATTCTGTGGGATTTTATTTACAGCTGTAAAAAACTATTTTTTATAAACTTCTTTCCTATGTTCAAATCTCAAGAGAATTAATTTGCCACCTTCAACTTTGAAAATCAACCTATAAGGCTTAATATAAATTGTTCTTTCTCCTTTCAAATCATATCTCAATGGTTTACCAAAAGCCGGATTCTCAGTAATTTTCTTAATTTGCTTTTCTAACTTTTCCTGAGTTGACTTATCTTTAACTTTCTTGAAGTCCTGTTCAAAGTTTTGGGTCCATATTATTTCCTTTATTTCTTCCATTTAGCCATCTCTTTGAAGAAAATTTCAGGAGTGGATCTCTTGTATCTGCCTTGTTCTATGTCATCCCAGGCTTCCTCGATTAGCTTCAAGGTCTTCAAGTCTTCAGCCTTTATTCCAGTTTCCAATTTTTTCAATACTATCATGTCTTTTTTTGCACTCACAGCAAATACACTTCCATCTTTGATACCCATTTTTTTCCTAACATTACTGGGTATTACAATCTGCCCTTTCGAGCTGGCTCTTGTTAATTCAGGAACTTGTATTGTTTTTTTCATATTAGTAAGATAATCTTACTTGTATTTAAACTTAATACAAATATAAGCTTTCACTGAAAATTAAATCATTTAAATGGTAACGGAGCCCATCGAATTTGAAGTAAACTGGGAGATTACGAGGGTAAGAATCTCCTAGCCAAAGGGTCAAAATGGGCTCGGCCGGATTTGAACCGGCGACCTATCGATTATCAGTCGATTGCTCCAACCAGGCTTTTAGCCATGCCACCTCTCAGTGCACATGAAAGCTACGAGCCCTTGACAAATTATTATTTTCTTTTTAAGTAAGTAAATTAAGTTGCTTTTAGTAATTTAAAGATAATGGAAGAACATGGGCTGGTAGATCAATGGTAGATCGCTGCCTCCGCAAGGCAGAGGCTCCGGGTTCAAAAGGTTCGCCCTGAAATTCCCGGCCAGTCCACAAAAAATTTAAATCTTAATTCCACTAGTGTGTCTCACTAGTGGATAAACTGATTCTTGACTCATAACAAAATAAGTGGTGAGGACTCACGTCCTCTGTAGGATAAATCCAATTAGAGATTGTTCTATCCTG
>Ga0315280_10002882_pt1 | contig 27216 bp, 27 predicted proteins | sample YL17G06_40_MG_FD_203697 | JGI IMG/M metagenome (GOLD analysis project Ga0315280, IMG submission 203697) | Sediment microbial communities from Yellowstone Lake, YNP, Wyoming, USA - YL17G06_40 | ecosystem: Environmental > Aquatic > Freshwater > Lake > Sediment | place: USA: Wyoming | collected... | reverse complement strand
AGCTTTGGCAGAGATAGTTTTAGGTTTTTTAAATCAAATGGAAGAGAAGCTGATTTTGCTAAAATTTTAATTTTTTTAGCCTTCAATTCTATTTCCCCTGTTTCTAATTCTGGATTTACCATTTCCTTTGGCCTTTTTTTTATTTCCCCTTCTATTTCCAAAACACATTCCTCTTTTATTCCTTCAGCCAAATTAGCTGGAGAAACTATTTGTAAAATTCCCGATCTATCTCTCAAATCCAAAAAAACAATCTTTCCATGATCCCTCCTCGAATTCACCCAGCCACAAACCCTCACTTTTTTACCTATATATCCGATTGTCTCTTTGTTAAAAATTCTCTTCATTTTTTAAAGAAATTTTGTAAAAGGAAGATATTTTTCAACCAATTTTAAAAACCAAGCGTCACTCCTAGTTTTAAAAAGTAATTTCCCTAAATTTTTGCCACTTTTTGTTTTTAATCTTGATAAAGAAAACTTCAGCCATTTTTTAGCTGTTTTATTACCTAAATCAAGAACTTCTTTCTCCAAAAGCATACCGGCCAATATATCAGCGTCTTTGGTAATTTTTGCTTCTTTTGTTTTCTCTTCAAAAAATTCATTAAAAAGTTTTTCAATTTCAAAACCTTCCAAATTGTGATCTCTTGAAATTTCTCCAATTATTTTTGGCTCATTAAGAATTTGACTATAAAATTTATTGATCAAATTCCTTTCCCCTCCTCTTGCCTCTGCCAAATCATGAACCAATGCCATCTTAATTATTTTATCTTCATTTGCCTTTTCCATTTTAGCCAAAATCCAGCCAATGATTGTCACATAAAAACTATGTTCAGCCACATTTTCTGAGATAGGAGTTTTCAAATAAGGAAGTGAAGCCCGGGGAAGATATTTCAAAATCCTCGTCTCAAATAAAAAATTAACCAATTTTTTCGCTTCCGAATTTAACTTTATTATTTTCTTTTTCATATTCGTCTAATTTGATTATACTTTGATTTTCCTAAAATTAAAAGTCGTTTATTCTTTTTGGATATTTTCTTATTATCTTAAAATTTCTTTGATTTTTTTAACTCGAATAAAATCTTTTTTTCGTCCTAATCTTTCATACGATTTAAATTGCTCAGACAACGAAGAAACCGGTATTTGCATTTTTTCGATTTTTATAATCTTTGATGAAGTTAATCTCTTAGCCAGAGAAATCCATTTATTATTTTTTTTCTCTTTTAAATTCCCCATAACTTCCACTTTGACATTTTCAATTTCGAATTGGCCAAAATAGGATTCAAAAATTTTTGCCCTTTTGAATTCAACCGGTTTTACTTCGTATTCTTCAAGCAATTTTCCTATTTCAAACGCACCTTCTTTGTTAGTTAAAATATCAATATCTTTTGGTTTAATTTTCACTCCTTGTAAAGCCAAGCTCGTGCTCCCAACCAAAACCCATTTAATTTTTTTATTTTTTAACTCCCGATAAATAATTTTTAAGGCTTCAATAATTTTTTGATTCATCAATTTGTTTTTTAAAAATTATATTTTCGTCTTTGATGCCATGTTTTTTGCAATAATCTTTCCACAAACCCCAGTAAGTGGCGGTAATTCTATCTTTAAAATTCAATCCTAAAATTTTTGCTATTTGTTTAATTATTTTCTTTGTTCCTTCGAGTTCGATGAAATTCCCCATTTTTGGCAATCTATCAATTACAATTTCAGCATTTTTCAATTGATATTTCTCGCGATATTTTTCCATTATCCATTTTTTAGTAAAGCCTAAATTTTCTAAGATAATTTCCATTTCTTTTGGATTAGAAATTTCTAATTCAATTTCTTCCCTTTCTTTAAATTCTTCGTCTTTTGGTTTGGTTTTTCTTTTGAGAGTGATTGTATTTTTAAAGCCAGTTCTTATTCTTAAAAATTTTCTCTGTTTTATAAGACTGCCATTTTTTGTATCAAACTTAATAGTTCTTTCAAAAGTTTTCCCAAGAAATTTTGCCCCTTTTCCTTTGAGCTTTTCTCGAAATAGACCTGGTTTATCTATTTTAAATTTTAATTCAATTTCTTTTTTCATTTTTTAACTCCTCAGTTAATTCATAAATATCCCCTGCTCCCATGATTATCACCACTTCCCCACCCTTCAGATTTTTCTTTAAGTAATCAATGATTTTATTTTTTTGAATATAAATCACATTTTCCCTATTAATCGCCTTTACCAATTTTTCTGATGAAACTTTTCTCATAATTTCTTTTTTTTCTCTGCCAGCAACAGTATAGATGTCAGTGATAATTAATTTATTAACAGGAGCTTCTCTTAGTGTTTTTACAAAATCCTCGAATAAATAATAAGTTCTCTGATGCTGATGGGGCTGGAAAATGCACCAGATTTTTCTTTTTGGAAATTTTTCCCGAGCCGCTTTTAAAGTTACCCTAACTTGAGTTGGATGATGAGCATAGTCAGAAATTAGGGTATAGGGTTTAGGGTATAGGATTTTAGTAATGTCGAAACGGCGCCAGGAACCTCGATATTCTGATAACGCCTTAAAAGAAATTTTATCTGGAACCCTCAAAATCTGAGCAACTGCCAAAGCCGCCAAGCCATTAGAAACATTAAATTCTCCCGGAATTTCCAGAATTTTTTTTAATTTTTCACTTTCTTTATCTTTTAGCGAATACCATAACACGTTTTTCACGATCGTAGAAAACATGTTATAGACGTTTCGGTCATCTCTGTTTGCAATCAAAAATCCATTTTTTGGCAAATGGGAAATGAATTTTTGAAATGCTTTTAAGTAATTTTTGAAGTTTTTATAATAATCTAAGTGATCGGCTTCTAATGTTGTCAAAATAATTATTTTTGGCCAATAATTTAAAAAGGAGGCAAAATGCTCATCCGCCTCAATTACTAAGTATTTAGTATTTTGTATTTTGTATTTAGGATACGGATTCCCCTCCATTCGAAAATTTGAATCACCGAACTCTTTCAATTTCGTCCCTAAAATGACTGTTGGATTTAAACCGGCTTTAATCAAAATTAACCCGATCATCGCTGCCACTGTGCTTTTTCCATGGCTTCCACAAACGGCAATTGTGAAATATTTTTTAGTTAATTCTCCCAGGGCTTCGGGATAACTTTGGCATTTGATTTTCAATTTTTTAGCTCTTTTTAATTCTGGATTTTCTGGTAGAATAGCCGGGCTGTAAATTACTAAATTTGTGTCTTTTGGTAAATTTTTTACCCTATGCTCTCCGATAATGATTTTGCCTCCTTTTTCTTCTAATGCCTCAGTAATTTCAGATGAAACTAAATCGGAACCACTGACTTTGTGGCCCTGAGCTAAATAATACCTCGCCAATGCCGAAACCCCAATTCCACCAATGCCGATAAAATGAATTTTCATAGAAATGGAAATTAGTTGTTGGAAAATGGAAATTAGTAATAGAAAATAGTAACTAATTTCCAATTTCTAATTTCCATTACCATTTTCTAATTTCTAATAACCAATTTCTATTTTCCTAAAGGTGCTGATTCCAGCATCATATATTCCGCTCCTCCTCTTTTTAGTTGGCTTTCCATTACCTCAATCGAATTGACTTCAAAACTTAGAGAAATATCTTCATCAACAACTGGTCTCTCGTCTGGCTCAATTTGTCTGAATTCCCACTGTCTGATTCTGCCTAAAGTTATATGGGGAGTAAAGCCCCTTTCTTCAGGTTCAAATTTAGTTTTTCCTGAAGAGATTAGAGATTTTTCAAGATCCAATTGAAGATTGGCTAAATCTTTCGATTTTTCACCTTCTGCCCAGACCATTCTCGGTGGTCTATTCTCGCCTTTGGCGAGACGACCCGTCAGAGACGAAGTCTCTGAATAGGGCATTTTTTTGGGAGGGCCATAACAAACTTTGATTAAATTGATTGAAAATGGCTGATGTCTTTGTGCTACTTCTTTTGTAATTTTTAAAACTTCCACCAATTCTTCATCAGAAAGATAACCCAAAAATGCCAAAGTAATATGCAAATTTTCTGGTTTAACCCAGCGGCAAGGCAAATCCAGCCATTTATTTTGATAATCAATAAGCTGTTTTTTAATATCCTCCGGCAAATTTATGGCAATAAAAATTCTGTGTCGCATCGTTTGATTTTAGCAAAAAATCAATTAAAATAAAAGAATATGAAAGAAGCTTATCTTTATAAAAAATTAAGAAATAAGAAAGTTCAATGTCGAAATTGTCCTCATTTTTGCGTTTTGGCTCCAGGTGAAAGAGGAAAATGCGGAGTGAGAGAAAATATTGATGGAAAATTGTATGCCTTGAATTATGGAAAGGCCATTGCCGTTAATATTGACCCAATTGAGAAAAAGCCATTTTATCATTTTTTGCCAGGAAGCCAATCTCTTTCAATTGCCACAGTTGGTTGCAATTTCCGATGCTTAAATTGCCAAAATTGGGATATATCTCAAGGTTTCAAAGGAGCAAAAGAAATTCCGGGTGAAGATGTTTCGCCTGAAAGAATTGTTGAAATGGCAAAGGAAAATAATTTGCCGAGCATTTCCTACACTTATACAGAGCCAACGATATTTTTAGAATACGCCTTAGATACAATGAAGTTGGCAAAGAAAGCCGGACTAAAAAACAATTTTGTCTCAAATGGATTTATGTCAGAAGAATCGGCAAAATTGGTTATCCCCTACCTCGACGCTAATAACATCGACATTAAAGGATTTACTGAAGAATTTTATAGAGAAAATTGTGGCGGCAGACTTCAGCCAGTTTTAGATACAGCAAAACTTATGAAAAAATCTGGAGTTTGGGTTGAAATTACCACCTTGGTCATTCCAACCTTATCAGATTCTGAAAAAATGTTTGAAAAAATAGCAAAATGGATTTATGAAAATTTAGGCCCTGAAACTCCTTGGCATATCACCCAATTTTGCGGGGCTATTTCCTGGAAATTGCAGCATATTCCAGATACTCCAGTTGAAACCTTGGAAAGAGCTTATGAAATTGGAAAGGAAGTTGGCTTGAAATATGTTTATATGGGAAATGTTCCTGGCCATAAAGCCGAAAACACTTATTGTCCGAAATGCAAAACTTTGGCAATTAACAGAGTAAATTATCTCATTCACCGTCACGACAAAAACGGCAAATGCCCAAAGTGCGGTGGTGATTTAAACTTGATTTTAAAATAATATGCCAATAATTTTCGCTTGTATCTCTCCTCATCCGCCAATAATTTTGCCTTCAGTTGGTTCTCCGGAAGACAGAGAAAAAGTAAAAAATACAATTTTGGCATTGGAGAAACTGGGAAAAGAGCTAAAAGAGAAAAATCCGGATGAAATTATAATTTCCGCTCCCCATCCTGATTGGGGTTTTAATGTTCCCCTTTTCTTTTTAGCAAAAGATTTTAAAGGAGAAATTCAAACTTATTTAATTGGATTTGGGGAACCCAAATTTTATTTTGAAAAAGGAAAAGGAGTTTATAAGTCAATTAGTCAAAGATCAAATAGTCAAAAAGTTGCCCTAATCGCTTCTGGCGACATGTCTCACTGTCTAAAAGAAGAAGGTCCCTATGGTTTTCATCCCGATGGCCCAGAATTTGATAAAGCTTTAATTGATAATTTAACGAGGAAAGACCTCGTTAAAATTTTGAAGCTAAATGAAATGTATCCTGAGGCTGGCGAATGCGGATTGAGATCTTTTTGCTTTCTTTTGGGAATTTTGGAAGCCTCGGGAATTTCTTGGCAACCTGAAATTCTCTCTTATGAAGGCCCCTTTGGCGTCGGCTATTTAGTGGCAAATTTTAAATTATGATTGGAAAAGGCTATTTTAAAGTTTTTTTTATTTTTTTGGTTTTGGGGCTTTTAATCTATGCTAATTCTTTTCAAAATCAGCTTTTTTGGGACGACGATGATAATATTGTCAAGAATGTCTATATTAAATCTTGGAAATTTTTACCAAATTATTTTACCGAAAATTTAATTGCTGGAGCAGGTTTACATAGCAATTATTGGCGACCCCTGCTTTTGTTTTCTTTTTCATTGGATTACAAAATTTGGGGGCTCAATCCTTTTGGCTATCATCTGACAAATACCCTTTTCCATATTTTTAATGCTTTTTTAATTTTTTATTTTTTAAACTTAATTTTCAAAAACCACAAAATTTCTTTTCTTACTGCCCTCATTTTCCTCTTGCATCCTCTCCAAACAGAAGCCGTGAGTTATGTTTCAGGAAGGGGCGACCCCCTTTCCATATTTTTTATTCTTTTGGCTTTTATCTTTTATATTTTTGCTAAGGAAAATGGTAAAGGAAAATGTTTAATTTTAAGTTCTTTATTTTTTATTTTGGGTCTTTTAACAAAAGAGTCAGTGATTTTCTTTCCGGGGTTAGCCTTATTTTATGAAATTTTGTCTCGAGAGAAATTTAAAACAATTTTAATTAGAACCTCTCCCCTATTCTTAATAGCTTTTATTTATTTAATCTTACGTCTAACCATCTTAAACTTTGGCCAGACCTTAAATTTATATGGTGAAGAAAATATCTTTGCCAAAACCATTCATTATCGAATTTTCACTTTTTTAAAAATTCTTCTAATTTATTATTCTCTTTATTTCGCTCCTATCCATTTGCACATGGAAAGGACTACAGAAATTTTAACTACATTTTTTCATCCGGCAGTGATTCTTTCCTCAATCATTTTGATTTTTATTATTTTTCTTTCAATTTATTTCCTTAAAAAAAATAACAAAATTTTTGCTTTTGGGTTTGGCTTATTTTTTATCTCTCTCTTTCCTTTCTCCAATATTCCCGTTCCAATTAGCGGGCTTCTTTATGAACACTGGCTTTATTTCCCCTTGGTCGGGATTTCTTTGATTTTGGCTTATCTTTTTTATTTTTTATTCTCAGAGTTTTTGCCAAAATTGAAATTTAGAAAAATTTTCCAGGCTGGATTATTATTAATTTTGAGTTTATTTTTAATCTTTTTATCAATCCGAACTATTTTAAGAAATTTTTATTGGAAAGACCCTATCACTTTTTATAATCAGACCTTGAAATATTCAGAGACTGCTAGGGTCCATAATAATTTAGCCATGGCCTATGATGAAAAAGGCGAATATGAAAAGGCAATTTCTCATTACAAAAGGGCAATTGAAATATCTGATATTTATCCTCAAACTCACAATAATTTAGGAAATACTTATAAAGAAATTGGCGAATTAGAAAAAGCAATTGAAGAATTTGAAAAGTCAATTTCAATGGATAAATATTTTTTTGTTCCTTACAATAATTTAGCTAAATTATATGTTGAAAAAAAAGAATATGACAAAGCCATCGAAATTTATCAAAGATATTTAGAATTTGTGCCTGGTAATGAAATAATTTCTAATTTAATTTTAAAAATAGAAAATGAAAAACTTCTCGCCAAATAAGAAAATTTCGATTTTAATCCCGGTATATAATGAAGAAAAAACTATTGAGGAGATTTTAAAAAGAGTTTTGAAAGAAACCGAGAGATGGAATAAAGAAATTATTATAGTTAACGATGGTTCTATTGACAAAACATCAGAAAAGTTAAAAAAATTCTTAGATAAAATTACTTTAATAGACTTAGAAAAGAACCGAGGTAAAGGTTTTGCTCTAAGAGAAGGTTTCAAAAGGGCTTCCGGCAAAATTATCATTACCCAAGATGCCGACTTAGAATATGATCCAAAAGATTATCAAAAATTATTAACTCCAATCTTAGGGGGAAAAACAAAAATTGTTTATGGCTCAAGAAATTTAAATCCAGAAAATAGACCTTCTTCGAAAACTTATCTATACGGTGGAAAACTCATTACCGCAATTTTTAATTTCCTTTTTAGAACAAAGTTAACTGACATCAACACCGGTTATAAAGTCTTCGAAAAAGATATTTTGGATGATATTTCTCTTAAAGAAAATGGTTTCTCTTTTTGTGAAGAATTTACAGTTCAGGTTATTAAAAATAATCTTTCAATTTTGGAAGTTCCTATTTCTTATCGAGGGAGAAGCTTCTTTGAAGGAAAAAAGCTTCGGTGGTATCATGGTTTAAGATCTATTTTGGTTATATTTACACAATATTTTTCAAAAAATGTATAAAATTTTATCTTACGGAGGCCCCTTCGGCGCGGGATATTTAGTGGCAAATTTTAAACTGATATGAAAAATTTTAATTTTAAAAATGAAAAAGAGGTATTGGATTATTTAAAGGAAAATAAAATTGTCAGATTTGTCAGAATAATTTTTCCTGATGTTTTGGGAAGGGAAATGAGTTTTTGTATTCCCTCAGAAGAATTAAAATCTGCCTTTTTGAATGGAAAGGGATTTGATGGAAGTTCAGTTGAGGGCTTTGCCAGGATCGAGGAATCAGATTTATTTATTGTTCCCGATCCAAAAACCTTTCGGGTTTTGCCCTGGAATTATGAAATGGGAGATTTAATTTGGAAAGAGGCTGTTTGCTTTGGCGACATTTTCAATCCAAAAGGTGAACATTTTGCCGGAGACTCTCGCTATATTTTAAAGAAAACCTTAGAGAAAACTAAAAAATTTGGGACTCTTTTTGTTGGTCCTGAAATTGAATTTTTTCTTTTTGAGTCAGAAAATGAACCAAAACTCTTAGACCACGGTGGTTATTTTTATGATGGAAAATGGGGAGAAATTAGAAAGGTAACTCAACTCTATTTAAAAGAAATGGGGATTGAAGTTGAATGCGATCATCACGAGGTTGGGCCAAGCCAGCATGAAATTGACCTAAAATTCGTGGATGCTTTAAATATGGCCGACTCTATAATTTTGGCAAAATACGTTTTAAAAAGAACTGCCAGAAGATTGGGTCTTTTTGCCTCTTTCATGCCAAAGCCAATCACTGGAATCATTGGTTCTGGAATGCATTTGCATTTATCTTTGTGGGAAACGTCTCATTGGCCGAAGCAGAATTTGTTCTTTGAAAATAAGTCTCTTTCTACTTTTGCTAAAAAATATCTGATGGGTTTAATTAAATATGGTCAGGAGATTCAATTGGTTTTGAATCAATGGATAAATTCTTACAAGAGATTAGTTCCCGGTTTTGAAGCCCCGGTTTACATGGCCTGGGGAATAAAAAATCGGTCAGCCTATATAAGAGTGCCCGAGTATCAACTAGAAAAAGAAAAGCCAACCCGGATTGAATTGAGAAGTCCTGACCCAGCTTGCAATATTTATTTAGCTTTAGCAACCATTCAAACAGCTGGAATTCAGGGAATTAAAGAAAATTTAAAGATTTCACCGCCTGAAGAAAAAGATATTTACGAAATGACAAAAGCCGAAATGAAGAAAAAAAAGATAAAAACCTTAGCCAGAAATTTAAAAGAGGCCTTGGCGCTTTTCAAAAAGAGTAAACTTGCAAAAGAAACCCTCGGTTCGCATATCTTCCAAAAAATCATCCAAAATAAAGAAATCGAATGGCAAAAATACAAAAAAGCAGTTGGCAAAAGATATGAAAAAGAAGTCAGTCCCTATGAAATAAAAGAATATTTACCAGTACTTTAAATGGATGGAAATTTTCAAAGAGTCAAAATTAATAGAGATTAAAAAAGCTGAAAAGGTTATTTTTGTTGGTGATACTCATGGCGATCTGGAGGCATCACAAAAAGTTGTAAAAGATTATTTGAAATCGGGGAACAAAATTGTCTTTCTCGGAGATTATGTTGATAGGGGACCCCACTCGAAAGAAAACCTCGATTTTTTATTGGAAACAAAATTGAGATATCCAAGTCAAGTTTATTTATTACAAGGGAATCACGAAGGTCACAGAATTTTAAAATTTTCTCCGGCCGAATTTTGGGAAAGTTTATCCAAAACCGAATATAATACATTTTCAACGATCGTTGAAAATATGTTATTAGTGTTAGTGGCTAAAGATATTATTGCTTTACACGGGGTTTTGCCGAATTTGGAAAACTTAAAAGAAATAAATAAAATTAAATTAGGAGATGAAAATTGGTTTCGAATTTGCTGGGGAGATTTTTATGATGAACCAGGAGAAGATTTGGGCATAGATATTTTTACTGGCCGGCCAAAATTTGGCAGGGATTATTTTTTTAAATTGATAGAAAGATTTGATAAGAAAGTTTTGATTCGCTCTCATCAACCCGACGCTCCCCTATTTATGTTTAATGATAGATGTTTGACAATTTTTACATCTTCTGCCTATGCCAGAGAAAGGACAATCGCCATTTTAGATTTCAAAAAAGAAATAAAAACTGCCAGAGATTTAGAAATACTAAGAATTTAAAAATGTTAAAAATTAGGGAAATTAAAAAAAAATAAATTAAATTTCAAAATTCATTTTCATCATAGAAAAACTTTTGCCTAAAATAAATAAAAGGAATATTGAAATTAAATAAAAAAATTTCTCTCAAAATTAAGCCAAAAGCGCCTTTCAATTTCGATGCTACGGTTTTTAAGCCCGACCACTTCCCTACCCCAGTCGTATTTGAAAAAGGTCAAAAAATCCTTTGGCTTGAAAAAGAAATTAGATTATGAAAATAGCGATTATTTCTGATAGTCATGATAATTTGGCCAATTTTAAAAAGGTAATTTCTGAAATTAAAAAAGAAAAAATCAAGATTTTGATTCATTGTGGAGATATTTTTGAGCCGGAAACAATAAAAGAGGCATTAAAAGATTTTTCGGGGAAAGCCCATATTGTTTTGAGCGATGTTGATGAAGATTATTTCGAAAATTTGGAGAAAAACTATTTTAAAGATTTTTCAGATTTAAAAATTTATCACGAATTTGGTGAAATCGAAATTGATAAAAAAAGGATTGCTTTTTGCCATTCACCAAAAACTGCTTTCAAATTAGCTTTTTCAAAAAAATACGAGATTGTATTCTATGGCCACCTTCACAAACCTTGGAAAACAAGGATTAAAAAAACAAAGTTGGTAAATCCTGGAAATATAGCTGGCTTATTTTTTCGAGCATCTTTTGCCATTTACGATACAGAAACCAATAAATTAGAATTAAAAATTTTAACTTAATTTATGAATCCATTAGTTTCTTTGGCTAAAAAAACGGTTGAAACATTTATTAAAGACTACAACCCACCCACCACCCTCCCGGCTTTTGGCCGGGCCCCGGGAAAAATTATTTCTCCGCCTAATGATTTGCCAAAAGAGTTTTTGGAAAGGAAAGCCGGAACCTTTGTGACAATCGAGAAAAACGGCCAACTGCGGGGATGTATTGGGACCTATTTGCCACTTCGAAAAAATATTGCTGAGGAAATAATTTATAATGCCATTGCTGCGGCAACTGAAGATTATCGTTTTGGACCGGTTCAAGGGGAAGAATTGCCTTCTCTTTCTTACATGGTTTATATTTTGAGCGAGCCGGAATTGGTAAAAGATATTTCCGAGCTAGATCCAAAAAAATATGGAATAATTGTCAAAACAGTTCCCATTTCACCTACAGGAGATGTAGTTTTCAATGGACACTTTGTTTCAAAAACAGGGCTTTTGCTTCCAGATTTAGAAGGCGTAGATACAATTGAAAAACAAATCTCAATCGCCTGCCAAAAAGGAGGAATTGACCCTTTAAAAGAAAAAATTTTAATTTACAAATTTGCAGTCGAAAAATATAAATAAAATATAAAAACATTCTCACATGGGGACCGTTCCGAACGAAGCGAGGAACGGGAGGGCGGTGGGCGGGTTGTAGTCTTAAGAATGTTGGAATGTTAGCTATCTTTCCCTTTTTCCCGAGATAAAGTCCTCAACCATCTCTCTAGCTTTTTTATCAGAAAATTGAATTGGGGGATGTTTCATTAAATATGCTGAGGCGGAAATTATTGGTCCTCCAATTTTTCTATCTAAAGCCAATTTTGCCAATCTAATTGCATCGATGACAATACCTCCGCTATTTGCCTTATCATCAACTTCTAAACGCAATTCGATAGAAAAAGGAATATTAGCAAACATTCTTCCTTCAATTCTGATAAAAGCCAATTTAGTGTTTCCCAGAAAGGGAATGAAATCACTTGGTCCAATATAAACATTCTCGGGATTAATTTTTCTATCTATCTGACTAGTTACTGCCTGGGTTTTGCTAATTTTTTTACTTTCCAATCGAGAACGTTCTAACATCGAGAGAAAGTCTGTGTTGCCACCGACATTAATTTGATAAGTCCTATCAATTTCTGCTCCTCGGTCAGAACAAAGCCGAGCTAAAGTTCGGTGAACAATTGTCGCTCCAACTTGGCTTTTGACATCGTCACCAATAATCGGAAGTTCACGCTGAGTAAAGCGAAGCGCCCATTTTTTATCAGAGGCGATGAAAGCTGGAATACAGTTAATAAAGGCGCATTTTGTTTTCAAAGCCATATCTGCCCAAAATTCGGTTGCTTTTTGGCTTCCGACTGGCAAATAATTAATCAAAACTTCCGTCCCAGTTTTTTCAATTTCTCTTTTAATTTCTTTTTCTAATTTTCCTATCGGTTTTTGATTTTTAATCGAATTTACTTTGTTTTCAACGTATATCCCCACCCCATCTAAAATTGGAGCTTCTTTAACAATAGTTTTCATTTTTGGTAATTTCACCCAATCTACCATGTTTGGACTGGCAAAAACTGCCCTATCTAACCTCTCCCCTACTTTATTTTTTCCAACATCGAAAGCTGAGCTGAATTCGATGTCATCGAAGTTATAAGGACCAATTTTTTTATGCATCAAACCTGCCACTACTTTTTTGTCGCGATGTTTTTTATAATATTCAACTCCCTGAATCAATCCAGCAAAACAATTGCCAACCCCGACTACTCCCACTTTAATTTTTTTTGACATGGTGTAAAATAGATAATGAAATTATTAGCAACCTTTTGCTCCATTACTACTATTTTACGGTGGTAAAATAGGTTGTCAAGGGTAAAACTGTGGAAAACTATGTTACCCTTAGAACGACTTCAAAAATCAAATACTGTAGAAAATTTGTGGATTTATATTTTTTCCTTGTTAAAAAAGAGCAAACTTTATGGTTGGCAAATTCCCTCTTTAATCGAAAAAAAATTTAACTTCAAGCCAGGAAAAATTACTCCCTATCGAGTTCTTTACCGACTGGAAAAAGACGGATTTGTAAAGAGTAAAATGGAAAATAGAAGAAGGGTTTATCAGATTACAGAAAAAGGCAAAACAGAATTGGAAAAAGCAAAAAATTTTTATCGAGAAATCTTGAATAAAATAAGTCGATGAAGAATCAAGAGATTGCCAAAATTTTAAGAGAGATAGCCGAAATGTTGGAAATAAATAGTGTGGCTTTTAAACCCAGGGCTTATAGGAGAGCCGCTTTGGCTTTGGAAAATTTAAAAGAAGACATCTCAGAAATTTATAAAAAAGAGGGAATCAAAGGTGTTGATAAAATTCCAGGCATTGGCAAAAGTATCGCCAAAAAGATTGAGGAGTATTTGAAAAAGAAAAAAATTAAATATTATGAAGAACTTAAAGAGGAAACTGCCATTCGTCAAATTGTTACTCACTATTTTGAAACCAAGGGAATAAGTTTAGCCGAATTAAAAAGAAATGCCAGAAAAAGAAAAATCATTTATTCAAGATTTACCAAACCGGCAAAGCAACTTTTGGAATTGGCAGGATCTATTGAAAAGGCAAAAGAGGCAATAACAAAAGTTTCCGAGTGGGCGAAATCGAGGAATTTGGATTATGCAATTGAAACAGTTTTCAAAAAATGGTTAGAGTTGGATAGATTAAAACCAAAAGAGATTGTTAAAAAACCATATTATTATGGAAATCCAATGGTCTGGTCGGAAACAAAAAAGAAATGGTATGTTATCTCTCCCGAAGGTGAATGGCTAGAATTTGCCGGAAGTAAGTCAGATATTGAGTGGCGAATTTCAAAATAACTATAACTTCCAACTAACATGCTTTCCTATTTTGATTTAAGAAAAGGAACAAAATTTATTTTAGATGGTCAACCATACGAGGTTTTGGAATTTCAGCAAATTGGCAAGGCTCAGGACGTTGTTGTTGCCAAAACAAAAATTAAAAATCTAATTACCGGAAAAGTTTTAGAAAGGAATTTTCACCAGGATGATACTTTTGAAGAGGCGGAAATCGAGAAAACTGAAGTGAAGCTTATTTATTTCCATCGAGGAAAATTTTTCTTTTGCGAATCTCAAAATCCACAAAATCGCTTTGAATTTGCCGAAGAACAAATTGGTTTGGGCGCAAGATTTTTGAAAATCAATCAGGTTTTAATTGGAATGAAATTTCAAGGGAAAATTATTAATATTGAATTACCAATAAAAGTTCAATTAAAAGTTATCGAAGCTCCGCCCGGCGTTAGGGGGGAAAGGGCTCAAGCCGGAACAAAAACAGTTACCTTAGAAACCGGTGCAAAAATAAATGTCCCCTTATTTATTGAAACTGGAGACATTGTCGAAGTAAATACCGAAACCGGAGAATACGCGCGAAGGATTAATTATGAATAAAAAATAGTTTCAATCAAATTTTTCACTAAATTTTTCTTTCTTGAAAACGTAGAAATTTTAACCATTTTCTTGCTGTTGAAATAGCAAGTTTTTTACTGACGCCTAAATAAGTCCACGGAACAATTTTTTTCAACTCTTTTTTTATTCCCTTGGATATTTTTAATTTTTCTATTAGCATGAAGATTTCATTGACAGAAAATGTTCGACCCCTGCTTAACTCCGTGATCCTCTCGTAAGCATCGTGATATCCATGCTTTTTTAAAATTATTTGGAATGCCTCTGTCACAACTTGGGCATTTTCCTCTAAATCTCTTCTAATTCTATCAATATTCGGAGTTATCTTTCTCAATCCCTCTATGGTATTTTTATATGCAATCAGACAATGGCCTAAGGCTGTGCCATAATTCCTTCTGATTGTAGAACCGGAAAGGTCTCTTTGGAGTCTTGAAATTTGTAGTTCATTAGACAACAGCCAAAGTAAAGAATTCGCAACCTTTAAGTTTCCCTCACTGTTCTCGAAGTCTATTGGATTTACTTTATGTGGCATAGTAGAAGAGCCAACTTGTTGTTTCTCTAATCTCTGATGAAAGTATCCATAGCTTATGTATAACCACATGTCTACATCCAATTCAAGAATGATATTGTTTATTCTGATTAAATTCTGCAAAATATCACTGATATCTTCATGAGGAACAACTTGCGTTGTCACAATCTTTGGTTCTAATCCAAATTTTTTTATGAACTCTTTAGAGAATTTTAGCCAATCTATGTTTGGAAAAGAAATATAATGGGCGTTGAGGTTTCCCGTCGCTCCAGTAATTTTTCCAGGTAATTTTTTGCGCAAAAGTTTTTTTACTTCATTTCCTAATCTTTCAACGAAGACTGAAAATTCCTTTCCGAGAGTAGTCGGAGAGGCCGGTTGACCATGGGTTCTTGATAAAAGCGGTAAATTTTTATGCTCAATAGATAATTCGGCTAAGAGCTTTAACAATTCTTTTAGTGTCGGAATTAACAATGATTCAAAAGCTTCTTTTATCATTAAGGAATAAGCAATGTTATTTACATCATCTGAGGTTAATCCAAAATGGATGAATTGGTTTATTTCTTTTAGTTTATTGTGGTTTAACAAATTTCTTAAATACAATTCAATAGCTTTTATATCGTGCTTAGTTTTTCGTTCTATCGTTTTGATTTTTTGGGCATCTTTTAGCAAAAAGTTCTTATAAATTACTCTCAAGGATTTCTTCTCCTCATTTTTCAACTTCCTGATTATTTTGGCGCGTCCAAATTCGGAAAGAAAAATTAAGTATTCTACTTCAACTTTTATTCTATTTTTTATGAGTGAGCATTCAGAAAAAACCTCAGCAAGAGGTTTTGTGATATCCGCATACCTTCCATCCAAAGGCGTTAACGCTTTTAATTCTTCCATATTATTGTTTCTTCCCTGCTTGGACCAATAGAAATTATCGTTATTGGTATCTTGATAATTTCTTTTATTTTATTTACATAAGTTTTTACATTTTTGGGCAGGGCTTCAAAACCCTTTCTTGCGATTTCTTTCCATTCGTTTCTTTCGAGTTCTTCCCATCCATCTAGTTCAACGTACAAAGGCTTGCATTTTTCTAACTCCTCAATAGATGCTGGAAATTCATTTATAACTTTTCCATTCAGTTCGTATGCTGTGCATATCTTTAATTTTCGCATTCCACTCAGCACATCCAACTTAGTTAATGCTAATTCGTCTAGGCTGTTTATTCTCTTTGCGTACTTTAAAATCACCGTATCTAACCATCCACACCTTCTTGGCCTTCCAGTTGTTGTTCCGTATTCCCCTCCCCTTTCTCTTAAAAAGTATCCGGTTTTATCGGTTGATTCGGTAGGAAAAGGTCCGGAACCAACCCTAGTGGTGTAAGCCTTAACAACTCCTATTATTCTATTTATCCTTTTTGGTCCTACGCCTGTACCCGTACAGGCACCGCCTGCGGTTGCATTGGATGATGTGACGAAAGGATAAGTTCCGTGGTCAACGTCTAGCAAAGTTCCCTGGGCTCCTTCAAATAAAACAATTTTCCCTTCGTCTAATGATTTATTGAGAAATAAGGATGTATCAGAGACAAATTCCTTTATTTTCTCTGCGTATGATGAGTATTCTTCGATTATTTTTTGTTTGTAATTTTCTAACCCATCTTTGTTTTTTATTAATTTAAACTCAAGCAACTCCGAAACTTTTAGTTCAAGCACTTTTGACAATTTTTTACTGAACTGCTCAGAAACTAAGTCTAAGATTGTTATCGATTCAGTTCTCTTCATCTTGTCGGCGTAAGTGGGACCTATTCCCTTTCCTGTTGTTCCTATTTTTTCCCCACCCCTCTTTTTCTCCTTTCCCTCATCAAAAACCCTATGATATGGCATAGTTACGTGTGCCCTATGGCTTATCAATAAGTTTAGCTGGATTCCTTCACTTTTTAATGTCTCTATCTCCCCCACTAAAACCTTTGGGTCTATTACTACACCGTTACCGATGACTGCTATTTTTTCTTGGATTACACCCGATGGTATGAGGTGGAATTTGAATGTTTTGTTCCCCACTTTTACAGTATGACCTGCGTTGCATCCTCCATTATATCTTACAACTATGTCTACTCCTTCAGCGAGGAAATCAACTATTTTTCCTTTACCTTCATCACCCAATTGAGCACCGACAACTACTATCGAGGAACCCGAAACAGTACCCTCGGTGTCTATAGCATTATTCATATTTCTTATTTCTTATTTAATTAAATTTCTAATCTCACCCACTTCCTCGGCTATGCCTAATAAAAGATCTTTCGGATTGTGGAACTGAATTCAATTTTTTTCTTTGCAAAACCTTTTGATTTGTTTTTGATAGCGATTTTTTATTGGCATAACTCTTTTAATTTTATATAATTTTTTGATGGAACTCAAGAAACCGGTTTAAAATGACGAAAATGAGTTATTCACACTTGACACCTCTTTTGACCGAGTTATTATTATAATAATAAAAATTATTTGCGATGGAAAATCCTAGTTCTCATATCAAAAAATCTTCATCAAAAATTGAAAAAGAGGAAGAAGATCCTCCAGATAGTAGCCTTTTTATAGAAAAGAAAAAATTTTTAATTTTAGAGCCCCGAAGAAGGATAGGCTCTTTTTTAGTTGTTAAAAATGATTCTAAAACACCAAAAATTTCTTATGAAATTAATAAAGATCATTTTGGAATTAAAGTCTTTGATAAATTTAGATATTCAGTAAAATATCCTGAACCCGTTTTTGCTGATTTAGATAGAAAAAAGAAAGAAACATTATTGGACAATTTTACTTATTGTAAAACAATACCATTAAGTTTAATTTCTAATCCCGGTTTATTTTATCAAACTAAAAAGCCATTTTTAAAAGATTTTATTGATTATGGACTAGAAAAAGATTTGCCTCGAGTTTGCGAGATAGCAAAGTTAAAACCTTCTCCGTTTTTCAAAAAAATTGATGAAACAAATATAACTTTTCAAGATGAAGTTTCTACTAGAAAATTACTCCCTCCAGAAAAATGCTCAGAGAAAAAAATAATTTTATCAATATCTTTTGGCAAAGATAGTCTTTTAACCTACGGTTTATTAAAAGAACTGGGTTGGGATTTCCATTTGGTTTTCGTGAATGATATGGAAAAGTATAATCCAAACGAATTAAAATTAAAAAAGGAAATCATTAAGACCTTTTCAAAAGAACAAAGGGAGAAAGTAATTATTTTAACCGATGATACTGACAATATCTTTCGCAATCCTAAAATCAAAAATAACATTGCTGAATTAGATGGAACCAACGCAATGTTGTCTTTTGCTTTGGAGTTAATCCCGGTGGCTTATGGATATCTGGCAAAATATATCATTTTTGGAAATGAGAAGAATTTAGACGATTTTTTTGTTAATGGAGAGAAAATAGAAACCTATCCCTCCTATGACCAATCATCAATTTATACAAAAATGGTAAATCGTTATTTGGAAGATTTAACCAATGATAATATTGAAATTGTTAGCTTAATTAAACCTCTTTATAATATTGCTGAAGTAAAAATTCTTTATCATCGTTATCCCCATCTCCTAAAATACATTATGTCTTGCTCTTCTCAAATGTTAAAGGACAAAAAGTGGTGCGGAGAGTGTCACACCTGCTTTTGGGGTTTTCTCTATGGTGCAGCAGTGGGTAATCCCGAGAAAATAGGACTAAAAGAAAACTTTTTTAAGAAAAAGTATCTTAATTTTTGCCGTCTTTTTAATCCCAACATACAGAAAGTTTATGAAAAACCGCCGGCAGTTCGGGATGAACAACTCTTAGCTTTTTATTTAGCCTATAAAAATGGTTACAAAGGAGAGCTGATTAATCTTTTTAAGAAATTATACTTAAAAGAAGCTAAAAACAGAGAAAGAGAATTAAGAAAGAAGTTTTTTGGTATTCATTCAACAAATACTCTACCAGAAGAATTAAAAGATAAGGTCTTAAAAATTTATCGAGAAGAACTTAAAGACTTAGGCCGATGAAGCGAAAGTTTCATCTTCATCTTCGCTTCCATAAATGGAAGCTCGCTAAATGAATATAGTACTGACTTTTAATCTAAGACATGTAAAGCCATCGCTTTCCAATAAGCAGGCAATTGAGGAAGCCGAATTTGATGAGCCTTCAACGATAAATGGAATTGCCAAAGCCCTAAGAAAACTCGGTCATAGGGTTTTTTTGGTTGAGGCAAATGAGAATGCCTATTTAAAACTGAAAAAATTGAAATCGAAAATTGATTTTATTTTTAATCTTGCCGAGGGATTTGGTCAAGACCGAGAGGCCCAAATTCCGGCCATGCTAGAAATGTTGAAAATCCCCTATCTTGGCTCAAAACCAATTACTCAAGCAATTTGTTTAAATAAAGCAAAAACAAAAGAACTCTTAAAATTCCATCATGTTCCCACAGCACCGTTCCAAATTTTTAAGACGGGCGAAGAAAAAGTGAAAAAATATTTGAGATTCCCCTTGATTGTTAAACCAAATTCTGAGGGTTCCTCGAAAGGAATTTTCCAAAATTCTTTTGTTAAAAATGAATCGGAATTAAGAAAAAAAGTAAAAGAGGTAATAAAAAATTTAAATCAGCCAGCATTAGTAGAAGAATTTTTAGAAGGAAGAGAATTCTCAATTGGTTTATTGGGAAACAATCCGGTAGAGGTTTTACCTCCAGTGGAAATAAATTTCTCAGCCTTGCCAAAAAATTTTGTCCCCCTGGACTCTTACGAAGTAAAATGGCTAATAGATAATCCCAAAAGCGAAGTGAAAACAGTGATTTGCCCAGCTAAAATTGAAAAAAAATTGTGGAAAAAAATAAAAGAAATTTGTTTAAAGACAAAAGAGACTTTAGAAATTTTGGATTGGTGCCGGATAGATTTGAGACTGGATAGAAATGGAGTTCCAAATGTTTTGGAGGTAAATCAAATTCCGGGAATAATACCTGATCCGAAGGAAAATTCTCGTTTTCCCTTAGCTGCTAAAGCGGCCGGTTATACTTTCGAAGAAATGTTAAAAAAAATTATTGAATCTGCCTGTAAGAGATATAGTATCCCTTATCGGAGATAGGAAAAGATTAAAAACTTGGTAGTACCACTATGTTAGTCAAAATTAGTAATCATTTAAGAAAATTGGCAAAAAAATCGCGGGCAATCAGGAAACAATTTTTCCCTTCGTCCAAAGAAAAAGAATTTTCAAATCGCGCTTTGATTGACCCACTCCAAGAAGACACATACAAACCAGTTAAAGGATTAATTCATAAATATCCAAAAAGGGTTTTGATTGAATTGACTCTAAATTGTGCCTCTTTCTGCCGATTTTGCACCAGGAGAAGAGAGGTCTCAGATATTGAGAAGGGAAAACTCTCAAAAAAAGATATTGAAAAAATGATTGACTATGTCAAATCTCAACCAGAAATTAATGAGGCAATTTTCTCTGGCGGCGATCCATTGACCGTTCCAAAATTGTTGATTTATGCCTTAAACAGATTTTCAAAATTGAGGCAAATAAAAATATTAAGAGTTCACACAAGAGTTCCGGTCTCAGACCCCCGACTTTTAACGAAAGAAATTTTAAATACCTTCTCAAAAGTTAATAAACAAAAACCACTTTATTTAAGCATCCATTTTGAGCATCCAGATGAATTAACTCCAAAAACAATAAAAGCAATAAAAAATTTAAGGAAAACCGGAGCAATTTTAATTTCCCAGTCGGCTTTCTTAAAAGGAATTAATGATTCCTATAAGGTTTTGGAAAAATTATTTACTAGACTCTCTGAACTCGGGGTTAGACCTTATTATATTTTTCACTGCGATTTAGTTAAAGGAATTGAACATTTTATTGTCCCAATTGAGAAAGAAATTGAGATTATGACAAGACTTAGAAAAAATATTTCTGGAATTGCCTTTCCATTTCATACTATCGACGCTCCTCGAGGCTCTGGAAAAATCCCCATCCCCCTCAATTTTTGGAAGTTTAATAAATCCTCTTTTAAAGATTTCAATAAAAAGAAAATAAAAATGTATTAATATTTAATGAAATATCGAATTTAAAAATCCGCCACGGCGGATTTTTTGTTGCGGGGGTAGGAATCGAACCTACAATTTCCTCCTCCAAGGGGAGTTGTCCTACCATTAGACGACCCCGCAAGATTCGATGATGGCTAATTCCAAGGGTAATTGGGGAATTGGCGAATATTTCATTTTGTTTTGGGCATCCAAAAAGAGATTTAAAATTCTTCTCAGTTCTTCCTCTTTAAAATTTTCCGACTGTGATTTTAATTTTTGGAGTTCCTCTTTTGTTAAGCCAGAAATTAATGGATTTCCCTCTATCCCCATTATTTTTAAAATCAGTGCCTTTCTTAAATAATCTATCAGTGCTTTGGCAAATTCCTCTAAATCTAATCCCCTTTCTCCAATTTCATTTAGAAAATTTATGGCTTCGGAGGCCTTTTTTTGATAAAGAAAATCGGTAAATTTGCTCACCAATTCTGTCTCCACCAATCCCAGCAAGTCTTTGATATCCTCGGCCTTAATTTCTTGACCGGAATTACCATAAAGGGTAAAAACCTGGTCTAACAAACTTTCGGCATCTCTCATCGAACCCTCTGAATTTAAGGCAATCAATTCTAAGGCCGATTTTTCAATTTTTATCTTTTCTTTTTGGCAAATGAATTCCAATTTTTTCATAATCTCTGGCAAAGTTAATTTCCAAAAATCAAATCTTTGGCATCGGGAAATGATTGTTGGAATCATTTTCTGAATTTCAGTTGTGGCTAAAACAAAAATGGCATGGCTTGGCGGTTCTTCTAAGGTTTTTAAAAGAGCATTAAAAGCTTCCCTTGTTAATTGATGGGCTTCATCAATTATAAAAACTTTATATTTTGACTTTGTTGGAACAATCCTAATTCCATCTCTTAACTCTCTAATTTCATCAATTCCTCGATGGGAGGCGGCATCAATTTCAATTAGATCCATTGATCTTCCCTCCACAATTTCTAAACAAGAAGAACATTTATTGCAGGGTTCGAACTCATCCTTTTTTCTATTCTGACAATTTACTGCTTTGGCAAAAAGTCTGGCGATTGTCGTTTTCCCCGAGCCTTTTGGACCATAAAATAAATAGGCATGAGAAATCATCCCCAAAGAAATGGCATTGGTTAAGGTTTTGACAATGTGTTCCTGGCCAATGAATTCAGCGAAGGTTTGTGGTCGATATTTTCGGTAAAAGACTTGAGGCATACTATTGGGCGAAGAAGCGCGCTTCTTCTTTCGCTTCAGCTAAAGCTTCAGCTTTTAAAGACGATAAATTTGTAACCTAAAAAATTCCAAACGGAGGCAACGACTATTCCAAAAATTTTCCCAAGGTTACCGGCTAGCAATTCTGATAAATTTAACAAAGAAATTAGTGCCTTAAAAAAGAGAGAGGCTACCCCAACCTGAATCAAACCAGAAATAACAGTGACTAGAAAGAAAATTCCAAACTCTCTCTCTATTCTCTCTTTTTCTGCTTTTTCAAAAGCCCAGTATTTGTTGGCAAAATATTTAAAGGTTGTAACAATCATAAAAGAAATTGCAACGAAAATCGCATATTTTAGTAATCCTTCTTTCGAGATTCCTAACCAAGCTATCAAAAAATTCAAAATGATTAAATCGAAAACAGCAAAAAAAGCACCGATTAACGAAAATTTTGCCAATTGATAAACAAAAAGAAATTTTCTCCCGATTAAATCTGCTATCCAAATTCCAAAAATGGCCAAAATTGGAAAAGAGATTGGCAAAATAAAGTTTAAAATTGGCAAGTTTAAGGGAGAATTTTTAATCAGCCAGACAAAAAGCCAAGCTATCCCTTCTCCGGTAATTGATGCCAAAATAATATCGATTTTTTTCATAATGTGTTAAAATAAAACAATGCTCAAACTTTATAATACTTTAACAAGAAAAGAGGAAATTTTCAAGTCGATACATAAAAATCTAGTGAGGCTTTATACATGCGGACCGACAGTTTATTGGTTTGCTCATATTGGAAATTTGAGAGCCTACATTTTTGAAGATATTTTAAAAAGAGTTTTAGAATACAATGACAATAAAGTAAAGCATGTGATGAATATTACCGATGTGGGTCATTTAACTTCCCAGGCGGATACTGGAGAAGACAAAATAGAGTTGGCGGCAAAAAGAGAGAGAAAAAGCGCTTGGCAAATAGCGAAATTTTATGAAAAAGCCTTCAAAAAAGATTTGAAATTATTAAATATTAAAGAGCCGGATATTTGGGTAAGGGCTACTAATACCATTCAAGATCAAATAAATTTAATCAAAATTTTGGAGAAAAAGGGATTCACTTATAAAATCGCAGATGGAGTTTATTTTGATTCCTCAAAATTGAGAACTTATGGAAGGCTTTGGCCAAAAAAAATGAAAATTTTACCCGGAGCCAGAATTGAGATGGTTGCGGGAAAAAAAAATCCAACTGACTTTGCTCTTTGGAAATTCACCCCATCAGGAGTGAAAAGACAGATGGAATGGGATTCGCCCTGGGGACGCGGTTTTCCGGGCTGGCATACTGAATGCGTTGTGATGTCAAAAAAATTTTTGGGAGTCCCTTTTGACATTCATTGTGGAGGAGTGGACCACATTTTGATCCACCATACAAACGAAATTGCCCAATCTGAAGCTGCCTTTGGAAAAATTTTAGCAAAATATTGGCTTCATGGAGAATTTTTGACCGTTGAAGGGAAAAAGATGGCAAAATCTGAGGGAAATATTTTCACTTTGGCCGATTTAATTAAAAAAGGATTTAACCCCCTGGCTTATCGTTATTTATGTTTGGGAACTCATTATCGTTCTAAATTAAATTTCACCTGGCAGAGCTTGAAATCCAGCCAAAACGCCTTAGAAAATCTTTATCAGAAAATAAGAGAATTAAAGTCAAAGAGCAAAGAGCAAAGAGCAAAGAGCAAAGAGCAAAATTATCGAAAGAAATTTTTAGATTTTATTAACGATGATTTGAATACCCCAAAGGCTCTGGCTTTGATGTGGGATTTAATTGGAGATCAGAAAATTTCGAATCGAGAAAAGTATCAACTTTTATTAGATTTTGATAAGATTTTTGGATTGAATTTGGCAAAAATTAAAAAACCAAGAATTCCTCAAAAAATTAAAGAATTGGTTGAAATTAGGGAAAAATATCGAAAAGAAGGAAATTTCAAAAAAGCCGATGAGATTAGAAAAAAAATCAAGGATTTGGGTTACTGGATTGAGGATACAAAAGAGGGCCCGAAAATAAAAAAATTATCTTAGCCAGTCTAAAATGTCTCTTTGAAGTACTTTATCTACTTTTTTTAATATTGCCTTCAGAGAAAGCGGTTTTTGAGACCTTTTTTCTTTTTGTTTTTGGCAAAATTGATAAAAATCTAAAACTTTTTCGGCGATTTTTGGCCAGGAATATTTTTTGGCTTCCCCAATCCCCCACTCCCCCATTTCTTTTCTCAAATTTGGGTTTTTAATTAAAATTTCAATTTTTTGAGCTAATTCTCTAAAATCCCTTGGTTTGGCTAAAAACCCCGCACCAGAAACTTCGTTTCGGTATGGGGCAGGCCTCTCCCCTTTTAGGGGCCCGCCTGGGCCCCCGAAGGGGACGGGAGGGTGGTGGGCGGGTTGGAGTCCTTTTAAAAATTCTTTATAACCTTGGTTGGCAAAGGCAACAACTGGTTTTCCACAAGCCATTGCCTCTAATAAAACCAGTCCAAAACTTTCGCCAAAAATTGAAGGAGCGCAAAAAATATCACAATTATTATAATAAGAAACCAATTCTTTTCCCGTTTTCGCTCCTTCAAAATAAACGTTATTTAAATCATTTTTTTTGACATAATCTTCGCAGTTTCTTTTTAATTCTCCTTCCCCAACTATTATGAGACGCAGATTTGAAAACTTTTTTGCTAAAATTTTAAATGCTTTTAATAAATAAATTAAACCCTTTCTTTCTTCAATTCGGCCGACGAATAAGATATTTATTTTGGAATCTAAGAATTTTTTTAATTTGGGAATTCTGGGGTTGAACTTTTTCAAATCTATCCCGTTGGGAATCACAATTTTTGGTCCTTTATAATTTTTGAAAGTCTTTAAAACCAAGGGGGCAACCCCAATTATTCCATCAATTTTCCATTGGCAGATTTTATTCATGAAATAAAGAAGGCTGGGAAATCTTTTTAAAAATTTACTTCCCTCGACATTGGAATGGAAAGTTAAAATATTTAAAGTATTAGAAGTAAAAGGAGAGGCCAGAATTTGTAAAATTGAAGGGAAACCAAAATTATGAAAATGTAAAACATCAAATTTTTCTTTTTTTAAAGTTCTATCGATGGCAAAGGGATTGAAATTTATATTAAAATCGGACTGGGTTCCAGCAAAATTTATTGGAAAAGAAGTCCCTAATAAAATAACATCTTTTCCATAATTCTCTTTTAAATTTCTTCTCGGAACAATGATTTTTGTCTTAATCTTCCTCTTTTTAAACTCTTTTGCCAATCCCAAAATATGAGATTTTACTCCACCTGGTTTAAAAAAAGAATGAAAAGAAATTAAAGCAACCTTCATGGATTTGACATTTAAGATTTCACTTTGGTATATTATACTTGATGGCCAATAACCTTTCAAACCAAGGATTGCCTGAAAAATTACCCCCTCAGTCAATTGAAGCTGAGCAATCCCTTTTGGGTTCTTTGATGCTTGATAAAAATGCCATAATCAAGATGGCTGATTTTTTGAAGCCGGAAGATTTCTATCGAAAATCTCATCAAGAAATTTACTCCGCCTGTCTCGAACTTTTTGAAAAGGGTGAACCGGTTGATTTTTTGTCAGTTTCAAACAGATTAAAAGATAAAAATTTATTAGAAGAAGTTGGCGGAAGCAGTTATTTAACGGAGTTAATAAATTCGGTTCCCACCCCAACTAACGCCTTAAATTACGCCAAGATTGTCCATCGAAAAAGAATTCTCAGGGATTTGATTGCCGCCTCCCAAGAAATTGGTTTGATGGGTTATGATGAGAGCGAAGATATAGACACTGTCTTAGACAGAGCCGAAAAAAGAATTTTTAGCATCGCCCAAAGAAGTCTTACCCAGGAATTCACGCCGGTGAAGTCAACCTTGGAAGATGCCTTTGAAAGAATTGATAGATTATCAAAGCACCAGGCCGGGCTTCGCGGATTGGCAACCGGTTTTACCGATTTGGATAATATTTTAGCTGGCCTCCAAAAATCTGATTTAATAGTTTTAGCTTCGAGGCCAACTTTAGGAAAATCGAGCTTATCCCTCAATTTCGCTGCCAATATTGCCATAAATGAAAAAATACCAATAGGAATATTTTCTTTAGAGATGTCAAAGGACCAGGTGGTTGATAGATTGATTTCCGGTCTTTCCGGGGTTGATTTATGGAGATTAAGGACCGGTAGATTATCTGCCGAAGGCGATGACAACGATTTTACCCGAATTCAACAGGCAATGGCTATTTTATCCGAAGTTCCAATTTATATTGATGATGCCCCTTCCCCAACTGTTTTACAAATGAAGGCAATGTGCCGAAGGTTGCAGGCAGAGAAAGGTTTGGGTCTGGTGATCGTCGATTATTTACAGTTGATGGAGCCATTAAATCCCAATGCTAATCCGGTCCAGCAGGTTTCGGAAAATTCGAGGGCTTTAAAGGCAATGGCAAGGGAGTTGAATGTCCCAGTTCTAGTTGTTTCTCAATTATCAAGGGCAGTTGAAATGAGGTCTCCCCAGATTCCCAGATTATCTGATTTAAGGCAATCTGGCACAATTGAGCAAGATGCGGACGTTGTTTTATTCATTTATCGAGAAGATAGATATCGGCCGGAAAGTCCGAGAAAAGGAATTGCCGATATCATTATTTCCAAGCACCGAAATGGTCCGGTTGGCCGAGTGGAACTTTATTTTGATGAAAGAAGAGTAACATTTAGAAATTTAGAAAAAGGTGTGGCCACAGAAGAAGAAATATGACTTATCCCCCATCTGTCAAAAAACTCATTGATTTATTTTCTAAATTCCCTACGGTTGGGCCAAGGACAGCCGGCCGTTTTGTTTTTTATCTAGCCGGAAGAAGCAAAGAAGAGGTTGATAAATTGGTGGCGACAATTTTGGATTTAAAAAAGAATGTTAAATTTTGTA